>Ga0153956_1000899_pt1 | contig 29783 bp, 24 predicted proteins | sample TSFL040MetaG_FD_104704 | JGI IMG/M metagenome (GOLD analysis project Ga0153956, IMG submission 104704) | Attine ant fungus gardens microbial communities from Florida, USA - TSFL040 MetaG | ecosystem: Host-associated > Fungi > Mycelium > Unclassified | place: USA: Florida, Wekiwa Springs... | reverse complement strand
CTCGCCGAAATACGTGCCGGTCTGCACCTCGATCAGCTCGAGCGGCGTATCGCCGTAGTTCTCCAGCCGGTGCTCGCTGCCGAGCGGCACATAGACCGACTCGTTCTCGTGCAGGTCGCGCGCTTCGCCGCCGATAGTGACGCGGGCGGTGCCGCGCACCACGATCCAGTGCTCGGCGCGGCGATTATGCTTCTGCAGCGACAGGCGTCCGCCCGGCTTCACGATGATGCGCTTCACCTGATAGCGATCGCCGCGATCGAGGCTTTGGTAGTTGCCCCAGGGGCGGTGGACGCGGGCGTGGCTCTTCGCCTCGGCGTGGCCCTGCTTGCGGAGTTCCTCGACGAGCTTGCGCAAATCCTCGGCGCGCGAGCGGTCGGCGATGAGCACGGCGTCATCCTCGATCACGGCGACGAGATTCTTCACGCCGAGCGCGGCGACTAACTTGCTGTCGCTCGCGATATAGGAATCACCTGAATCCAGCATCACGACCTTGCCCTTGAGGGCGTTGCCCGCGCCGTCGCGCGGGGCGTGATTCCAGACCGCGTGCCAGCCGCCCAGATCCGACCAGCCGTAATCGGCGCGCACGACGGCCGCGCGTTTGGTCTTTTCCATCACGGCGTAGTCGACGGATTTTTGCGCGGCGGCCTTGAAGCTCTCTTCGTCGAGCAAAACGAAGCCGAGATCGCCGGACGACTTTTTCGCCGCGGCTTCCACGCTTTTCGCGCTCGCGGGCTCGAACGCCGCGTATTCGTCGAGAAACGTATCGGCGGCGAACAGGAAGTTGCCGGAATTCCACAGATAGCCTTCGGCGACGTAGCGCGCGGCGGTTTTCTCGTCGGGCTTCTCGACGAATGTCTCGACCTCGCATGCGCCCTTGCTCGCGGCGAGGGCGGCCCCCGGCTTGATGTAGCCGTATCCCGTGGCAGGCCGGTCCGGCACGCAGCCGAAGGTGACGATATGGCCGTTTTCGGCGGCGACCCGCGCGGCGAGGGCGGCCTCCACGAAGCGTTCCGGCGCCGTCACGACATGGTCGGCGGCGAGCACCAGAACGAGCGCATCCGGTTCCTCGGCGGCGAGCAAACAGGCCGCCGCCGCGACGGCGGGGCCGGAATCGCGGCGCGCGGGCTCGAGCACGATCTTCGCGTCGGCGCCGATCTCGTCGAGCTGTTCGCGCACCAGAAAGCGGTAGTCGTAGTTCGTGATGATGACGGGCTTCGCGAAGATCGACGTATCGGAAACGCGCCCGATCGTTTCCTGCAACATGGAAAGAGGGCCGAGCAGTTTAAGGAACTGTTTCGGCCGGCTGTCGCGGGAGGCGGGCCACAGCCGCGTGCCGGCGCCGCCGCACAGAATGACAGGATGGATCAGCTTCGGCATCAGGCCATTCCGTGACGGCTTAAATCAGGCGTTCGCCGCCCGCCGTTCGTTGAACTGCATCTCGTAAAAATCGAAATAGCGGCCGCGGCGCGCGACCAATTCGTCATGCTTGCCGCTCTCGACCACCTTGCCGTGCTCGAGAACGAGAATGCGGTTCGCGGCCAGCACCGTCTGCAGGCGATGGGCGATAACGAGCGTCGTGCGCGATATCGTGAGCGCGTCGATCGCGCGCTGCACCATCACTTCGGATTCGGAATCGAGCGCGGCGGTCGGCTCGTCGAGCAGGAGAATTTTGGAATTCTTCAGGAAGGCGCGGGCAATCGAGACGCGCGCGCGCTGCCCGCCCGAAAGCTGCGCGCCGTGCTCGCCCACCTGCGTGTCGTAGCCGGAACTGAAGCCCTCGATGAACTCGTGCGCGTGGGCGGCCTTCGCCGCGGCGACGATGTCTTCTTCCGTCGCTTCCGGATGGCCGAAGGCGATGTTGTCGCGAATGGTGCCCGAGAAGAGGAAGACTTCCTGGCTTACATAGGCGATCTGATCGCGCAGCGAATGACGGGAAACCTTCGAGATGTCCTGCCCGTCGATCAGGATCAGGCCCGACTGCGGATCGTAGAAGCGCTCCAGAAGGCTCATGATCGTGGACTTGCCCGCGCCCGACGGGCCGACGAGGGCGGTGGTTTCGCCGGCCTCCGCCGTCATGGAGAAGCGGCGCAATACCGGCTCTTCGGGCCGGTAGCCGAAATCGACGTCGCGGAATTCGATCCTGCCCTGCGGCGTTTCGAGCCTGGGCAAATCCTCCGGTTCTTCCTCGACGGGCTTGTTGTCGAGAATGTCGAAGAGGAAGCGGACATAGGTGAGGTTGGCGGCAAGGTCGATGTTGACGCGCGCGAGCCGCTTCGCGGGTTCGTAGGCGAGAAGGAGCGCGGTGATGACCGAGAAGAATTCGCCGGGCATCCGCGCGCCTTTCAGCACGCCGTAGCCCGCATACATCACGGCGCCCGCGACCGCGAAGCCGCCGAGCATTTCCATCAGCGGGCCGGAGCGCGAACTGACGCGCGTGAACTTGTTGGTCGCGCTCTCCACTTCGGCGATGTTCGCGTGCATGCGCTTCTGGAGATCGCTTTCCATGTTGAAGGCCTTGACGACGCGAATGCCCTGAATCGTCTCCTGCATCGCCTGCAGCACCTTGCCGGAACCGGCGAACTGCCGCTTCACGATGTTGCGCGTGCGGCGGATGAGCGAGCGGACGCCGGTCACGGCGACCGGCATCGCGACCAGGCAGATGAAGGCGAGGAGCGCGTCCTGCACGATCATCACGATCACGAGGCCGGCGAGCGTGACGAAGTCGCGGCCGAAGGTGGTGATGAGGATGTTGAGGATCTGCCGCGCGCCGTTCGCGCCGGAGTTCAGGCGGTTCAGGAATTCCGCCGAATGCCGCTCGGCGAAGAAGGGGATGCCCTGCTTGAGAAGGTTGTCGTAGAGGCGGTTCTGGTAATCGGCGATGATGCTGGTGCCGATCTTGCCCATGGTCACGGCCTGGCCGTAGGCCGAAAAACCCTTGATCGCCGAGAGCGCCATCAGCGTGCCGCCGAGCGCCCAGATCGCCCATTCGCGGCCTTCGACGAAAATCTTGTTCACCACGTCCTTCATCAGATAGGCGGAGAAGGACGTGGAGCCCGCGACCAGCAGCATGAAAAAGAGGGCAAGAGCGTACCGGCCCGCATAGCGGCGTCCGCTGGTGGCCAGAAGCCGCGGAATGATGACACGCGCGTCTTCGCCGAACAGCCCGGAAAGACGGTATTTGATGCGATCCATGATCATGGCGGCAGCGCGCGGATTGAGCCGGTTTTTACCGCAAAGTCAATGTTCTAGCGGCAAGGGGCTGCAATCGCTGGATTTCATTTCCGGTCGAGAAGCGATTTCAACTCGCCGCGGAACTCCGCGGCCAGATCGTCGCGTGCGAGGGCGTAGGAAGCGTTCGCCGTGAGGAAGCCGATCTTCGAGCCGCAGTCGAAGGTCTGGCCTTCGAAATCGTAGCCGTAGAAGGGCTGGCTCTTCGAGAGCGCGATCATGGCGTCGGTGAGCTGGATCTCGCCGCCGGCGCCGCGTTCCTGCTTTTCGAGGAAGTCGAAGATCTCGGGCTGCAGCACGTAGCGGCCGGTGATGATGCGGTTCGACGGCGCGGTGCCTTTCGCCGGCTTCTCCACCATGTTCGTGATCTTGAAGGCCTTGTCCTTGCGCTCGCCCATGCCGACGACGCCGTACATATGCGTGCGATCTTCCGGCACTTCCTCGACGGCGATCAGGTTCGCCTTCGCATCGAGCTTGCCGTAGGCGGAGATCATCTGCGCGAGGCAGGATTTTTGCGCCTGCACCAGCACGTCCGGCAGAAGCAGCGCGAACGGCTCGCGTCCGACGATCTCGCGCGCGCACCAGACGGCGTGGCCGAGGCCGAGCGGCGATTGCTGGCGAATGAAGCTGGTCGCGCCCGCCTGCGGAAGGTCTTCTTCCAGGAGCGCAAGCTCGGTCTTCTTGTTGCGCTCCCGCAACGTCATCTCGAGTTCGAACTGCCGGTCGAAATGGTCCTCGATCACGCCCTTGTTGCGGCCGGTGACGAAGATGAAATGCTCGATTCCCGCCTCGCGCGCCTCGTCCACGACATACTGGATGAGGGGCCGGTCCACGACCGTGAGCATCTCCTTCGGCATCGCCTTGGTGGCGGGCAGGAAGCGCGTGCCGAGGCCGGCGACGGGAAAGATAGCCTTTCTTATTCTGGACATCTGGCTCTCTTACTCTAGGGATTGGCTTGCGAAGCGCAGGATTCAACGCTTCTATGTCGCGGATTGGGCAGATTGGCAAACCGTTGCGGGATCGCGAAAGATTAACATGAACGGCCCCATTCTCGTTTTTGGCGCGCGCGGACAGGCCGGCCGCGAGGTCGTGAGCCTGGCCACGGTGCGCCGCGTGCCGGTGGTGGGCCTCTCAAGGCAGGATGCGGACATCACCAACGAGGTGACGGTGCGCGCGGCGCTCGACGTGCACCGTCCGGCCGTGGTGGTCAACGCCGCCGGCTATACCTCGGACGATCGTGCGGAACGCGAACCCGAACTCGCCGCGGCGGCGAATGTGACGGGCGCGGCCGTGCTCGCGGCGGCGTGCGCCGGCATGAATGTGCCGCTCATCCATCTCTCCTGCGTGCATGTCTTCGACGGCGCCAAGAACCGCCCCTATACCGAAAGCGACAAGCCATCGCCGATCACCGTCTACGGCCGCACGAAAGCCGAAGGCGAGGCGAAGGTGCGGGAGCTTGCGCCGCGTCACGTCATTTTGCGCGCGGGCTGGATCTATGGGCCGCACGGCCGGAATTTCCTGCGCAGCGTGCTGAAGTCCGCGAGCGAGCGCGACGAGCTGCGGATGGTCGGCGACCAGATCGGCAACCCGACCGCGACGATCGACGTCGCGGAAGCGATCCTCGTCGTCGCGCGCAAGCTCGCGGCGGAAACGAAGGTTGCGGGCACGTTCAATTTCGCCGGCAATGCCGGCGTGAGCTGGCTGCGCTTCGCGGCCGAGATCGTGCAGCGGCAGGCGGTTTTCACCGGCAAGACGCCGCGGCTCGTCGAGATCAAGCTCTCCGAATACCCGGTGCCCGCGAAGGGCGGCCTCAACTGCGAGCTCGACAGCACGCGCTTCCGCAACACGTTCGGCTATGCGGCAAGCCCGTGGAATTTCCGGATCGCGGAGATCGTGGCGGCCGTGATTTCTGCGGCGAACAAGAAGGCCGTGCAACAGGCGGCGGCTGTCGCGGCAGCAGCGGTTCCGGCGCCCGCGCCCGCGACGCCACAGGCGCCTTCAACGCCGACGCCGGCTGCGGGCTAGTATTTTCATCCTTCGAGACGATCTCCTCAGGATGAGGCGTTCTGTATCGCTTAGCCTGCGCTTGGCCGGCCGATGCTGGTGTAGCGAAAGCCCTTCGCCGCCATTTCTTCAGGATTGTAGATGTTGCGCAGGTCGACGATGACCGGCGACTTCATCTCCTGCTTGAGGCGGGACAGATCGAGCGCGCGGTAGGCGTCCCACTCGGTGACGATCACAAGCGCGTCCGCGCCTTTCGCGGCATCATACGGGCTCTTGCTCATCTCGACGCCGGGAAGAAGAGCGGCCGCTTCCTCCATGCCCTGCGGGTCGTGCGCGTTGACCTTCGCGCCCGCATCCTTCAGCGCCGGAATGATGGAAAGGCTCGGCGCCTCGCGCATGTCGTCGGTATTGGGCTTGAAGGTAAGACCGAGCACGGCGACGGTCTTGCCCTGCATGTTGCCGCCGAGCGCGGCGCCGATCTTGTCGGCCATCGCGCGCTTGCGCGCGTCGTTCACGGATACGACGGCTTCGACGATCCTTGTCGGCGCGCCCGCGTCGCGTGCGGTCTTCATCAGCGCGATCGTGTCCTTCGGGAAGCACGAGCCGCCATAGCCGGGACCGGCGTGGAGGAATTTCGAGCCGATGCGGTTGTCGAGGCCGATGCCGCGCGCGACGTCCTGCACGTTGCCGCCGACCTTCTCGCACAGATCCGCGATCTCGTTGATGAAGGTGATCTTGGTCGCGAGAAACGCGTTCGCCGCGTATTTGATCATTTCGGCGGTGCGGCGCTGCGTGAACAGGAGAGGCGAGGCGTTGAGGTAAAGCGGGCGATAGACTTCCGACATCACTTCCCTGGCGCGCTCATCCTCGGCGCCGATCACGATGCGATCGGGCCGCTTGAAGTCGCCGATCGCGGCGCCCTCGCGCAGGAATTCCGGGTTCGAGACGACGGCGAAATCCGCCTTCGGCCTGAATTCGCGAACGATCTTCTCGACTTCGTCGCCGGTGCCGACCGGCACGGTCGATTTCGTCACGATCACCGTGTAGTGCTCGATCGCGGCGGCGATCTCGCGCGCCGCGCCGTGCACATAGGAAAGATCGGCGTGACCGTCGCCGCGGCGCGACGGCGTTCCGACCGCGATGAAGACGACGTCGGAACGCTTCACGGCGTCCGCGAGATCGGTGGAGAATTCGAGGCGGCCTTCCTTCGCGTTGCGCTCGACCAGTTCGTCGAGTCCCGGCTCGAAGATCGGCATCGCGCCCTGCAGGAGCGAAGCGATCTTGCCCGCGTCCCTGTCGACGCAGGTCACGTTGTGGCCGAAGTCGGCGAAGCAGGCCCCGGAAACGAGGCCGACATAGCCGGTGCCGATCATCGCGATGCGCATGGAGGTCGTTCCGTAACGCGGGGGTTTCGCATGCCGTGCAGAAAGGGGCAAGCGTCAGGCGATTTGGGCGCGAATCATGACGCCTTGTTGACACCCGCCTTCAGCTTGTCTTCCCACGCGAGCGCGTGGGCGACGATCTTCGCAAGGTTATCGAGTTTCGGCTGCCAGCCGAGCTTCGCGCGGATCCTGTCGGCGCGCGCGACGATGGCGGCAGGATCGCCCGGGCGGGGCGGTGCCATCTCCACGGGAAAGTCCTTGCCGGAAACCTGCTTCACGGCGTCGATCACTTCGAGCACCGAATAGCCGCGTCCGTAGCCGCAGTTCAGCACGAGATTTTCGCCGCCCGCGCGCAGATGCTGGAGGGCTTCGAGATGCGCGGCGACGAGATCGCTGACGTGGATATAGTCGCGCACGCAGGTGCCGTCGGCGGTCGGATAACCGGTGCCGAAGACGGACATGCGGTTGCGCTTGCCGGCGGCGGTCTCGCAGGCGACCTTGATGAGGTGGGTCGCGCCTTTCGTGGATTGCCCGGCGCGGCCTTCGGGATCGGCGCCCGCGACGTTGAAGTAGCGCAGCGCGACATAGTGGAAGTCGTATGCCGCCGCGACATCGCGCAGCATCCATTCGGAAATCAGCTTCGACGTGCCGTAGGGCGACATCGGGGAAAGCTTCGCGTCCTCGCTCACCGGATTTTCCTCGGGATTGCCGTAGACGGCGGCGGTGGAGGAAAACACGAAATGCTTCACGCCCGCGCCGGTGACGGCGGCGAGCAGCGCGCGCGTCTTCACGGTGTTGGCGAGGTAGTAGCCCAATGGATCGGCGACGGAATCCGGCACGACGATCTTGGCCGCGAAGTGAATCACGGCGTCGATGCCGTGCTCCTTGATGATGGCGGCGACGAGCTTCTCGTCGGAAACGTCGCCGACGACCAGCTTCGCCTTCGGGTGCACGGCGTGCCTGAAGCCGGTCGAGAGATCGTCGAGCACGACGGTTTCCTCGCCCGCGTCGACGAGCGCGAGCACCATATGGCTGCCGATATAACCGGCGCCGCCCGTGACCAGAACCGCCATGAAACCCTCCGGCGCTCAACCTATAGAGAGAAAATGACCGATCCGTTTTGAAGGCCGGTTAACGGGCGGTAACGAGCGCCGTTCAGGCGGGCTTTTTCGACCGTTCCACGAGACGGGTCGTCGAGCGTTCCGGCAGCGTGTCGACGATGACGACTTCGCCGCCGTTGGCCTCGACAATCTCATGGCCGACGACCTGCTCGCGCGTGTAGTCGCCGCCCTTCACCAGCACCTGCGGCTTGACGCGCCTGATGAGTTCGAGCGGCGTGTCTTCCTCGAAGACGGCGACGAGATCGGTGGCTTCGAGCGCGGCAAGCACCTCCGCGCGGGCGATCTCGTCCTGAATGGGGCGGGTGGGTCCTTTCAGGCGGCGGGTGGAGGCGTCGCTGTTGATGCCGACCACGAGCCGGTCGCAGGCGGCACGGGCGCCCGCGAGCACCTTGAGATGGCCCGGATGCACGAGATCGAAGACGCCGTTGGTGAAGCCGATGCGCAGGCCCGCGCGGCGCCACTCGTCGAGCCGTTCGTCCATGACCCCGGGATCGCGCGCGATCTTCTCGTCGTGGGCGCGCAGCGCGCTCGGCACGAGCACCGCGCGCATTTCGACGAAATTCACGGCGGCGGTGCCGCGCTTGCCGATGACGACGGCGGCCGCGGCATTGGCGGCGCGGGTCGCGGCTTCCAGATCGGTGCTCATCGCGAGCATGGTGGCGAGCGTCGCGACCACCGTGTCGCCCGCTCCCGAGACGTCGCGCACTTTCACGGGATGCGAAGGGATGTGGATCGCGTCGCCTTTGGCGCGCACCAGCGTCATGCCGTCCTCGCTGCGGGTGACGAGGATGGCTTCGAGCGCCGCGCGCTCGATCAGGTCGCCCGCGGCTTTCACGATCTCGTTCGTCTTGCGCAGATCCTTGTGCGCCGCGCGCGAAAGTTCGGCGCGGTTCGGCGTGACCAGCGTCGCGTGGCGGTAGGTCGCGTAATCGTGGTTCTTCGGATCGACGATGACGGGTTTCCCCGCCTTGCGCGCCGCCGCGATGAGCGTCTCGACGGCATGCGGCGTCAGCACGCCCTTGCCGTAGTCGGAAAGCACGAGCGCGCCGCAGGCGGGAAGCGCCTTCAGCGCGTTGGCGAGCATTTCCTCTTCGCAATGCTTCGGCAGCGCATGAGTCTCCTCCCAGTCCGCGCGCAAGAGATGCGTCGAATGCTGGTCGGAAACGAAACGCACTTTTTGGGTCGTCGGCCGGCCGGTATCCAGCACGAGCCTGGCGTCGATCTGCCCGCCCGTAAGCCCGAAAGTCTCGGAAAGCGCGCGGCCCGCGTCGTCGTCGCCGATGCAGGAAACGAGAATGCAGCGCGCGCCGAGGCCCGCGATGTTGAGCGCGACATTGCCGGCGCCGCCCGGCGTCATCTCCTCGCGCTTTACCGCGATCACGGGGGCGGGGGCTTCGGGCGAGATGCGGCCGACCTCGCCATAGACGAAGCGGTCCATCATCAGGTCGCCGACGACGAGCACCGTCTGCTGCGAGAGTTCGGCGAGGCGTTTTTCGTAATCGAACATAGAAGTGTCCCGGTGAAGCTCTTTCAGCGGTAAGGGTCGGCCTTGTCGAGATGGTTTTTCACGTAATCCTCGACCGAGCTCTCCAGCGGCGGAATGATCTTATCGTAGCCCGCCTCGCGCAAGCGCTCCATCTTCGCCTCGGTCCAGTATTGATACTTGCCGGAAAGCTGCTTCGGCATCCCGATATATTCGATTTCGGGCTTGCGGCCCATGGCCTTCAGCATCGCCGTCATCATGTCGCGGAAGGAGCGCGCCTTGCCGGTGCCGACATTATAGATGCCGTTCACCCCGGGATGGTCGAGCAGCCACATCACGATGTCGGCGGCGTCGATCACATAAATAAAGTCGCGGCTCTGCTCGCCGTCGGCGACGCCGGGCCGATCCGACTTGAACAGCTTCACCTTCGCGCCGGCCTTGGCCTGCGGGAAGACCTTGGCGAGCACGCTCTGCATGTCGCCCTTGTGATATTCGTTCGGGCCGAAGACATTGAAGAACTTGAGCCCCACCCACTGCGGCGGCATCGCGCCGCCGGCGCGGGCGCGCTTGACGAGATCAAGATCAAAGCGCGCTTTTGAGCGGCCGTAGAGATTGAGCGGTGCGAGCTTTGCGAGCGCTTCCGGCGCGTTGTCGTCGTCGAAGCCCTGGCTGCCGTCGCCATAGGTCGCGGCGGAAGACGCATAGACAAGCGGCGTTTTCGTTTTCGTGCACCACTCCGTGATCTGCATCGGCAGATCGTAGTTCGCGCTCATCACCTCGACTTCGTCCGTCGCGGTGGTGGAGGAGATCGCGCCCATGTGCAGGATGGCGTCGAGCTTTCTGCCCTCGAGCCAGCGCAGGAGATCGCCGGGCTGCACCAGCTCGCTGACCTTGCGTTTCGCAAGGTTCTTCATTTTCGCGTCGTCGAAGTGGTCGTTCACCGCGACGCCGGAGACGCCGCGCTCGTTGAGATGCGCCACGAGGTTGGAGCCGATAAAGCCGGCGCCGCCGGTAACCAAAATCATGCTGAGATACGCCTTTCCGGCTCACCTTTGCCGCAGGAAAGGGCGCCGCGCAACGGTGCGCGCTAGACACCCCCCATACCGGATGCTACCCGCATCGCCATGGACGCCGCCGACGCCAGCTACGCCCAAGAACATCTTTCCGCTTCCCGCGAGGCCTTCGCCAGGGCGGCGGAGGACGCGGATTTCCTCAAGGCCATCGAGAAAATCACCGATGCGGTGGCGGCTTCGCTGCGGCAAGGCGGGAAAGTGCTCCTGTGCGGCAACGGCGGCAGCGCCGCCGACGCGCAGCATATCGCGGCGGAGCTTGTCGCGCGTTACGAAATGGAGCGCGCGGCGATGGCGGCGATCGCGCTCACGACCGACACTTCGGCGCTCACCGCGATCGGCAACGATTACGGCTTCGATCATGTTTACGAGCGGCAGGTGCTGGCGCTCGGCCGGAAGGGCGACGTGCTGATCGCGATTTCCACGTCGGGAAAATCGCCGAACATCCTGCGCGCGCTGGAAGCGGCGCGGAAGCTCGGCCTCGTTACGGTCGGTTTCGGCGGAGCGAAGGACGGGCCGATGGTCGCGCATTGCGATTTGATGCTGCGCTCGCCCTCCGCGAAGACCCCGGTCATCCAGCAGATCCACATCACCGCCGCGCATGTCATATGCGGCCTCGTCGAGCGGCGTCTCGCCAAGAAGTGACCGGGAAGAAATGACCGAGCGCGCGCCTCGTCCTGCCGTTTTCTTCGACCGCGACGGCGTTCTCAACGTCGATCACGGCTACGTTTCCAGCCGCCGGAATTTCGAGTGGATCGCGGGCGCGATCGAAGCGGTGAAGGCCGTGAACGCCGCCGGCTACTATGCGTTCGTCGCCACGAACCAGTCTGGCATCGCGCGCGGTCTTTACACCGAAGAGGACATGCAGGCGCTGCACGGCTACATGACGGAGGAATTCGGCAAGGCGGGCGCGCGCATCGACGACTGGCGGCACTGCCCGTTTCATCCCGAGGGGACGATCCCGCATTTCCGGCGCATCTCCGACTGGCGCAAGCCCGGCTGCGGCATGCTCGAGGACCTGATGAAGTTCTGGCCGGTCGTGGCCGGGAAAAGTTTTCTGATCGGCGACAAGGACTCGGACATGCAGGCCGCGCGCGGCGCGGGCGTGACCCCCTTGCTGTTCAGCGGCGGAAATCTCCTGGACTTCGTGCGCGCGAACATTCCGGGCGTCGCCGCATGAGCCAGCTTCGCGACGAACGGCCGATCCTGCTGGTGCCCTATGTGTGGATCGGCGATTTCGTCCGCTGCCACTCGGTGGTGAAGGTGCTGAAGGAGCGTTATCCGTTCCGGCCCATCGATATCGTCAGCTCCACGCTTTGCGCGCCGATGGCGGACTACATGCCGGGCGTGCGCAAGGCGATCGTGCACGACATTCCGCGCGGGCGGCTTGCCTACAAGGAGAACGCGGAACTCGCTTCGAAGCTGAAGCCCGGGCATTACGGCACCGCGCTCGTCATGTCGCGCAAATGGAAGGCGGCGCTGCCGGCGTATCTCGCCGGCATTCCCGAGCGCGTCGGGTTCGTCGGCGAGATGCGTTACGGCCTGCTGACGGACGCGCGTTACGGCGAGAAAGCGCTGCCGCGCATGATCGACCAGTGCGCGGCGCTGGCATTGCCGCGCGGCGCGAAACTGCCGAAGGACTGGCCGCTTCCGGAAATCGTCGTGCCGCAGGAAGAGATCGAGGCCTGGCGCGCGCGCGTCGGACTGAAGGAAAGCGGCAGGCCGGTCGTCGCGCTCTGTCCCGGCGCGGTCGGCCCCGGCAAGCGCTGGCCGGAGCAGCGTTACGCCGAGCTTGCAAAGAAGCTCACCGGCGAGGGGATCGAGGTCTGGGTCGTCGGCGGACCGGGCGAAAAGAAATACGCCGAGCTGATTTCGGCGAACGGGCGCTTTGCCCGCGATCTCGTCAGCAATGACCTCAGGAACGGCATTCTGCAACTCGCGATCGCCAGTGCCGTGGTGTCGAACGACTCCGGCCTCATGCACATCGCGGCGGCGATCGGGACGCCGACGGTCGGTTTGTTCGGGCCGACGAGCCCGTGGCACTGGGCGCCGCTCAATCCGATCTCGGCGATTATCGAAGCGCCGTGGCGGAATCCCGGCGACAACGATGTGCGCAACCGCGAGACGGGAGACATTCCGGTCGAGGAAGTGTTCGCTGCGACGATGAAGGCGCTGAAGAAGTAGTTTCTGTCATGGCCGGGCTTGTCCCGGCCATCCACGTCTTTTCTGAATTTCGAGAAAGCAAGGCGTGGATGCCCGCAACAAGTGCGGGCATGACGATGAATTAGGTTTTGATGACCTTATCAATTGCAGCAATGACGTCGCGCACTTCCGGCAGGCCATTCGCGGCACCCACCATTTCCACCGGCCCCGGCCCGACGGGACTTGCCGTGTGCGACTTGGTGATGGTGAAAACCGCGACGACCGGCACGCCGAGCGCCGCTGCAATGTGGAGGAAGCCGGTATCGACGCCGCAGACGAGTTTCGCGCCCGCGATCAATCGCGCGACATCGAGAATGGGCACGCGATCCGGCACGAGCGCGTCCGGAACTTGCGATGCGATACGCTCGCTGCGCGCGCGCTCGGCTTCATTCCCCCACGGCAGCACGACTTCCAGCCCGCGCTTCGCGAGTTCGCGGCCGACCTCGATCCAGCGTTCTTCCGGCCATTCCTTTTTTGCTTTGGCGGTGGCGTGAAAGATGATGGCGTAATCGCCGTTCTTGCCCGGCTGAATCTTCGCGCGGTCGAAGCCGTAGTCCGGCTCGCCCGCGACTTCGTAACCGAGCGCGCGCGCGGTGAGCGCGCGGTTGCGCGCGATGACATGCAGATCCCAACTCACCTTGTGGTTCACGTCATAAAAGCGCGCGGCGAACGGCTCGCGGATGCTCTCGCGGCCGTAGCCGTGATGCTCGCCGCGGGCGAGGCGGCCCATCAGTCCCGTGCGCACGAGCCCTTGCGTGTCGATGATCTTGTCAAAGCCACGCGCGCGCAGCTTCCGCACCGCTTCGCGAAACTCGCGCCACGAGCGGGCGGCAAAAAGCTGCTTCCTCCAGCGGCGCTGGGCAATGGTGATGATCTCGTCGACGGCGGGGTGGAGCGCGGCGAGGGGCGCGTACATCTCGTCCACCACCCACGTGATGCGGGCATCCGGAAAATGCCGCTTCGCCTCGGTCACGGCCGGCATGTGATGGAGCACGTCGCCCATCGAAGATGTCTTGATGAAAAGGATTTCGGTCATATCCCGTGCCGGACTTGACGGAGGCCGCGCGCCCGAATAGCCCCGTTATCGGCTAATATGCAAGCCGACCCCGTTTCTCGCTGGAGATGGCCATGGCCGTTACGCTCGCTTCGCTCAAAATCAAGCTGTTCACCGACGGCGCCGAAAAGGCGCAGATCGTCGAAATGGCGAAGCAGAAGCATATCGCGGGCTTCACCACCAACCCGTCGCTGCTGAAGAAGGCGGGGGTGAAGGATTATGAGAGCTATGCCCGCGAGCTGGTCGCGGCGGTGCCGGACAAGCACATCTCCTTCGAGGTGATCTCCGACGACATCGAACAGATGATCGCGGAGGCGCGGCTCATCACCACCTGGGGCAAGAACGTCTATGTGAAGCTCCCGATCATCAACTCCAAGGGCGAGATGCTGACGGATGCGATCAGGCTGCTCTCGGGCGAGGGCGTGAAGATCAACGTGACGGTGGTGACGACGATCGACCAGACGAAGAAGGCGACGGCCGCGCTCTCGCAGGGGCCGGGCGGCATCGTCTCGGTGTTCGCGGGCCGGCTCGCGGATTTGGGAATCGATTACGTGCCGCTTGTCGAGACGGCAGTGCGCGAAGCGCGCGCGACCAAGCAGGTGGAAGTGATCTGGGCCTCGACGCGCGAAGTGTGGAACGTGATCGAAGCGGACCGCATGGGCTGCCACATCATCACGGCGCCCGCCGATATCCTGAAGAAACTGCCCGCGCTCGGCACCAAGACGGCGGAGGATCTTTCGCTCGACGGCGTGAAGGCATTCTGCGCCGATACGCTCGCGGCGGGATTGACGCTGAATGCCGGCGGCGCGCGGCGCACGGCGGCCGAATAGGTTCATCGGCTCGGCAGCAGCGGCAGTAGCCACGACAGGCGAAATCCGACGATCAGCCGTCCCCGGAAGCCGGGTGCGAGTTCGCGCGCGGCGCGAAAATTTCCCCGCTGCCGAAGTCTCGCGTGGGCGTTGCTGCAATACTGATAGATCGAGTCCCGGCCGCTCCACTTCCGGCGCGAGATGGCCCGCAGTTCCCGATAGGCGAGGCGGGCTTCGTGCGGGTTGACCTTGGCGAGCCGATAGGTCGAAATCTCGATCAACTTGATGATGCTGGCGACGCGCAGATATTCGAACTCGCTTGCGCGCAGGCTGCCGCGGAAAAGTTCGAGGATGGCCTCGAATTTGTTGGCCTTCAGCATTTTCCCGTAGAGGCGGCGGTCCGGGTCGATGTCGCCGCGTTTCGCGCGGCGGCGCTGCGCGGCGATCGCCGCAAGCTGGGATGCGATCGCCTGAATTCGCGTGTTCACCGCGCGCTGCGTCGAAACCGATTTTTCCGACACGCGGTAATAGCCGAGCGGCCGTTGAATGCTGTGGATGTTTCCGGCTTCTTCCAGCCGCCAGCAAAGATCGGCGTCTTCGCAGATGAAAAAATTACGATAGCGCAGACGCTGGAAAACTTTACGCCGGGCCATCAGGAACGGATGCGAGAGATAGGGTTCGCGCGCCGGTATCCAGAACGGATCGGACAATTCCGTGCTGTGGAACCAGGGGCCGCCCTGTGGCTCTCCGGCTTCGTCGATGGTGATGCCGCCGCCGGAAACCGCGACGCATTCGGGATGCGTCCGCAGGTATTCGAGCTCGACGGAGAATCTCTCGGGAAAGGAGATGTCGTCGGCGTCCTGCCGCGCGACGAACGGGGCGCGGCATAATTTGAGGCCGGCATTCAGCGTCGCGATCAGGCCGCGCGCGGGATAGCGCACGAGCCGGATGCGGCGATCCTTGGTCGCGAATTTTTTCGCGATCGCGGCGCTTCGATCCGTGGAGCCGTCATCCAGGACAAGGAGACGCCAGGATGGCTCGGTCTGCGCCCGAATGCTTTCGATCGCTTTCGCGAGGTAGGGAGCGCCGTTCCGCACCGGCAACAGGATGTCGATCAGCGGTTGCGGATGTTTTGTCGTCGGCGGTATGCGCGGCATAGCGCGTCCACGAGTGTGAATGGAATACCGGCAGATGATTGGAAACAGGCTTAAAGCGACAGCTAATGCGTTGGTTGCATCCCCTTTGCAACCATCTGTTATTATTTGTGAAGGGAGTGGAAGGCAAGCGGTATCGCTTGGGGTTTTTCAGCATGATACTTGCTGAATCACGCTATATTCGCTGGGGTTTGTGAGCGGGGACATTCTCATGTCTAATCTTCGTTTTGGCATCGTCGGTGTCGGTGTCATGGGTTCGAACCATGCGCGCGTGCTCGCGGAGCTGCCGGGCATCGAACTCGTCGCGATCGCCGATCCGGACGCGGCGCTTGCCGGAAGAATTTCGGACCTGGCCGGCTGCAAGGCGGTCGCCGATCACAAGGAACTGCTCGCGCTCGGACTCGACGCGGTGATCGTCGCGGCGCCGACGCATCTGCATCATTCCGTCTCGCTCGATTGCATCGACGCGGGCGTGAACGTTCTCGTCGAAAAGCCGATCGCGCCGACGGTGGAAGAAGGGCGCGAGATCGTCGCCGCCGCCCGCCGCAAGGGCGTGAAGCTGATGGTCGGCCACGTCGAGCGCTTCAATCCGACGGTGCAGGCGATCAAGCAGGCGATCACGGATCAGGAGATTCTTTCGATCGGCATCACCCGCGTCGGTCCGTTCCCGCCGCGCATGTCGAATGTCGGCGTCGTCATCGATCTCGCGGTGCACGACATCGATCTCATCCGCTGGTTCACCGAATCCGAAATCACCGAAGTGCAGCCGCAGCTCACGCGCGCGATCGCGGAACGCGAGGACATCGCGCTGCTGCAGTTCCGCACGGCGTCGGGGGTGCTCGCGCACATCAACACGAACTGGCTGACGCCGTTCAAGGCGCGCACGGTTCACGTCGCGACCCGCAACAAATACGTCACCGGCGATCTGCTCACGCGGCAGGTTACCGAGTGCTACGGCTTCCAGCCGGACGGCAGCTATTCGATGCGGCATCTTTCGGTCGGACACGCCGAACCGCTGCGCGCGGAATTGCTCGCCTTCATCACGTCGATCCGCGACGACGAAAATCCGCTCGTCGGCGGCCACGAAGGCGTCGCGAGTCTGGAGATCGCGATTCAGTGCCTCGAAGGCGGCAATTCTTCCGTGCCGAAGCGCGGCCCGCGCGCCGTCGCAAGCTGATTTCCCGCAAACCGAGATCGAGATGAACCAGCACGCCCGTCCGGACACGACACCGACCATGCAGCCGATTCCGTTCATCGACGTCGCCGGCCAGCGCAGGAAGCTCGGCCAGAAGATCGACGATGCGGTCGCGAAGGTGCTAGACCACTGCCAGTTCATCCTCGGGCCGGAAGTGCGCGAGCTGGAAGCGCAGCTCTCCGCTTTCGCCGGCGTGAAGCACACGATTTCCTGCGCGAGCGGCACCGACGCGCTCATGCTCGTCCTGCTCGCAAAGGGCATCGGGCCGGGCGATGCGGTGTTCTGCCCGTCGTTCACTTTCGCCGCGACCGGCGAGACGGTGGCGCTTGTCGGCGCTTCGCCCGTCTTCGTCGATGTCGAGGAAGACACTTTCAATATGGACGTCGCGAGCCTCGAGAAGGCGATCGGAACTGCCAAGAAGCTTGGCCTCAAGCCGAAGGCGATCGTTCCGGTCGATCTGTTCGGGCTGCCTGCCGATCACGATTCGGTCGCGGAAATCGCGGAAGAGCATGGCCTCTTCGTGCTCGACGACGCGGCGCAAGGGTTCGGCGGCGTCTATAAGGACAGAAAGATCGGCTCGATCGGCCTTGCCGCGGCGACGAGCTTCTTTCCGGCAAAGCCGCTCGGCTGCTACGGCGACGGCGGCGCGGTCTTCACCAATGACGACCAGCTTGCCGAATTGATGCGCGGCCTGCGGGTGCATGGCCAGATCCCCGGAAGGCCCGAATTTTCGCATATCGGCATCACCGGCCGCCTCGATACCATCCAGGCCGCGATCCTGATCGAAAAGCTCAAGATTTTCCCGGCGGAAATCGAGGCCCGCAATAAGGTGGCCGCCCGCTACAACGAAAAGCTCGGCCAGTACGCCATCGTCCCGCGCGTGCCGGAAGGTTACACTTCGATATGGGCGCAATATACGATTCGGCTGCAACCCGGCCGGCGCGACGGCCTTGCCGCCGCGCTGAAGGCCGAGGGCATTCCGACCGCGATCTACTACGCCAAGCCCCCGCACCAGCACGAGGCATACAAGAAATTTCCGGTCGCGGAAGGCGGGTTGCCGGTCACCGAGAAGCTGTCGCACGAGGTGATCTCGCTGCCGATGCACGCCTATCTCGACGAGCCGACGCAGGACCGCATCGTGGATGCGGTAAAGCGGCATCTGACCGCTTGAGACTCCGCCGCTTCGGAGCGGCCGCATGATCCGCAACATCTTCACCGTCGGCGGCTGGACGCTGCTCTCGCGCATCACCGGCTTCGTGCGCGACATCGTCATGGCCGCCGTGCTCGGCGCGGGACCCGTCGCCGACGCCTTTCTCGTGGCATTCCGGTTGCCCAATCATTTCCGCGCGATCTTCGCGGAAGGTGCGTTCTCCAACGCGTTCGTTCCCGCCTATGCGCGCAGGCTCGAGCAGGACGGCGAACGGCGCGCGCGCGATTTCGCCAACGAGATCGGCACGGGCCTGCTGGTCATCCAGATCGCGCTTCTGGCGCTCGCCTGGGTCTTCACGCCGCAGATGGTGCGGCTGCTCGCGCCGGGGCTCGCGGAAGACGGCGGGCGTTTCGATCTCGCGGTGACGCTGACGCGCATCACGTTTCCGTATCTCGGCCTCACCGCAATGCTGGCGATGATCTCGGGCACGCTGAACGCCAACCACCGCTTCGCGACGGCGGCGGGCGTTCCGGTCTTGCTGAACGCCTGCATGGCGGGCGCGCTGCTCCTCTCCGCGTGGTTTCCGACGGCGGGGCATGCCGCGGCCTGGGGCGTCCTGGTCTCCGGCATCCTGCAGGTGATCGCCGTCGATATCGACGCCGAAAGGCACGGTTTCGGCTTCCGCTTCCGCTGGCCCGAACTCGACGAGCCGACAAGGCGGTTTCTGAAAGCGTTCGGTCCGGCGATCATCGGCGCGGGCGGCGTGCAGCTCGCGCTGTTCGCCGACACCATGATCGCGACCTTTCTGCCGACCGGCTCGCTTTCGGCGCTCTATTATGCCGACCGGATCAATCAGCTTCCCATCGGGGTGGTGGGCATCGCCATCGGCATCGTGCTGCTGCCGGAAATGTCGCGCAGGCTCGCCGCGCATGACGAGGCGGGCGCCGCCGCTTCGCAGGGCAGGGCGATCGAGCTTTCGCTCCTGATCGCCGTTCCGTTCGTGGCGGGCGCCATCGCCATTCCCGAACTCATTATGCGGGCGCTGTTCATGCGCGGCGCGTTCACGGCGGCCGACGCGCAGGCGGCGGGCATGACGCTCGCAGCCTATGCCGCGGGACTCGTTCCCTTCATGTTGATGCGGAGCTTCACCGCGCCGTTCCTCGCGCGCGGCAACACCTCGACGCCGGTGAAGGCGGCGCTGACGGCGGTTGCCGTCAACATCCTGCTGAAACTCGTGCTCACCGGCTCGCTCGCGCAGGTAGGGCTTGCGCTTGCGACTTCGGCGGGCGCCTGGCTCAATCTGCTGCTGCTGATCTGGGCGGCACACCGACTAAAGTTCGAGCGGCCCGCCGTGAGGGCGAATCACATTCTGCTGCTGGTTGCGATCGGCCTCGCGATGAGCCTCGCGTTCTACGCGGGGCATCGCTATGGCTCGCCTTATTTCGCGCGCTTTTCACATCTGGGTGAGGAAATCTTGCTGCTCATTCTGCTGGCCGGCGGAACGATTTTGTATGCCACGCTGGTGCTCACGTTCCTTGGGCGCAAATGGTTGCGTAATTTGCTGCGCGATGCTGCCGCTACGTCAACCACCGGCAAATCTACAGTATCCGACAGGAATATGGCCCGCTAGCGTCTGCCGGGTTTCCTCCATGTTGCAGATGCGCTATTAGCACGTCCCCACGGGGTTTTTCCATGAATCGCATTGCTTTCCCGCTTCGCCTGACGGCGGCCTTTCTCACGCTCATGCTTTCGAATTGCGGGGAGGCGCCGAAGGCTCCGCCGCCGCCGCCGGTGACGGTCGCGCATCCCGTGAAGCAGAAGGTCACCGACCACGACGAGTATGTCGGCCGCTTCGTCGCGGTGGACACCATCGAAGTACGCGCGCGCGTTTCGGGTTACCTCGACTCGATCGATTTCAAGGACGGCCAGATCGTCAAGAAGGGCGATCTCCTGTTCACGATCGACAAGCGTCCGTTCCAGAACGCGCTCGACCAGGCCAAGGGCACGCTTGCACAGGCGCGCGCCAATCTTGCCTACGCCAAGGCGGATCTGGAGCGCGGCGCGAGGCTCGTCACCGACAAGACGATTTCGCAACAGGTCTACGAGCAGCGCACGCAGACGCTGAAGATCGCCGAGGCGTCGGTCGCCTCGAACGAGGCGGCGGTGCGGCAGGCCGAGCTCGATCTCGACTTCACCGAATTGCGCGCGCCCGTCACGGGCCGCATCGGCGACCGGCGCGTCTCGGTCGGCAACCTCGTCACCGGCGGCACAACCGGCAATACGACGCTGCTTGCCACCATCGTCTCGATCGACCCGATCCGTTTCGAGTTCACGGCGGACGAGGGCGCGTTCCTGCGCTACGAGCGCATCTCGAACAACGGGAAAGAGGCGGACTCGCGCTACACCTCGACGCCGGTGAAGCTGAAGCTGCTCGACGAAAAGGGCTTCACGCATGACGGCAAGATCGACTTCGTGGACAACGTGATCGACCAGTCGTCGGGCACGATCCGCGGCCGCGCCGTATTCCCGAATCCGTCCGGGCTGTTCACGCCGGGCATGTTCGGCCGCATCGAGGTTCCGGCCTCGCGCGAATACGAGGCGCTGCTCGTGCCGGATGCTTCCATCGGCAGCGAGCAGATCCGCAAGTTCGTCTATGTCGTGGACGACAAGGGCACGGTCGGCCAGAAATTCGTCACGCTCGGCGCGCTGCACGGCCAGCTGCGCGTGGTGACGGGGCTCGACGAGCATGACAACGTGATCGTGAACGGCCTCATGCGCGCGCGGCCGGGCGCCAAGGTCACGCCGCTCACCGAGGAGCAGGTGAAGCAGATGCAACAGCAGCAGGCGGGCCAGCATGGGCAGCCCGGGCCCGGTGCGCAGAAGGCCGCACCGGCCGCCGGCGGCGATGGCAAGAAGCCGGAAAGCGATAAGCCGGTGCCGGAATCAGGCACGAAGGCGTCGGAGCAGGTGCCTTCCACGCCTGACAGCAAGCCCGAGCAGAAGACTTCGCCGGAGAAGAAGTAAGCCCCATGCGTATTTCGCACTTCTTCATCGATCGCCCGATCTTCGCCGCCGTCGTTTCGGTTGTCTTCGTGATCGTCGGCGCGGTGAGCTTCTGGCGGCTGCCGGTCGCGCAGTATCCCGAGATCGCGCCGCCGACGGTGACGGTCACCGGGCAATATCCGGGCGCGAGCGCGGAAACGGTGGCGAACACCGTCGTCTCGCCGATCGAGGACCAGATCAACGGCGTGGAGAACATGCTCTACGTCTATTCGAACTCGACCTCCGACGGCCGCTTCCAGATCTCGGTCACCTTCGATCTGGGCACCAATCTCGATATCGCGCAGGTGCAGGTGCAGAATCGCGTGCAGATCGCGCAGCCGCGCCTGCCGGCCGACGTGCGCAACATCGGCGTCGTGGTCGCGAAAGCGTCGCCCGACCTGATGATGGTGATCAGCCTCGTTTCGCCGAACAAGACGCGCGACCAGCTTTTCATCTCGAACTACGCGACCCTGCAGATCAAGGACGTGCTCGCGCGCGTGAACGGCGTCGGTTCCATCACCGTCTTCGGCAGCCGCGATTACGCGATGTGGGTCTGGCTCGATCCGCAGCGGTTGCAGGCGTTGAACCTCACGGGCTCCGACGTCGTCGCGGCGTTGCAGGCGCAGAACGTTCAGGTCGCCTCCGGCGTCCTGAACGCCCCGCCGATGCCCGAACAGCGCGCTTTCCAGATCGCGGTGCAGACGTTGGGACGCTTGAGCGATCCCGCGGAATTCTCGAATATCGTCATCAAGGAGACGCCCCAGGCCATCGTGCGCCTCAAGGACGTGGCGCGCGTCGAGATCAACGGGCTCGACTACTCGTCGAACTTCTATCGCGACCGCGATCCGTCGGTCGGCATCGCGATCTTCCAGCAGCCCGGCTCCAACGCGCTCGCGACCGCGGACGCGCTCGAAGCGACGATGAAGAAGATCTCGGAGAGCTTCCCGACCGACATGGAATACGGGATTCTCTACAACCCGACGCAATTCATCCGCGAGTCCGTCGATGCGGTGCAGCACACGATTTTCGAGGCGATCATCCTCGTCATCATCGTCGTGATCCTGTTCCTGCAGACATGGCGGGCGGCGATCATTCCGCTCCTGGCGATTCCGATCTCGCTCATCGGCACCTTTTTCGTGATGGCCACCTTCGGCTTCACACTGAACAACCTCACGCTGTTCGGGCTGGTGCTCGCCATCGGCATCGTGGTCGACGACGCCATCGTCGTCGTCGAGAACGTCGAGCGCAATATCGAGGCGGGGCTCAGTCCGCATGACGCGGCCGTAAAAAGCATGGACGAGGTCGGCGGCGCGCTGATCGCGATCGCGCTCGTGCTGTGCGCCGTGTTCGTGCCTTCGGCCTTCATCACCGGCATTTCCGGCCAGTTCTACAAGCAGTTCGCGCTCACCATCGCGGGCGCGACGGTGATCTCGCTGATCGTCTCGTTGACGCTGTCGCCGGCGATGTGCTCGCTGATGCTGAAGCCGCACCCGGAAAAGGATCACGCGCCGACCGGCTGGACCGCGCCGATCACGCGCTTCTTCAACGGATTCAACCATTATTTCGACAAGCTATCGCACGCCTACGGGCGGTTCACCGCGCGCACGGTGCGCATGGTCGTCATCATGCTCTGCGTCTATGGCGGCGTGATCGGCCTCGGCATGCTCGAATTCAGGCGCACGCCCATCGGCTTCATCCCGCAGGTCGATCAGGGCTATCTGATCGTGGTCGGCCAGTTGCCGGGCGGCGCCTCGATTTCGCGCACCGACGAAGTGATGCGCCGTGCCGCCGATATCGTGCTGGAGGTTCCGGGCGTCGCGCACGTGGTGAACGTGGTCGGCTTCTCGGGCGCGACCTTCACCAACGCGCCGAACGCCGGCGCGATGTTCACGGTGCTCGAGCCGTATGACGAGCGCGCGAAGGATCCGAAGCAGTCGGCGACGGCGATCCAGCAGGAGATCGTGAAGCGGCTGAGCTCGATCCAGGAAGGTTTCATGATCGCTGTGGTGCCGCCGCCGGTGCGCGGCATCGGCACGGCGGGCGGCTTCCGCATGATGATCGAGGATCGCGCCAACCGCGGGCCGGCGGCGCTCCTGCAGGCGACCTACGCGATGATGGGCCGCGCCGCGCAGACGCCGGGCGTGAGCCAGGTGTTCTCGCTGTTCGAGAACTCGACGCCGCAGCTCTATCTCGATATCGACCGCGCGAAGGCGCAGCTTCTCGGCATCGACGTGCGCGACGTGTTCTCCGCGTTGCAGGTCTATATCGGCTCGGCTTACGTCAACGACTTCAATCTTTTGGGCAAGACCTTCCGCGTGATGGTGCAGGCCGACGGGCCTTACCGCCTGGGGCCGGAAGACGTCCTGAATATCCGCGTGCGCAATTCGCGCGGCGATACCGTGCCGCTCGGCTCCTTCACCACGGTACGGGACATCGCGGGACCGTACCGCGTGCCGCGCTACAATCTCTATACGTCGGCGGAGCTCGACGGCAACGCGGCGCCGGGCTATTCGCAGGGGCAGGCGATCCAGATCATGGAGCAGCTCGCCAAGCAGACCCTGCCGGAGGGCTTCGCGTATGAGTGGACGACGCTGGCCTTCCAGCAGATCCGCGCGGGCAACACGGCGGCCTTCGCCTTCATTCTCGCGGTGGTGTTCGTCTTTCTGGTGCTGGCCGCGCAATACGAGAGCCTGACGCTGCCCATTGCGGTCATCCTGATCGTGCCGATGTGCCTCGTGGCGGCGATCATCGGCGTTTCGCTGCGCGGGCAGGACAACAACATCCTGACGCAAGTCGGCTTCGTGGTGCTCATCGCCCTTGCCGCCAAGAACGCGATTCTGATCGTCGAATTCGCCAAGCAGCTCGAGGATCAGGGCCGCTCGCGCTGGGAGGCGGCGGAAGAGGCCGCGCATCTCCGGTTGCGGCCGATCCTGATGACGTCGCTCGCCTTCGTTCTCGGCGTGTTCCCGCTCGTCATCGCGGCCGGCGCGGGCGCCGAGCTTCGGCAGGCCCTCGGCACCGCGGTGTTCTCCGGCATGATCGGCGTCACGTTCTTCGGGCTGATCTTCACGCCGGTGTTCTACATCGTCTGCCGCTGGATCGCGGAGCGCGCCGAGCGGTTCTGGGCGAGCCGGCGTCCGGCAGCCCCCTCGCGGCGGCGGAGCTGATCTTCCGCCGGCGCACTGGCGCAGAATCGGCGTCCGCCGTAGAAGCGGGCGCATGAAGCAGAAAAAGGCCCAGAACATCTATCTCGGTATCGGGCTGATTCTGCTCTCCACGCTGTGCTTCACGATCATGTCGGCCATCATCCGCTGGCTGGGCAACCGCGTGCCGCTCGGCGAGGTCGTCTTCGCCCGTTCGTTCTTCGCACTGGTGCCGCTGTTCCTGATGCTCCTGTGGCGGCGGGAGCTTCACCTCGCGGTGCAGTTCAACAGCCCCTGGGGGCACGTGGGCCGCGCGGTCGCGAGCATCGGCAGCATGTTCTGCAATTTCGCCGCGCTCGCGCGCATTCCGCTGGTGGACGCGACGGCGATCGCCTTCGCGACGCCGCTCCTGAACGTGGCGCTGGCCGCGATCTTTCTCGGCGAAAAGGTGCGGAAATTCCGCTGGATCGCGGTGTTCATCGGATTCATCGGCGTGCTGATCATGGTGTCGCCGCACCTCGGAAGCGCGCCGCGGCAGGAGGCGGCGTTCATAGGCTCGCTGCTCGCGGTTGGGGGCGTCATCCTCACCTCCGCCGCGATGACACAGGTCCGCCAGATGAGCAGGACGGAAACCACGGCGTCCATGGTGTTTTCCTACACGGTGCTGTCGACGCTGGTTTCCTTCGTCACCATTCCCGACTGGATCAGGCCGGCGCCATGGGATGCGGTCGCGCTCGTCTGCACGGGCATCTTCGGCGGCATCGGGCAGATCACCGTGACGGAGAGCTACCGGCATGCCAGCGCGGGCACCGTCGCGCCGTTCGCCTATACGTCGATGATCTATTCGCTGGTGATCGGCTATTCGTTCTTCGGCGAGGTGCCGGAGGTCGTTGTGCTGCTCGGCGCGCTGCTCGTCGTGCTGGCCGGCTTGTTCGTGCTCTATCGCGAGCGGCAATTGCGCATCGACCGCACGCGCGAGATGGAAGCGGAGACGCCGACGAGCGCGGCGCTTTGATTGATTTCTCTGTTTGTCCTTCCGGAAGCCGAGCGTAGCGAGGCTGTCGGGAATCCATAATCACTGATGGTCGTTTCTGGATTCCGGGCCCACGCTTCGCGTGTCCGGAATGATGAGGAAAAATCAGAACGCCTTGAAGGTGATGATCGTGTGGGTGTGCTGGATGCCGGGAATTTTCTGCACCTTCTCGTTCACGAAATGACCGATATCGGTGCCTTCGTCGACATAGAATTTCACGAGCAGGTCGTAGTCTCCGGCGGTCGAGTAGATTTCGGATGCGATCTCGGCGTCGGCAATGCGGTTCGCGACCTCGTAGGCCTCGCCGAGCTTGCACTTGATCTGGACGAAAAATGGAATCATCGAAACCTCTATCCTGCCCGGTGAAGCAACCAGAAAGCCCGAAAGGAGGCAAGGGGCGGGCCCTTGCCGGCTGCCGCGCGCCTCTCTTTAACGGCGCACGATCCGTCCGGAAAACCGGTTTCCACTTTTCCGGGATCGTGCTCTAAGCCGTCATCATGGCGACACCCATCGCGCTCACCATCGCGGGCTCCGACTCCGGCGGCGGCGCCGGCATCCAGGCCGACCTCAAGACCTTCTCGGCGCTCGGCGTCTATGGCGCCTCGGCGATCGCGGCGCTGACGGCGCAGAACACCAAGGGCGTTACCGGCATCTTCGACGTATCGCCGGCTTTCGTGCGGGCGCAGATGGACACGGTCTATGCCGACCTCGCGGTGGGCGCGACCAAGATCGGCATGCTCGCGCGCGCCGGCGTGATCGAGGCGGTGGCCGAAGGATTGCGGGCGCATGGCGCGAAGAACATCGTGCTCGACCCGGTGATGGTGGCGACGTCCGGCGACATGCTGCTCCGGCCGGACGCGGTCGAAACCCTGAAATCGAAGCTCATTCCGCTTTCCCTCGTCGTCACGCCGAACCTCGCGGAAGCGGCGGCGCTGACCGGCGAAACGGTCGCGCAGGACGAAACGGCGATGGCGCGCCAGGGCGGGGCAATCCTCGCTCTCGGCGCGCAAGCCGTGCTGGTGAAGGGCGGTCACTTCGCGGGGGCGGATGCGACGGATCTTCTGATCGACAAGGACGGCGTTCGCCGTTTTTCGGCTCGCCGTGTCGACAGCCGGAACACGCATGGCACCGGCTGCACGCTTTCCTCCGCGATCGCCGCAGGGCTCGCGCGCGGCATGGCGCTTGTCGAGGCCGTGGCGCTTGCGAAGAAGTATGTGAGCGAGGCGATTGCGGCCTCAGGCGAGATCGAGATCGGCGGCGGCAACGGGCCGGTGCATCATTTCCATGAATTTTGGAAGAAGCCGCGAGCCTGACGCCGCCTTCTTTTATTCCGTGCGAAGCTTGAAACGGTTTGGTGATCTGCTGAAACATCGCATGGCTGGGCTGCGATTCGGCCTTGAACGAAGGGACGGAATTTGGATCGTCATCTGATCTACGATCTGGGATTGCATCAGCGGCGCCGACACGGAATATTACCTGAACAAGGGCTTCAAGGTGATCGCGCTTGAAGCCAATCCCGCGATGATCCGGCGGGCGCGAAAAAGCCCCACAATTGCGCTTGCCGAGGAGGAAGGAAGCCTCGGCATTGTGCCGATGGCGCTCTGGCACAAGAGCGGGGAAGAGGTTTCGTTTTACGTCAATCCGGCCTGGAGCGACTGGAGCAGCCTTAGCAAAAGATTGGCCGAGAAGGGCGGTCACGAGAGCCAGGAGATCCGCGTCCTTACGATCACGCTCGCGGATATGTTCGAGAAGCTCGGTATTCCCTATTACATCAAGTGCGATATTGAAGGGGCGGACGCCATCTTCAGCGAGCAACTCGCGGCCCAAAAGGAAGTGCCCGCGTTTGTCTCCTGCGAAGAGGGCGATCCGAAAATCATCGAGTGCCTCGGCGCCGTTGGATATGACCGCTTCCAGATCGTCAATCAGGCGCGGCACCGCGAGATCGTTTCGCCCAATCCGGCGCGCGAGGGGAATTATTACGAGACGCAGTTCACCGGACACATGAGCGGACTTTTCGGATTGGATCTGCCGCTCGATCGCTGGATTTCCTACGAGGAAATGAGCGAGCTTTTTCGGCTTTATCGCGAGCTTGACCGCCGGAAGTTTCCGTTCTCGAACGCCTGGTTCGACGTTCACGCCACCAAAACAGAAACGCTCGCGGCCGCTTAAACAGCCGCGAGCGTTTGATTGTTCCCCGGGATTATTTCGCCTTCACGACCTTCTGGCGCTGCTCGCCGAGGCCCTCGATGCCCATGGTGACGACGTCGCCGGCCTTCAGCCATTTCGGCGCGGGCTTCATGCCGTGCGCGACGCCGGGCGGCGTACCGGTGGTGATGAGATCGCCGGGCTCGAGGATGAAGAACTGCGAGCAGTACCATACGAGGTATTCGGCCCCGAAGATCATCGTCTTGGTGGTGCCGCGCTGACGCTTCTCGCCGTTCACGTCGGTCCACATCTTGAGGTTCTGCACGTCCTTGATCTCGTCGCGGGTGACGAGCCACGGGCCGAGCGGGCCGAAGTTCTCCGCGCCCTTGCCCTTGCCCCATTGCGAGCCGCCGCGATCGATCTGGAAGGAGCGTTCGGAAACGTCGTTGCAGATCGTGTAGCCGGCGATGTAGTTCTTCGCCTCTTTCTGCGACTTGATGTATTGCGCGCGCCGCCCGATCACGATGCAGAGCTCGACTTCCCAGTCGAGCTTGGTCGAGCCCTTCGGGATGATGACATTGTCGTTCGGGCCGCAGATACAGTTTGTGGGCTTGAAGAAGATAATGGGTTCTTTCGGCAGCGGCATCCCGACTTCGGCCGCGTGATCCGTGAAATTCAGGCCGACGGCAAAGAGCGTGCGCGTATTGCCGACGCACGGCCCGAGACGCGGCTTGCCGGAAACCTTGGGCAGCTTTTCGAGCTTCGCCTTCTTGATCCTGGCGAGACTCGCGGAAGTGATCGTCGCGCCGGTGATGTCGGGGACGATCTTCGACAGGTTCCGGATGTGGCCGTTCTTGTCGATGATGCCGGGTTTCTCGCGGCCGGGGGGGCCGAAGCGCACTAACTTCATGGGCGTTCCTCAGTTTTTTGGGATGAAGGCGGACAGGTTCCAGATGATGCCGACAGCGTTCATAGCCCACAAGCCGCCATTGCGTCACGCGGAAGTTTCCGTTTCGCCGGCATCCGGCGCGCGTGTCTCGGCGCGACGGAATCGCAAGCCGGGCAATCCCGCCCGCCCGCGGCTGTATTCTTTCGCTTTGCGATAGGGCGATGAAATCCATGAGGATATTCGCGAATACCTCCCGTCCGCGGGGCAAGGTTTCGCCGCGCGTTCCGTTCGAGGAATTTCCAGCCATGGCGTGACATCGCCGCATTGGGGCGCTATTCGTTGGGGGTGAACGTTCAAGACCGCGCACCGAAGATTCCGACCGCCGCCGATGTCGCCGACGCCGCCCGCGTATTGAAGGGCGTGGCCGTCCGCACGCCGCTGCTTTCCAACGAGACGCTCGACAAGAGGCTCGGCGCGCGCGTTTTCCTGAAGCCCGAGGTGCTGCAACGCACGGGCTCGTTCAAGTTTCGCGGCGCCTACAACCGCATTTCCCGCATTCCCGAGGCCGAGAAGAAGAACGGCGTCGTCGCCTTTTCGTCCGGCAACCACGCGCAAGGGGTGGCCTGCGCCGCGAAGCTGTTCGGCATTCCGGCGGTGATCGTGATGCCGGCCGACGCGCCGAAGGCGAAGATCGAGCGCACGAAAGGTCACGGCGCGGAAGTGGTTCTTTACGACCGCGAGAAAGAGGATCGCGAGGCGATCGGGCAGAGGATCGCGAATGAGCGCGGCTCGACTCTCGTGCGGCCGTTCGACGACCCGTATGTGATCGCGGGCCAGGGCACGATCGGGCTCGAGATCGGCGAGGATCTGGCGGCGCGAAACCTCGCGCCCGATTTCGTGCTGATGCCCGCCTCCGGTGGCGGCCTCGCGGCGGGGATCGCGCTTGCGATCAAGGACCGTTTTCCGAAGTCGCGCATTCTCACGGTGGAGCCGGCGGGCTTCGACGAGCACGCGCATTCCTTCAAGAGCGGGAAGCGCGAAACCAATGCGAAAGCCACGGGCTCCATCTGCGACGCGCTGCTCGCTCCCTGGCCCGGAGAGCTTACCTTCCAGATCACGAGCAAGCTGATCGGCGAGGGAACGGCGGCGACCGACGCCGAGGTGAAGGAAGCGATGCGCTTTGCCTTCAACGAGTTGAAGCTCGTGGTCGAGCCGGGCGGGTCGGTCGCGCTGGCGGCGCTCATGGCGGGCAGGATCGACGTGCGCGGCAAGACCGTCGCCGCGGTTCTTTCGGGCGGCAATGTCGACGAAAGGCTGTTCGCGGAAATTTTGTCCGGGGCGTGAGCCTATACGCTTGTCATGCCCGGCCATGACGGCAGAGGGTAACTAAGAAAAAATCGCGAGCTTCTCGATTTCCGACAGTTGCTCGATTGGTGCGGGCACGGGGGCCTTCATTTTCAGTTCGACCGGCGGAGCTTCGGGCGCAAGCGGCGCGATTTCCGCTCCCGTATCCTCTTCGATATTCTCTTCGAAGTCCGGTTCGGCTTCCGCTTCCGGCTCCGCGATGTCGTCCGCCGAAATATTCTCGGCGATGAGCTTCACGGCGGCTTCCACCGCCGCTTCCCGCGGCATTCCGTCCTCGACGGGCGAGTCTTCCCAAACGATGTCGTCACCCGCTT
>Ga0153956_1000898_pt1 | contig 29821 bp, 31 predicted proteins | sample TSFL040MetaG_FD_104704 | JGI IMG/M metagenome (GOLD analysis project Ga0153956, IMG submission 104704) | Attine ant fungus gardens microbial communities from Florida, USA - TSFL040 MetaG | ecosystem: Host-associated > Fungi > Mycelium > Unclassified | place: USA: Florida, Wekiwa Springs... | reverse complement strand
GATCGCTGCCAGCGCGATGCGCGCCGGCGTGAGGTGTTCGCCGCGCGCGATGATCGCGTCACCCGAAGCGAAATCGAGTCCTTCGGGCCGGACGCTGCTGCCGCGCGCCGGAGGCCCTTCGCCCGTCAGCGTTACGTAACGGCCTTCGCGGGCGGCTTCCTCCTGCACCAGCACCGTGTCGGTGCCCGCGGGCAAAGCTGCGCCGGTGAAGATGCGCACCGTCTCACCCGCCTGCACGGCGCCCGCAAATGGCCGCCCCGCCGCACTCTCGCCGACGAGCGCCCAGGGCCCCGGCAGATCGGCGAAACGGATCGCATAGCCGTCCATCGACGAGAGATCGGCCGCCGGCTGGGCACGACGGGCGGCGATATCAGCCGCCGCCCAGCGTCCCGTTGCCTGTCGTAAAGGCAGCGTTTCCCGCCCCACGGGCCGCGCCAGCGCGATCAGCCGGCGCTGCGCCTCGGCGACGGGAAGCAGATCGGGCGGCGTCATGAGCGGCCTGTCTCACGATTGCCGAATACACGACAGCCTTTTTGCGCAAGACGGTTGTTATGCAGCAGAGGCCGGACCGGCGCGATGCGATTGATCGGGGAAACTGGGAAGTGGTAATGTCGAAGTCGCATTAATGCAGCAGAAACGGGCTTCAAATAGGGCATCGGGCCTTCTACCTAAATGTGGTTGATCGACTCCAACGAGCCGAGTCAGAGGAGTGCATGGCACTTTTTGCAATCGCAATGGATGAGCCGAAGCCAACGCTCGTTGCGGGTCTGAAGGCGGCTTGTCCGACCCATTACTCGTTTAGTGACCGCACTCTCGTCATTCGGCACACGGGAGGAATCAGGGCGTTGATCGAGAGCTGTGATCTCCCGGATGCAGAGCGCTCGGGATTTGTCGCGGTCCAAATCAACGCCAACTATTTTGGATACTCGACCGGCGCGTTTTGGGATTGGTTGGCCACTGCATTTCGAGAGGATGCCGGTGGTTAAGTCATCCGGAAGATTGTCAAACAGAGACACACCGGGCGCCATGCCTGAGGTGCCCCCGTCGCGTTATCAGGCGGGAACGCACGACTTCACGCTTCAAGCGGTCATGGAAATGCAAAAGGGCGTCGGGGAATTAACGGCAAAAACCGAACGCCTGATTGCGGATGTCAAGGGCCAGTCTGACAAGGTGGGTGAGCTTCGCGACACGCTTATCTGGCTAAAAGGAGCCGTGGCTGTCATTGGGTTGATCGGCCTCGTTATAGCTCCGCTGCTGACGTGGTTCCTGGATCACAATTTTCCCGCGCCCGCGCCTACCATCTCGCTTTCCGCGAGTGCGCCAGCGCAACAGAGCGTCCCTGGCGCGAGCGTTGTCGGCCCTCAATCGACTGATACCCAACCAAAGTGGAAATAGAATCCAGGGGAGCTCGCGTCGTCGTGCCCGATGGTCACATTGTCGGCACGATCGGACGCCTATCCCTGAATCAACGCCGCTTGTTCGATCCGAATCCGTGATATTTCCGCCCCGTGTTAAGATTTTGGCAGGGCATTTCACGGCAATCGGGCGGCATGCTCGGGGGGATCGCAAAAACGCCGGTAGAGGTGTTTTTCGCCGGCGGGATGCTGGCGATCACGCTCCTGTTGTCGGCCCTGTTCGGCCTGCCGATCCGGCTGCCTTCGCACGATTTGATGATCCCCTTGGTTGCGACATACCTCGTCCCGCTGACCGGCGCGGTCGCTTATTCGATCTATGCTTTGCTCGCGCGCAAGCGCACCCTGCTGCGCGAACTGGTCATCACCCTGCCGTGCTTCTGGGTGGTGCTGATTGCCTATTTCAACCTGAAATTGTGGACGCCGTTCATCAATCCGCTGAGCTTCGACGGGTTGTTCTGGCAGATCGACCAGGCGCTGCGGCCGCTGGTCGATTTCTGCTTCGGGCTGCGCCGCGCGCTCGTGCCGATCGTGCCCTATGAGTGGAATCTCTATCTCACCGGCTTCCTGCTGCTGTTCTATATCAGCTTCCTCTATCATTCGACGCGCACGCCGCAGGCGCTGCGCCGCATCGTCGTCTCGGCGATGTTCCTGCAAGGGCTGGGCGCGCTGACGTACATCGCCCTGCCGGCGATCGGGCCGTTCCTCTACGAGCCGGGCAGCAGCACGACCTCCAACGCGGCCGAGCAGATGATGCTCCAGGTCCGTCAGCAATCGGTCGCTGGCGGGCCGCACTGGCTGTCGGGCCACGCCTCGTCGGTGCTGATGGCCGGGCTGGGTGCGATGCCTTCGCTGCACGTCGGCTATGCTTGGCTGTTCCTGTGGTATGCGATCCGCGAGGCGCGCGTGCTGCTGCCGACGTATGTGCCGCTGTTCGTGTTCATCGTCTTCACCTCGGTCGCCAGCCGCTGGCATTACCTGATCGACCTGCCGGCCGGACTCGCGCTGTCCGCCTTCTCGATCTGGCTGGCGGCGCGCTGGGTACCGGTGCCCGTCGAAGCCGATCCCGCCGCGGCACCCGAGCCGGTAATGGACGGCTTGCCGGGGTTCGCACCGGCGATCTGATCCGCTCCGGCATATTGCCCCTGTCGCGGCGCGGCGCTTTGTGCGACGGGGCGGCGACACTCCCCGGGGGCAATGCTCATGACCTTCGCGCTCGACCGCTTCGATCTCGATGCCTTCGTCCGGGCCACGCTGGCGGAGGATCTGGGCGACGGGGGAGACATCACTTCGAATGCCGTGATCCCCGCCGATGCGCGCTTCACCGGCGTGATGGACAGCCGGGACGCGATCACCGTGGCGGGGCTGGAGATCGCCGAGGCGTTCTTCCGCGCGCTCGATCCCGCCGTGCGGATCGAGCGGCTGGTGGCCGACGGCGATCGCGTGACGGCGGGTACCGACCTGATGCGGCTGGAGGGCAAGGCGCGCGCGATGCTCACCGCCGAGCGCTCGGCGCTCAACACCGTCCAGCACCTTTCCGGCATCGCCACGCTCACGCGCAGCTATGCCGACCGGCTCCTCGGCACTGGTGCGACCTTGCTCGATACGCGCAAGACGATACCCGGCCTGCGCGTGCTGGAGAAATACGCCACGCGGATGGGCGGCGCGACCAATCATCGCATGGGCCTGTGGGATGCGGCGATGATCAAGGACAATCACGTCGCCGTCGCCCGATCCATCGGACAGGCGGTGGGCGCCGCGAAGGCGGCGGGTATCGCGAGCATCATCGTCGAGGTCGATTCGGTCGATCAGATCGAGCCGGCTATCGCTGCGGGCGCGACGCACCTGCTGCTCGACAACATGGATCCGCCGACCTTGCGCGGCGCGGTGACCCTGGTCGGCGGGCGCGTGCCGACCGAGGCGTCTGGCGGCGTGCGGCTGGAGACGATCCGCGCGATCGGCGAGACCGGGGTGACCTTCGTCAGCGTCGGCCGCCTTACCCAGTCGGCGCCTGCGGCGGATATCGGGCTGGACTTCACGACCGTCGGTTAGGGTCCGTATTCCCTTGCCGCATGGATCGTGATCGCCCGGAGAGGGGTGCTGACGAGGAGAGCAGCGCAGTCGCGTAGCCAATGCTACGCGCAAGCAAGCGACGATGCTCGGCCGCCCTCTCCGGGCGACCGCTCCGCGGCGGGCCGAATTTGGTGCCAGGACATCGTCACTTGGCGGTCACGATGCCTCGGCATCGCTCCCTTCGCGTTCCTCGCCTGACACCAAATTCGGCTCCGTCACGACCAAGTGGCAAGGGAATACGGACCCTAAGCGGTTGCGCGGGCTTGCGGAACGCCTAAGCTGCACCGGTCAAAAAAGGGAGAATGGGGCATGGAAAGACCGAAATCGATCGTGAATTTCGAACGCTGCTATCTCGGCGCGGTCCTGGTCGGCCTGATCAATGTCGCGTTGAACTGGTCGGCGATGCAGGAAACGACTCAGGTTCGTCAGGCTAACGCGATGATGGGCAATGCCTCGACGACCATAATGGCAGCGTCGATGATCTTCGGCCTGGTTATTTCGGGGCTGCTGTGGTTCTTTACGGCGCGCAAGGGCAGCGTCGTCGCGAAATGGATCGTCGTCGTGTTCTTCGCCTTCTCTATCCTGAGCCTGCTCAGCGGTTTCGCGATGCACACCTATGTCTCGACGTTGCAGATGGTCCTCACGCTCGTGGGGTTCGCGCTGAACGCGGCTGCGGTGTGGATGCTGTTCCAGCCGGATACCAGGCCCTGGTTCGGCGAAGGCAACGCGTGAAATCATGGACGATCGTTGCAGCGGGCCTGTTGCTGCCCGCCGCCGCGCACGCGCAGGCCTATAGCTGCGCGATTCCGGGGAATGTGGCGCGGCCGCATCCCGAGCTGCCGACCGACAAGGAGCCCGCGCGGCGCGTGCCGATCGGCGGCTATACGCTGGCGCTGATCTGGTCGCCGGAATATTGCTTCCACCATGCGCGGGAGGAATTCGCCGGCTTCCAGTGCGGCGGCGCGAGCCGGTTCGGCTTCACGCTGCATGGCCTGTGGCCGGATGGCGTGGGCGCGGAATGGCCGCAATATTGCGCGGCGGCGCCGTTGTTGCCGCCCGCGACGATCAAGGCGCATCTCTGCGCGACGCCCTCGGCGCAATTGCTGCAGCACGAATGGGCCAAGCACGGCACCTGCGTCGGCGGCACGCCCGATGCCTATTTCGCGCGCTCGAACGCGCTGTTCGCTAAGCTGCGTTATCCGGACATGAAGGCGCTGTCCTACGGAGCGACGACGGTCGGCAGGTTCAAGGCGGCGATGGCTGCGGCCAATCCCGGCTTGCCAGCCGAGGCGATTCGCGTGACGGGTGTGAAGGGCTGGCTCGACGAGCTCTGGCTCTGTCTCGATACCAAGGACCGCTATGTGCGGTGTCGCGTGAATACCGGCGGATTGCCGGACGAAGCGCGCCTGAAGATCGCGCGGATTAAATGACCGCGCCCTGTCCGCTCCCGATATCGGGAGCGGTGGGCCGATGGGTTAGAGGGAAAGTACCCCCGCCACCAGCGCGAGCGAGCCGATCGCGACCGCAGTCGTCGCCAGCATCTCCATAATGCGCATGGTTGCTTCTCCTCGCCGGATCATTCCAGCAGGAGTGAAATGAGCTTTGTTGCGCGGCCACGCAATATTATTTCAAGCCTTCGCAGTTGCAGCATTTGCAGCTGTGTGACTTAAATGCGGCATCGCGTTGCCGCAAAGGCACAGCCCTCAGTCGGCAAAAACCCGGGCGAAAATCGTATCGACGTGCTTGAGATGGTAATCGAGGTCGAACTTCTCCTCGATCTCGGCCGGCGACAGCGCCGCCGTCACCTCGGGGTCGGCCTTGAGCAGTTCGAGCAGCGACAGCTGGCCGTCCGATTCCCACACCTTCATCGCGTTGCGCTGGACGAGGCGATAGCTGTCCTCGCGGCTCACGCCGGCCTGGGTCAGCGCGAGCAGCACGCGCTGCGAATGGACGAGGCCGCCCATCTTGTTGAGGTTCTTTTCCATCCGCTCGGGATAGACGAGGAGCTTGTCCATCACGCCGGTCAGGCGGGCGAGCGCGAAGTCGAGCGTGATCGTCGCGTCCGGCCCGATATAGCGCTCGACCGACGAGTGGCTGATGTCGCGCTCGTGCCACAACGCCACATTCTCCAGCGCGGGCGTGACGTAACCGCGCACCATGCGGGCGAGGCCGGTGAGGTTCTCGGTCAGCACCGGATTGCGCTTGTGCGGCATCGCCGACGAGCCCTTCTGGCCGGGCGAGAAATATTCCTCGGCCTCCAGTACCTCGGTGCGCTGCAGATGCCGCACCTCGACCGCGAGCCGCTCGATCGACGAGGCGATCACGCCGAGCGTCGCGAAGAACATCGCATGACGATCGCGCGGGATCACCTGGGTGGAGACGGGCTCGACGCTGAGGCCCAGCTTCTCCGCGACATGCGCCTCGACGCGCGGATCGATATTGGCGAAGGTGCCGACCGCGCCCGAGATCGCGCAGGTGGCGATGTCGGCGCGCGCCGCGACGAGGCGGGCGCGGTTGCGCTTGAATTCCGCATAGGCCTCGGCGAGCTTCAGCCCGAACGTCACCGGCTCGGCATGGATGCCGTGGCTGCGCCCGATCGTCGGGGTCAGCTTGTGTTCCTCGGCGCGGCGCTTCAGCACCTCGAGCAACTTGTCGATGTCGGCGATCAGGATGTCGGCCGCGTCGCGCAACTGCACCGCCAGGCAGGTGTCGAGCACGTCGCTCGACGTCATGCCCTGATGCATGAAGCGCGCCTCGTCGCCGACATGTTCGGCCACCCAGGTCAGGAACGCGATCACGTCGTGCTTGGTCACCGCCTCGATCGCGTCGATCGCGGGCACGTCGATCGCCGGATTGGTCGCCCACCAGTCCCACAGCGCCCTGGCGGCGCTCTTCGGCACCACGCCCAGTTCAGCCAGCGCGTCGGTGGCGTGCGCCTCGATCTCGAACCAGATGCGGAAGCGCGCTTCCGGCGTCCAGATCGCGGTCATCTCGGGGCGCGAATAGCGTGGCACCATGGCAACGGTTCCCAAAAATCGTGGTTCGGTTCGTCGCAGAATCGGCACGCCGGCGCGACGAAGCGCGCCCTAGCAGGGATGAGGCGAGCCTTCAAATCGCAGTATCGGAACCCATATCGATAGCAAGCCGTTGCGGCGATCAAGTTGTTTTCCGGTTGCTGCGTATATGGCTCCAGATAATGTCAAAACAAAATATGGAGAAGATCGATGTTGAAATATGCATTACTTGCCGGTGCCATGATAATGGCGGCGCCCGCCGTGGCGCAAGACACGAATAACGGTCAGCAGTCTGCGCCTGCTTCTGCTCCGGTACAGACGCAGACTGCGCCCGCCCAGGTTCCGACTGCTGCCCCGGCACAAGCCGCACCGGCCCGGGCCGCTCCGCAGCCCGCCGACACCGCACAGAGCACGGCTCCGGCGGCCCCTGTCAGCCAGCCCGCCCAGGCGGCGCAGGCCCAGCCTGCTCCCGCCGCTGATCCGGCGGCCGCTCCGGCGCCACAGGCCGCGGACGCTACGCCGCAACCACAGGCCACGCGGCCTGCCGCCAGCGGCAATCAGGTCGCCGATGTCGTGAACAAGGAGTTCCCGACCTACGACAAGGATTCGAACGGCGCGCTGAGCGAGCCCGAATTCTCCGCCTGGATGGTCGCGCTGAAGACCGCCAGCGATCCGTCGACCAAGGCGACCGATCCGGCCACCAAGGCGTGGGTCGACAAGGCCTTCGCGCAGGCCGACACCGACAAGAACAAGGCGGTCTCCAAGCAGGAGCTGACCGGGTTCCTCTCGCAAGGTGCGAGCCAGGGCGCCGGTAGCCGCTAACAGCGTCACCATCGTCGCGCGGGAAGCCGCGGGGTTCGCGCCCCGCGGCTTCTTGGTGTTGGGCTACATCAGCCCCATCGAGCGCAGGCTGGCATGGCCCTGCGTGCCGATCACGATATGGTCGTGGACGGCGATGCCGAGCCTTTTGCCCGCCTCGATCACGCTGCGCGTGAGGTCGATGTCGGCACGGCTGGGGGAGGGGTCTCCGGTCGGGTGGTTGTGGACCAGGATGATCGCCGCCGAGCCGAGATCGATCGCGCGCTTGATCACCTCGCGGATGTGCAAGGTCGCCTGATCGATCGAGCCCTCGCTCACCACCTCGTCGCGGATCAGCTTGTTGCGCGTGTCGAGGTGGAGCACGCGGATCCGTTCGGTCTTGTGATGCGCCATGTCGGCGCGGAGATAATCGAGCAAAGCCTGCCAGTTGGCCAGCACTGGCCGCTCGCGCGCCTGCACCTGCGCCATGCGGATCGCGGCGGCATGGACGATCTTGATCGCGGCGATCGAGCTTTCGCCGACCTGCGGCACGCGCGCCAGTTCGAGCGGATCGGCCGACAGCACGCCGGGCAGGGTGTCGAACTCGCGCAGCAGTGCCTTGGCGATCGGCTTGGTATCGATCCGCGGACGCGCCACGGCGAGCAGATATTCGAGCAGTTCGTAGTCCAGCAGCCCGTCCCCTCCGGTCTTGAGCAGGCGCTCGCGCACACGGGCGCGGTGACCGGAATGATCGGAGTCGGGAACGTCCATAGCGGTTCGAGGATTAGGAAGTGGGTCCGAAGCGGGCAATTGCGTCTGCCGAGATGCCGCCTATTCTGGAGGCAATTGTTGGGGAGTCGATCGCCGCGTGACGTTGGAGACCGCCGAAGCGCCATCGCCACGGTGGCGCGTGCCGCGGCCGGGTCGCGTGATACGCTGGGCGATCGGCATCGCGATCCTGTTGATGGTTGCGCTGCTGCTGGCATGGAGCCAGCGCAAGACGATCGCGACCCATTATATCGACGAGTATCTCATCAGGAACCGCGTGCAGGCGCGCTACACGATCGCCGATCTCGGTTTCGGGCGGCAGCGGCTGACCGGCGTGGTGATCGGCGATGCCGACCATCCCGATCTCGTCGCCGACTGGGTTGAGCTCGGCACGCATATCGGGCTGACCGGCGTGCAAGCGACCGCGATCCGCGCCGGCCATGTGCGGCTGCGCGCGCACCTGATCGGCGGCAAGGTCTCGCTCGGCGCGATCGACCGGCTGCTCCCCGCGCCCTCGGGCAAGCCGTTCGCGCTGCCTGCCATCTATGCCGATGTGGAGGATCTGCGCATCCGCTTCGTCGCGCCGCAGGGCGTGGCGGGGCTGAAGATCGCGGGTAGCGGCAAGCTGGACGACGGCTTCACCGGTAGTGTTGCGGCGGTGTCGCAGCGCCTGACCCTGCCGGGATGCCGTGCCGGGATGGTGGCAGGCGTGTTCCGTATGTCGATCGAGGATGCACGGCCGTCGCTCGCCGGGCCGTTGCGGGCGGGCGATCTCGCGTGCGGCACGTCCATCGCTAAGGGCTTCGCATCCGACGTGAAGGTGACGCTGGGCGAGGCGCTCGACCGCTGGGACGGCAGCGCAGCGGTCAAGCTTGCCGTATTGCGGGCGCCGCAGGGGCGGCTGGCGAACGTGGCGGGCACGATCGGCTTCGCCGGCGCGGCGAGCGTGACGAGCGGCAAGATCGACCTGGGCGGCGGCGCGTTCGCTTCGCCGCATGTGTCGGGGCGCGCACTGCGTCTCGCAGGGCAGTATCGCATCGGGAGCGGAGCCGCTCCGCAAACCAGCACGCGAATAGAATTTACAGGGCAGGTATCGGCCAAAAGCGCGCGCGCCGATCCGGCCTATCTCGCCTGGCTGGCCTCGGCGGCGCGAGCGACGCAGGGATCGCCGGTCGCGCCGCTCGCCGCGCAATTCGCGCACGCCGCATCGGCGGCGGCAGGCAATTTCGATCTGGACGGCGATGTCGCGCTGGCGATGGGCGGGAAGGCCGGCCGCATCGCGGTATCCCGCCTGCTGCTGAACTCGGCGTCGGGCGCACATGTCACGCTGAATGGTGGCGACGGGCTTGGTTATGCCTGGCCCGGTGCCGGCGCGCGGATCGACGGTGCGGTGTCGATCGCCGGCGGCGGTTTGCCCGGGATGGCCGTGCGTGTGAAACAGGCCGCGCCCGGCGGCCCGTTGTCGGGCAATGCGGTGATCGCGCCTTATGGTGCGGGCCCTTCGCGCCTCGCGCTGACGCCGGTGCAGTTCCGCGCGACGCCGGGCGGCAACACCGTGATCAATACCACAGCGACGCTCAGCGGCCCGCTCGGCGACGGGCATGTCGACGCGATCAGCCTGCCGCTCGCCGGAGTGCTCACGCAGAGCGCAGGTTTCGCGCTCAACCCCGGTTGCGCGCCGTTGCATTGGGAGTCGCTCGCCACCGCCGGGCTCGCGCTCGGCCGTACCGCGCTCACCCTGTGCCCGACCGGCCCGGTTTTGGTGCGCTACGTCAACGGGCGGCTCGACGGCGGCGCACGCATCGCTGCGCCGCATCTGACCGGCAAGCTGGGCGGCACGCCGCTGTCGATCGCGGCGAACGGCGCCGAGGTGCGGCTGGGTGACATGGGCTTCGCGACGCGCGGCCTCGCGGTCAGGATCGGCGCGCCCGATCGCGTGACACGGCTCGATTTCGCGCAGCTCGGGGGCAAGCGCACGGGCGGAACGATCACGGGCAAGTTCGCGGGCGGGGCAGGGCAGATCGCGAACGTGCCGCTATTGCTCGCCGACGCCGCGGGCGACTGGAGCTTGCGCGACGCGAAGCTGGCGCTGACCGGCGCGCTCACCGTCTCCGACGCCGCGCCCGATCCGCGCTTCAAGACGATGGCGGCGCGCGGCGTGACGCTCACGCTGGCGAACAGCCGGATCGAGACGAAGGGCACGCTCTTCGAGCCGAGCAAGAACGTGAAGGTCGCCGACGTCGCGATCGTCCACGACCTCGGCAAGGGCGCGGGCACCGCCGACCTGACCGTGCCCGGCATCGCCTTCACCAGGGATTTCCAGCCCGATCTGCTCACCCGGCTCACCTTCGGCGTGATCGCGGATGTGCAGGGCAGCCTTCACGGCGCGGGCCATATCGCGTGGAATGCCGAAGGCGTGACCAGCAATGGCGATTTCGGCACCGAGGGCACCGATCTCGCCGCCGCGTTCGGCCCGGTGACGGGCATTTCGGGCAACGTCCACTTCACCGATCTGCTCTCGCTGCGGAGCGCGCCGCACCAGCGCGTGACGCTGAAGACGGTCAATCCCGGCGTGGCGGTCGAGAATGGCGAGATCCTGTTCCAGACACTCCCCGACGCGCGCATCCAGATCGAGCGCGGAACGTGGCCGTTCGCCGGCGGCACGCTGACGCTTGAGCCGACCCTGCTCGATTTCGGTGCGGCGCAGGAACGCCACATGACCTTCCGCGTCGCGGGGATGGACGCCGGCCAGTTCCTTCAGCAGTTCGATTTCAAGAATCTCGACGCCACCGGCATCTTCGACGGCGCGCTGCCGATGGTGTTCGACGCCACTGGCGGGCGGATCGAGCAGGGCCATCTGGTGGTGCGACCGGGCGGCGGCACGCTCGCGTATGTCGGTGAGGTAAGCCAGAAGGATCTCGGCTTCTGGGGCAACATGGCGTTCCAGGCGCTGAAATCCTTGAAGTACAAGAGCCTGGACGTGGTGATGAACGGCCCGCTGGCGGGCGAGGTGATCACCGAGGTGCGCTTCGAGGGGCTGGCGCAGGGCGTCGGCGCCAAGCGCAACTTCATCCTCGACCGGCTGCAGAAGCTGCCCTTCATCTTCAATGTCGAGATCAAGGCGCCGTTCCGCGGGCTGATCGATTCGGCGCAGTCCTTCTACGATCCCAAGCGCCTGATCGAGCGCAACCTGCCGGCTCTGCTGGAGGAGCAGGAGAAGCAGGCCAGGCCGCCGGCGCAACCCACTCAACCCATTCAGCCTCAGGAAAGCAGGAGCGTGCCATGAGAGACGCGGGATTGACGCGCGACGAAAGGAAGCGGAGCAATCGGCTGATGAAGACGGTGATCGTATTGGCCCTGGCGGGAATTGGAGGCGTGGCCGGCGGCTGCGTCAACGTGACCGCGCCCGACAAGCCGATCCAGATCAATCTCAACATCAGCGTCACGCAGGAAGTGGTCTACCGCCTCGACAATGATGCGAAGACCGCCATTCAGCAGAATCCGGGAATATTCTGACGATGAACACGACACGCAAGATCATGACGGCCCTCGGCGCGGTGGCGCTGCTCGGCGCTTCGGCCGCGGCCTGGGCGCAGGACTGGAAGGCGGCCCGTGCCGCCGGCCAGATCGGCGAGCAGCCCGACGGCTATCTCGGCATCGTCGGCGCCGAGACGCCCGCGCTCCGCGCGCTGGTCAACAACGTCAACATCCAGCGCAAGGCGGTCTATACCAAGCAGAGCGCCGCGACCGGATCGACCGTCGAGGCCTATGCGCTGACCGCCGGCTGCAACCTGATCGCCAACACATCGGCGGGCGAGAAATACAAGACGCCGTCAGGCGCCTGGACCACGCGCGGTGCCGGCGCCCCACAACGCGACCCGCGCTGCGTGTAATGATTTTCCAATGCCGTTTCCCCGCGAAAGCGGGGATCCAGAATCGCGCGCGCAACGCTTGAAACCCTGGACCCCCGCTTTCGCGGGGGAACAAGCGGGGTAGAGTCCGGACCTTGCGACTTGAGCGGCCGAACGGTTGACTCGGGCCGGAGCGGTTTCTAAAGCGACCCCGCAAACGGGGCACGCCCCAAGGCAATCCGTCGCCGTGCGTAAAGCCCGGCGGCGTTTTCTTATCAGGATATGCGTACCTTGGCCGACGACCGCCAGAACGACGACCTCGACCGCCGCATCGCCGATGCGAAGGCGCAAGCCGAGCGTGCGCATCCCGCGCCGATCGCGGGCGAGGGCGCGGCGGAGAATCGCGGCTGGGCGATCGGCATCGAATTCGTCGGCTCGGTGCTGGTCGGTGCGCTGATCGGCTATTTCCTCGACAAATGGCTGCATACGGCGCCGTGGCTGATGATCGTGTTCCTGCTGCTCGGCTTCGGTGCCGGGCTGCGGCGCGCGATCGCCACGTCGAACCGGTTCGGCACCAATCTCAACAACGACGCCAAATAGGGCTTCGCGATGTCTTCGCCTTCGAACAACCCGATGGAACAGTTCGCCATCAAGACGCTCCACCCGCTGAGCGTCTATGGCCAGAACGTCTCCTTCACCAATTCCGCGCTGTGGATGCTGGTGGCGCTGGTGATCATCGCCGGCTTCATGATCGTCGGCACCGCGCGGCCGCAACTCGTGCCGGGCCGCTGGCAGGCGGCGGTCGAATCGATCTACGATTTCGTGCGCGGCGTGGTGGACGAGAATATCGGGCCGAAGGGCAAATCGTTCACGCCTTTGATCTTCTCGGTGTTCGTGTTCGTGCTGGCCTGCAACCTGCTCGGGCTGATCCCGTGGGTCGGATCGTTCACGCCGACCAGCCATGTCGCCGTTACCCTGGCGCTGGCGCTGATCGTGTTCGTCACCGTGCTGATCGTCGGCTTCGCGAAGCACGGTCTGCATTTCCTCACCTTCTTCTGGCCCAAGGGCATGGCGTGGCCGCTCGCGCTGTTCATCATGCCGATCGAGGTGGTCAGCTTCTTCGTCCGCCCGTTCACGCTGGCGATCCGGTTGTTCGCGAACATGACCGCGGGGCATGTGCTGCTGAAGGTGTTCGGCACCTTCGTCGTCGCGCTCGGCTCGTTCGGCGCGCTGCCTTATGTGTTCGGCGTGGTGCCGCTCGCGGTGAACGTCGCGCTGTCGGCGCTCGAGCTGCTGATCGCGCTCATCCAGGCCTATGTCTTCGCGCTTCTCGCCTCGATCTATCTGAACGACGCGATCAATCTTCACTAAGCCCAGATTACTCAACACTGCCAACCTCTCAAAAGAAGGACTTTCATCATGGATCCAGCAGCAGCCAAGCTCATCGGTGCCGGCCTCGCGGCGATCGGCGCGGGCCTTGCCGGCATCGGCGTGGGCAACGTGTTCGGCAGCCACCTGCAGGGCGCGTTCCGTAACCCGGAGGCCGAAGCGCGCCTGTCGGGCCGCATGTTCCTGGGCTTCGCGGTGGTCGAGGCGCTCGGCCTGATCGCGGCCGTCGTCTCGCTCTACCTCGCCTTCGCCTAAGCCAGACCGCTCCGGCGGCCGGGGAAACAGATGCCTCAGTTCGAACTCGCCAATTTCGTGCCGCAGATGACGTGGCTCGTGCTCGCCTTCGCGATCCTGTATTTCGGGATCGTGCGGGCGACGCTGCCGCGGCTCAGCCGCACGATCGACGCGCGTGAGAACCAGGTGACCGGCGACATCGCGGCCGCCGAGCAAGCCAAGCAGAATGCGGACGCGATGCAGGCGGAATATGATTCCGGCGTCGCGGCCGCGCAGGACACGGCGCGCGGCAAGCTGGTCGAAGTCCGCGCCGCGGCGGGCAAGGCGGCCGAAGCCCGGCTCGCCGCCGCGAACGAGGCACTCTCGGCCAAAGCTGATGCCGCGGCCGCTTCGCTCGCCGCTGCGCGCAGCAAGGCGCTGGCCGAGATCGAAGGCGTCGCCGCCGATGCGGCCAGCGACATCGTCGAGAAGCTGATCGGCACGCGCCCGGCCGCCGCCGATGCGGCGAAGGCCGCGCAAGCGGCGCTCGCCTGAGGAATTGGGAATGACCACGGCCAGCACCACCGTCGCCACGACCGAGGCCAACGGCGCCGTCATGCAGCCGGAATCGGCGTTCAGCCCGGCCAACCCGGAATTCTGGGTCTATGTCGGCATCACGATCTTCCTGCTGCTCGCGCTGACGGTCTTCAAGTTTCCGAAGCTGATCGCCGACGCGCTGGACAAGCGCATCGCCGACACCAGGCGTCAGCTCGACGAGGCGAAATCGATCCGCGCCGAGGCCGAGGCGTTGCTCGCCGAAGCGAAGAAGCGCCATGCGGCCAGCGCCGGTGACGCCGCCGCGATCGTCGCGCATGCCGAGGACGAGGCGAAGCAGCTGCTCGCCAAGGCCGAGGCGGATGCCGCCGAGCTGGTCGTGCGGCGCGGCAAGATGGCCGAGGACAAGATCGCCGCCGCCGAGCGCGGTGCGGTCGCCGAGGTGCGGGCCAAGGCCGCCGATGCCGCCGCCAAGGCCGCTGCCGCGATCATCGCCGAGAAGCACGGCGCGACCGCCGACAAGGCGCTGGTTGACAAGACCATCGCGGGTCTCGGCCGCCCGAACTGAGCGCGACGCGCCGCCCCATTTTTTTGGGGCCGCCTTCCGAGATCGACACAATCGTCGGGCAGCCGACGAGCGACACGGCCAGAGACTTCCGCGATCGCTTTCTCGCCGAGAAACGCGACGATGCCTGGGCGAGCAATGTCGAGCGCGCAGCCCGGGCGCGATACATGGCCATTCCCGGCCTCGCGCATGACGCGTCGCTTCGCGTGGTCTGCGCGGCGACAATCTGCCAGGCCGCTGGGCATTCGCTGCCGGGCGGTGGCGATACGCGGCAGAACCGGGTGCTGGGCGCTTTGGAAAGCCCCTCGCTGATTGCCGACTTCGCGGCGCTCGGTCTCCGGAGCAAGGCGACGGCTGTCAGCACGACCAGGGGAATATCGGGTTTCGCCTTCGTGACCTATTGGGTGCGGAAGCCCTGAGATATGACCGGATTGGACGTTGGCGGCGGCCGGCGTTAGAAGTGCGCCATGGCAATGCGATCCGGTCAGATACTCCTCGCGCTGGCACTCCTGTCTTCGCCGGCGCTCGCGCAAAAGAAGCCTGCGGCCAAGACCGCGAAACCGGCGGCCAAGGCCACCAAGGCGGCGCCTGTCGTCGACAGGGATCGCGCCACGGCCGCTGCGGCGCGCTTCTCGCTCGATCTGTCGCCGAGCGAGGATCCGCCGCCGCCGGTGGCGCTCAATCCACCCACGCCCGATTCCGCGCCCGCGGGCACTCCGGCGGCGCCTGCCATTGCGGACGCGCCGAAACCGGCTGGGGGCATGGTCACGACCGACTTGCCGCCGTCCGATGTTGCGCAACCCCCCGCCGATGGCGCGCCTCCCGCCGCCGGTCAACCGGCCGTGCCTGCGCCTGCCGATGCGGGCGCGTCTCCCGCCAACGATATGGCGGCCAAGGACAAGCCGGACGCCGCTCCGGAGCCTGCCCCCGTCGCGAACGATGCGGCACCCCCGGCCAGCCCGGCAGTCGATCCGGCGGTTGTACCGGCGCCTGATGGCGCCAAACCCGCGGATAGCGCCGCTGCTGCGACGTCAACCGATATCGCGGCCCCGGCGTCCAACGCGCCGTTCGTCCCACCGCCGCCGACGTTCGTGACGGTGAAATCGGGCACGCATTTCTCGACCGACACGCCGATCGTCGACCTCATCGCCGATCCGCAGGCCAAGGCGGTGCTCGACAAGGACCTGCCCGGGCTCAGCGACGACCAGAATCTCGACAAGTTCAAATATCTGTCGCTGCGTGGTTTCCAGCCGATGACCGGCGGGCAATTGACCGACGATATGCTGAAGACGGTCAACGACGATCTCGCCGCGCTTTCGGCGGCTCCGGCGCCGAAAAAGGCGCGCAAGCTCGATCGCTAGTAGCGCAGCATCACTCGTCGCGCGAGCGGCGGGGAGAGCGTGTAGACCGCGTTGAGCAAGGCGGTCTGGCCGACATTGGCGTAAGCGCGATCGGCCTCGATCGCGGCGACGATCTGGCGGCCGCATTCGGGCGCAGGCATCTTCTGGTGCGTGTTCTCGGCCGTCATCCGGGTTTCGACCACGGGGGGCAGCGCTTCGAGTACATGGACGTTGCTGCCCTTCAACTGCGCGCGCAGCGCCATGGTGAAGCTGCGCAGCCCCGCCTTGGTCGCGCAATAGACCGCGCCGCGCGCATTGGGCGCGATGGCGAGGCCGGAGGTGACGTTGACGATCATCGCCTCGGGCCGCGCCCGCAAGGCATCGAGCATCAGCGCGATCAGCCGGATCGGCGCGTTGAGATTGAGGAAGATGCAGCGATTGACGTCGGCGAGGTCGATCGGCTCGCCGGCAACATAATGTGTGCCCACCCCGGCATTGTTGACCAGGATGTCGATCGGCCGCCCACGCGTTGTCTCGGCCAGCGCGTCGCAGCCTGCCTCGTTCGACAGATCGGCCCGGATCGCCTCGAACCCTTCGCCGCGCGCACTGGCCAGCCGCCCCTCGTCGCGCCCGGCGACGATCACTCTCGCGCCCTTCGCCTTCAGGTGCCGCGCGATCTCCAGCCCGATCCCGTCGCTGCCGCCGGTGACCAGAGCCAGCTTGCCGTCGAGTTTCATCCCCGCCTCCTTATCGATGCCGATACGATCATAGCCGTTGTTGTCGCGCGGCATGAGTCCTAACTCGGGGGCGATGTCCAAGCCCAATGCCCCCGACCGGTTCAACGAGGAGAAATCGACCTTCACCGTGCGCGGATCGGATGCGCCCGATCTGGAGGCAGGGGTGGCTGCGATCCGCAACGTGCTGAAGACGCTGCCCGCGCGGCCGGGCGTGTACCGCATGCTCGATACGCGCGGCGACGTGCTGTATGTCGGCAAGGCGCGCGCGCTGAAGAACCGCGTGACCAATTACACGCAGGTCGATCGGCTGCCCAAGCGGCTGCAGCGGATGGTGGCACAGACCCGGTCGATGACGATCGTCACGACCAACAACGAGGCCGAGGCGCTGCTGCTCGAAGCACAGCTGATCAAGCGTTACCGGCCCGCCTACAACGTGCTGTTGCGCGACGATAAGAGCTTTCCGTTCATCCTGCTGCGCGCCGATCACGACTTCCCGCGCATCCAGAAGCATCGCGGCGCGCGGCGCGCGAAGGGCAATTATTACGGCCCGTTCGCCAGCGCGGGATCGGTCAACAACACGCTCAACGCGCTGCAGAAGCTGTTTCTGCTGCGCTCGTGCACCGACGGTTTCTTCAAGACGCGTGACCGGCCGTGCCTGCTCTACCAGATCAAGCGCTGCTCGGCGCCGTGCGTGGGGCGCATCTCGCAAGACGATTATGGCGAGTTGATCGCCGACGCGAAGAGCTTCCTCGCCGGCAAGTCGACGCAGGTGCAGGCCAAGCTGGGCGCGCAGATGCAGACGGCGGCGGAGACCATGGATTTCGAGCTGGCCGCGGTGCTGCGCGACCGGCTGCGCGCGTTGACCTTCATCCAGGGCAGCCAGGCGATCAACGCCGAAAGGGTGGGGGATGCCGACATCTTCGCGCTCGCCTGCAAGAACGGCACGATGGGCATCCAGGCCTTCTTCATCCGCGGCGGGCAGAATTGGGGGCACAGGAGCTTCTTCCCCGCGCACACCAGCGACGTGCCCGAGGAGGAAGTGCTGACCAGCTTCCTCACCCAGTTCTACGAGGAAGTGCCGCCGGCGCGGAACGTGTTCGTCGATCGCGAACTGCCCGAGGCGGCGTTGCTGAACGAGGCGCTGGGCGAGGCGGCGGGCTATAAGGTGGCGCTGTCGGTGCCGCAGCGGGGAACGCGGCGGCGGCTGCTCGATCAGGCGAAGCGCAACGCGGAGGAGGCGCTCGAGCGGCGGCTGGCGGAAAGCACCACGCAGGCGAAATTGCTGCGCGAGGTCGCCGACCTGTTCGGGCTGGACGAGCCGCCCGGCCGGATCGAGATCTACGACAACAGCCACATCCAGGGCACTAACGCGCTCGGCGCGATGGTCGTCGCGGGGCCCGAAGGGTTTCGCAAGGGCCAGTATCGCAAGTTCAACATCAAGCAGGCCGCGACCGACGACGATTTCGCCATGATGCGCGAGGTGTTCCAGCGCCGCTTCGCCCGCGCGCAGGCCGAGGACCCCGATCGCGACGGCGACACCTGGCCCGATCTGGTGCTGATCGACGGCGGCAAGGGGCAGCTCAACGCCGTGAAGGCCGTGCTGGAGGAGATGGGGATCGAGGACGTGTGCCTGGTCGGCATCGCCAAGGGCCCGCATCACGGCCGCGAGGGGCGCGAGGTGTTCCATCTGCTCGACGGGCGCGAGTTCCAGCTGCCGGTCAACGCGCCGGTGCTGTTCTACCTTCAGCGGCTGCGCGACGAGGTTCACCGCTTCGCGATCGGCGCGCATCGCGAGAAGCGCGCCAAGGCGATCGGCGCCAGCCCGCTCGACGAGGTGCCGGGGATCGGCCCGGCGCGGAAGAAAGCGCTGCTGATGCATTTCGGCACCGCGCGCGCGGTGCGTGGCGCGAGCCTGGAGGATCTGCAGAAGGCGCCGGGCGTCTCAGCGGCGGTGGCGCAGCAGGTTTATGATTTCTACCACGCGCGGTAGCCCTCAGTCATCCCCGCGAAAGCGGGGACCCATCTCTTGCGCTGCCCACAATCGCACCGGCTCGTTTGCCGATAGCGTCCAAGATGGGTCCCCACTTTCGCGGGGATGACTATTGAAGGGCTGAGCGCTCAGCCCGCAGGCGCGGGCGGGGGCGGGAAGGCCAGCACCGCCGACGTATACCGCTCGATCACGATGCTGAACGGCTGGCCGGCGCCGGTCGAAAGCAAGGCGCGGTTCTCGATCACGTGATCGGGAATCGCGAGCAGGCCGTTGCCAGGGGCAGGCGGCGGCGCGTTCTCCCAGCCTTCCGTCAGTGGTGACCAGAGCAGGCGCGCGCCGAGCGTGCGGCGGTTGAAGTTCAGCGGCTTCACCACGCGGCCGAACGATTCGTCGGTCGTGTCGAGCTCGTGATTCATGTCCGGCGTCAGCCGCGAGGCGACGTACCAATTGTCCGCGTCGGACAGCACGCGCTCGCCGCACATCAGGCGGACATGGCGGTAGCGTAAAGTCTCGCCCGCCGGCACATTCAGCGCGGCGCGCATCTCGGGCGGCAGCGCGTTGTCCACACCGACGACGCGCTGCGCGACGATGCGCTGGCCGGGCTGCGCGAGATGATGCACGGCGCACCAGTCGTCGAGCACCGCGGTGGCGCTGGGCTCGGTCAGCAGACGCAGCTGGAACGCCTGCAACGTGGCGAGCGCGGCGAGCCGCGCGAACGGCGTGTCGGGCCACGCGGGGGCAGGTGGAGGGGAGGCAGATTGCGCGCCAAGCAAGGCAGCGGTCAGGGCGAGCGTTCGCATGAACCGCCCTTAGCGCCAATTTCCCGGCAATGCGATCTCGGCGCTTGTCTCGGCATGGCGGCGCGGTAGAGTCGGCGCGAATATTGGGGGAATATCATCATGTTTCGGCCGGGGATCTTCACGGCGCTGGTGGCGCTCGCGGGTGCGGCGCATGCGTCCGAAACACCGATCTATGCGCCCGCGCCCGATTGGGTGAAGCCCGCCCCGCCGATCGACACGTCCAAGATGAATGACGGCTCACCGATCCCACTGGTGATGGATGCGCAGATCCGCATGCAGGACGGTCAGGTCTGGACTTATGGCGACAGCGCGACCCGCATCGCCAGCGCCGACGTGCTGAACAGCCTGGGCACGATCACCGTGCCCTGGCAGCCGAGCCAGGGCGATCTGATCATCCACCGCGTCGAGATCATTCGCGGCAACCAGCATATCGACGTGCTCGCCGGGGGCACGAAATTCACCGTACTGCGGCGCGAGGAGCAGTTGGAGCGGCTCGAACTGACCGGCTTGCTGTCGGCCACGCTGCAGGTGCAGGATCTGCGCGTCGGTGACATCCTGCACATGACGTTTTCGGTCACGCAGCGCGATCCGACGCTGAAGGACAACATGGACGCGATCGCGCCTTTGGTCGCCGATCCGCTGCGCGTCGGCTTTGCCCGCGTGCGGCTGATCTGGCCGGAAAAGGCCGACGTCCACTGGAAGGCCTATGCGGCAAGCGCCACGCCCGTGATCACGACGGCGGGCGGCTACAAGGACGTCACCTTCACGCTGCCGCTGGCCAAGCAGCCCGACACCGCGCCGGATTCGCCGATCCGCTTCCAGCATCCGCCGCTGGTGGAAGCGACCAACTTCGCCGACTGGGCGGGCGTGTCGAAAGTGATGGCGCCGCTCTACAAGACCGACGGCCTGATCGCCCCAAGCAGCCCGCTGGACGCCGAGGTGAAGCGCATCATGGCGGCGGAGAAGGATCCGCTGAAGCGCGCCGAGCTGGCGCTGGAGCTGGTGCAGAGCAAGGTGCGCTACATGTTCGTCGGGCTCGGCACCGGCGGCTACACGCCGCAAGCGCCGGCCGATACCTGGACGAAGCGCTACGGCGACTGCAAGGCGAAGACGTTGCTGCTGCTCGCGCTGCTGCACGCGATGGATATCGAGGCCGAGCCGGTCACCACCAGCGCGACGTTCCGCGACTTCAGCCAGGATCGCCTGCCGGGCGCTGGCGCGTTCGATCACGTGTTCGTCCATGCGACCGTGGGCGGCCAGTCCTTGTGGCTCGACGGCACCGGGCTCGGCGCGCGGCTGGCGGACATCCACGACGTTCCGCCGTTCGCTTATGTGCTGCCGATCCGCGCGAACGGCGCGGACCTCCTGAAACTGCCCGATCAGCCTAACGCCCGGCCCGATGCCGATGTCGCGCTCGTGCTCGACCAGAGCGCCGGCATCCGCCTGCCGACGGTCTATCACATCACGCTCAAGACCAAGGGACCGCTGGCGACGATGATGTCGACCGCCTACGGCCAGGCGGGCAAGGATCAGAAGGAGGAACTGATCCGCTCGGCGATCACCGATTACGTGCCCAACGGCGTCATCGATGCCGACAGCCTGAGCTACGATGATGCGAGCGGCGTCACCACGATCACCGCCAGCGGCCTCGTCTCGTCGATGTGGAGCATCGACGAGGACAATCATCGCCGCCGCTTCCAGCTCGACCGGGTAGTGGATTCGATCGGCTTCTCGCCCGATCGGTCGCGTACGATCTGGAAGGATATCCCCGCCACCACGCAGCAGACCAACGTGACGTATCACACCCAATTGCTGCTGCCGGACGGTGGGACCGGATTCACGATCGAGGGCGACAATACGCTGCCGCCGCTTCTCGCGACCACGCATCTCACGCGATCGGTCGCGCGCAAGGATGCGGCGGTCACGGTCGACGAGAGCGCGGTCAGCGGCGGCGGTGAAGTCGCGCCCGCCGATATTCCCGCGGCGCGCTCGGCAGTCGCCGATGCCAAGCACCGGCTGCTCACTGTGGTCGCGCCGGATGCTCCCGTGGGGCGCTGGCAGATCGCGCTGAAACCCGACCACGAGCGCTTGTTCAAGCCGCTGCTCGACAGTTATGCGCAGGCGATCGCCGCGCATCCCGACGAGGCCTATGCCTATCAGGATCGTGCGAATTTCCTGCTCGGCGTCTACGATCGCCGCGCGGCGATTGCCGATCTCGATCGCTGGATCGCCATCGCACCGGACGTCCCGGCCTATCTCCAGCGCGCATCGGCCTATCGCGCGCTGGGCGACAAGGTGAAGGCCGCAGCCGACGTGGCTGCCGCCGCGAAGCTCGATCCGGATACACCGGGGGTGATCGGCGCGCAGGTGAGCGGGCTGATCGATCAGCACGACTTTGCCGGAGCGCTCGCCCTGATCGAGCCGAAGCTCGCCGCCGGCGGCAAGGACAAGATCGGCTACATCACTGCCAAGGCCGAGATCCAGCGCCGTTCGGGCGATGCGAAGGCTGCGCTGGCGACGCTCGATGCGGCTTTGTCCGACGATCCCAACAATCCGACGTTGCTCAATGATCGCTGCTGGCTGAAGGGTACGATGCAGATCGCGCTCGATACCGCGCTCAAGGATTGCACCAAGGCGATCGAACTCGGCGATGCGCCGTCCGGCTCGCTCGATAGCCGAGGCATGGTGTTCTACCGCCTGGGCAAGACCGAGGAGGCGATGGCGGACTTCGATGCCGCCCTGCGCGCCGAGATTGAAAATAGCGGCAGCCTGTTCATGCGCGCCGTCATGCGCAAGGCGGCCGGCGACAGCAAAGGCGCGGCGAGCGACATCGCCGGTGCGCGCCTGATCTATCCGGATATCGACAAGGATTACGCCGAATACGGCATCCGTTATTGATCTGGAGTGCCGCGCGACGGGGAATCAAAGCAGCTGCGCCGGGGCTGGTGAAGCGCCAGCCCACGCGGGTATAGCCTTCCGATGCATATCCGCGCGGAAGCCATCGTCCTCGCCGTCCGCGCGCATGGCGAGCATAATGCGGTGGTGCGTGCGCTCACCCGCGACGACGGGATGCAGCCGGGCTATGTCCGCGGCGGTCGCTCGACGCGGCTGCGTCCGATCCTGCAGCCGGCCAATCTGGTGCTCGGCGAATGGAGGTCGCGCACCGACGAGCAGCTTGCCGGGCTGACGGTGGAACTGCTCCACAGCCGGGCACCGCTGTTCGCCGAGCCGCTGCCCGCCGCGGCGCTCGAATGGGTGACCGTGCTCGCCGCCGCTGCTCTGCCCGAGGGACAGCCCTATCCGCGGCTCTATGCGGCGCTGGACGGCGTGATCGCGGCCATCGAAGCCGCACCGGCAGCGCGCGGCTGGGCGGTCGCTTTGGTGCGTTACGAGCTGCTGATGCTGGCCGAGCTGGGTTACGGGCTGGAAGCGGGCGCCTTGCCCGAAATCCGCCAGCGCGAGCAGGGCGCCGACTGGGGCGAGATTCTCGCTGCCCTGCGCGTCACCGGCGAGGCGCTGGCGAGCGATATCCTCACCGATCGCCGCGCCGAGCCGCTGGTCGCGCGCGAGCGGCTGATCGACCGGCTGAAAAGGGCGGTTGCGTGATCCGGCAGGGACGGGCAAGGCCCCGCCCGTAGGGGAAGGGCCGCTTATGCCATTGATCGCCATCCTGCCCGGAGACGGGATCGGACCCGAAGTGACCGCGGAGGCGCGCCGCGTGCTCGACGCGCTCGGGCTCGGCCTCGGCTTCGAGGAAGCGGTTGTCGGCGGCGCAGCCTATCATACCGACGGCCATCCGCTACCGCCCGCGACGCTCGATCTGGCGAAACGTGCCGATGCGATCCTGTTCGGCGCGGTCGGCGATCCGGCGTGCGATAGCCTGGAGCGCGCGCTGCGCCCCGAGCAGGCAATCCTGGGCCTGCGCAAGGAATTGTCGCTCTTCGCCAACCTTCGCCCTGCCAAGCTGTTCCCTGGCCTCGAGGATGCCTCTGCACTCCGTCCCGAAGTGGCGGGCGCGATCGACCTGCTGATCGTGCGCGAGCTGAACGGCGACGTCTATTTCGGCGAGAAGGGCATGCGCACCACGCCGGCCGGGCTGCGCCAGGGCTACGACCTGATGAGTTATGACGAGGCCGAGGTGCGCCGCATCGCGGTCTCCGGCTTCGAGGCGGCGCGACGGCGGCGTGGCAAGCTGTGCTCGGTCGACAAGGCCAATGTGCTCGAAACCTCGCAATTGTGGCGCGACGTGGTGATCGAGGTCTCGGCCGATTATGCCGATGTCGAGCTCAGTCACATGTATGTCGATAACGCGGCGATGCAGCTGGTGCGCAATCCCGGCCAGTTCGACGTGATCGTCACCGGCAATCTGTTCGGCGACATCCTGTCCGATCAGGCGAGCATGTGCGTCGGCTCGATCGGGCTGCTGCCCTCGGCCTCGCTCGATGCCGACGCCAAGGGCCTGTACGAGCCGATCCACGGCTCGGCGCCCGACATCGCCGGGCAGGCCAAGGCCAATCCATGCGCCGCGATCCTCTCGGCGGCGATGATGCTGCGCTACTCGCTCGACATGGGCGATGCGGCGGACCGGATCGAGGCGGCGGTGGCGAAGGCGATCGGCGGCGGCGCACGCACCGCCGATCTCGGCGGCAGCCTCTCGACGCGCGCGATGGGCGATGCCGTGCTGGAGCATCTCGCTTGAGCGATCTCGAACTGGCGGTCGTCATCCCGACCTATCGCGAGGCGGCGAACGTGCCGAAGCTCGTGGCGCTGCTCGATGCGGCGCTGCAAGGGCGCGCGTGGGAAGCGATCTTCGTCGATGACAACAGCCCCGACGGCACCGCGGACGTCGCGCGCGAGATCGGCCGGCGCGATCCGCGCGTGCGCGTGATCCAGCGGATCGGGCGGCGCGGACTTTCCTCGGCCTGCGTCGAGGGGATGCTGGCGACCGCCGCGCCTGCCGTGGCCGTGATCGACGGCGACCTGCAGCATGATGAAACCCTGCTGCCAAAGATGCTCGACGCTTTGCAGGCCGATGCGCAGCTCGATCTCGTGGTCGGATCGCGCTTCGTGAGCGGCGGCGGCACCGGAGAATGGGATCGCGACCGCGTCGCCAAGTCCGAATTCGCCACGCGCCTGTCGCGCGCCGTGCTGAAGGCCGATCTCGGCGATCCGATGAGCGGCTTCTTCATGATCCGCACCGGCATCGTGCGCGCGATCACGCCCGATCTGTCGGCGATCGGCTTCAAGATCCTGCTCGACATCATGACGACGAGCCCGCGCCCGCTGCGCTTCATCGAGCTGCCCTATACCTTCCGCACGCGCAGCGAAGGGGAGTCGAAGCTCGATCACGTCGTGGCGATGGAATATCTGATCGCGCTCTACGATCGCATGTTCGGCCGCGTGATCCCGGTACGCTTCGCGATGTTCTCCGGCATCGGCGCGCTCGGCGCAGGGGTGCATTTCCTCGTGCTGGGGCTGCTGTTCAAGCAGCTCGGCGTAACCTTCCTCGGTGCGACGATCGCCGCGACCATCGCGGCGATGACGTTCAATTTCTTCCTCAACAACATCCTGACGTATCGCGATGCGCGGTTGAAAGGCGCGCGCGCGCTGTTCGACGGCTGGATCTCGTTCTGCGTGGTCTGCTCGGTCGGCGCGATCGCCAATATCGGCGTGGCGGCGTTCCTGTACGATTTCCGCTCCAACACTTGGATCGTGTCGGCGCTGGCCGGCGTGCTCGTCGCCGCGGTATGGAACTACGCGCTGTCCTCGCGCTTCGTCTGGGGCCGCTATTAGGGCCAGGTCGAGAACCACATCCAGCGGTGGAAGGACGCGGCGCCGGACAGCGAAGCGGCGCTCAGGATCGGGTAGAAATAGGCGAACAGGCCGAAGCTGATGATCGCGAAGCTCTCGTCCCAGTTCTTCACCCGCGCGCGGAAATGGTGGAACGCGGCGGCCAGCGCGACGCACAGGAAGATGCTCGCCGGGTAGTAATAATAGAAGAAACTCGGCGACTTGGGGACGATCGCGAACATCAGAAATGAGCCGATCCATAGCATCGCCGCGCCGAACAGTTTGAGCGAGCGGCTCCGCCACGCCCCCCACAGGCACGCCGCGACCGCGACCAGCCCGCCCCACAGGATGGCCGGATTGCCGATCATGAAGATGCCGCGCCATACCCCGTTCACCGGCTCGTAGAGGTACCAGATCGGGCGGATCATGAACGGCCAGCTCCACCAGTCCGACTGATAGGTATGATGCGGCAGCACCTGCGTCTGTTCGGCGTACATCGTCGCCTGGAAGGGGAGGAGCGTGCCGAGCGTCAGCGGCTGCTCCGCATAGAAGAAGGCGGGCAGGAAGGTCAGGAAATAGGCGAGCGCCGCGACGATCATGAGCACCGCCAGCGCCGGGATCGTGGCCATGCCGCGCCAGTGCCGCGCCTCCTCACCGCGCAGCGCCATCGCCGCCGAGAAGCCTTCCGCGCGAACATCGCGCACGCGTACGATCAGGAAGGCGAGCCCGGCATAACCGAGATACGGCACCGCCGCCCATTTCGTCCCCGCCGCCAGCCCGAGCAGCACGCTGCCGGCGATCCAGCGCCGCCATGCCTGCGCGCTCGTGCCTTGCGACGCCCAATAGAGCGCGACGATTGACCACAGCAGCAGCGGCGCCATGAACGTATCGAGCATCGCGATCCGCGCCTGGATGAAGATTGTGAAGTTCAGGAGCGCGAACACGCCGGCGAAGCTCGCCGCGCGCGCGCTTTTGAACATCAGCCAGACGAGCGCGAACACGCCGAGCACGGTCGCGGTGCCGGCGATGGTCGAGAAGAACCGCCAGCCGAACGGAGTGTCGCCGAACAGCGATATGCCCGCCGCGATGATCGTCTTGGCGAGCATCGGATGCTCGGTGTTGTAGGGCCGTGCGAAGGTGCGCAGGATGCGCGCCGCCGTCACATAATGCGTCTCGTCGAACACCGGCTTCGCCGGGCGCGTCAGGTTCAGCAGGAACGCCGCTTCGGCGACGAGGCCGAGGATCGCGGCGGCGCGATAGGGGCGGGATTCGGCCATCCGTTGAGACATATCGCCCCGCGCTGGGTGGGCAAAGCCATTGACGCGCCTGCCCGCCGCCTTGCATGGCATGAGCCATGAAACGCCGTACCGGACAGGACCCCTCGATCACGCGCAACTGGCGCCCCGCCACGCAAGCGATACGCGGGGGCACCGCACGCTCCGAATGGGGCGAGACCAGCGAGGCGATCTTCCTGACCTCGGGTTACGCCTACGACAGTGCGGGGCAGGCCGCGGCGCGTTTCTCCGGCGACGCGACCGGCATGACCTATTCGCGGCTGCAAAACCCGACGGTCGAGATGCTCGAGCAACGCATCACCCTGCTCGAAGGCGCGGATGCGTGCCGTACGATGGCATCGGGCATGGCGGCGATGACCGCGGCGTTGCTCTGCCAGCTGCAGACCGGCGATCATCTCGTCGCCGGCCGCGCGGCGTTCGGATCGTGCCGCTGGCTGACCGATACCCTGCTGCCGAAGTTCGGCGTGAAAACAACAATCGTCGATGCCCGCGATCCGCAGCAGTTCCTCGATGCCGTGCGGCCCGAGACCAAGCTCTTCTTCTTCGAAACTCCCGCCAATCCGACGATGGACATTGTCGATCTGAAGGCGGTGTGCGGGATCGCGAAGGACCGCGGCATCGTCAGCGTGGTCGACAACGCCTTCGCCACGCCAGCCTTGCAGCGGCCGATGGAGTTCGGCGCCGACGTCGTCGCCTATTCCGCGACCAAGATGATGGACGGGCAGGGCAGGGTGCTCGCCGGCGCCGTGTGCGGCAGCCAGGATTTCATTGACAATGTTCTACTCCCCTATCACCGCAACACTGGCGCGACGCTCAGCGCGTTCAACGCCTGGGTGGTGCTGAAGGGGCTGGAGACGCTCGACCTGCGCATCCGCCGCCAGAGCGAGAATGCGCTGAAGGTGGGCCAATTCCTCGAAGGCCGCGTGCCACGCATTCTCCATCCCGGCCTCGCCAGCCACCCGCAGCACGGTCTCGCCATGGCGCAGATGGACGCATGCGGACCGATCTTCGCGTTCGAGGTCGATGGCGGCCGCGCACAGGCGCATGCGCTGCTCGACGCGCTGCAACTGATCGATATCTCGAACAATATCGGCGACACCCGTTCGCTGATGACGCATCCCTGCTCGACCACGCATGCCGGCGTCAGCGCCGAAGTGCGCGAGCAGATGGGCGTGAACGAGGGCATGTTGCGCCTCAATGTCGGGCTGGAAGATCCCGAGGACGTGATCGCCGATCTCGACCAGGCGCTGAAGGCGGCCAGGCTGTGACCGGGCTGGACATGATGAAGGCGCTGTTCGCGCATGCCGAGACGACGCGCGGCGTCACCGTGCGCGTATCGGTCAGCTATCTCGCCGACCAGTCCGAGCCGCAGCGCGGCCGCTGGTTCTGGGCCTATCACGTCCGCATCGAGAATGAGGGCGAGCAGGCGGTGCAATTGCTCACCCGCCACTGGATCATCACCGACGGCCGCGGCGCACGCCATTCGGTGGAAGGCGAAGGCGTTGTCGGCGAACAGCCTTTGATCGCACCGGGCGAGAGCTACGACTACGTCTCCGGCTGCCCGCTCGCCACGCCGACCGGCAACATGCAGGGCAGCTATCACATGATCGCCGAGGACGGATCGGCGTTCGACGTGGCGATCCCGAAGTTCGCGCTGCTGGCGCCGGCGGTGGAAACGTGAGGGGGGCCCGTTGCTCGCGCGGACTCCATTCGTCATCCCAGCGAAAGCTGGGATCTCATGCGGCTCCTGTCCTGCGCTTGCCTCTTGAGACCCCAGCTTTCGCTGGGGTGACGGTGTTGTTGAGGGATGGCGAGCAGTGAAACGCACCCACCTCCCGCTTAACGGCCTGCGCGTGCTCGATGCCGCCGCGCGACACCTGAGCTTCACCCGCGCCGCCGACGAGCTGGCGGTCACGCCCGCCGCGGTCGGCCAACAGGTCCGCGCCCTGGAGGATACGCTCGGCGTCGTGCTGTTTCGCCGCACCACCAAGGGTCTCGAACTCACCCCCGAAGCCGAAGCCGGCCTCGATGCGCTGCGCCACGGCTTCCTGCAGTTCGAGGAAGCGGTGCGCGCGATGCAGGCGGGGCAGGCGTCCAAGTCGCTGACCATCGCCGCGCCGCGCGACCTGACGCACAAATGGCTGATGCCGCGCCTCGCCGAGATCGCGAAGGCCGACGGCGAACTGCGCTTCGTACTGGTACCCGCCGACGAGGCGGTCGACTTCACCGAGGCCAATCTCGATCTCGCGATCCGCTGGGGCGATGGTCCGGGCGAGCATGAGGGCGAGGCGATCGAATCCGAAGGCATGGTGACGGTGGAGCGGCCGGGCGGCGGCGCCGATACGCGCATCTCATGGCCGGGTTGCATGAGCGAGGATGCGCAGTCGCTGGTCCGCGTCGGCGATGCCGGGCTGGCGATCGACGCGGCGGCAGCGGGGCTGGGCCGCGCGACCGTGCCTGAATTGCTGGCTGCGGCCGACATCGCGGCGGGCCGGGTGACGATGATCGGCGAGCCGCGTGCCTACACCAAAGGCTATTGGTTCGTCGCGCCGCTCCCGCAATGGCGGCAGAAGAAAGTGAAGGCGCTGGTCGACGCGCTCGTCGCATGAGCCCGACCTCGATCATGAGGACGCAGCGGCTCGTGCTGCGGCCCTTGACGTCGGCGGATGCCGAAGCGCTCCATGCGGTCTATTCGGATGCCGACGCGATGACCTGGTGGTCGCACGCCCCGCATGACAGCGTCGAGCAGACGCGCGACCGCGTGACGCGCAACATCTCGGACGCCAGCTGGCGCGCCTGGGCGATCACGCTGAAGGGCGACGATACCGCGATCGGCACGCTCGCCGCGCACGAGAAGCGGCAGGGCAAGGTGGTCGAGATCGGCTATGCCCTGGTCCGCGCGCAATGGGGCAGCGGCCTCGCGCGCGAAGCGGTGAGCGCGCTGGTCACGCGGCTGTTCGCCGAGGGCAATCGCCGCGTCTTCGCGGATACCGATCCCGATAACGTCGCGTCGAACCGCCTGCTGGAGAAGCTCGGCTTCACGCGCGAGGGCCATCTGCGCGGCGAGTGGGAAACGCATCTCGGCGTGCGCGACAGCTACATCTGGGGCATGCTCGCCGGGGACTGGAGCGCGTGACGCCGCCCGACCTGCGCGATCCGGGGCAACGCGCCGCCTATCGCAAGGAGCTGCGCGGAATAGCCAAGCCGTTCCGCTATGTCGGGGTCAGCTTC
>Ga0153956_1000896_pt1 | contig 29835 bp, 23 predicted proteins | sample TSFL040MetaG_FD_104704 | JGI IMG/M metagenome (GOLD analysis project Ga0153956, IMG submission 104704) | Attine ant fungus gardens microbial communities from Florida, USA - TSFL040 MetaG | ecosystem: Host-associated > Fungi > Mycelium > Unclassified | place: USA: Florida, Wekiwa Springs... | reverse complement strand
CGCGGCGGGATTCATCGCGCAACGAACGCACTTCGTCCAGCGGCGCGTGGCTTCCGGCAACGATGAAGCCGCCATCGCGGGCGAAGAATGGCGGCTCGGCGACGAGGAAGTGCTCCAGTCTGTCGCTGACGATGCTGGCCGCCGCGATGCCTTCGACGAGATCGGCACGAGCCAGTTCGATTTCACCCAGCGCGGGCCTCAGGGGATCGTTCAGCTTGCCGAGCTGATCGCGCAGCGCACGCGCCGCTTTCAAACCATCGCGGATATTGGCGAGATCGCGTGGGCCACCACGACCGACTGACAATCTTGCCAAGGCACGCGCAATATCCGGCGCGCGGCGCAGGTCGTCGCGCAGATGGCGGCGCAATTCGGAATCGGATGCGAAGAACGCAACCGCATCGTGGCGCTGCGCGATCTGCGCCACGTCCGTCAGGGGCGAAGAAAGCCGGTTGCACAATTCGCGCGCGCCCGCCGCCGTCACGGTGCGATCCATCACCGCAAGCAAAGAGCCGTTGCGTGTGCCGGTGAGTGTCTCAACAAGTTCCAGATTGCGTCGCGTCGCCTGGTCGATCGCCATGAAGGCGCGTTCGGGCGTCTGTGAAATCGGCTTGAGCGCCGGGAGCTTTCCCTTCTGCGTCAGTTCCAGATAGCCGACCAATGCACCGGCAGCAGACAACTCCGCGCGGTTGAACGATCCGAAACCATCCAGTGCCATCACATGATAGAGCGCCTTCAATGCGCGCTCACCATTGCCGGAATCGAACTTCACCGAAGGCAGCGGTGACAGCGCCGGTCCGAAATTCTTCAACACCGGTCCCAGTGTCTCATCCGCCAGCAAACCATCCGGCACCAGAAGTTCGCGCGGTGCGATGCGCGCCAGTTCCGCGGCGACATCGGCATGCGCCACAGCGCCGACGCGGAAATCGCCGGTGGACATGTCGGCGGACGCAATCGCGAAATCCGAACCCGCGCGGCCCAGGCTCGCCAGCACGTTGGATGCGCGGGCTTCCAGCAAAGAATCTTCGGTCAGCGTTCCCGGCGTGACGAGGCGGATGACCTCACGCTTCACCACCGATTTGGAGCCGCGCTTCTTGGCCTCTGCCGGATCTTCCATCTGCTCGCAGACGGCGACGCGGAAGCCCTTGCGGATCAGTTTCTCCAGATAGGCTTCCGCCGCGTGAACCGGCACACCACACATCGGAATATCATCACCGGCATGCTTGCCGCGCTTGGTGAGTGCGATGTCGAGCGCTTCGGATGCGCGTACCGCATCGTCGAAGAACATCTCGTAGAAATCGCCCATGCGGTAGAACAGCAGGTACTCGGCATGCGCGGCCTTGGTCTCGAGATACTGCGCCATCATGGGCGTGGTCTCGGCTTCGGCGGGCGGGGGTACATGCTCGTTCATGGGAGGCGCACCCTAACGCCCCGGCGGGTGGCGCGGCGACAGCGTCCTTGAAACCGCCCTGTTTCCGGGCGGATATTCTGTGGATCACCGTCAGGCGGCCCCATGGACACGATTCAGAGACCCACTTTCACCGATGAGGAGGCGCTCGCCTTCCATGCCATGGGCAAGCCCGGGAAGATCGAGATCAGCCCCACCAAGCCTATGGCGACGCAGCGCGATCTGGCGCTGGCCTATTCGCCGGGCGTCGCAGTGCCCGTGCGCGCGATCGCGGAGAACCCGGATCGTGCCTTCGATTACACGGCGAAGGGAAACCTCGTCGCCGTGATCTCTAACGGCACCGCCATCCTTGGTCTGGGCGATCTGGGCGCGTTGGCGTCCAAGCCGGTGATGGAAGGCAAGGCGGTTCTGTTCAAGCGCTTCGCCGATGTGGATGCCATCGATCTGGAAGTCGGCACGACGGACGTCGATCAATTCATCAACGCCGTGCGTTATCTCGGCCCGTCTTTCGGCGGCATCAATCTGGAAGACATCAAGGCGCCGGAATGCTTCGTGATCGAAGAGCGGCTGCGCGAGCTGATGGATATTCCCGTCTTCCATGACGATCAGCATGGCACCGCCATCATCTCCGCTGCCGGCATCATCAATGCCTGCCATCTCACGGGACGCGACATTAAGGACATCAAGGTCGTCGTGAATGGCGCGGGCGCGGCGGGCATCGCTTGCCTCGAATTGCTCAAGGCGATGGGCCTGCCCAGCAAGAACGCCATCCTTTGCGACACCAAGGGTGTGATCTATCGCGGCCGCACCAGCGGCATGAACCAGTGGAAGAGCGCGCATGCCATCGAGACCGATGCGCGCACCTTGGAAGACGCGATCAAAGGTTCGGATGTTTTCCTTGGCCTGTCTGTCAAAGGCGCGGTGACGCAGGACATGGTGATGACCATGAAGAAAGCGCCGATCATTTTCGCCATGGCCAATCCCGACCCGGAGATCACGCCGGAAGATGTGAAAGCCGTGCGGCCCGACGCCATCGTGGCCACGGGACGCAGCGACTATCCCAACCAGGTCAACAATGTACTGGGCTTCCCCTACATCTTTCGCGGCGCTCTGGACGTGCGCGCAACGACCATCAACGAAGCGATGAAGATCGCCGCTGCCGAAGCATTGGCGGAACTGGCGCGCGAAGATGTGCCGGATGAAGTCGCCATGGCCTATCGCGGCAAGCGCCCGACCTATGGTCCGGACTACATCATTCCCGTGCCATTCGATCCACGCCTGATTTCGCGCGTCTCCGCCGCCGTGGCCGAAGCGGCGATCAAGACGGGCGTGGCACGCCGCGAAGTGAAGAATATCGATACCTATCACGATCAGCTCAGCGCGCGCCTCGATCCCTCCGCCGTGCTGTTCCAGAACATCACCGCGGCGGTGCGTGCGCATCCCAAGCGCGTGGTGTTCGCGGAAGGTGAAGAGGATTCCGTCATCCGTGCCGCCGCCGCGTTCCAGAATTCGGGACTCGGCAAAGCCCTGCTGGTAGGCCGCGAACAGATTATCAAGGAAGGCATGCAGCGCGCCGGCATCGAAGCAGGCACCTTGGAAGTACGGGTGCCGCATTCGGCGCAGGAAGCCTCCTCCTACATCAATTCGCTTTATGGGCGCCTGCAACGGCGCGGCGCGCTTTATCGTGACGTGGTGCGTATGGTGACGAACGATCGCAACATCTATGGCGCGTGCATGCTCGCGGCCGGCGATGCCGATGCGATGGTGACAGGTGTCACGCGTGCCTATCAGGCGGCGCTCAACGATGTGCGCATGGTGCTGGATGCACCGCGCGGTCAGCGGCCCGTGGGTGTGAATCTGATCTTCTCCAAGGGCCGCGTGATCTTCGTGGCCGATACGTCCGTGCATGAAATGCCGACGAGCGAAGAGTTGGCGGACATCGCGGTGCAGACCGCGCGCGTCGTCAAGAATTTCGGCTTCACGCCACGCGTCGCCATGCTGGCGTCATCGACTTTCGGGTTCCCGCGCAGCGAACGCAGCGAGCGCATTGTGGAAGCGGTGCATATCCTCGACCGGCGCGGCGTCGATTTCGAATATGACGGCGAGATCGCGGTGGACGTGGCACTCGATGCCAACAAGCTGGCGCTCTATCCCTTCGCACGATTGACCGACACAGCGAATGTGCTGGTGATGCCCGCCATTCATTCCGCCTCGATCTCCACGCGGCTGCTCAGCGAAATGAGCGGTATCAGCGTGCTGGGGCCGTTGTTGATCGGTTTGGAGAAACCGGTGCAGATCGCGCCGCTGGGCGCGAAGATGAGCGAAATCTACAACGCCGCCGTGATCGCTGCGCTTTGAACCATTTCCGGTTCCCGAACGTATTGAAGGAATGGTTCGGCAATTTCATGCAGTGTCCCGCGCGCGCGGCGGCGGGTTTCAAAACGTCGCGGTCCTGATCGGGTTCCTTGCGCTTACCCTTGGCGTTGGAATTTTCGCCGGACTGGTGACGGAACCGAATGTTCTCACCTGGTACCCCACGCTTGCCAAGCCGTCATTCAATCCCCCGAACTGGGTGTTCGCGCCGGTCTGGACCGTGCTCTACATTTTGATGGCCGTCGCCGGATGGCGCGTGTGGCGCATCACCGATTTCGAATCCCGTGCATTGCTGTTCTGGGTGATGCAACTGGCGCTCAATTTCGCCTGGTCGTTCATCTTTTTCGGCGCGCATGCGATCGGATTGGCATTGATCGAAATCGCCGTTCTGTGGCTGACGGTGCTGCTGACGACGGTGACGTTTTTCCGCATCGACCGCATCGCGGGCTGGCTGTTCGTGCCTTATCTGGCGTGGGTGTCGTTCGCGGCAGCGCTGAACGGCGCTATTCATCAGCTCAATCCGGGCTGACGCCAATATTCGCAAGCGTGCGACGTTTGCCGACAAATTGCAGGTTTCGGCGCCTTGGAAAACCTGTCACGCTTGCGGCGCGATATCCTCGACCGCCGGATCGAATGCATTTCACCTTGAACAAGCGCGTGCTTCGCGAAAGGTTGCTGGCGCTGTTCAGCACGCCGAACGAAGCGCCGCTTCTGGTGTTCGGCAATCAGAAGTCCGGCACCTCGGTGATCGCCGGCCTTCTGGCGGAAGCCACGGGCAAGCGCCTCATCACCGATTTTGCCGGTGCGCAGGAGCCTTATATCGGCGAGCTTATCCGCGGCGACATATCCATCGCCAATTATGTGAGGCGCAATGCTTGGGCGTTTTCCGCGCCCATTGTCAAAGAACCGGGGCTGACCTTCGTCGCGCCTGCGCTGATGACGCATTTCAAAGAAAGTCGCGCGGTGATGGTGCTGCGCAATCCCTGGCAAAACATCCGCAGCATTCTGGAGCGCGTCGATGTGCGTGGCGATGCGGACAAACTGATCCCGGGACAGCGGCGTCTCAACCGCACATGGCGCAGCATTCTGGCCGGTTCCGATCTTGGCCTGCCGCCCGCGCATTACATCGACATTCTCGCGCAACGCTGGCTGAAGGCGGCAGAGATCGCCGAGACGTTGGGCGAGCGCGCCAAAATCATTCGCTACGAAGATTTCTCTCGGCACAAGCGTGAAACCATCGAGACATTGGCGCGCGATCTGGGCTTGCCGGTCGTCGCAGACATTTCCGAAAAGCTCGATCACCAGTTCCAGCCGCGCGGGCGCGGCGCCGATCCGAAAGCGTTTTTCGGGCAGAACTATGAACGCATCGAAGCGATCTGCGGCGCAAAGGCGAAGCAACTCGGCTACGAGGGCTGATTCTTCGCGACTTCGAGATAACGCTTCGACAGCGCGTGATAAACGCCCTCGCGACAGACGAGCTTCGAGCATGCCGTTGCGATCAACGCCGCGGCCATCAGCGGCACCAGCATTTGATGATTGTCCACCATCTCAGAAACGATGACGAAACTGGTGATCGGCGCCTGCACCACGCCGGCGAAATAGCTCACCATGCCGATCAACACGATGGCGCCCATCGGCGCCGATGGGAAAAGCCGCGCGACATCGGCGCCAAAACCTGCCCCCACCGATAGCGACGGCGAGAAGATACCGCCCGGCACGCCGCTGATGGATGACAGAACCGTGGCGAGGAATTTCAGCGGCGTGAACTGCCAGCCCAGATGATTGACGCCATGCACCAACCCGCGCGCCTGCGCGTAACCGGTGCCCCAGATCGTATCGCCGGAAAGATAGCCGCAGATCGCGACGCCCAAGCCACAACTGGCGGCGAACAGGATCGGATTTTGTTTCATCCACGCGCCGATGCGGCCGGGCATATGGCGCGGCACTTCGATCAGGATGCGCGAGAAACATCCGCCGAATATCCCACCCAGCACGCCGCATACCGGCACGCAGAGCCAATCGGTGAAGGAACCCAGCATCGCGGCGGTCGAGCCGAAATAGGTGTAGTCGCCTAGAATGGCGAGCGATGTCATGCCGCCGATGATCACCGCGCCGATGATGAGGCCCGACGTGCGCACTTCGAAACTGCGGCTGATTTCTTCGATGGCGAAGACGATACCAGCGAGCGGCGTGTTGAACGCGGCGGCGACACCGGCGGCGGCACCCGCGAGGATGAGTCCCGGCTGACGTTTGGGTGTGAGCCTTCCGATCTCGAACATCAACGACGCGCCGACCTGAACCGTTGGCCCTTCGCGGCCGATAGAACCGCCGACCAGCAATCCCAGCAGCGTCATCAAGATTTTGCCGATAGCCGCACGTAGGCTGACGAGCCGTGAGCGCTCTTCGGGCGTTTTGAGGCCACGCGCGGCGATGGCTTGCGGAATGCCCGAACCGCCGGTGTTGGGGAAATAGCGGGCCGTCATCCATGCGATCAGCCCGAAACCCAACGGCGTCAGCACGACCGCGATATAAGGCGCATGCCGCAGGATCTGCTGGAAGTCATGCATTGCCATGTCGGCGGCGCGCGCCAGGCCCACCGCTGCGACACCAACGACCAGCGCACCGCCGGTGAAGATGAGCCGCCGCTGCCAGCGCCGCGACAAGGTGCGCAGCAGGCGAACGTGACGATGCCTGGGGTTGAGCCACATGGGAGAAGGCCTATAACCCATTCAAAGCAATGGCGTCCGCGACGTTTGGAAGCCATGCGAACCTTGCGTAGGCGTACCCCTCTTCCTATATACCCCTCAGGTCCGGCCGGGCATTGGTCCATTGCCGGATTTGTCAATGATATCAATGGGAACGGCCCGGAGGGTGCTCACGTTAGAGGCCAGGTAGCCGTCCGCCAGAGAGAGGAATTAGAGCAATGGCAAAAGTGATCGGTATCGATCTGGGCACGACCAATTCGTGCGTGGCCGTGATGGAGGGCTCCTCCCCCAAGGTCATCGAAAATGCGGAAGGCGCGCGCACCACGCCCTCCATCGTCGCCTTCAGCAATGACGGCGAACGTCTGGTCGGACAGGCCGCCAAACGGCAGGCCGTCACCAATCCCGAATTCACCTATTTCGCGATCAAGCGCCTCATCGGCCGCCGCTTCGACGATCCCATGACGAAGAAGGACATCGACATGGTGCCCTACAAGATCGTCAAAGCCGACAATGGCGATGCGTGGGTGCAAGGCCGCGACAACAAGAAATTCGCGCCGGGCGAAATCTCCGGCTTCATCCTGCAGAAGATGAAAGAGACCGCCGAAGCCCATCTCGGCGAAAAGGTCACGCAAGCTGTCATCACCGTTCCGGCATATTTCAACGACGCGCAGCGCCAGGCGACGAAAGATGCCGGCAAGATCGCGGGTCTTGAAGTGCTGCGCATCATCAACGAGCCGACGGCGGCAGCGCTTGCCTATGGCATGGACAAGAAGGGCAGCGGCGTCATCGCGGTCTATGACCTTGGCGGCGGCACCTTCGACGTGTCCGTGCTGGAAATCGGCGACGGCGTGTTCGAAGTGAAGTCCACCAATGGTGACACCTTCCTCGGCGGTGAAGATTTCGACCAGCGCCTGGTCGGCTATCTCGCGGACGAGTTCAAGAAAGAAGCCGGCATCGATCTGCGCAAGGATCGCCTTGCCCTTCAGCGTCTGAAGGAAGCGGCGGAAAAAGCCAAGATCGAATTGTCTTCTTCGACGCAGACCGAAGTGAACCTGCCCTTCATCACGGCGGACGCTTCCGGTCCGAAGCATCTGACGATGAAGATCACGCGCGCCAAGCTGGAAGCGCTTGTCGACGACCTGATCCAGAAGACGGTTCAGCCGGTGAAGACCGCGCTGAAGGATGCCGGCGTCACCGCCGCGCAGATCGACGAAGTCATTCTCGTCGGCGGCATGAGCCGCATGCCGAAGGTGCAGGAAGTCGTGAAGCAATTGTTCGGCAAGGAGCCGCACAAGGGCGTCAACCCGGATGAAGTCGTCGCCATGGGCGCGGCCATTCAGGCGGGCGTGCTGAAAGGCGAAGTGAAGGACGTCCTGCTTCTCGACGTGACCCCGCTGTCGCTGGGCATCGAGACGCTGGGCGGCGTGTTCACGCGCCTCATCGAGCGCAACACCACGATCCCGACGAAGAAGTCGCAGACCTTCTCGACCGCGGAAGACAACCAGACGGCTGTCACCATCCGCGTGTTCCAGGGCGAACGCGAAATGGCGGCAGACAATAAACTGCTGGGTCAGTTCGACCTCGTGGGCCTTCCGCCCGCGCCGCGCGGCATGCCGCAGGTGGAAGTCACCTTCGACATCGACGCCAACGGCATCGTGAGCGTCACCGCGAAGGACAAGGCGACCAACAAGGAACAGCAGATCCGCATCCAGGCCTCGGGCGGCCTCTCGGAAGCCGACATCAACAAGATGGTGAAGGAAGCCGAACAGCACGCGGCCGACGACAAGAAGCGCAAGGAAAGCGCCGAAGCCAAGAACCATGGCGACTCGCTGGTGCATTCCACCGAGAAAGCCTTGGGCGAACACGGCGACAAGGTCGATGCGGCTGATCGCACGGCCATCGAAAGCGCCATCGCGGCGCTGAAGGAAGCCTTGAAGTCGGACGATGCGGACGACATCAAGACGAAAACGGAAGCGCTGGCGCAGGCTTCGATGAAGCTGGGCGAAGCGATGTACAAGGCCCAGCAGGCCGGTGACGCAGCCGCCGATGCGGCGGCTGACGGCGCGGGCAATGGCCCGACGGACGAAAACGTCGTGGACGCGGAGTTCTCCGAAGTCGACGACAACGACAAGAAGGGCGCGGCGTAAGCGGCGTTCGGTCGGTCCGGGGGCGTGAACCGATGATCAAGGACTTGAAGTCATGATGACAGACCCGCATCTCCGTTAAGGGGGTGCGGGTCTGCCGTTTTAAGGTGGTTGGCGTATTCGATGACAAAGCGGTGTTATTACGAAGTTCTGGGTATCGAGCGCACGGCGACTGTCGACGTCGTCAAAGGCGCCTATCGCAAGGCCGCCAAGGAGCATCACCCCGACCGCAATCACGGCGATTCCACTGCCGAAATCCGCTTCAAGGAAGTCAGCGAAGCCTATGAAGTGTTGAAGGACGATCAGAAGCGCGCCGCTTACGATCGTTTCGGCCACGCCGCGTTCGAACATGGCGGCATGGGCCAGGGTGGACGCGGCGGCAATCCGTTCGACTTCGCCTCCAGTTTCACCGACATCTTCGACGATCTGTTCGGCGAATTCACAGGCGGGCGCAAAGCGCGCCGCCAGAACCGCGGACAGGATCTGCGCTTCAATCTGGAAATCAGCCTCGAAGAATCGTTCAAAGGCCGCAACGCGCAGATCAAAGTACCGAGCGCAGTGGCATGCGAGGGTTGCGGCGGCACCGGCGCGGAAGCCGGTCACAAGGCCGAGCAATGCCCGAGCTGCGCCGGTATCGGCAAGGTGCGCGCGACGCAGGGCTTCTTCACCGTGGAGCGTACCTGCCCGTCCTGCCGCGGCAATGGCCGCATCATCAAACATCCCTGCAAGACGTGTCAGGGCGCGGGACTTGTGCAGAAAGAACGCACGCTGTCGGTCGATATTCCGGCGGGCGTGGAAGAAGGAACGCGCATCCGCCTCGCCGGCGAAGGCCAGGCAGGCATGAATGGCGGACCAGCGGGCGATCTCTACATCTTCATCTCGCTCGCGCCGCACCAGATTTTCCAACGCGATGGACACGATCTTTATTGCCGCGCACCGGTTTCTTTCGTCACCGCTTCGCTCGGCGGCAACATCGAAGTGCCGACCTTGGATGGCGGGCGCGCGAAAGTCGCGATCCCGGAAGGCACCCAATCCGGCCGCCAGTTCCGCTTGCGCGGCAAAGGCATGCCGGTGTTGCGCGGTGGCGGGATGAGCGGCGATCTTTATGTCGAGTTGACGGTGGAAACGCCGGTGAAGCTCACCAAGAAACAGAAAGAATTGCTCAAGCAGTTCGAAGAAGAAGCCGCGCCGGGCAGCCAGCCGGAATCGGAAGGCTTCTTCGCCAAGGTGAAAGAGTTCTGGAAAGGCGAAGCCTAGGCTTCTTTCTATCCGAACGCCTTGTTGAAATCCGGGCAATCGCCAGCGGTCGCGAAGATCGCATCGTATTTGCCATCATTGAGCAGCATCTTCACCGCACGCACGGCCTGTCCGTAAGCCGCGCGTCCGGTAAGCGCACCGATGGTGAGACGGCGCACGCCCGCTGCTTTCAGCGTTGCAACATCGGGCACAGCCTTGGTCGCGAGGATGTTTACCGGCAGATCGGTGGCGGCGACGACGTCACGAATCTGCGCGATGTCCGTCATGAAGGCTGCGAAGATGCCGTCCGCGCCCGCTTCGGTGTAAAGCTTGGCGCGGCGAACCATCTCCGCGAGTTTCTTGTCGTCCGGCACAAGATTGCGCAGATACACGTCCGCCCGCGCATTGATAAAAATATCCGCGCCCTTTGCCTTCGCGGTCGATTTGATTGCCTTGATCTTCGCCGCGAGAAGGTCCGGCGAATCCGATCCGTCCTCGATGTTGAGACCCGCGACGCCGATATCGATCAGATGCAGACAATGCTCGGCAACCTTCGCAGGATCGGAAGAATAGCCGGCTTCGCTGTCCACGGTGACGGGCACGCTCACCACACGCAGCACTTCCTTCGTGGCCGCAATCGCGACCTCGCGCGACATGCCCTCGCCATCGGCATAACCGTTCGACCAGGCGACGGCGGCGCTGGAGGTGGCCACTGCCTTGGCCCCCGCGTCTTGGACCAGCCGGGCGCTGGCAGCGTCCCAAGCGTTGGGCAGGACAAGAATCTTGCCCTTGGCATGCGCCTCACGAAACTCCGCGACCCGATTTTGCTGCGAAACCATGCCCTGCCTGCCTTTTCTTCGCGAACCGATAGCCTTCTCGGCCATTGTGTCTGCACAGGTTCCGCTCCGCCTCGCCGGGGGTCAATTGCATCAACGGAATAGCTGAAATGCTCCGGGGATTTTGATAGGAAGTCTCATGCCCACCAACACCGCCGCCGAGCATTTTCACTTCCTCAAAGGCCTGCTTGCCCGGCCCAAAAATGTGGGCGCCATCGCACCCTCTTCGCCCGCGCTGAGCCAGGCAATCGCCCGCCAGGTCGATCCGTCGGTGGAAGGCCCGGTACTCGAATTGGGACCGGGCACCGGTGTCGTCACCGAAGCCCTGATCGAACGCGGCATCGCGCCGGAGCGTATCACCGCCATCGAATATGATCCGGATTTCGCCAAGATGGTCGCCGAGCGCTTTCCCAAGGTGCATGTGGTGCAAGGCGACGCGTTCGATCTGAAGAAGACGCTGGGCAACGGAAACGGCGAAAGCTTCGCCGCCATCGTGTCGGGGCTGCCGCTGCTCAATCATCCGGTGGAGCGCCGCCGGGCGTTGATCGAAGGCGCGCTCGCCAAGCTGAAACCGGGCGCGCCCTATGTGCAATTCTCTTATGGCTTTGAGCCGCCCATCGCAGCGCCTGCCGGATCGAGCGTGAAACGCGCGGCACTCGTGCTGATGAATCTGCCGCCCGCGCGCGTGTGGGTGTACCGCAAGACCGCCTGAATTCCGTTTCGATTCAATCTAGTTGATGCCCATGCGACCCGCGCCACCGGCCTGCGTGGCGGATACGCTTGGCTGCGATAGAATCCGCACCCGATGTGAGGCCGGCATATTCGGGGATGAATTTCATGCGGAAGATTTTGAGCGCACTCGCGCTGTTGGCTTTCGTGCAATCGGCGCAGGCGGCGCCTGCCAGTTTTGCGCTGACGGTGACGGACGGAAAAATGAGCGGGCCTGGCGCGGAGATCCTTCGCGCCGAACTGCCGAAGGCGCAGTTCATTCTCTATGGCGAAGACCACGGCTTTGCGGATTCGCCCATCGTGCTGCGCGCCATCGCACACGAGGCGCGACCATTCGGATTCAAATATCATGCGGTCGAAGTCGGGCCGGTGTCTGTGGCGATAATCCGCTCGGCGCTGAAGAAAGATGGCATCGACGGCGTTCACAAATTGGTCGATGACGTCCCTCTTGGATTTCCGTTCCTGTCCCTGAAAGACGACGCGCTGCTCGCGTCGGACTATCTGGGCGAAGATGCGAAAGGGACGCCTTATCTCTGGGGTCTCGATCAGGAATTCATCGGCTCACCAGGGCTTCATCTGAAGCGCCTCGTCGCCATAGCGCCAAATGATGGAGCGCGTGCGACAGCACAAAAGCTTCTTGCGGAAGAACAGGATGCTGCCGCGAAAGGCGATCAGGGGAAATTGCTGCTGGTGCACACCTCGGATGCCGATTTCGATGCGCTCTCGGGACAGTTCAAAGGCAATGCCGAAGCGCTCAACATCATCGGCGAGATGAAAGAGAGTGCTGCGATCTATCAGCTTTGGATGCACGACCGTAATTACGAGAACAATGCGCGCCGCGCACGGCTGCTCGCCAAGAACTTTCTCGCCGACTATCACGCTGCCGCGGAGCGCGAACCCAAAGTGATCTTCAAGATGGGCGTCGAGCATACCGGGCTCGGTACCACGTCCATCAACACCGTCGATCTGGGCACACTGGCCAGCAAGATCGCCCAGGAAAACGGCAAGACCGCTCTGCGCATCATGTTTCTGCCGGCCGGCGGGCATAATCTCACTTTCGCGCCCAAGCCCGGCAATCCCACCAGCGTGGAGGACTACAACGATCCCGACACGCGGAAATTCTTCAACGATATCGGTATCGATCCGGCGGCGTTGTCCAAGACCGGATGGACATTGATCCCACTGGAACCTGTGCGTCAGGTGTTGGACACGAAAGGTCTGGAAAAGCTGTCCCAGATGTCGCGCTTCATGGTGCTGGGCTTCGACTATGTGATCACGACACCGGACGCCAAGCCCGCCATCTCGCTCTACTGAGCACACAAACAAAAAGGCCCGCGAGCGATCGCGGGCCTTTCGTTTTCGTTAGGCGGAAAACTATTCCGCTGCTTCCGCCAGGATCGGCGCGGCTTCCAGAACGTCCTTGCCGACATGGGCTTCGAACTTCTTGAAGTTGTCGCGGAACATGGAGACCAGCTTCTTCGCCTGCGCATCGTAAGCCGACTTGTCGGCCCAGGTGTCGCGCGGGTTCAGGATCTTGGAATCCACGCCCGGTACAGCCACCGGCACGCGGAACTTGAAATGCGGATCGATCCGCATCTCGACATTGGCGAGCGAGCCATCGAGCGCCGCGGCCAGAAGCGCGCGCGTCGCCTTGATCGGCATGCGCGAGCCGGTGCCGAAAGCGCCGCCCGTCCAGCCGGTGTTCACCAGCCAGCAATCCGAACCATGCTGGGCGATGAGATCGCGCAACAGGTTGCCGTATTCGGTCGGGTGACGCGGCATGAACGGCGCGCCGAAGCAGGTGGAGAATGTCGGCTGCGGCTCCTTGCCGAGGCCCTTCTCCGTGCCGGCCACTTTCGCGGTGAAGCCGGAAAGGAAGTGATACATCGCCTGCGATGGCGTCAGGCGCGCGATCGGCGGCAACACGCCGAAAGCATCTGCCGTCAGCATGATGACGTTCTTGGGATGACCGGCGCGGCCCGTCTCGCTCGCATTCGGAATGAAGTCGATCGGATAAGCGGCGCGGGTGTTCTCCGCATATTTGGCGCTGTCCAGATCGAGCAGGCGCGTCTTGGGATCCATGTCCACGTTTTCGAGCACAGTGCCGAAACGCTCGGTCGTCGCGTAGATTTCCGGCTCGGACTCGCGCGACAGGCGGATCACCTTCGCATAGCAACCGCCTTCGATGTTGAAGACGCCGTTCTCGCTCCAGCCATGCTCATCATCGCCGATCAGCGTGCGCGAGGCATCGGCCGACAGCGTCGTCTTGCCGGTGCCTGACAGGCCAAAGAAGATCGCGGCCTTGCCGTCCTTGCCGACATTGGCCGAGCAATGCATCGACATCACGCGCTTGGGCGGCAGCAGGTAGTTCATCACCGTGAAGACGGACTTCTTCATCTCGCCGGCATAGGACGTGCCGCCGATGAGGATCATCTTCTTGGCGAAGTTCACGCCGATAACCGTCTTGGTCTTGCAGCCATGCTTGGCCGGATCGGCTTCGAAGCTCGGCAGATCGATGATCGTGAATTCCGGGTTGAAGCCCTTCAGCTGCTCCGCCGTCGGGCGGATGAGAAGCTGATGCACGAAGAGGGAGTGCCACGCATATTCGGTGACGATGCGCACCGGCAGGCGATGCTCCAAATCGGCGCCGCCGAAGAGGTCCTTCGCGTAAAGCTCCTTGCCTTCCGCAAATTTCATCATGTCGGCATAGAGCGTGTCGAACTGCGCCGAGGTCATCGAGCGGTTCTCGTCCCACCACACGGTATTTTCGGTGCTGGCATCGCGCACGACGAATTTGTCGGTAGCGGAGCGGCCGGTGTGCTGGCCGGTGAGCACCACGAACGGGCCGTCTTTCGAAAGCTGGCCTTCGCCGCGGCGGATCGAATGCTCGTAAAGCTCCGGAACGGTGAGATTCCAGTTCACGGACTTCAGATTGCGAAAGCCCTGTTTCTCCAGGCCGAAAGCCTGTGTGTCAGCCATATCAAACCCCGTGGGATCGGCGGCCCAGACGGGCCGCTCGTTGTGTTGGTTTTGCGGGCCAAAATAGCGTTGGCCCACCCGGGCTTCAATGAAACCCGGGAAATTGGTTTCATCGCGCCTCTATAGTCCCAAGCCTTTGAAAAGGATAGAGGAATTGGCCTGTGGGGCGATCCGTCGCGATTCCCGTTTTCTCGCGGAGAGCCAATGGGTTATAGCCCACCCATGAGCCTGTCGGATGAGGAACTCGACCGTTACGCCCGCCACATCGTGCTGCGGGAGGTAGGGGGACCCGGCCAGACGAAGCTGAAAGCCGCCAAGGTTCTGGTGGTCGGTGCCGGGGGGCTCGGCAGCCCCGTGATTCTCTATCTGGCGGCGGCAGGGCTGGGCACCATTGGGATCGCCGACTTCGATGCGGTGTCGCTCTCCAATCTGCAGCGCCAGATCGCGCACCGCACGGCGGATGTGGGCCGCGCAAAAACAGACTCGGCAGGCGACGCGGCGCAGGCGATCAATCCGCACGTAAAGATTCAAACGCACAACGAAAAGTTGACCGCGCAGAATGCGTTGGAAGTCATTGGCCAATACGACATCGTGGCCGACGGATCGGACAATTTCGCCACGCGCTTTTTGATCAACGACGCCTGCTATTTCGCCAAGAAGACTTTGGTCTCCGCCGCCGTCACCGAATTCGACGGACAACTCGCGACCTTCAAGGCGCATGTCGAAGGCTGCCCTTGCTATCGCTGCATCTTTCCCGCTCCCCCGCCCGCGGGCACCGTTCCCAATTGTTCGGAGGCCGGGGTACTGGGCGCGGCCGCCGGCGTGATGGGCACGCTGCAAGCTTTGGAAGTGATGAAAGAGATTGCCGGCATCGGCGAGAGCATGGCCGGACGCCTGCTGATCTACGACGCATTGGCCACGCGGTTTCGCACCGTCACCGTGAAGCCCGATCCGGAATGCGGTTTGTGCGGGAAAACACCGTCTATCCAAAGGCTTGCCGAAGCGCATCAGCCTTAACCGCAAGTTAAAAGACGGTCCGCGATACTGGCGCCTGCGGGTTGGGGCCGGTTCATGTCGCGCGAAGTCCATTACGAAATCTTCCGCCGCCAGGGCGCAAAGGGCGGCTGGGTCATGCACGACGCTGTCGATCAGCGCGACACGGCGATCACGATTGCAGAAACCCTGATGGCCGATAACCAGGCGACTGGCGTGAAGGTCGTCAAGGAAAGCTTCGACAATGAGAGCGGCGCTTATCAGTCGCTGAAGATTTTCGAAGACGGCCACAACAAGATGAAGGAAGAAGTGGCGAAGGAAGACGCGCCGAGCGCCCTTCCCTGCTTCAAGCCGGACGATCTTTATTCGTATCACGCACGCAGCACGATGGCGCGGTTGCTGGTGGAACATCTCGGCCGCCAGAAGCTTACGGTCACCGAACTCATTCATCGCGGCGATGCGCTGGAGCAACTGGAAGCAACCGGCACCACCTATCAGCACGCGATCCAGAAAGTGTCCGTGGCACAGGCGGCATCGACAACGATGCCTGTGCAGCAGATCGTCAAGAAGCTGAACGATCTCGCCACCAAGGCGATGAACCGCGTCTACAATGACGAAAAACGAAATTACTTTCCTGTCGCGAAAGAAGGCCAGTTCGCGGCGCTCGCCCGGCAGATCGCGCAGGAAAGCGACAAAACTTATCTCTTCAACGGCGCCATCGCGCATTACCTCGCCGATGCATCGGGCTGGAATGAAAAGCTCATGCGCCTGCTCGCCATCCTGAAGGAGGCCGACAAAGATGCAGACGTCGCCGATGTTCTTTTGGGCACGGTGGATTCCATCGGCGCGGAGATTCTTGCGGGTTCCGCTGCGTTGCATGAATTGATCGGCCAAAGCGAGAATCTGGGCGCGGCTTTATGGATGCTGGTCCACGTTTTTCTGGGCCAACCCGCGGAAGGCACCAATTCCGGCATCGCCGCGGTGACGCGCCACTTCAAGACGGACACACTGCCCGCCGCGCGCACCGCGATCGCCGGGCGCATTCTGGCGGAATTGAAAAGCGTCAAGCGTCTGTGCCCGGATTCTCTGGTAGACGAACTGAAAACCCTTCGCCGCATCGCCAACAAACTGGTGCTGGGTCAGGGAAAATATCTGAGCCATGAAGAGCTGATCGGCGCGTTCACCCTGCGCTCCAAACGGTTGGTCACCAACGAGATGGTCGGCGAGCATCTTCAGGAAGCCGGTGGCGTGAACGAGAAGATCGAGCGGCTGCTGCTGATCGAAGAGAACATCATCGGTGCGGAGAACAAACGCCAGCTTGCCACCTTCTTCGCGCCGATCATCACCTCGCCAGGCTTCGAGCAATATTATCTGTTCGGCAAACTGCCGGTGATGGAGCGCTTGCAGCGTCTCGTCGATCTGCAGAAGCGCGTGCAGCGGTCCGGCTTCCAGGACGTGCAGAAACAGGAAATCTGCGACGCGCTCGACAAAATCGCGTGCGAAGCGGCGGGACGCTCCAAGCTGCTGGAATCCATCGACGCCAAGCCGGCCGGTCCGGTGGAAAAGGCTGTCGCCATCCTGCGTTTGATGACGGGCGCCACGATCACGCAAGGCCGCCTCTCCGAACAGGCCCGCAGCCTGATCCTGACTTATATGGGCAAGCCTGGCTTCATGACCGGCTATGCGGCGCATCTCGCGAAAGCCAAAGGCGAAATTCCGAACGCCGACACGGCGATGAACGAACTCATGGCGACGCTGGAAAAAGCCGGCATCGAGATGGAAGCAGGAATGAGGGCGATTGCGGCCTGATTTCGCGCTAGTGCGCTTCGTCCCAATTTGCGGCGGCGCGCGCATCCACGACCAGCGGAACCGATAACTGCAAGGCCGGTAGCGACGCGTGTTCCATAGCCTGCCGCGCGGTGGCGATCAGCACATCGCATTCCTTGTCGGGCACTTCGAACACCAGTTCGTCATGCACCTGCAAGAGCATTTTCGCCTTCAGCTTCTTTGCGGCGAGCGCACCGGGCACGCGGATCATCGCGCGCCGGATGATATCCGCGGCTGTGCCTTGAATGGGCGCGTTGATCGCGGCGCGTTCCGCTCCACCCCGGAAGCTGGGATTGGTCGAACGGATTTCACGGATATGCACACGCCGCCCGAAGAGCGTTTCGACATAGCCATGCTCGCGGGCATATTCTTTGGTGGCTTCCATGTAATCGCGGATGCCGGGGAAGCGCTGGAAGTATTTCTTGATGTAATCGTCCGCTTCGCCCCGCGCGATGCCGAGCTGGTTGGCAAGGCCGAACGCCGAGATGCCATAGACGATGCCGAAATTGATCGCTTTGGCACGGGAGCGCACTTCGCGCGGCATGCCCTTCACCGGTACGCCGAAAATCTCCGATGCCGTCATGGCGTGAATGTCGAGATTATCCGCGAAAGCCTTTCTCAGCTGCGGAATGTCCGCCATGTGCGCCAGCAAGCGCAGCTCGATCTGGCTGTAGTCCGCGCTGACGATCTTGTTGCCTTTGTTGGCGATAAAGGCCTGACGGATTTTGCGGCCATCTTCCGTGCGAATTGGAATGTTCTGCAGATTGGGATCGGTGGACGCCAAGCGCCCCGTACTTGCCGCCGCCAGCGAATAGGACGTGTGCACGCGGCCCGTCTTCGGGTTCACATAAGTCGGCAATGCTTCGGTGTAGGTGCCGCGCAGCTTGGAAAGCTGGCGCCAGTCCAGAACCTTTTGCGCGATCTCATGGCCTTGCGCCGCAACATCTTCCAGCACGCCGACATCCGTGGACCATGCGCCGGTCTTGGTGCGCGAGCCGCCGGGAATCTTCATCCGATCGAACAGCAATTCGCCAAGCTGCTTGGGTGAGCCGATATTGAACTCGCCACCCGCGAGTTTGTGGATGTCCTTCTCCAGTGCCATCTGCTTCTTGGCGAAATCGTTGGAGAGCTTGCGCAGGAAATCCGGATCGACGAGGATTCCCTCGCGCTCCATATCGGCCAGCACTGGAATGAGCAGCCGCTCCAAGGTCTCATAAACGCTGACCTTGCCCTCGGCAACCAGGCGCGGCTTGAGCAGGCAATGCAACCGATAGGTGACGTCCGCATCTTCAGCGGAATATTTCGTCGCCTGATCGACGGGCACGCAATCGAAGGTGATCTTCTCTTTGCCTTTGCCGGTGACATCCGCGAACGAGATCGGCTTGTGGTTGAGATTGATCTCGGACAATTCGTCCATGCCGTGACCGTGCAAAACACTGTCCAGCACGAAGGAAATCGCCAGCGTGTCATCGAACGGCGCGACGCGGATACCGCGCTGCAGAAAGACGAGCAGATCGTATTTGATATTCTGGCCGATCTTCAGGATCGACTCATCTTCCAGAAGCGGCTTGAGACGTTTGAGAACGTCTGCTTCGGGAATTTGTGCGGTCTTGCCCTTGTCGCCCAACAAGTCGAGCCCATCGCCCGAACGATGGCCGCAGGGAATATAACAAGCCTCGCCCGGCGCAACCGCCATCGACACACCGCACAGCGACGCCTGCATCGCATCGAGCGATGTGGTTTCGGTATCGACCGCGAACCGGCCCGCCTCGCGCGCACGGGCGATCCAGTGATCGAGCCGCGCCAACGTCGTGACCGTTTCGTATTTCTGGTAGTCGATGGCGCGGATAACATCGCCGCGATCCATCACGGCGCCGGGTGTTTTGCCCTTTCCAGGCACCAGGGACTTTTCTTCCGCAATCGGCGCCGGCTTCACGGCGCTCGCCTTACCCGGCGCAGGCAAGGATTTCTCCGCCGGATCGGCACTGGCGGGCACCGCGTCCGGATCGTCAATGCCGTAATGCGCGGCGGCGCGGCGTGTCAGCGTGTTGAATTCCATCGCTTTCAGAAAACCGATGAGGGTTTGCGGATCGGGCTCGCGCACGCCGAATTCATCGGTCTGCTCTTTGACTTTCACGTTGCTGTCGAGGGTGACGAGCTTGAGTGAGACGCGCGCGTTCTCCGCGTTCTCGATCAGCGTTTCGCGGCGCTTGGGTTGCTTGATCTCGCCTGCGCGCTTCAATAGCGTTTCCAGATCGCCATAGATGCCGAGCAGCTCAGCAGCCGTCTTCACACCGATGCCGCGCACGCCCGGCACATTGTCGACCGAGTCGCCGGCCAGCGCCTGCACTTCTACGACCTTGTTGGGAAGAACGCCGAATTTCTCCATCACCTCGGCGGAACCGAGGCGCTTGTTCTTCATCGTATCCAGCAATTCGATCTTGCCGTCGACGACGAGCTGCATCAGGTCTTTGTCAGACGAGATGATCGTGGTCCGCGCACCAGCCGCCATCGCCATGCAGGCGTAGGTGGCGATGAGATCGTCTGCTTCGAAATCTTCCATCTCCACGCAGGCCACACCAAAGGCGCGCGTGGCGTCGCGCACCAGCGGGAATTGCGGGATCAGATCTTCTGGCGGATCGGGGCGATTGGCTTTGTATTGCGGATAGATCTTGTTGCGAAACGTCGTCTTGCCGGCGTCGAAAATCACGGCGAGATGGGTGGGCGCTTCACCCCCCTTCATGTCCTCGAGCAGCTTCCACAGCATGTTGCAATAGCCGGAGACCGCCCCGACCGGCAGACCATCGGATTTGCGGGTCAGCGGCGGCAGGGCGTGATAGGCGCGGAAGAGATAGCCCGATCCGTCGATCAGGTAGAGGTGATCGCCCTTTTTGAGCGGCGTCTTGTCATTGGCAGACTTGGCGGCAGATTTCTTCGAAGCCTTGCTCAATGCGCATGGGCTCCGGCGCGCAGCACGAAGCGGCGGTCGCAATAGGGGCATTCGACATATTTCTCGTCGCCCATCTCCAGATAGACTTTGGGATGGCCGAGCGAACCGCCGATTCCGTCACAGGCGACGCGGGTATCGTCCACTTCGATGGTTTCGGGTGCGTCGACGGGCATGGCTTGGTTTTCCGTGAAATTCGGGCGGATCATAGCCACGGGAAGCCCCGCCGCAACTGCCAAGAAATGCTGCTGGAACAGGGCGGTTTCCGTGCCTAGAGTCAGCATATGGTCACGCTGAACCGCATTTACACCAAGACGGGCGACAAGGGCGAAACCGCGCTGGGCGACGGCTCGCGCCTGCCCAAGCACGCGCTGCGTATCAACGCCTATGGCACCGTGGACGAAGCCAATGCCGCCATCGGGCTGGTGCGGCTGCATACCCACGGACAGATGGACGCGATGCTGGCGCGCATCCAAAACGACCTGTTCGATCTGGGCGCCGATCTGTGCGTGCCCGAAACCACCAAGCGCAACGAAGGCCGGCTTCGGATCGTGGAGGCGCAGGTGGAACGGCTGGAACGCGAGATCGATTCCATGAATGCGGAATTGAAGCCGCTGACCTCTTTCATCCTGCCCGGCGGTTCTGCCGCGGCTGCGCATTTGCATGTTGCACGCACCATCGTGCGCCGCGCCGAACGGTTGATGACGGAACTGGCGGAGCATGAAGCGGTGAATCCGGCCGCGATCAAATATGCGAACCGGCTATCCGATCATTTGTTCGTCGCCGCGCGTTTCGCCAATGACAAAGGTGCGGGCGATGTGTTGTGGATTCCCGGCGGAACGCGCGAAGAAAAGTAATCAGTCTTCGCCGGCGCGGCGGCCGAAGAGGAATGCCAGGATTACGCCCGGCAGGCCGATCACGGCCCAGCTCCAGAAACCCAGAACGGTTTCGATCCATTGCGCGCCCGGTTGCGGGATGGTGCGTGCGATCCATGCATGGAAAGCCTGATTGCTCGGCGCGTTGATCATCGTCCACACCTGATCGAGCGAGCGCACGGTAATCTCGCCGCCCTTTTCCAGCGACGCGATCACGTCCGCACCCAGCAGCATCAGGCCGAGCACGATCAGAACCAGACTGAGAAAACGCATTGCGGCTTGCATGGACCACCCCAGACAGTGGCCAACCTAGCCGGGGCGATAGGCACCGCACAAGAATGGTGAACCGCGATTAACCATCATTCACGCAGGATGGTTTCCGGAATCGTGGCCGGCGCCGATCAGGCCAAGGCGTGGCGGGCGGCCGCACGCTTGATTTGAACCGTGTTGAACCCGCCCACCATGTCGATCACCGCATGCACAACCATCAGCCACCACAGGCTCGCCGTGAAAAGATAAAGCGCAGCGAAGATGAGGCCGAGCACAGTCGAGGCCACAAAACCACGAACGCCTTGATAGAGATGGGCGAGACCGAAGATCAGAGCGGAAATCACGATTGCGCCGACCACATTCGTAAGCGGCACCAGAAACCAGACAAGAAAGCCGCGATAGACGAGCTCTTCCCAAACACCTGCAGACAGCGACATCAGCATGAAGAGAGCAATCTCACCCGGCGTGTTGGGCGTGATCTTTATGCTGCGAACAGCCTTCATGGCACGCTGGAGCTTTTCCACCGGCGCAGATGCAAGGCTCTTGCCTTGCGCAACCATGACAAGACCAATCAGAAGCGCAAACGCGAAGCCGGCGTAATCCCAGACGCTCAGATGAGACGCGAGACCAAGCGCACCGAAGGGCCGCCTCTGCATCCACCAAGCCCCGGCCACAAGGACGATAAACAACACGCCCCGTGAAATAATCAGAACGTAGCGCGGCAGGAGTCCACGCGCGTCCGGCGCTCTCGCGAGCTTGCGGCCCGTCAGGATCGACATCACCGGCATCACAAACACCGCCAAAGCAACGATGATGAGGTCAAGCGCAGTGTAGCCGTGAAAGATAGGTGCGATCAGCATGATACCCAGCGAACGGACCTTAATCAGCGCTCGTACGGGGCGCAAGAATGCGAGAGCAAGCTGCCGATGATTATCCGGCTTGCTTTCCGCTAGCCGCAGCGACGCGCATTACTTCTCAGAATAAAGTCTGCCGTCGCGATGGGCGTATTTATCCACGCGCGCGTCGATCTGCAGGTCGATGTCGGGATAGGTGCAGAAATCATCCATGGAGCGTGTTCCAACCTCCAAGCAAATCGCGTCGGCATTCGATTTGTTGATCAGGTGATGACCGTTCGCCTGCCCTTTTGGAAACGCCGCACAATCGCCCGCGCGCAGGACATGCTCGCCGGCATCGTCCACCAGCACGACTTCGCCGGACAGGATCATCACGAATTCATCTTCCTTGGAGTGCCAGTGGCGCTGGCTCGACCACACGCCGGGCTTCAATGTCAGCATGTTCACGCCGAAATCGCTGAGGCCGCCTGCATCGCCCAATGTTTTGCGCACGCGCTCCAGACACGGCGTGTCATAGGGCGCCGGATAGCCGGTGCCGCTGCGCACGTCGGCAGATGCGATATCGATCTTGGGCATGGAAAATTCCTCCGGCCCAAACGCTAAAACGAAACCGCCCGCGAGACATCTCTCGCGGGCGGATCGACACTATGCAGAAAGTGCAGGGATTAAGACTGAGCCTGTTCTGGCGCAGCTTCCTTTGCTTTCTTGGTGAGGTCTTCGCCGGTGACCTGATCGACGGCCTTCATCGACAGGCGAACCTTGCCGCGATCGTCGAAGCCGAGCAGCTTCACCTTCACGGCCTGACCTTCCTTGACCACGTCGCTCGGCTTGTTGACGCGCTGCGGCGCCAGTTCCGAAACATGGACGAGACCGTCCTTGGGTCCGAAGAAGTTCACGAAGGCGCCAAAGTCCATGACCTTCACGATCTTGCCATCGTAGATCTCGCCGATTTCCGGCTCAGCCACGATGCCCTTGATCCACTTCAGCGCGGCCTTGATGGACTCGCCGTCGGCGGAGGCGATCTTCACCGTGCCGTCGTCTTCGATGTTGATCTTCGCACCGGTCTTCTCAACGATCTCGCGGATCACTTTGCCGCCCGAACCGATCACTTCGCGGATCTTGTCGGTCGGGATCTTGATCTGCTCGATGCGCGGCGCGTGTTCGCCGAGCTGCTCGCGGCCATGATCCAGCGCCTTGTTCATCTCGCCCAGGATGTGCATGCGGCCACCCTTCGCCTGATCCAGCGCGACACGCATGATCTCTTCGGTGATGCCGGAGATCTTGATGTCCATCTGCAGCGAGGTGATGCCGTCGGCGGTGCCGGCAACCTTGAAGTCCATGTCGCCGAGGTGATCTTCGTCACCCAGGATGTCCGACAGAACGACATAACGGTCGCCTTCGAGGATAAGACCCATCGCGATACCGGCGGTGGGCTTCTTCAGCGGAACGCCCGCATCCATCAGCGCCAGCGATGTACCGCACACGGTCGCCATCGAGGAGGAGCCGTTGGACTCGGTGATTTCCGATACCACGCGCAGCGTGTATGGGAACTCTTCCTTCGTCGGCAGCATCGGATGGATCGCACGCCAGGCGAGCTTGCCGTGACCGATTTCGCGGCGCCCCGGGGCGCCCATGCGGCCCGTCTCACCGACCGAGTAGGGCGGGAAGTTGTAGTGCAGCATGAAGGTCTGCTTGCCGGTGCCTTCGAGGCTGTCGACGAACTGCTCGTCTTCCGCCGTGCCGAGGGTGGCGACGACCAGCGCCTGCGTTTCGCCGCGCGTGAACAGCGCCGAACCGTGCGTGCGCGGAAGCACGCCGACTTCGGCAACGATCGGACGAACCGTGACGAGATCGCGGCCGTCAATACGCTTCTTGGTGTCGAGCACCGCATTGCGCATGATCTTGGCTTCGAGATCGTGGAAGAGGTTGCCGAATTCCTTGGCCGGCATCTTGCCGTCGCCTTCGCCGACAAAATATTCCGCCGTCTTCTTCTTGATCTCGGCGATGCGGTCGCGGCGTTCGAACTTCACCGGGATCTGGAACGCACCGGTCAGATTCACACCGGCAACCTTCTCGATTTCCATGATCTTGGCGCCGGTATCGCTATGCGGCACCGGACGCGGATCCTTCGCAGCCTTTTCGGCCAGGCGAATGATCGCCTTGATCGGCGTCTGCATTTCCTTATGGCCGAACATCACGGCGCCGAGCATGGTTTTCTCATCCAGCTCCTGCGCTTCGGATTCCACCATCAGCACCGCATCGGCGGTGCCGGCGACGACCAGTTCCAGCTTGGAATTGACCATGTCGTCGATCGGCGGGTTCAGCTTGTATTCGCCATCGATGTAAGCGACGCGCGCCGCACCGATCGGGCCCATGAAGGGCACGCCGGAGAGCGTGAGCGCCGCGGACGCGGCAACTATCGCCACGATATCCGGATCGTTTTCCAGATCGTGCGACAGCACCTGACAGACGACCTGCGTTTCGTTCTTGTAGCCTTCGGCGAAGAGCGGGCGGATCGGGCGGTCGATCAGGCGCGAGATCAGCGTCTCACGTTCCGTCGGCGCGCGTTCGCGCTTGAAATAGCCGCCCGGGATCTTGCCGGCGGCGTAATAGCGCTCCTGGTAATTCACGGTGAGCGGGAAGAAATCGATTCCTTCCTTCGGCTGCAAAGCGCCGACAACGGCAGCGAGCACCACGGTCTCGCCGCAGGTGGCGATGACGGAGCCGTCAGCCTGGCGCGCGACCTTGCCGGTTTCGAGCGACCACTTCTGGCCACCCCATTCGAATTCTTCTTTCGAGATCTTGAACATGTTTTTGTTCCTTCATTCCCCACGGCCGGATTGCCGTAGGCGTGTTTGCGGCGAGTTCTTTCTCACGGACAAACGGATAAGGCGCAGGCCGCGACCATTCGCGACCCACGCTGGAGTGTCTTGGCCTTGATGGAAGACAGCGCGCTCAGCGGCGCAGGCCCAATCGCGAAATCAGCGCCTCATAGCGCTTTTCGTCGGTTGCCTTGACGTAGTCGAGAAGACGGCGGCGTTGCGACACCATCTTGATGAGACCACGGCGGGAGTGATTGTCCTTTTTGTGGTCCTTGAAGTGCTCGGTCAGGTTGGTGATGCGCTCGGAGAGCACGGCCACCTGCACTTCCGGCGAGCCGGTATCGTTCGGCTGCGTCGCATATTCCTTGATCAGTTCGGCTTTACGTTCTGCAGTGATCGTCATTTTTCAAACAAGCTCCGGTCATCCAAAGTTGAAAACACGAAACGGCCTCAGCTCTCCTTGCGCGAGTTCGGCCAGTGCAACTGGCTCACCCTCACCCGTGGCGAGATAGACCGTGAGACCTGAGAGATCGTGTTCGTCCGGAAAGGCGTCCGTGATGCGGGCGAAAAGATTCGCGCGCATCAAGATCGGATTGCCGCTGCGGAGGCGAACTGCATCCGGACCCGTAACTGCCAGCGCCGGGATGCCGTCCAGCGCGGTAGAAAGTGGCCTCAAGTGCTCAAAAGCGGCGGGACTATGCATAAAACCCCTTAGCGTTTCTAGGGGTACGGACTGGCTTTCTGAGAAGCCCCCGATGGCGGTCCGCCGTAGCTGGGAAACATGCCCGCAAGTCCCTAGGGCGCGGGCGATGTCCCGGACCCAGGCCCGGACGTAAGTGCCTTTGCCACAACGCATTTCGAACACGGCGTGGTCCGTATCCGGGGTCTCCAACAGGCGGGCTTCGTGGATCAGAACGGCGCGGGATTGGAGCTCCACAGCCTCCCCATCCCGGGCCAGATCATAGGCCCGCTCCCCATCCACCTTGATGGCGGAATAGACGGGCGGGGTCTGGCTGATCTCGCCCACGAAGCGGGGGATGGCGGCCTCGATGGCTTCGCGGCCGGGGCGGACGTCCGAAGTCTCGGTAACCGCGCCTTCGGCATCGTCGCTGTCGCGGCCTTCGCCCCAGCGCGCGGTGAAGCGATAGGTCTTTTCCGAATCCATCGCATAGGGGACGGTCTTCGTCGCTTCGCCCAGCGCGATGGCCAGAACACCCGTCGCCATCGGATCGAGCGTTCCGGCGTGACCGGCCTTCTGCGCATCGAAGATGCGGCGCACCTGCCCCACGACCTGCGTGGAGGTGACGCCCTGCGGCTTGTCCACGATCACCCAACCGTGGACGGCATTGCCTTTCTTCTTACGACTCATTGTCTTCTTCTGAGTCGTCTTCGGCTTTCAGATCGCGCGCGACGCGCTCGGACTTCAGAAGGTTTTCGATCTTCTCCGCTTCCGCGAAAGAAGCGTCTTCGACAAAGCGCAGTTCCGGCGTGAATTTGAGTTCGATCATGTGGCCCATCTCGCCGCGGATGAACGCCTTGTGGCGATTGAGCGCCTTGATGATCCGGTCTGCGTTCTGTCCGCCGAGCGGCTCGCAAAACACCGTTGCGTGGCGCATGTCGCCGGACGGTTTCACCTGGGTGATCGTCACGGACACACCTTCGAGATCCGGATCGCGGATGTCGCCACGCACCAAAACTTGCGAGAGCGCGTGACGCAGCATTTCGCCCACGCGAAGCTGGCGTTGCGAAGGCCCCTTATCGCGGGACTGATGTTGATGTCGCGGCATGGTGGGCCTCCTATTCCGTATAGCCGTAGCGGGTGAGCCACGGATTGAGCAGCGGCATGACGGGCGCCATCTGCGCGGCGTAGCGCTGCCACTGGCCCGCGCCCTGTGTGTAGAGACCGCGCGAAACCTGCGCGGCGCTCGGCGTGTCGATACCGCGCTTGCCCGCGCGGTTCGCGAAATCGCGCATGGCGTCATCCCATTCGACGTCCATGAACGCGCAAACGGCCCGCATCTGCGTTTCCAAATCCGCGACCATTGCTTCATAGCGCAGCTCGTGAATGTCGAGGTTCAGCTTTTCGCGATAGCGCTGCGCCAGCCGCATCACGGCGTCATAATAGGTTGCCGCGCTTTGCAAGGTGCACAACTCATACATCTGCGCGGTCATGACGAAGCGGCGGCGAAAGCAGGACAGCACCACGTCGCGCGGATCGCGCAGCGCGAACAGAATTTTCGCCTGCGGGAAAAGCTTCGCGATGAGACAAAGAAGCACCGTGTTGAGTGGCATCTTGTCCACGAACACCGGCACGGACGGTGTGACGCCGGCCTCTTCAACGCGCCGCCAATAGGCCTCGCGCGCGGCGGCAAGATCGCCAGACTGCATGCCCGCCAACCGTTCCAGACCATCCGGCTTCAGAAATTCCCGTTCCGCATTGACCAGGCAATCGCGCTCTTCCATGGAGACGACGTCGCGGTGGCTGGCGAGTATCTGCTCCAGCAAAGTTGTGCCCGAACGGGGGAAGCCGACGAGAAATACATGCGTCTTCACCGGCGCTTGCGGTGCATCACCTTTATGCGCCTGCCATGCATCCTTGGACGCGGTCTCAAAGAATCGTTCCAACCGGTTCACACGCGCCAACGCCCGCTCGGTTCCCGCCGCTTCATAGACGGGCTGATAGAACGCCTTCAGCGTATCCTTGGAGGCAGCATAGGCGCGGAACGCTTCGTCGGCCTGGCCCAATCCATCCAGCGCATCGGCGGCGAGGCCCTGCGCGATGGAGCGGTTCACCGGGCTTGTGTCCGCCAGCAACGGCTTGAGGCGCGCCAAAGCATCGTCGAATTGCTTGTCTTCCACATCGGCCGTGGCGAGCGCGAGGATCGCCGCCGATTGGCGCGGATCGACGCGCAAGGCGCGTGTGGCGTAATCGCGTGCGGTCTTCGCATCGCCGCGTTGCGCCGCGAGATTTGCGAGGTGCGCCAAGGCTTCGGCATTGCGCGGCTCGCTGTCCAGCACGCGCTCGAATTCGCGAGAGGCCTTTGCGATCTCGCTCATGGCTTCCAGCGCACAAGCCTTGTTGAAGCGCAAACGCGTCGTTCCCGGCGAAACTTTCAACGCGGCATCGTAAGTCTCAACGGCTTCGCGGAACTGCCCATTGCGCTGCTGGCACATACCCAGCACCGTCAGAACGTCCAGGCTGCGCGGCGCCAGACTGCGTGCGCGCATCGCCAGCTCCAGCGCTTTGGGATCGTTACCGATGTTGATGGAAGCGTAGGCAGCCAGCGTCAGAAGCTGTTCGTTCTCGATGCCGCGCGATACCGCATCCATGCCGACGCGGCAGGCCTGCGCCATGTCGCCGACGCGCAGCGCATCGCTTGCCGCCCGCATGTAGCGTTGAAGTTCCATGGAAGGAATGCTGGAAGGCGCTGCCATGCGTCACCTGCGATGGCGAGGCGAAAAGCCAGCGCGCGTCAAAGCGCGCGCTGGATCGTTTCGACCTCGAAGCACTCGATCACGTCGCCCTTCTGCAGCTCCTGATAGCCCGCAAAGGCCATGCCGCATTCCTGACCGGTCTGCACTTCGCGCACTTCGTCCTTGAAGCGCTTGAGGGTGGAGAGCTCGCCTTCGTGGATGACGACGTTGTCGCGGATGAGGCGCACCTTGGCGCCGCGGCGCACGACACCTTCGGTGACGCGGCAACCGGCGACCTTGCCGACCTTGGAGATGTTGAACACCTCCAGCACTTCGGCATTGCCGAGGAACTTCTCGCGCGTTTCCGGCGCAAGCATGCCCGAGAGCGCCGCTTTCACGTCGTCCACGACATTGTAGATGATGTTGTAATAGCGGATTTCGACGCCATCGCGCTTGGCGCGTTCGCGCGCTTGCGCATTGGCGCGCACGTTGAAGCCGATGATCGCACCACCCGAAGCGTGGGCAAGAATCACGTCGGATTCGGTGATCGCGCCGACGCCCGATTGCAGAACCTGCGCGCCGACTTCATCGGTGCCCAGCTTGTGCAGCGCGCCCTGGATGGCTTCGACCGAACCTTGCACGTCCGCCTTGATAACGAGCGGCAGCAAACGCTTCTCGCCTTCCTTCTGCGTCTTGAGCAGTTGGTCGAGCGACTGGCGCGCATTGCTGGCATGGCGCGCTTCGCGGCGCTTGCGCGCGATGTATTCGGTGACTTCGCGGGCGCGGCTTTCATCGGTCACGACTACGAATTCGTCGCCCGCTTCCGGCACGCCGGAAAGGCCCAGCACTTCCACCGGCATGGACGGGCCGGCGGACTGAATGTTCTCGCCGCGATCGTTCACCAGCACGCGCACGCGGCCCCATTCGGAACCAGCGACGACGATGTCGCCGGTCTTCAGCGTTCCACGTTGCACCAGCACGGTCGCCAGCGGACCACGGCCCTTGTCGAGCTTGGCTTCGATGACCGCGCCTTCGGCCGTGCGGTTGGGATTGGCTTTCAGGTCCAGAACTTCGGCCTGCAGAAGAATGGCTTCTTCGAGCTTGTCGAGGTTGGTGCCCTTGGTGGCCGAGACATCGACCGACAGCACATCGCCGCCCAGATCTTCGACCTGGATTTCGTGTTGCAGCAATTCGGTCTTCACGCGGTTCGGATTGGCGTCGCCTTTGTCGATCTTGTTGACGGCGATGATCATCGGAACATGCGCGGCCTTGGCATGGCTGATCGCTTCTTCGGTTTGCGGCATGACGCCGTCATCGGCGGCGACCACCAGAATGACAAGGTCGGTGACTTTCGCACCGCGCGCGCGCATCTGCGTGAACGCGGCATGGCCCGGCGTGTCGAGGAAGGTGATCTTCTGGCCCGACT
>Ga0153956_1000895_pt1 | contig 29837 bp, 25 predicted proteins | sample TSFL040MetaG_FD_104704 | JGI IMG/M metagenome (GOLD analysis project Ga0153956, IMG submission 104704) | Attine ant fungus gardens microbial communities from Florida, USA - TSFL040 MetaG | ecosystem: Host-associated > Fungi > Mycelium > Unclassified | place: USA: Florida, Wekiwa Springs... | reverse complement strand
GTGCGTCTCCCGTGACCCTGCGGCCTCACGCACCCTCCACCCTCCCCACGAGACCCGGCCCTCTCGTGGCGGCCACAGCCTGCCCGGGCCGCCACGAGAGGGCCGGGTCCCTTTGTCGTCCCTCGGCCGTGCCTTCCCGGCCTCCCCGGCGTCGCCCTCAGGGGCCTGGACCCTTCCCGGGCGACAGCTTGAAGAGGCCCGGACCCTTCCCGGGCGCCGGCTCTGCGTCGATGGGCCGAAAACTACGTCACGGGTGGGGGCGGGAAACGTACTTGTTGCCGGCGGCGCTGAAGCGCCAGGGCTTCTCCACGGCTTTGGTGATGCCGATGCGGGGGCTCGTCGCGACCTCTGGCGGCTCGCCGTCTGGGCCGAGCAGCTGGAAAGGGTCCTGGTCGAGGCGGGTGGCGTTTTGGGCGAGGGTGATGCCGAGGGCCTCGGTCAGCTTGCCGGGGCCGGAGCAGAGGTCGAGGTCGGTGCGGGCCTTGAGGCGGCGGGCGCGCATCGCCTCGATCTCCGCGGTCGGTTCGAGGGCGCGGATCAGGACGGCCGCGGCGTCGCCCTCCGGTTCGCAGACGAAGTTCAGCAGGCTGTGGATGCCGTAGGAGAGGTAGACGTAGGCGTGGCCGGGCGGGCCGAACATCACCTTGGTGCGCTCGGTGACGCCGACGTAGGAGTGGCTGGCCGGGTCTTCGCGTTCGTAGGCCTCGGTCTCCACGATCACGCCGCCGACGCCGCCGAAGAGGAGGCGGCAGCCGACCAGCTCGCGGGCGACCGCGTGGACGGAGCGATCGAAGAAATCAGCCCCCAGGCGAGCCGCCGCGCGCCTGGGCCCGGTGCTCACCCGGCGGCGTCGCGGACGGTGGCGAGGGCCGCGCGCGCTTCGGCGATCTGCGCCGCGAGCGGCTCCGAGCCGGTGCCGCCGGCGATCCGCTTCGACTCCAGCCACAAGCCGCGCCCGAGCACCTCGTAGTACTCCTCCGCCGCGGCGCCGGCGAGCGCCTCCGAGACCGCCGCGATCTGCTCGCGGCTCAGCCCCGAGAGCGGCACGTCGGCGGCGAGCGCCGCGCGGACCAGCTCGCCGACGATCCCGTGCGCCTCGCGGAACGGCACGCCCTGGCGGACCAGCAGGTCGGCGATCTCGGTCGCCGCCAGCATCTCGTCGCCCGAGGCCTCCTCCAGCCGCTCGCGGTCGAAGACGATGTCCTCGAGGATCCCGGCCGTCATCTCGAGGCTCGCCTCGACCGTGTCGATCGCGTCCCAGAGCGGCTCCTTGTCCTCCTGCATGTCCTTGCCGTAGGTGAGCGGCAGCGCATGCATCACCCCGAGCAGCGTCTGGTGAGCCGCCGCCACCCGCGGGCTCTTCGCCCGCAAGAGCTCGGCCGAGTCCGGGTTCACCTTCTGCGGCATGATCGAGGAGCCCGAGGAGAACCCCTCGTCGAGCCGGACGAAGCCGAACTCGGTGCTCGACCAGATCACCAACTCCGAGCCGAGCCGCGAGAGGTGCATCGCGCAGGTCGCCGCGGCGCCCAGGTAGTCGATGACGAAATCGCGGTTGGAGGTGCCGTCGAGCGAGTTCTGGGTGATCCCGGCGAAGCCGAGCTCGGCGGCGACGATCCGCCGGTCGATCGGCCAGTTGACGCCGGCCAGGGCGCCGGAGCCGAGCGGCATCACGCTCGCCGACTCGGCGGCGAAGCCGAAGCGCCGGGCATCGCGGGAAAGCATCCAGAAGTAGGCGAGCAGGTGATGACCGAGGTAGACCGGCTGGGCGCGCTGCAGGTGCGTGTAGCCGGGCATCGGCCAGTCCACGTGGGACTCGGCGAGCCCGAGCAGGCCCTCCATCGCCGCGCCGCAGAGCCGCATCGCCCGCCGCGCGGCGGCGTTGACGACCATCGCGACGTCGGTGGCGACCTGGTCGTTGCGCGAGCGCCCCGTGTGGAGCTTGCCCGCCGGCGCGCCGACCTCCTCGCCGAGCAGCCGCTCGATCGCCATGTGGATGTCCTCGTCGGACTCGGCGAAGGCGAAGCCCGGCGCTTCGATCCGCGCCAGGACGCGGTCGAGCCCGGCGGCGATCTCCTCCGCCTCGGCCGCGGTCATCACGCCGATCCGGGCGAGCCCGCGCGCGTGGGCCTGGGACTGGAGGACGTCGTAGGGCGCCAGCTGCCAGTCGAACGGCAGCGAGCGGTTCATCCGCCAGAAGCGCGGGTCGGGGTCTTTGCGGAAGCGCGCGGGCGCGTCGTCGTCGGTGGGGAACCTGGCCACGGGCGGCGATTATCCCCGCCGCGACGCGTCGACGGCGGCCGCCAGCTCCGCGCACACCCGCTCGACCTGCGCCTCGCTCATCTGGGGGAAGAACGGGAGCGCCATCGAGTGGGCCGAGGCGGCCTCGGCGACCGGGAACTGGCCCTCGCGATAGCCGAGCTCGCGGAGGTGCGGGAAGCGGTGGATGCTCGGCAGATAGTCCTTCGAGTCGATGCCGCGCTCGCGCAGGCGGTTGATCACGGCATCGCGGTCGACCTCGGCGACGAGGCGCACAACGTAGACGAACCAGCTGCGCACCTCGTGCCCGCGCGCCGCCATCGGCGCCTCGACCCCCGGCACCGTCGCCAGCCGCTCCCCGTAGATCGACGCCACCGCGGCGCGCCGCTCCAGCAGACGCGGCAGCTTCTCCACCTGGGCCAGGCCGATCGCCGCCGCCACGTCGGAGAGCCGGTAGTTGAAGCCGAGCCGGTCGTGGTCGAGCCAGCCCATGTCGACGGCGCGGCCCTGGTTGCGCTCGCTGCGCAGACGCGCCGCCGCCGCGGCGTCGGTGGGGACGATCATGCCGCCCTCGCCCGTCGTCATCTGCTTGTTGGCGTAGAAGGCGAAGGTGGCGAAGTTGCCGCGCGAGCCGACCTTGCGGCCCTCCGCGTCGACCGCCCCGAGGGCCTGGCAGGCGTCCTCGAGCACGCCGAGGCGGTGGCGCCCGGCCAGCGCCTCGAGCTCCGGCCAGGCGGCCGGCCAGCCGAAGATGTCGATCGGCAGGAGGCCCGCGGTGCGCTCCGTGACCGCGGCGGCCGCGGCGTCGGGGTCGAGGTCCAGCGTCACCGGGTCGACATCGACGAAGACCGGCCGCGCCCCCTCGTAGAGCAGGCAGTTGGAGGAGGCGACGAAGGTGAAGGGGCTGGTGATGACCTCGTCGCCCGCCCCCCAGCCGAGTTGGCGCACACCGAGGTGGAGCGCCGCCGTGCCGCTCGACACCGCGACCGCATCCTCGACCCCGAGGAAGTCGGCGAAGGCGCGCTCGAAGCGCTGCCCCATCGGGCCCAGCGAGAGCCGCCCGGAGCGCAGCACCTCGAGCACAAGTTCCTCCTCCCGCGCGCCGATCTCCGGCTGGGCAAGTGGAATCGAGCTCACTGGAACGCGTACTCCAGCGAGTCGACCAGCGCCTGCCAGGAGGCCTCGATCACGTTCCCGGACACGCCGGTCGTCCCCCACTCGCGCTCGCCGTCGGCGGAATCGAGCAGCACCCGGGTGACCGCGTCGGTGCCGCGATCCTGGTCGAGGATCCGCACCTTGTAGTTGGTCAGCTCGATGTCGGAGAGGTGCGGGTGGGGGCCGGTGATCGCCTTGCGCAGCGCCCGGTCGAGCGCGCTCACCGGGCCGTTGCCCTCGGCGATCTCGACGTAGCGCTCGCCGCGGACCACGACCTTCACCGTCGCCTCGGTTTCGACCTCCCCCCCGGCCCGGCGCTCGGTCACGACCCGGTAGCTCTCCAGCGTGAACAGCGGCTCGTAGGCGCCGGCCTCCCGGCGCAGCAGCAGCTCGAAGGAGGCGGGCGCCGCCTCGTAGTGGAAGCCGCGGTGCTCGCGCTCCTTCAGCACCTCGATCGCCCGCGAGGCGGTCGCGTCGTCGATCTCGAGGCCCGCCGCCCGGGCCTGGTCACGGATCGTCGCCTTGCCGGAGAGCTCCGAGGGCAGGATCGCCCGCTCGTTGCCGACCGTGGCCGGGTCGATGTGCTCGAAGGTGCGTGCGTCCGCCTCGACCCCGGCGACGTGCATGCCCCCCTTATGGGCGAAGGCGTTGCGGCCGACGTAGGGCGCGTTCGGGTCCGGCACCAGGTTGCAGAGCTCGTCGACGAAGTGGACCGTCTCGGTCAGCGTCTCCAGCTTTGCGGCGGGGACCACGTCGAAGCCCATCTTCAGCTGCAGCGCGGGCAGGATCGTGGTCAGGTTGGCGTTGCCGCAGCGCTCGCCGTAGCCGTTGGCCGTCCCCTGCACCAGTCGCGCGCCGGCGTCGACCGCGGCGAGGCTGTTGGCGACCCCGCAGCCCGCGTCGTCGTGGGCGTGGATGCCGACCTCGGCGCGCCCGCCGAAGCGACCGACCACGACCGCGGTCGCCGCCGCCACCTGGTTCGGCAGGCTCGCCCCGTTGGTGTCGCAGAGGGTGACGTTCTCGGCCCCGGCGTCGATCGCCGCCTCCAGGCAGGAGAGCGCGTAGCCGGGGTCCTCGCGGTAGGAGTCGAAGAAGTGCTCGGCGTCGTAGACGACCCGCTTGCCGCGCTCGCGACAGAAGGCGACCGACTCGGCGATCATCGCCAGGTTCTCCTCCCGGGAGACCTTCGTGACCTTCTCCAGGTGGAGGGCCCAGGTCTTGCCGACCAGGGTGACGACCGGGGCGAAGGAGTCGACCAGGGTCAGCAGCGCCGGGTCGGCGGCGGCCTCGACGCCGCGGCGGCGGGTCATCCCGAAGCCGCAGACGACGGAGTGCTCCAAGGGCAGCTCGGCGAGCGCCGCGAAGAGCTCCTCCTCCTTCGGGTTGGAGCTCGGGAAGCCCGCCTCGATCATCTGCACGCCGAGGTCGTCGAGGGCCTTCACGACCCGCGCCTTCTCCGGCGCCGAGAGCGACATCCCCTCGCCCTGCATCCCGTCCCGCAGGGTCGTGTCGTAGAGCTTCACCTGTTCCATCTGGCACTGCCTTTCGAGTTCTGAGAGCGATCGGTGGGTCCGTCGGTGGACCCGGGGCGCACGGCCACGCGGCCGCGCCTGCCGCTAGGCGGCAGGGGTAATTCGCCCGATCGTCTCGTCGGTCGACTCGATCTCCTCGGCGCCGATCTTGGCACCGTCGCGCGCGTCGGCAGGCGCCGCGGCGGGGACGTCGACGAAATCGAGCCACTCGAGGTACTCGTCGGCGCGGCCGTGCAGGGCGTCGAGGAATTTCGCCTGGAGGTGGCGGGTGATCTCGCCGGGACCGCCGATCTCGTGGTCGTCGATCTCACGCACCGGCACCATCTCGGCCGCGGTGCCGGTCATGAAGACCTCCTCGGCGAGGTAGAGCTCGGCGCGGGCGATGTCGCGCTCGACCACCGTGTAGCCGAGGTCGCGGGCGATCTGGATCACCGACTTGCGGTTGATCCCGTCGAGGATCGAGGCGACGTGCGGCGGCGTCAGGATCTCGCCGTCGCGGACCACGAAGATGTTCTCGCCCGAGCCCTCGCAGACGAAGCCGCGCTCGTCGAGCAGGATCGCCTCGTCGTACCCGGCCTTGGCCGACTCGGTCTTGGCGAGGATCGAGTTGAGGTAGGAGCCGGAGGCCTTCGCGTGCGGGATCGCGCCCGCCGGGCTCAGCCGGCGCCAGCTCGAGACCTTGGCGCGGATGCCCTTGCCGGCGCTCTCGTCGCCGAGGTAGGCGCCCCAGGGCCAGGTGGCGATGATCACGTCGACCGGCGCCGAGTTCGCGTAGAGCCCCATCTCGCCGTAGCCGCGGAAGGCGAGCGGGCGGATGTAGCAGGAGGTCTGGCCGTTGCGGGCGATCAGCTCCTTGGTCGCCGCCCGCAGCTCCTCGGCGCCGTAGGGCAGCTCGAGGTAGTAAAGCTCGGCCGACTTCTGCAGCCGGTCCATGTGCTCGGGCAGGCGGAAGACGGCCGGGCCGCGATCGGTCTCGTAGGCGCGAATGCCCTCGAAAACCCCGGTCCCGTAGTGCAATCCGTGCGTCAGCACGTGCACCTTGGCGTCGTCCCAGGGGACAAACTCGCCGTTCTTCCAAATCAAATCGACCTGATCCATGTTGGGGGGATTATGCCCGATGGATCGAAGGTGTTGAAACCAAGCACGTGAAGGCACCCTCGAAAACCCAAAAGGAGGAAGCAGGATGAAGCGTTTTCTGCCCCGGCTGAGCTACGCGAACGTGATCGCGTCGCTGGCCTTGTTCATCGCCCTGGGAGGTGCGGCGGTGGCGGCTGGGCTGCCCAAGAACAGCGTCGGCCCGAACCAGATCAAGAAGGGCGCGGTGACCGCGAAGGCGATCGCCAAGCAGGCCGTGACCAGCGGCAAGATCGCCCCCAAGGCGGTGACCGCGGGCAAGCTCGGCCCCAACGCGGTGCTGCCGGGCAACCTCGGCGCCGGGATCATCAGCACCAGCAAGATCGCCGCCGGCGCGGTGACGGCGGAAAAGATCAAGAACAACGTCGTCACCACGAACAAACTGAACAACAAGGCCGTGACGGCGGCGAAAATCGCCGAAAAGGGCGTCGCCACCGGGAACCTCGCCGACGGCGCGGTCACCGCGGCGAAGCTGGCGAACGGCGCGGTGACGAAGGAAAAGATCGCCGCGGGCGTGCTCGGCAACGTCGAAACGCTGAAGAGCGGCCAGACCGAGCGGGGCGTCTTCAGCCTCGGCGGCACGAAGGAAAAAACCAAAGACGCGAGCGCCTTCGGGTCGATCAGCTTCCAGCTCCTGCTGGCGGCCAACCCGACCACCACGGTGATCGTGCCGAAAGGCGGCCCCTTCCCGACCCAGTGCCCGAGCCTCGGCGGCGGCAACACCACCCCTGAATCACCGACCGCCGGCGTCGTCTGCCTCTACCTGACGACGGAAACGAACCTGGAAGGCGTCGGCGCCGCCGCGCTGACCCAGGAAAGCAACCGGCTCGGCGTCAACCTGGCCGTCAAAGGCGCGAAAGAAGGCGAAGGCAACTTCGTCGCCTCCGGCCTCTGGGCGGTGACCGCGCCCTAGGCGGGCGTCGGACGACGTCCCCTCCCCTGGCTTCGTCGCCTGGGGGACGGGACGAAGCAAGGGACGGCCCTCCCGGCCACGGCCCGGGCAGGCCGAGGAGGGACGGGACGGCGGGGGTGACCCTTCCCTCACGAACTGCGGGGAGGTTCGTCCAGGGTCACCCCCGCCGTCCCTCCCGGGCCGTTCCCGGGGGAGAGGTGGAGGGACCGTGCCGGGAGGGTCACGGCGGACGGACGGATCCGTCACCGATCCGTGACCCCGTGACGAGGACGCCGGGAAGATCACACTTCCGTGCGTGTTGTCCAACGGTCACGGTCGCGCTGCAGCTCTTTGGGTGGCCATGGCGACCACAAGAGCTGCAGCGCGACCCGGGCCCTCGGGACAGGCCCTCCGAGGAGGAGGAAGTGTGACGTTCCAGGCATCCTCTTCACGACCTGTGACGTCTTCCCGCAGGGACCCTCACGTCCCGGGGTTCTCTGAGCGGTCAGCGATCTCCGCTGTTCCTTATGCGCCTATGAGGCGCATAAGGAACAGCGGAGCTCCTGGGCCGTGCGGATCACCCGGAGAACGTGACGAACCCTTGACCTCTCCCCCCGCAACGCCTCACGTCCTGGGCGCCTCATGGGGGTCACAGCCTGCCAGGACCCCCATGAGGCGCCCAGGACGCCCGGGACCATCTCGGACGGCCGCCCGGCCCACGGGCCCCCGCCCGTCGTCCAGCGACAGCCCTAGCCCCGGCGCAGGGCGCCGATCACCGCGGCGGTCATCTCCGCGGTGCCGACCTCGACCTCGGCGGGGACGTCCACCATCGGCGGTGGTGCGGCGGGGCCACCGGCGAGGTCGGGGGTGCGGAGGCCGTCTTCGAGGACGGCGTCGACTGCTGCCTCGATCCGCGCCGCCTCCTCGGGCATGCCGAGGCCGTGGCGCAGCATCATCGCCGCCGAGAGGAAGGTCGCCAGCGGGTTGGCGGTGCCGTGGCCCGCGATGTCCGGGGCCGAGCCGTGGACCGGCTCGAAGACGCCGGGGGCGCCCGCGGCGCCGAGGCTGGCGGACGGGAGCATCCCGAGGCTGCCGGTGAGCATCGCCGCCTCGTCGCTGAGGATGTCGCCGAAGAGGTTCTCGGCGACGATCACGTCGAAGTCGGCCGGGCGGGAGACCAGCTGCATCGCCGCGTTGTCGACCAGCAGGTGGTTCAGCTCGACGTCGGCGTAGTCGGGGGCGACGCGGGTGACGACCTCGCGCCAGAGCCGCGACGTCTCCATCACGTTGGCCTTGTCGATCGAGGTGACCTTTGGTCCTGTTCCAGATCCGGGGCCGCCCGAACCCTCGGCGCGCCGGCGGGCCGCCTCGAAGGCGGTGCGGGCGATCCGCTCGATTTCGGCCGCGTCGTATTCGCAGGTGTCGAAGGCGGCGTCGCCGTCGCGCCCGGACTTGCCGAAGTAGATGCCGCCGGTGAGCTCGCGGACGACCAGCAGGTCGGTGCCGGAGATGCGGTCTTCACGCAAGGGGCTCGCGCCCATCAGCGCCGGGCTCGGGCGGACGGGACGAAGGTTGGCGTAGAGGCCCATGCCCTTGCGCAGGCCGAGGAGGCCCTGCTCGGGCCGCGGGTCATCAGGGTTGGTCGTGTCCCATTTGGGACCGCCGACCGCGCCCAGCAGCACCGCGTCGGATGCCTTGCAGGCGTCCAGCACCTCCTCCGTGAGGGCCACGCCGTCGGCGTCGATCGAGCAGCCCCCCATGAGGCGCTCGTCGTAGTCGAACTCGCCGAGCGTGTCCAGCACCTCGCGGGCGGCGGCGACGATCTCGGGACCGATGCCGTCGCCCGCCAGGACGACGATGTTGGGTGCGTCGCTCATCGGCGCGGGACTCTACTCACTAGATGCTCGTGGTCACCGGGCCGACCGCGCGGCCCGAGCTCTCGTACTCGTCGATCGCGCCGACGTTCTGCAGGGTGATGCCGATGTCGTCGAGGCCGTTCAGCAGCCGGTGCTTGACGTCGGGGTGCACCTCGAACGGGAAGACGCCGGCGGTGCCGCAGTCGATGGTCTCGTCGTCGACGTCGATCCGCGCCTCCCCCGCCGCCGCGATCTGCTTGCAGTGGGCCTCGTCGACGATCGCCGGCAGGAGCCCGATCTTGGTGCAGTTGGAGTAGAAGATGTCGGCGAAGGAGGGCGCGACGATCGCCTCGAAGCCGAAGTCCTCCAGCGCCCAGGGGGCGTGCTCGCGCGAGGAGCCGCAGCCGAAGTTGCGCCCGGCCACGAGGATCGGGTTCGGCTCCAGCTCGATCTCGCCGTCACGGATCCAGTCGTAGAAGAGGAACTCGCCGAAGCCGGTGCGCTCGACCCGCTTCAGGAACTGCTTGGGGATGATCTGGTCGGTGTCGACGTCGTTGCGGTCGAGCACCGACACCTTGCCCTCGATCACGTCAATGGGACGCATTCTCTAGCTCCAATCTCTGATGTCGACGAAGTGGCCCTCGACCGCCGCGGCGGCGGCCATCCGGGGGCTGACCAGGTGGGTGCGGCCACCCTTGCCCTGGCGTCCCTCGAAGTTGCGGTTCGAGGTCGAGGCGCAACGCTCCCCCTCATCGAGGATGTCGGGGTTCATGCCGAGGCACATCGAGCAGCCCGCCTCGCGCCATTCGAAGCCGGCGCCGCGGAAGACGTCGTCGAGGCCCTCTTCTTCCGCCGCCTTCTTGACCTGCTGGGAGCCGGGGACGACCATCGCCCGGACCGAGCTCGCGACCTTGCGGCCGTCGACGATCTCGGCGGCCTCGCGCAGGTCCTCGATGCGACTGTTGGTGCAGGAGCCGATGAAAACCCGTTCCGGCGCGATCTCGGTCATCGGCGTGTTCGCGGTCAGGCCCATGTAGGCGAGGGCGCGCTCAGCCGATTCGCGGTCCGCCGGGGACTCCATCGCGGCCGGGTCGGGGACGTTGTCGGTGACCTGGACGACCATGCCCGGGTTGGTGCCCCAGGTGACCATCGGCGAGATCGCCGCGGCATCGACGTCGACCTCCTGGTCGAAGCTGGCGCCGGCCTCGGTCGGCAGCTCCTTCCAGCGGGCTTCGGCGGCGGCGAAGTCCTCCGGCGCGCCCGGTTTGCCGCGGACGAAGTCGAAGGTGGTCTCGTCGGGGGCGATCATGCCCGCGCGGCCGCCGCCCTCGATCGTCATGTTGCAGACCGTCATCCGGCCCGGCATCGAGAGCGCCTCGATCGCGGGACCCGCGTACTCGACCGCGAAGCCGGTCATGCCGCCGGTGCCGAGCCTGCCGATCGTCGCCAGGATCAGGTCCTTGGGCGTGACGCCCTGGCCCAGCGCGCCGGCGTAGGTGATCCGCATCGTGCGCGGCCGTTTCTGCACCAGGCACTGGGTCGCGAGGACGTGCTCGACCTCGGAGGTGCCGATCCCGAAGGCCAGCGAGCCGAAGGCGCCGTGGGTGGAGGTGTGGCTGTCGCCGCAGACGATCGTCATGCCGGGCTGGGTGACGCCCAGCTCCGGGCCGATCACGTGGACGATGCCCTGCCGGTCGGAGCCGAGGCTGTACAGCTTCAGGCCGAACTCCTCGCAGTTGCGCTCCAGGGTTTCGACCTGGACGCGGGAGAGCTCGTCGGCGATCAGCCGGGCCGCCATCGTGCCGTCGGTGGGCGTGTTGTGGTCGGCCGTGGCCAGCGTCTTGTCCGGGCGGCGGACCTGGCGGCCGGCCAGCCGGAGGCCGTCGAACGCCTGCGGCGAGGTGACCTCGTGGACCAGGTGCAGGTCGATGTAGATCAGGCCCTCGGAGACCTCGTGCTGCTCCCAGATCTTTTCGAACATGTTCTTCATATCAGGCGTCGCCTCCTCTGCTTTCGCTCGTTCGCGCTCATCATCACCGGAGATCTCGCTCGCTCGCTCCCGCGTCCGGGGCGACTAGCTCCTCCTCAGGCCAGCGGCTATCACCGCGATGAAGCGGGTCGGGCCGGTTCCTTCGTTCTCGAAGTGGTGCGGGAGGTCGGCGTCGAAGGTGACGCTGTCCCCCTCTTGAAGCTCGTGGCGCTCGCCTTCGATGACCAGGGCCAGGTCTCCTGCCAGGACCACCGCGGTCTCGCGGCTGCCCGGCTCGTGCATCGGCGGGTCGGCGGCGCCGCCGGTGGTCGCGCCCGGGTCGAGGGCGTGCAGCGACACGTCGGCGCGCTGGCCGGGCAGCGGCGGGGTCAGCTCCTCGATGCGGTGGCCGCCGCGACGGCTGTGGCGGCGGCCGGTGGCGCGGGAGATCGCGACGTGCCGGCCCTCGTCGAGGCGCAGCAGCTGGGACAGCGTCAGCTCGAGCCCGGCCGCGATCTTCGCGGCGACGGCGAGCGTCGGCGAGGTCTCGTTGCGCTCGACCTGGGACAGCATCTGGGCGGAGACGCCGGAACGGTCCGCGAGGTCGCGCAGGGATAGGGACATCGCCTCGCGGAGGGCGCGGACGCGGGGACCGACGGCGGCGATGGAGTCGGTGGGCGGTGGGGCTACGGTCGCCATTACGGTCGTACGCTATCACGGACGATTGTAAAGGCGACGAATGTCGGCGGCGAGGTCCCGGGGTTCGTCGGTCAGCTGGTCTTTCGTGATGCGGACGATGCGATAACCCGCCGCCCCGAGTCGCCGGTCGCGCTCGCGGTCCTTGCGGAAGGCGCGCTTCGTGCCGTGGGACTTGAAGCCGTCGAGCTCGGCGATCAGGCGCGCGTCCGGCCAGAAGCAGTCGACCTGGTAGCGGTCCTCGCCGACCGCGAGCCAGACGTTGAGGCGCGGGCGGGGGATGCGGTGGGCATCGAGAAAGGGCAGGAACAGCTCCTCGAGCGGGCTGCGGAGGCGGCCCTCGGGATCGTCCTCCAGCCGTTCGAGGCAGGCCGCGACGATCGGCGCTCCCGGGTGCCGGGGATAGCGCTCGATGAGCACCGGCAAGGAGACCCGGCCGTAGATCCGCAGGTATTCCGACTCCCGCAGCGCCGCCTCGGCCGCCGCCTCGCCCTTTTCGCCCGCGAGGTCGAGGATCGCGCGGGGCGCGGCGGTGACCGGAATCCCGTCGACGACCTCCCGCTCATCGTCCGGAAGGATCGAGAAGTGGCGTCGGACGAAGCGTCGCGAGCGCGTTTTCCTCGGCACCGTGAGGTGGATCTCCCCGGTCCCGGACCCCCAGATCCCCCAGAGCGCCGTCGCCGACCGATGGCTCAGCACCGCCCCGTCCCCGGACGCGAGCACCGCGGCCATCCACCGTCCCCGGATCGTGATCGCCGTGTGCCCCACCGCGTACACGCCACGGTGGATCGGGTGGAGTCGCCCCCCGTCAACCCTCCTCCCGATCGCGCTCGAGGTGAGCCCGAGGGCGCGCAATTGCTCCCGTCCCACAACCCCATGCTGCCCCTTCGCCAGCTCCGCCACGCCCCGATCCGGGACCGTCTGCATTTGTTCCCGGATAGCGGGTTCAAGTGCAGACGGTCCGGGCATGGGACCGATGGTGGCGTCTAAATGCGCACGGGTGGTGCGCAGATTTCGGAATCTTTGCTACGGACCCGTGCCCGCCAAGGTCTCGGCGCCTTCGAGGCTGTTGGACAGGGCTCGCAGGTAGGCGCGGGCGCTGGCCTCGATGATGTCGGTGGCGACGCCGGAGCCGGAGGCCAGGGTGCCGTCGGTGCGGAGCTGGACGGTGACCTCGCCGAGCGCGTCCTCTCCCCCGGTCACCGCCTCGACCGTGTACTTGACCATCTCCGACTCGGTGCCGACGGCGGCCTGGATGGCGCGGAAGATGGCGTCGATCGGGCCGTCGCCGGTGCTCTCGCCGACCACCTCCTCGCCGGAGGGCAGGGTGACGCCGATCCGCGCGAGGGGCTCCTTGCCGGTCGCCGCGGTCACTTCGAAGGAGGCCAGCTCGTGGGCGCCGGCGCGGTCGCGCATCTCGTCGGAGACGATCGCCTCCAGGTCCAGCGCGGTGACCTGCTTCTTGCGGTCGGCGACCTCCTTGAACCCCTTGAAGGCCGAGTTGAGGGCACCGCCGTCGACCTTGTACCCCAGCTGCTCCAGGGCGTCTTTCAGAGCGTGACGGCCGGAGTGCTTGCCGAGGACCAGGGAGTTCGACTCGAAGCCGACTTCGGTGGCGTCCATGATCTCGTAGGTGCTGCGCTCCTTCAGCACGCCGTCCTGATGGATGCCGGACTCGTGGGCGAACGCGTTGCGTCCCACGATCGCCTTGTTGGGCTGCACCTGGTACCCGGTCAGGCGGCTGACCAGGCGGCTGGTGCGGGCGATCTCGCGGCTGTTGATGCCGGTGGTGAAGCCGTGGACGTCCTCGCGGACGCGGATCAGCATCGCGATCTCCTCCAGCGAGCAGTTCCCGGCGCGCTCGCCGAGGCCGTTGATCGCGCACTCGACCTGCCGGCACCCGGCGATCACCCCGGCGTAGGAGTTGGCGACGGCCAGTCCCAGGTCATCGTGGCAGTGGACCGAGGTTTCGACCTTGTGCAGGTCCGGCACCATCTCGTAGAAGCGCCGCCACATCGCCGCGTACTCCTCCGGCGTCGCGTAGCCGACCGTGTCGGGGACGTTGATCACCGTCGCCCCGGCGTCGATCGCGATCTGCAGCACCTCGGCGGTGAACTCGGCTTCCGCCCGGGTCGCGTCCATCGGCGAGAACTCGACGTCGTCGCAGTAGGCCCGTGCCATCGTCACCGCGGCCTTGGCCTGGCCCTTGACGTCCTCGCGGTCGGTCTGGAGCTGGTGCTCGATGTGGATGTCGGAGGTCGAGATGAAGGTGTGGATGCGCGGGCGCGCGGAGTCCTTGACCGCGTTCCAGGCGGCGTCGATGTCCGCCTTGTGGGTGCGGGCCAGGCCGCAGATGACCGGGCCCTCGACCGTGCGGGCGATCGCCTGGACGGCGTCGAAGTCCCCCGGCGAGGCGATCGGGAAGCCGGCCTCGATCACGTCGACCCCCAGCCGCGCGAGTTGCTGGGCGATCTCCACCTTCTCGGCGGCGTTGAGCGAGATGCCGGGCGACTGCTCGCCGTCGCGCAGCGTGGTGTCGAAGATGTGGACGCGGTCGGCGTCGGGCGTGGTGCTCATGTCGGTGCTCTGCGGTCCCATGGGACCTCTCCTTCTCTCTGAATCCTGAATGGCCTCTTGTCTCTCGCGGCTATCGCGCCGCCCAGCGCTATTCCCCCCGAGGGGGGAGGAGAAGGAGAAGCGCGAGGTTGTCCAGCGGAAAGGCCATTTCCACGAGGCAGAGTAGCGGACCTATGGGCGCAGGACGTTGTGCCCGGAGCCGCCGGTCAGCTTGTCTTCGCCGGGGCCGCCGTTCAGGGTGTCGTCGCCGGGGCCGCCGATCAGCAGGTCGTTGCCGGCGCGGCCGTTCAGTTCGTCGCTCCCCGGCCCGCCGATCAGCTTGTCATTGCCGGTGCCGCCGGTGAGCACGTCGTTGCCTTCGCCGCCGCGGATCGTCGCCGGGACCGGCACGGTGTGGCCGAGGGTGACGGTGTCGTTGCCGGCGCCGGTGTTGATTTCGAAGCCGGCGATCGCGCTCGCTTCGCAGGTGAGCGCTTCCGGGCGCTTGCCGGGATGCGTGCAGACGGTGCCGCCGACTTCCAGCGGCGTCGCCGATTCGACTTCGTAGGAGCGGCCGTCGAGCGAGAGCTCGATCGTGATCCGGTCGTCGCCGGGGCTGCCCGCGAGGACCAGGTTGACCGAGCCTTCGGCGGTCGCCAGGGCGCGCCACGGCTGCGGCGGCGTGGCGGAGGCCGTCGTCGAGACGGCGAGGAGCCCGGCCGCCGCGAGGGCGACGAGAACCAGTCCGGAGAGGCGCTTCATCAAACCTTGTAACAACGCTCTTACAGCGACGTTGCGGTCAGAGGTCGACCGAGCGACCCACCGAGAAGCCGTCGAGGCCGAGGATCGTCGCCAGCGCCTCGGGACGGACTGCCGCGTCGGTGGTCAGGGCCATCACCGCGTCGCCCCCTCCCCCGGGCTCGGCGCCGACCGCGGCGGAGACGATGTTCACGCCCTCCTCGCCGAACGCGGTGCCGACGCGGCCGATCATCCCCGGCTGGTCGGCGTACCGGAACACGGTGATGTGCTCGGCGAAGGGCAGGTAGAAACTCTCGCCCCAGGCCGAGACCAGGTAGGGCTCGTTCTTGGGACCGACCCCGGTCCCGGCGACCTCGACCTCGCCGCCGCCGGAGCCGAGGCGCACGGTGACCAGCTCGGTGAAGTCCTCGCTGCCGGAGTCCTTCGTCTCGCTCAGCTCGATCCCCCGCTCCTCCGCCATCTGCGGCGCGTTGACCAAGTTGACCGGCGTCTCCGTGTTGCCGGAGAGGATGCCGACGAGGACGGCGATCCCGAGCAGGCGGGTGTCGTAGGAGGCGAGCTTGCCGCGGAACTCGACCGCGACCCGGTCGACCGAGCCCTCCCCCAGTCCCTGGGCGAGCCGGCCCAGCTTTTCGCAGAGCGGCACGAAGGGCGCCAGCGCCTCCATCTCCTCGGGGCGCACGGCGGCGATGTTGACCGCGTTGGTGACGACGCCGCCGGTCAGCGCCTCGGTCACCTGCTCGGCGGTAACGACGCCGGCCCGGTCCTGGGCCTCGGCGGTCGAGGCGCCCAGATGCGGGGTGACGACGACGTCGCCGCGCTGGAAGACCGGATGCTCGGTGAAGGGCTCCTCGGGGAAGACGTCGAGCGCCGCGCCCGCCAGCTTGCCGGACTCGAGCCCGCCGACGAGGTCGTCGAGCACGACGAGCTCGCCGCGGGCGCAGTTGACGACGCGGCCGCCGTCCTTCATCGCGGCGATCGCGTCGGCGTCGATCAGGCCGATCGTCTCCGGCGTCTTCGGCGTGTGCAGGGTGACCAGGTCGGCGCGGCCGAGCAGGTCGGTCAGCTCGTCGCAGCCCTCGACGCCGAGCTCGCGGAAGCGCTCGGCGGAGACGAACTTGTCGTAGGCGATGACCTCCATGTCGAAGCTCTGGGCGCGCTTGGCGACCAGCTGGCCGATGCGGCCGAAGCCGATCACGCCGAGGGTCTTGCCGTAGAGCTCGGAGCCCTTGAACTTGGAGCGGTCCCAGCGCCCGGCGACCAGCGAGGCCTGCGCCTGGGGCACGTTGCGGAACAGCGCCAGAGCCAGCGCCAGGGTGTGCTCGGCGGCGGCGACGGAGTTCGACTCGGGCGCGTTGGCGACGATGATCCCGCGGCGCGTCGCCGCCGGGATGTCGACGTTGTCGACCCCGGTGCCGGCCCGGCCGATCACCTTCAGGTTCGTCGCCAGGTCGATCAGCTCCGGCGTCATCTTGGTGGCGCTGCGGATCAGGATCGCGTCGTACTCCGGCAGCTTGGCGCGGAACTCCTCCGCGGACATGTCGAGCCCGAGGTCGACGTCGAAGCGCGACCGCAGCAGGTCGACGCCGGTGTCGGCGATCTTCTCCTTGACCAGAACCTTCATCGGGCGCGGAAACCTAGCTCGCGGCTCGGATGCCGTCGACGTTCGCGACGACCCAGGCGATGCACTTGGTCAGCGCCTCGATGTCGTCCGGCTCCACCGCGGGGAACATGCCGATCCGCAGCTGGTTGCGGCCGAGCTTGCGGTAGGGCTCGGTGTCGACGATGCCGTTGACGCGCAGGGCCTTGGCGAGCGCCGCGGCGTCGACGTCGTCGTCGAAGTCGATCGTGCCGACGACCAGCGAGCGCTTCGCCGGGTCGGCGACGAAGGGACGGGCGAACTCGCTCGCCTCGGCCCAGCCGTAGAGGCGTGAGGAGGAGTCGGTGGTCCGCGCCACGCACCAGTCGAGCCCGCCGTTCCCCAGCATCCACTGGATCTGGTCGTCGAGCAGGATCAGGGTGGCGAGCGCGGGCGTGTTGTAGGTCTGCTGCTTGCGCGAGTTGTCGAGCGCCACGGCGAGCGAGAGGAATTCCGGCTGCCAGCGGTCGGCGGCGCCGTCCAGCTCCTCGATCCGGGCGATCGCGGCGGGCGAGAGGGCGGCGAGCCAGAGGCCGCCGTCGGCGGCGAAGCCCTTCTGCGGGGCGAAGTAGTAGACGTCGGCCTGGGCGGCGTCGAGCGGCAGCCCGGCGGCGCCCGAGGTGGCGTCGATCAGGACCAGCGCGTCGCCCGCGTCGGCGGGGCGCTCGACCGGGACCATGACGCCGGTCGAGGTCTCGTTGTGGGCCCAGCCGATCGCGTCGGCGGCGGCGTCGCCGCGCGGCGCGGGCGCGTCCCCGGGCTCGCCCTCGACCAGGATCGGGTCGCCGAGGAACGGCGCGGCCTTGGCCGCCTTGGCGAACTTCTGCGAGAACTCGCCGTAGGTGAGGTGCAGGGAGCGCTCGCGGATCAGCCAGGCGCAGGCCGACTCCCAGAAGGCGGTGGTGCCGCCGTTGCCGAGCGCGACCTCGTAGCCGTCGGGCAGCGCGAAGAGCTCGGCGAGGCCCTCGCGGATCCGCTGGACCAGGTCGCGGACCGGCGCCTGGCGGTGCGAGGTGCCCATCAGCCGCGACTGCTCGGCCAGCTTGGCGAGTGCCTCCGGGCGGACCTTGGAGGGGCCGCAGCCGAAACGGCCGTCAGCGGGCTTGAGGTCCGATGGGATCGGGACGATGGTGTCAGTGGTCGCCATGAGGCGACAGGTTATTGACCCAGGGCAGTCACCTGGTTACCGACCCGAGACATTGAGGGGGAGAGATGTACCCAGTCACCTACGAAGCTGACTTCCAGCCGGAGCAGGACCGTGCGACGACGTTCTTCCGGATCATCCTCGCGATCCCGTGGATCATCGTCGGCATCGTCTACTACATCGCCGCCGCCTTCACCCACCTCGCCGCCTGGGTCGTGGTCGTGATCCTCGGCCGTTATCCGGAAGGGCTCTACAACCTGAACGCCGGGTTCGTCCGTTACTTCGTCCGCACCTCGGCCTGGGTGTACCTGCAGACCGACGAGTGGCCGCCGTTCGGCATCGCCGACGACACCAGCTACCCGATCCGGGTCGAGGTCGCGCCGCCGGCCGAGCAGCAGAGCCGGGTCAAGGCGTTCTTCCGGATCATCCTCGCGCTGCCGATGCTGGTCGTCTCCTACGCGGTCTCCTACGTCCACCAGTGGGTCGCGGTGATCGCCTGGTTGTCGATCGTCTTCCGCGGCTACCTGCCGCAGGAGCTGAACACCGCGATGACCTTCTGCAACAGCTTCTACGGCCGCGTCTACGGCTACCTGGCGCTGCTCACCGACGATTATCCGCCGATCGGCATCGAGAAAGCCAAAGGCAGTGGCGGGATGGACCTCGCCGTGCCCCCGACGCCCGGCGGCGCGCCGCAGGCCCCGGCCGCATGAGCGAGGAGAGCTACGAGAAGGTCGAGCGCGGCGACGGCTGGTCCGTCGCCAACCTCGACGATCTCGGCAGCGGCCCCGGCTTCCGCAAGATCCGCCCGGCGCTCGGGGTCACCGCCTTCGGCGTCAACGCGATCGTGCTGCCCCCGGCCTACGCCACCAACCTGCATTACCACGAGGAGCAGGAGGAGCTCTACTTCGTCCACGCCGGTCGCCTGGCGATCGAGTTCGGCGACGGGTCGGTCCAGGAGCTGGGCCCCGGCGGCCTCGCCTGGGTCGCCGCCGCCACCCACCGCCGCCTCCGCAACCTCAGCGACTCCGAAGAGGCGGTCTACGTCTGCGTCGGCGGCAAGGGCGGCTACATCGGGCGGGACGGGAAGCTGGTCGACGGCGGGACGCACGGGTAGGGGGTCGCGGCGTTTGGGAGGACGGGGAGGGAGGCGCTGGGGACGCGTCACGCTTATGTCCGTCCTCCCCGTGCACGGTGATCGCGCTGCAGCAGCACGATCCGGACCCCCGACGGCGCGACTCGGACGGCCGCCCGCCCCGAGCCGCGCCTGACTCAGATCGCTAGAACCCCTGGTCGATCCAGGGCATCATGTCGCGGAGCTCTTTGCCGACCTTCTCGATTTCGTGGTCGGTGCCGGCTTGGCGGAGCTCGTCGAACTTCTTGCCGCCGGCCTCGTTCTCGGCGATGAACTCGCGGGCGAACTCGCCTGACTGGATCTCGCCGAGGATCTCCTTCATCGCCGCGCGCGAGGCCTCGCCGATGACGCGCTTGCCGCGGGTCAGGTCGCCGTACTCGGCGGTGTTGGAGATCGAGTACTCCATCCCGCGGATCCCCTTTTCGTACATCAGGTCGGCGATCAGCTTCAGCTCGTGGAGGCACTCGAAGTAGGCGAGGCGCGGGTCGTAGCCGGCCTCGACCAGGGTCTCGAAGCCAGCCCGGACCAGCTCCGAGGCGCCGCCGCAGAGCACCGCCTGCTCGCCGAAGAGGTCGGACTCGCACTCTTCCTTGAAGCTCGTCTCGATCACCGCGGCGCGGCCGCCGCCGATCCCGGAGGCGTAGGCGAGGACGACGCCGTGGGCGGTCCCCGAGGCGTCCTGGTGGACCGACATCAGGCAGGGCACGCCGTTGCCTTCCTCGTACTGGCGGCGGACCAGGTGGCCGGGGCCCTTCGGCGCGACCATGCCGACGTCGACGCCCTCCGGCGGCTCGATCTCACCGAAGTGGATGGCGAAGCCGTGGGCGAAGAGCAGCAGGTTGCCGGGCTCGATCCCGGCGCTGATCTCCTCGCGCCAGAGCTGGCCCTGCTTCTCGTCGGGCAGCAGGATCATCACGATGTCGCCGCGCTGCGCCGCGGCGCCGATGTCGAGCACCTCGAGGCCGTGCTCTTCGGCCTTGGCGCGGCTGGCGGAATCGGGACGGAGGCCGACGACGACCTGGACGCCGGAGTCCTTGAGGTTCAGGGCGTGGGCGTGGCCCTGGGAGCCGTAGCCGAGGATGGCGACGGTCTTGCCCGCAAGCTTGGAGAGGTCAGCGTCTTTGTCGTAGAAGATGTCGTCGGTTCGCATGGGCGAGGAGGCTAGCGGAGCGCCGTGCAATCAGCGGAGCGCACGCCGCATCAGCTTGCCCGAGGGCGTGCGCGGGAGCGCCGCGGCCAGCTCGACCCGCTTCGGCACCTTGTACCCGGCCAGGGTCGCGGCGCAGTGGTGACGGAGCTCGTCCGGGGTCACCTCCGCGTCCGGGGCCAGCACGACGACCGCGGTGACGGCCTGCTGCCACTCCGGGTCCTCCCTCCCCACCACCGCCGCGTCGGCCACCGCGTGGTGCTGGAGCAGCACCTCCTCGACCTCGGAGGGGACGACGTTCTCGCCGCCGGTCACGATCATGTCGTCGATCCGGTCCCGCACGTAGAGGAAGCCTTCGTCGTCGATGTGGCCGAGGTCGCCGGTGTGGAACCAGCCCGACTCGTCATAGCGGCCGGGGGCGACGGTCGGGCCCTGGACGAGGATCTCGCCATCGCGGATGCGGACGTGGCTGGAGAGCAGCGGGCGCCCGGCCGAGCCGAGCTTGCGCAGCGCGTCCTCGGGGGCGAGCGTCGTCACCTGCGAGCAGGTCTCGGTGAGGCCGTAGGTCTGGACGACGGTGGCGCCGCGCTCGAGCGCCTCACCCAGCATCGTCGCCGGAACCGGGCCGCCGCCGACCAGGATCGCCCGCGGGCCGGAGAGATCGGCGTCGGCGTCGAGCAGCCGCTTCAGCATCGTGGTGACGAGCGAGACGACGCTGATCGGTTCCGCGCGCAGCGCCGCCGCCACGCGGTCGACGTCGAAGCCGTCGTGGAGGACCGCGGTGGTCCCGTAGATCGCCGAGCGGACCACGATGCTGAGCCCGGCGATGTGGCTCAGCGGCACGCAACAGAGCCAGCGGTCGGCGGGGTCGACGCCGATGTTGAAGGCGCCCCCCATCGCGCTCCAGAGGAAGTTGCCGTAGGTGAGGCCGATCGGCTTCGGCGCGCCGGTCGAGCCGGAGCTGAGGACGTAGGCGCAGATGTCGTCGAGGACGTGCTCGCCGAGCAGCGGCAGGTCGGCCTCGGTCTGGGTGAGGAGGCCGGGGTCGTCGAGGTCGACCATCGGCTCGACCTCCTCGATCACGCGGGCGCGCTCGGCCGCGGTGAGGCGCGGGCTGAGCGGCAGGAGGGCGGCGCCGACCTTCATCAGCGCGTGGGCGAGGACCACCTGCTCGCGGCGCGGGTGCATGGTCAGCGCCGCGGTCGAGCCGCGCCGCACGCCGTGGGCGGCGAGGCGGCGGGCGATCCAGGTCGCTTCCGCCTCGAGCTCGGCGTAGGTGACCTCGGCGCCTTCGGCGATCAACGCGGTCCGCTCGGGGCAGCTCTGCGCCCGCTGAGCGAGCCAGTCGTCGATTCTCATATCGTCCCCATCATGCACAAACGCGACCGGCGGCAGACCCGGTGATCTGGGTCCAGGCGGCGCGGCCGCGAACCTTGCCCGCGGCGATCGCGCCGGTACTGGTGGGGACCGCGGCGGCCTGGCAGTACGCCGGGCACCTGCCGCGCTGGCTCGCCTTCGTCGCCGCGCTGATCGGCTCGATCTTCATCCAGATCGGCACCAACCTGGCCAACGATTATTCCGACGCGCGGCGCGGCGCCGACACCGCCGACCGGCTCGGGCCGGTGCGGGTCACCTCGGCGGGCCTGGTCACGCCGCGCCGCGTCCTCACCGCGACCTGGGTCGCCTTCGGCGTCGCGGTCGCCTGCGGCATCTACCTGGCGGCCGTGGCGGGCTGGATCATCCTCGTCGTCGGCGTCGCCTCGATCGCCGCCGGCGTCCTCTACACCGGCGGGCCCCGCCCCTACGGTTATGCCGGGCTGGGCGAGGTCTTCGTCTTCCTCTTCTTCGGCCTGGTCGCGGTGAACGGGAGCTTCTACGTACAGGCCGAGACCCTGGCGGCGCTGCCGCTCGGGCTCTCGATCGCGGTCGGCTTCCTCGCCACCGCGATCCTGGTCGTCAACAACGTGCGCGACCTGGAGACCGACCGGCGGGCGGGCAAGAACACCTCGGCGGTGCGGATCGGCCGGGCCGGCGCGATCAACATGTACAAGGTCCTGATCGTCGGCGCCTTCGTGCTGCTGCCGTTCACGATCTGGGCGGGCGAATGCCAGTGGTGGCCGCTGCTCGGCCTCGGCGCGATCCCGCTGGCGCTCAAACCGATCCGGGTGCTGGAAACCCGCACCGACGGGCCGGCGCTGAACAAATGCCTGGCCGCGACCGGCGGGCTGCTCGCGGTCTACAGCCTGCTGGTCACGATCGGCCTGCTGATCTCGGTCCAGTGACCGGCGGAGCGCCGCTCGCCGCGGTCGAGGTCGTCCCCTACTGGCTCCCGTTCAAGGAGCCCTACGTGACGGCGCGGGGACGGTTGACGCGGCGGGAGATGGTGCTGCTGCGGATCCGGGACGAGGACGGGGTCGAGGGGCTGGGCGAAGCGGTGCCGCTGTCGCTGCGGGGCGGCGTGGGGATCGAGACCGTGGTGAGGGAACTGGAAGAGTGCGGCGGCGCCCCGGTGGACGGGCTCTCACCCCCCGCCCGCTGTGCCGTCTCCACCGCCCTCCTCGACCTCGCGGAGAAGCGCCGGGGGGTCAAGGGCGAGCACCGGCCGGTGCGCTGCAACGCGACGCTGGTCAGCGGCCCGCCCGCGGCGGTCGCCGCCGAAGCGACCGCTTGGGCGAAGGTCGGCTTCAGCACCTTCAAGCTCAAGGTCGGCGCCGGGGACGACGTCGCCCAGGTCGAGGCGGTGCGGGCGGCGCTCGGGGCGGAGGCGAAGCTGCGGCTCGACGCGAACGCGTCCTGGTCGCTGGAGGAGGCGACGCGGATCCTCGCCGCGGTCGAGCCGCTGGGGATCGAGCTGGTCGAGCAGCCGGTGGCGACGATCGGCGAGGCGGCGATGCTGGCCTGGCGGACGCCGGTCCCGCTGGCCGGCGACGAGAGCATCGTCACCGTGGCCGACGCGGAAGGGTCGGTGCGCGAGCACGGCTTCGGCATCACCGGGGTGAAGCTGTCGAAGGTCGGCGGGATCGAGGCGGGACGGGCGATCGCCGGGGTGATGCGGACCTACGTCGCCAGCGCCCTCGACGGCCCGGTCGGGATCGCGATCGGGCGGCGGCTCGCCGAGTGGGTCGACTCCACCGTCCCCGCGGCGGAGCGGCTCGCGCACGGCCTCGCGACCCGCCGCCTCTTCGCCGCGACGATCGCCGCCGAGGAGTGCGCGCTCGAGGGCGACCTCCTGCACGAGGCCCCGGGACCCGGCCTCGGCGTCGTCATCGACGAAGATTCGCTGCGGCACCACCGACTTTGACCGTGGTGTGGCGCCTTACTCGCGCATAGAGCGAGTTTCGCGCCACACCCACCGATATGGACCCGACCAACGCCAACACCGCACTTGCTTCGGCCTTTGTCGAGGAGCTCGCGCGGGGTGGGGTGAGGCGGGCGGTCGTCTCGCCGGGATCGCGGTCGACGCCGCTCGCGGTGGCGCTGTGGCGGGAGCCGGGGATCGAGGTGACGGTGATCGTCGACGAGCGCTCCGCCGCGTTCTTCGCCCTCGGCGCGGCGCAGGCGAGTGGCGAGCCGGTGGCCTTGCTCTGCACCTCGGGGACGGCGCTCGCCAACTATCACCCGGCGGTCGCCGAGGCCGATGAATCGGCGCTGCCGTTGGTCGTGCTGAGCGCCGACCGGCCGCCGGAGCTGCGCGGCATCGGCGCCGGGCAGACGATCGACCAGATCAAGACCTTCGGCGCGTCGGTGCGCTGGTTCTGCGAAGTGGGGACGCATGACGCCGACGACGCGGGCCTCCTCCACTTGCGCTCGGTGGCGGCGCGGGCGCTGGCGCGGGCCCGCGGCGAGATCCGCCCCGGCCCGGTCCACCTGAACCTGCCCTGGCGCGAGCCGCTGGCGCCGGTGCGGGTCGAGGGCGCGGTGAGCGCGACCGACCCCTTGGCGCTGCACGGCCGCGATGGCGGCCGGCCGCTGACCACGGTAACCCGCGTCGACCTCGAGCCAACCGAGTTCGTCCTCGACGAGGTCGCCGGCCACATCGGCGACGCGATCGCCGGGGTGATCATCGCCGGCCGCCAGACCGACACGGAGCTGCGCGAGCCGCTGGCCCACCTCGCCCGCGCGTCCGGCTTCCCGATCCTCGCCGAGCCGACCTCGCAGCTGCGCCTCGGCCCCCACGACCGCTCCTACGTCATCACCACCTACGACACCCTGCTGCGCGACGAGCACTGGGCGCGCCACGTGGTGCCGGAGCTGGTGCTGCGCTTCGGCGAGCTGCCGACCTCGAAGCCCTTGCGGGAGTGGCTGGCGGCGAGCGGGGCCGACCAGATCGTCGTCGATCCCACGGGAGGCTGGAATGAGCCGACGGGGCGGGCGGCGGCGATTCTGCGGGTGGATCCGGTGGAGGTGGCCGGTGGGTGGGCGGTGCGGCTCGAAGGCTCCGAGGGCGGGACGGGGCGGCCCCTTCCCCCACGAACCGCGGGGAGGTTCGTCCAGGGGCCGCCCCGTCCCGCTCCCGAGGCCTGGCTGGAGGCCGAGAAGGCGGCGCTGGGGGCGATCGCGGCGACGCTTGGTGAAAGCGAGGACATCACGGAGCCGGGGTTGCACTTCGCACTCGGGCGGGCGCATGCTGATGGGGAGCTTGTTTACACCGCTTCCTCGATGCCGATTCGGGATCAGGAGAGCTTTTTGGGGCCTGGGGAGGCGGATGTGTCGATGCTCTGCAACCGGGGCGCCAATGGGATCGATGGGCTTTTGGCTTCCGGGATCGGGGCGGCGCACGCCAGTGGGCGGGCGACGACGATCGTCACGGGGGAGCTCGGGTTCCTCCACGACATCGGCTCGCTCGCGGCCCTGCGGGAGGTCTCCACTCCGGTCCGCATCGTCGTCATCGACAACGGCGGCGGCGGCATCTTCCACTTCCTGCCCCAACGGTCGGCCCTCGACGGGGACGAGTTCGAGGCGCTTTTCGGTACTCCCCGCGCGGTCTCGGTCGAGCGGGCCGCCGCGCTCTTCGACCTCCCCTACCGCCGCCTCGAGTCCCTGGACGACCTCCCCACCGCCCTCGCCGCCGGCACCGGCCTGATCGAGGTCCGCACCAACCGCCACACCAACGTCGCCGCCCACCGCCGCGTCACCGACCGCGTGCTCGCGGCGCTGAATTCTTAGTCAGGAAGTGACCAGGCGACGGGTGCGGGACCGTGGGGGTGACCCTGGACGAACGTCCCCGCTGTCGTGAGGGAAGGGTCGCCCCCGCGGTCCCACCCTCAAAGACCCCGTCCCTTGGCCTCTAATCCGCCACCAGCGGCAGCATTGCCTGTAGCTTCGTCTCCGTCTCGGCCAGCTCGGCCTCCGGGTCGGAGCCGGCGACCACGCCGACGCCGGCGAAGAGGTGGGCATCGCGGTCGCGCAGCAAGGCGCTGCGCAGGGCGACGCAGAATTCGCCGTCCTCGGTGGCGTCCATCCAGCCGACCGGCGCCGCGTACCAGCCGCGGTCCAGCTGCTCGAGCTCGGTCAGGGCCGCCGCGGCCGCGGGCCAGGGCTCGCCGCCGACCGCCGGGGTCGGGTGCAGCATCCCGGCCAGCTCGATCGCCGAGCGCGGCTCGGCGAGCTGGGCGATCACCGGCGTCGCCAGGTGCTGGATGTTGGCGATCTTGACGATCTCCGGCTCGGCACCGGTCTCGACCCAGACCGCGTGCGGACGCAGGCGGCGGACGATGCGCGCGGCGACGATGCGGTGCTCGCGACGGTCCTTGTCGGAGCGCATCAGGCGCTCGCCGAGGTGGTCGTCGACGGCCGGGTCGGAGCTGCGGCGGGTCGAGCCGGCCAGGGCGACGGTGGAGACGCCGGCGCCGGAGCGGCGCACCAGGAGCTCCGGGCTGGCGCCGATGAAGGCGGCCTCCGGCGTCCCGGCGCAGAAGCAGAAGCAGGCCGGGAACTGCTCGCGCATCGCCCCGAAGATCGGCGCCGGATCGTGCGCGGCGGCGGCGCTGACGATCACCTCGCGGGCCAGCACGACCTTCTCCATCTCCCCCGCCGCGATCCGGGCTGTCGCCTTCTCCACCGCGTCTTCGAAGGCGCGCGGGGGCTTGGCGCTGCGGATCGCCGGGCGGGCGGTCGGGTGCGGGTCGAGCAGCGGCAGGGTCGCGTCGGTGCGCAAGCCCGCGAGGCGCGCACCCAGCTCCGCCCCGCGCCGGTCGGCATTGTCGCCGGGCCCGACGATCGCGTTGACGGTCAGGAACGTCTCGGTGCCGCTGCGGCAGATCGAGACGGCGGGCAGGAAGAGCGAGCCGGGCTCGAACGAGCTCCAGGTCCCCGAGCCGCCCCCCTCCGGGTCGAAGGCGAAGCCACCGAGCCAGACCGGGCCGGCACCGGCGGGCAGCCCGCGCGGCTCGTCGAGGATCGCGTCGCGCCCGGTCTCGCCGGCCGCCGCGGCGACCTCCTCGAAGCGGCGCGGCCCGCGCGAGGACGCCTCGCGCGCCACCCCCATCCCGGCGACGGCGAAATCGCGGTCGGGCTGCTCCCAGCAGAACCAGCGGTCCGACGCCAGCCGCGAGGCGAAGATCGTCGCGCAGGGATCGGTGACGTCGACCGCGGCGGTGACGCTGACGAGCGTCCGCCGGCCCTTCGCTATGCCTCGCTCGAGCGCCCCGCGGACCGCGTCACTCGTGACCACGGGCGATCGCGATCTCGCCGGTGCGGACCATTTCGACCAGTCCGTGGGGGCGGATCATCCGCTCGAAGGCCTCGATCTTGTCGGCCGAGCCGGTCACCTCGATGGTCATCGTGCGCCGCGCCACGTCGACGATTTTCGCCCGGAAGATGTCGGCGAACTGGATGATCTCGGCGCGGTTCTCGACCGCCGCGGAGACCTTGAACAGGGCCATCTCGCGGGCCACCGTCTCCTCCGGCTCCATGTCACGAATCTTCAGCACGTTGACCAGCTTGTGCAGCTGCTTGGTCACCTGGTCGATCGGGTGGACGGCGCCGTCGAGGGTCAGGGTGATGCGGGAGACGCTCGGGTCGTCGGTCGGGCCGACCGCCAGCGTGTCGATGTTGAAGCCGCGCCGCGAGAAGAGGCCGGCGACGCGCGCCAGCACCCCGGGCTTGTTCTCGACCTGGATCGAGAGGATGTGCTTGCGGCCGCTCAGCTGCCCGGGGATCCGCAGGTCCTCGAGTTTGACCAGATCGGGGGTGCCGGCCTCCATCAGCGCACCAGCCCCGGGGCCTCGACCATCTCGCGGGCGGGGTTGCCCGGCGCGATCATCGGGTAGACGTTCTCCTCGGCGGTGACGCGGATGTCGACCAGCACCGGGCCCTCGGTCTCGACCGCGGTGCGCATCGTGTCCTCGAGGTCGGCGGCGTCCTCGACCCGCAGGCCGGTCGCGCCGAAGGCCTCGGCCAGCTTCACCCAGTCGGGGCTGGCGCCCATCTCGACCGAGCTGTAGCGGCGGTCCCAGAAGAGCTGCTGCCACTGGCGGACCATGCCCATGTAACCGTTGTTCATCAGGAAGACCTTGACCGGGACGTTCTCGGTGACGCAGGTGGCCAACTCCTGCACGTTCATGATCAGGCTGCCGTCGCCGGAGATGCAGGTGACCAGCTCGTCGGGGCAGGCGACCTTGGCGCCGATCGCCGCCGGCAGCCCGAAGCCCATCGTCCCCAGGCCACCCGAGTTGATCCAGCGCCGCGGCTTGTCGAAGCCGTAGTACTGCGCCGCCCACATCTGGTGCTGGCCGACGTCGGAGGCGACGATCGCTTCGCCGCCGGTCACCTTGTGCAGGGTCTCGACCATCGACTGCGGTTTGATCTCGCCGCCGGCCGCGGGCTCATAGAAGAGCGGGTGCTCCTGCATCCAGGTGCGGATCTGCGTCCACCAGGCCTCCATCCGCCCGGAGTCGGTCTGCAAGGCCCGGTACTCGCGGGTCAGCTTCGGCAGCACCTGCTTGACGTCACCGACGATCGGGATGTGGGCGCCGACGTTCTTCGAGATCTCCGCCGGATCGATGTCGATGTGGATGATTTTCGCGTGCGGCGCGAACTCGTCCAGCTTGCCGGTGATGCGGTCGTCGAAGCGGGCACCGATCGCGACGATCAGGTCGGCGCGGTCCATCGCCATGTTGGCGGTGTAGGTGCCGTGCATGCCGAGCATGCCGAGGAAGCGGTCGCTCGAGGCGGGGAAGCCGCCGAGGCCCATCAGGGTCGAGGTGACCGGGAACTCGTCGGAGCCGGCCAGTTCGCGCAGCTCCTCGGAGGCGTTGGCGTTGATCACCCCGCCGCCGGTGTAGAAGACCGGGCGGCGCGCGTTCGCCAGCGCTTTGGCGGCGATCCGGATCTGTTTGATGTTGCCCTCGGTGGAGGGTTTGTAGCCGGGCAGCTCGACCGGCTCGGTGCGCGGCACGTACTCGATGTCGGCGCGGAAGAGATCGGAGGGGACGTCGAGCAGGACCGGCCCGGGGCGCCCGGTCGAGGCGAGGTGGAAGGCCTCGTGGACGTACTCGGGGATCTGCCGCGCGTCGGTCACCTGGAAGGAGTGCTTCACGAAGGGCAGCGTGGCGCCGAGGATGTCGGCCTCCTGGAAGCCGTCGGTGCCGATCAGCTCGGTCTTCACCTGGCCGGTGATGAAGACGGTCGGCACCGAGTCGAGCATCGCGTCGGCGATCGCCGTGATCAGGTTCGTCGCGCCGGGGCCGGAGGTGGCGAAGGCGACCCCGACCTTCCCGCCCGCCCGGGCGTAGCCCTCGGCGGCGTGTCCGGCACCCTGCTCGTGGCGGGTCTGGACGTGGCGGAAGTCGGCGTCGACGACCGCGTCGTACATCGGCAGGTTGGCCCCGCCGGGGATCCCGAAGGCGTTGGTGACGCCCTCGGCCTTCAACGATTCCATCAATGCGTCGGCTGCTCTCATGGAGCCGACGATCCTACCAGCGGGCTACGCCTGGGCAGCGGCGGGCCGACCGGGGTTCCAGCGGGTGCGGGGGTCGATCGCGCCCTCGGCGGCGCGGTCTTTGTAGCGGTCGAGGATCCCGAGGATCGACTCGACCAGCTCCTCGCCCAGGAGCTTGGGCCGGAGGCCGAGGTCGAGCAGGTTCGAGTTGACCGCGTTGTAGTAGTGCTCTTCCTTCTCCACGCGGGGATTCTCGTAGTGGCGGATCTCGACCTCGTAGCCGAGGTGCGCGCCCGCCTCCTTGACCAGCTCGGCCAGCTGCATCACCGAGAACTGCTCGGTGAACTGGTTGAAGACGCGGAAGTCGCCGGCGTCGGCGGGGTTCAGGACGGCGATCTCGACGCAGGCGAGCGTGTCGCGGATGTTGAGGAAGCTGCGCGTCTGGTTGCCTTCTCCATAGACGGTCAGTGGATGACCGATCACGGCTTGCAGGCAGAACCGGTTCAGGACCGTGCCGAAGAGCTCGTCGTAGTCGAACCGCGTGATCAGCCGCTCGTCGCTCACCGTCTCCTCGGTCTCGATCCCGTAGACGACGCCCTGGTTCAGGTCCGTCGCCCGCAGGCCCCAGGTCCGGCAGGCGAAGTGGATGTTGGTCGAGTCGTGGACCTTCGAGCAGTGGTACAGCGAGCCCGGCAGCTTCGGGAACGGCAGCGTGTCCGCGCGGCCCTTGTGCGAGATCTCGATGTAGCCCTCCTCGATGTCGATGTTGGGCTGGCCGTACTCGCCCATCGTCCCGAGCTTCACCAGGTGCGCCTCCGGCACGTGGTCGCGCATCGAGAAGAGCAGGTTGAGGTTGCCGATCGTGTTCGCGTACTGGGTCTCGACCGCGGTCTGGCGGGAGATCATCGAGTAGGGCGCGGAGGCCTGCTGGCCGTAGTGGACGATCGCCTCCGGCAGGAACTCGCCGACGATGCCGTCGAGGAAGTCGCCGTCCTCGATCGGGCCGACGTGGGAGGCGATCCGCTTGCCGCTGAGCTCCTCCCAGGCCGCGATCCGGGTCTCGAGGTCGGCGATCGGGGTCAGCGAGTT
>Ga0153956_1000893_pt1 | contig 29944 bp, 35 predicted proteins | sample TSFL040MetaG_FD_104704 | JGI IMG/M metagenome (GOLD analysis project Ga0153956, IMG submission 104704) | Attine ant fungus gardens microbial communities from Florida, USA - TSFL040 MetaG | ecosystem: Host-associated > Fungi > Mycelium > Unclassified | place: USA: Florida, Wekiwa Springs... | reverse complement strand
GAGCAGACCCTCAACCAGCTGCTCGTCGAGATGGACGGCTTCGACGTCAAGACCAACGTCATCCTCATTGCCGCGACCAACCGCCCCGACATCCTCGACCCCGCGCTGCTGCGCCCGGGCCGCTTCGACCGCCAGATCGGCGTCGACGCCCCCGACCTCGAGGGTCGCAAGAAGATCCTGACCGTGCATGCCAAGGGCAAGCCGATGGCCCGCGGCGTCGACCTCGAGGTGCTCGCGCGCAAGACGCCGGGCTTCACGGGCGCCGACCTCGCGAACGTGCTCAACGAGGCCGCGCTCCTCACGGCGCGCAGCAACGCGCAGCTCATCGACAACCGGGCTCTCGACGAGGCGGTGGACCGCGTGATGGCCGGTCCGCAGCGCCGCACCCGCGTGATGAAGGACAAGGAGAAGCTCATCACCGCGTACCACGAGGGCGGTCACGCCCTCGCCGCCGCGGCGATGCGCCACACCGACCCGGTCACGAAGGTCACGATCCTGCCGCGCGGCCGGGCGCTGGGCTACACGATGGTGCTCCCGCTCGAGGACAAGTACTCGGTCACCCGCAACGAGCTGCTCGACCAGCTCGCCTACGCGATGGGCGGTCGCGTCGCCGAGGAGATCGTCTTCCACGACCCGACGACGGGCGCCTCGAACGACATCGAGAAGGCCACCGGCATCGCGCGCAAGATGGTGACCGAGTACGGCATGTCGACCGAGATCGGCTCCGTCAAGCTCGGCCAGTCGCAGGGCGAGGTCTTCCTCGGTCGCGACATGGGCCACCAGCGGGACTACTCGGAGGACATCGCCGAGAAGGTCGACCTCGAGGTGCGCAAGCTCATCGAGGCCGCCCACGACGAGGCGTACCAGGTGATCACCGACAACCGCGACATCCTGGACAGCCTCGCGCGCGAGCTCCTCGAGAAGGAGACGCTCGACCACGAGCAGCTCGCCGCGATCTTCGCCGAGGTGCGCAAGCTCCCCGAGCGCCCGCAGTGGCTCTCGAGCAAGAGGCGGCCGATCAGCGACCTGCCCCCGATCGAGATGCCGAAGGCGCCGATCGACACCGCCGCGACGGATGGCGGGGTCGACTCCGAGCAGACGCCGTCGCGCCCCAAGCGCACGCCGCGTCCGCGCAAGAGCCCCGGCATCGCCACCGCGTGAGCCGGGCGCGCTAGTAGGCTCATCCGGATGACGCGGCTGCTCGGCATCCTCAACGTCACCCCTGACTCCTTCAGTGACGGCGGCGTCTGGAACGACCCCGCGGCGGCGATCGATCGCGGGGTGGAGCTCCACGAACTCGGGGCGGACTACGTCGATGTCGGCGGCGAGTCGACGCGCCCCGGATCGACCCCGGTCGACCCCGAGGAGGAGCGCCGCCGCGTCCTCCCGGTGATCGCCGGGCTCTCCGACCGGCGCATCCCGGTGAGCATCGACACGATGCACGCCTCGGTCGCGCAGGCGGCCCTCGACCTCGGCGCGCGGCTGGTGAACGACGTCTCGGGCGGCCTCGCCGACCCCGCGATGGTGCCGCTCATCGCCGCGAGCGGCGTGCCCTACATCGCGATGCACTGGCGCGGCGGTGCGGATGCGGCCCCGCGGTACGACGACGTCGTCGCGGACGTGAAGGCGGAGCTCAAGGCACGCGTCGCCGAGCTGCTGATCTTCGGCGTCGATCCCGAGAAGCTCGTCGTCGATCCGGGGCTCGGCTTCGCCAAGAAGAACTCGCACAACTGGGCGCTGCTCGGACATCTCGAGGAGTTCACGCGGCTCGGCGGCGGGGTGCTCGTCGGAGCGTCCCGCAAGCGGTTCGTCGGCAAGCTGCTGCCGTCCGACGCCCCGCCGGAGGACCGCGACGCCCCGTCCGCGATCATCACCGCCCTCGCCGCCCGCGCCGGCGCGTGGGGTGTCCGTGTGCACGACGTGGCCGCGAGCCGACAGGCGCTCGACGTCTGGGAGCGGTGGCGGCACGGCGCCGAGTCCAGCGATCCGGTGGCGGCGCTCACGGCGGGGTCCGCGAGCGCGTCGTGACCGACCTCATCGAGCTCGTGGGGCTTCGCGCCTTCGCGCACCACGGCGTCTTCGCCCACGAGCGCGAGGACGGCCAGCCCTTCGTGATCGACGTGCAGCTGCGGCTCCCGCTCGCCGGCGCCGCCGGCAGCGACGACATCGCGCGCACCGTGCACTACGGCGAGCTGGCCGAGCAGGTCGTGGCCGCGGTCGAACGCGACCCGGTGGACCTGATCGAGACCGTCGCCGAGCGGGTCGCCGCCGTCGCGCTGTCGTTCGAGGCCGCCGAGTCGGTGCGGGTCACGGTGCACAAGCCGCAGGCGCCGATCGCGGTGCCGTTCGACGACGTGCGGGTCGTCATCGAGCGGAGCGCGGCGACCGCGCTCGGCGCGCGGAGCGACAGCGCGCCGGAGGGGCGCCGGCGCGGACATGCACAGCGGGGCCGGGCGTGATCCGGGATGCGCCGGCCGGCCGGCCCGTGGTCGTCGCGTTCGGCGCGAACCTCGGCGACCGCCGCGCGACCGTGCTCGCGGCGGTGCGCGAGCTCGCCGAGGCGGACGGCGTGGAGCTGACCGCGGTCTCCGACGTCATCGAGACGGTCGCCCTGCGCCCCGCCGGCGAGGACCCGGACGCGCCCGCCTACCTCAACGGCGTCCTGCTCGCTCGCACGACCCTGTCGTCCGACGAGCTGCTCGCCCTCCTGCACCGCGTCGAGGACGCCCACGGCCGCGTGCGCGCGGAGCGCTGGGGCGACCGCACCCTCGATCTCGACCTCATCGACGACGACGGCCGGGTCCGCGACGACCCCGTGCTGACCCTCCCGCATCCCCGCGCCGCGGAGCGCGTCTTCGTGCTCCGCCCCTGGCTGCAGCTCGACCCGGATGCCGTGCTCCCCGGCCGTGGCCGCGTCGCCGAGCTGCTGGCCGTGCTCGAGGCGGGCCGATGAAGCACACCAGCCCTGCCCTGCTGCTCGCGCTCGCCTTCTTCGGCGGGGCGGCCGGCTTCGGCCTGCAGGCGGTGCTCGCGGCGGCGAGCATGCCGAAGATCCGCCCCGAGTACACCCTCGCGGTGAGTCTCGCCGTGATCGGCGCCCTCGTCGTGATGCTCGCCGTGCCGGTCTGGCGGGCCGTGCGCGGGCGGCTCGGACGGCGCATCGACCCGTTCTACGCGACGCGCGTCGTCGTGCTGGCGAAGGCGTGCAGCATCGCCGGGGCGCTGCTGACCGGCGTCGCGGTCGGGTTCCTCGTCGACCTGCTGCTGCGTGCGAGCCCCACGGGCGACACCCTCGCGCGCATCCTGGTCTGCTTCGGCGGCGGCCTGCTGCTGCTCGCCGGGGGCCTCGTCGCCGAGTACCTCTGCCGCGTGCCGCCGCGCGACGAGGACGACGACGACCGGCACGGAGGCGATCCCGAGCGGGTACGGTCGTGAGCGTGTCCGCCTGTCTCGACCCCCTGCCCGGCGACTGGCGGCGGGTCTCGCCGCGGTACGTGTGGGTGGATCTCGTAGCGCAGATCCTGAGCTGGCTCATCGTGACCGCCGCCGTCTCGGTGCCGTTCTGGTTCATGCGCGAGTGGTGGCTGCTGGTGTTCCCGGTGGCCGCGTTCGTCGTGCTCGTGCTGGTGGCCGCCTTCACGCCGCGGCGGGTGCGCGCGATCGGCTACCGGCTGCGGGATGACGACCTGCTGTTCCGCCGCGGCCTGATGTTCCAGCGCTTCGTCGCGGTCCCGTACGGCCGCATGCAGCTCGTCGACATCAACCGCGGACCGCTCGACAGGGTGCTCGGCCTCGCCGGACTCCGCCTCGTGACCGCCGCGGCCGCGAGCAACGTGACGGTCCCGGGGCTCCGGATGGCGGATGCGGAGGAGCTGCGCGACCACCTCGTCGAGCTCGCGGAGACCCGCCGGGCGGGGCTGTGAGCGGTCTGCCGGGCGGCGTGCCGGGCCCGTCGGGGCCGGCGATGCCGCCGCCGGTCGACCCGGCCGCGGCCGCCAAGGCCGAGGACCTCGCCGACGGCGAGTGGCACCGCCTGCATCCGGCGACCCCGCTGCTGCGCGGCGGCATCGTGTTCATCGCGATCGCGGGCGTCGTGATCAGCCAGCTGCGCGAGCGTCTTGTCGACCTGTTCGTCCCGCAGGCGCACGACTACGGCGGCGACCCGATCGACCTGCTCGTGCGGCATCAGCTGCTGCCCATCGCCCTGCTCATCGCGTTCGGCGTGCTGCTCGTGATCATCCTGATCTTCTTCTTCTCGTGGCGCGTGCACGAGTTCCGCATCACCGACGACGAGGTCGAGGTGCGCAGCGGCATCCTGTTCCGCACCAACCGCAAGGGGCGCCTCGACCGCATCCAGGGCATCGACGTCACACGGCAGCTGCTCGCCCGCATCTTCGGGGCGGCCCGGCTGGAGATCAAGGTCGCCGGCCACGACGCCAACGTCAACCTCGCCTACCTCTCGAGCCGCAACGCCGACGCCCTCCGCCGGGTGATCCTGCGTCGCGCGTCCGGGGTGCGGGAGCGGGAGGCGGCGGCGGCCTCCGGAGCCCCCGCCGGCCCCGCGACCGCGAGCGCCCTGATCGGGCAGCGCATCCAGGAGTTCGCCGCCCCGGAGCTGGATCCCTCGGCCGCGCCGCCGACCTCGGTCGTGCAGATGCATCCCGGTCGGCTCGTGGGCTCGACGGTACTGAGCTCGAGCACGCTCTGGTTCCTGGTGCTGCTGATCGGCGCGATCGTGCTCGTCGTCACGTTCCACGTCTACGGGCTCCTGCTCGGCGTCATCCCCGTGCTGCTCGGTCTCGGCTCCGTGCTCGTGCGCCGGGTCACCAAGTCGCTGCGGTACTCGATCGCGGCGACCACCGACGGCGTGCGCGTGGGATACGGCCTGCTGTCGCTCAGCAACGAGACCCTGCCGCCGGGACGCATCCACTCGATCCAGATCAGTCAGGAGCTGCTCTGGCGGCCGTTCGACTGGTGGGAGGTCCGGGTGAACCTCGCCAGCCGCTCGCGCGAGCGCGGGCAGGAGGGGCGCCGCGGCACCTCGATCCTGCCGGTCGGCAGCCGCGCCGAGGTGCTCAAGGTGCTCGAGCTGACGCTGCCGGAGCTGCTCGCCTCGGAGGACATGAGCGCCCTCCTCGCGGCGGGCCTGCGCCCGGGGCGCACCGGCGACGGCTTCACGATCTCGCCCCCGCGGGCGCGGGTGCTGCGCTGGTTCTCGCGGCGTCGCAACGGCTTCGCACTCCGTCCGGATGCCGTGCTGCTGCGCCGCGGCGCGATCTGGCGCGACCTCGTCGTGGTGCCGACCGCGCGGATGCAGAGCGTCGGACTGCATCAGGGCCCGTTCCTGCGGATGCTGCGGCTCGCGGCCGTGCACGTGCACACCGTCGCCGGGCCGATCCAGGCGCGGATCGGGGCGCTCGACGCGCGGGACGCGGCGGGGTTCTTCCGCGACGCGGCCGAGGCGGACGTCGCGGCCGCCGTCGCCGACCGCTCCCACCGCTGGCGCGACGGGCACGCGGAGCCGGCGCCGCCGCAGTGGCACGAGCGGCGCCCCGACCTGCCGCCCGCGCCGGCATGAGCGGGACCGATCGTCGGACGAGCACGGCCGGTCGTCTCGGGATCGGCGTGATCGGGGCGGGACGGGTCGGCCCGGTGCTGGGTGCCGCGCTCGGCGGGGCCGGCCACGCGGTCGTCGGGATCAGCGCGGTGTCGCAGGAGAGCCGCGACCGCGCCGAGGCGATGCTGCCGGGCGTGCCGGTCCTCGCCGTGCCGGACGTGATCGAACGCAGCGAGCTCGTGCTGCTCGCGGTGCCGGAGGCCGAGCTCGCCGACCTCGTGACGGGACTCGCGGCGACCGGGGCGTGGTATCCCGGTCAGCTGGTGGTCCACACCGCGGCCGGGCACGGCGCCGGGGTGCTGGCGCCCGCGATGGCGGCGGGCGCGATCCCGCTGGCCATCCACCCGGCGATCGCGTTCACCGGCACGAGCGTCGACCTGGTGCGCCTGCGCGACGCGTGGTGCGCCGTGACCGCGCCGGCGCCGGTGCTGCCGATCGCGCAGGCGCTCGTGGTGGAGATGGGCGCGGAACCCGTGGTGATCGCGGAGGCCGACCGTCCGGCGTACGCCGAGGCGATCGGCCTCGCGACCGGCTTCTCGGAGGCGATCGTCGGGCAGGCCGTCGACCGCCTCCGCGGGATCGGGGTCGAGCGCCCGGGGCGGATGCTCGGATCCCTCGTCCGCTCCGCCGTCGACAACGCCCTCGGGGGCGGGGCGTAGCCCCCGTCTGTATTCGAGTGGCCGATTTCCGCCCTTCCGCGGCACGCGAAGGGCGGAAATCGGCCACTCGATGGGGGTGGGGACGGGACGGCGCCCTCAGGAGGCGACGTTGACCTGGGTTCGGTGGTGCTCGTCCTTCTCGATGAGCTCCACGACGGCGAGGCCGAAGTCGGCGCCCGAGATCGCGGAGGGGCCGTCGTTCCCGGGCAGCGCGACGTCGTCGCCGACGCGGTAGCGGCCGAGGCGCTCGCCCGGGGCGTAGGCGCCGTACACGGCGGCGGGGCTCACGAACAGCCAGTCGAGCTCCGCGGGGTTCGCGGGCAGGTCGTCGGTGATGACGTGGGCGACCTCGACGGCCTCCTCACGGAACTGCTCCGGGATGCCGGAGACGTCCTCCGAGAAGCGCGGCGCGCCCGGCGCGGGGCGCAGCGACGAGAAGCCGCCGACGACGACGAGCCGCGCGCCCGCCTCGAGGGCGAGGCGGGCGACCTCGCGGTAGACCCCGCGGAGCTTGCCGGCGAGCGGGCCGCGTGGTGCGAGCGCGGCGACCACGAACTCCGCGCCCGCGATCGCCGTGCCGAGAGCGGCGACGTCGGTCGCGTCGCCCTGCACGTAGTCCACGCCGGCGACGGGGGAGCCGGGGAGGGAGCGGCTGAGCGCGGTGACCTGGTGACCGCGGGATGCGGCCTCCGCGACGATCGCCGAGCCGGCGTAGCCGGTGCCTCCGATGACGGTGATGCGGGACATGGTCTGCCTTTCGTGGGGAGCTCTCGACGCGATCGCGCCGCATGGTTACCATAGGAGACCAGCATCCGATCGGGAAGAAGGCACTTTGTGGTAACCGACTCGCTGCCCCTCGACCCGTACAACGCGGGCTGCCCGACCCGCCGCATCCTCGACCGGATCGGCGACCGCTGGACCGTGCTCGTCGTGGGCTCCCTCGACGACGGCAGCCTGCGCTTCTCGGAGCTGCGTCGGCGCGTGCAGGGCATCTCGCAGAAGATGCTCACCCAGACCCTCCGCGGGCTCGAGCGCGACGGCCTGGTCGAGCGCACCGTGTACCCCGAGGTGCCGGTGCGTGTCGAGTACGCCCTCACCGAGGCGGGCCGCACCCTGCGCGAGCCGTTGCGCGCGCTGGAGCGGTGGTCGATCGAGCACTTCGGCGACGTGACCGCCTCGCAGCAGGCCTACGACAGGACGGCCTGACTACAGCACCGCCTGCCCGTTCACCTCCGCGGCGACCGCGCCCGCTCCGCGCGGGCTCATGACGATCGTGTAGTGGTTCACGTCGTCCACGGGCCGCATCGCGACCGCCGGCCAGCGCGCGGCCCAGCCGTCGAGCTCCGTCCGCGTGTAGAGCCCCGGCGTCTCGTCCTGCAGGCCGCGCGGTGCCCACACGAGCGAGACCGGCGCGTGGACGCCGTCGATCGCGCGTGCCGGCGTCTCGCCGTAGAACTCGAGCGAGTCCTGCGCCACCGCATCCGGCACGGTCGCAGGATGCAGCGGATCGCCCACGAGGTCATAGTCGATGTAGGCCAGCAGCGCGTCGTCGTCGAGGTCTCCACCGAACGCCGGCACGGCCCGCCAGAACTCCCGGTACGCGTCCCGGTCGGCGAACGTCATCGAGAGCCGCGCGAGCGCGGGCCCGAGCGTGGCCGTCACCGCGGCGCGCACGTCGCCGCCCGGCGGCTCCCGCAGCGGCAGGCCGCCGTCGACCAGGACGACGCCCGAGACCCGGTCCGGCGCGAGCGCCGCCGTCGCGGCGGCGACGAACGCCCCCATCGAGTGCCCGACGAGCTGCACGCGCTCCAGGCCCAGCTCGTCGAGGAGGCGCACCATGTCGGCGGCGTGCCGCGGCATCCCGAACGGCCCGGACAGCGCGTTGCTGCGCCCGCGCCCGCGCAGGTCGGGGGCGATGACGTGCCGAGCCGGCAGCGCCTCGGCGACGCGGGTCCAGGCGAGGTGGGAGGCGGTGATCCCGTGGATCGCGAGGAGCGGGACCGCGCCGACCTCGCCCCACTCGCCGATCGTCATGTCGCCGCCGTCGGCCGCGACGGCGCGGGTGCGGGGCGCGATCACGAGGCGCTCCACCCGCCGTCCATCGTGTACGAGGCCCCCGTGACCATCGCGGCGTGGTCGGACGCCAGCCAGCCGACGAGCGAGGCCACGTCCTCCGGCTCGACGAGCCGCTTGATCGCGGCGCGCTCCAGCAGCACCGTCTCGACGACGTCCTCGGGCGCGATGTCGTGGATGCGCGCCTGGTCGGCGATCTGCTTCTCGACGAGCGGGGTGCGCACGTAGCCCGGGTTGATGCAGTTGCTCGTGACCCCGTGGGGCGCCCCCTCGAGCGCCGTCGTCTTCGACAGCCCCTCGAGCCCGTGCTTGGCGGTCACGTACGCCGACTTGTACTCGGACGCGCGGATGCCGTGCACCGACGAGACGTTGACGATGCGGCCCCAGCCGCTCGCGTACATGTGCGGCAGCGCGGCCCGGATCAGCAGGAACGGCGCCTCGAGCATGATCGCGAGGATCCGATGGAACATCTCCGGCTCGAGCTCCTCGATCGGGGCGACCCGTTGGATGCCGGCGTTGTTGACGAGGATGTCGCACTCCAGTGACAGCGATCCGAGCGCCGCCGTGTTCGAGAGGTCGACGACCCAGGCCTCGCCGCCGATCCGCTCGGCGACCGCGCGTGCCGCGGCCTCGTTAACGTCCGCGACCCGCACGTGGGCGCCGTCCTGCGCGAGCCGTTCCGCGATGGCCGCGCCGATGCCGCTGCCGCCTCCCGTCACGATCGCCGTGCGCCCGTCGAGCTCCGCCATCCGCATCCCTTCCATGCCGGGGATCCGCCGGATAGCGTGAACAGCCCCGGCTTCGAAGGAGATCCCGTGCCCACTCTGCTCCCCGGCATCACGTCCCGCCAGATCCCCACCGCGCGCGTCGCGACGAACGTGCTGGAGCGGGAGGGCGACGCGGCCGACGGCGTGCCCGTCGTGCTCGTGCACGGCAACGTGTCGTCGTCGCTGTTCTTCCAGCCGTTCATGCTGACGCTGCCGCGATCGTGGCGCGTCGTCGCCGTCGACCTGCGCGGCTTCGGCGACAGCGAGACGGCGCCGCTCGACGCGACCCGCGGGCTGCGCGACTTCAGCGACGACCTCGCGGCCGCCGTGGCCGAGCTCGGGTTCACCGGGGCGCCGCACCTGTACGGCTGGAGCATGGGCGGCGGCATCGTGCTGCAGTACGCGCTCGACCACCCGGTCGCCTCGCTCGCGCTGCAGGCGCCGGTCTCGCCCTACGGCTTCGGCGGTACCGGGGCGGATGGCGCGCTGCTGACCCCGGACGCCGCCGGCACCGGCGGCGGGGGCGGCAACCCCGACTTCGTGGCGGCGCTGCAGGCGGGCGACACCGGCGACGGGCCGGCCTCGCCGCGCACCGTCTACCGCACGACCTACGTGCACGCGGGCCACGCCGACGCTTACGAGGACCTCTGGGTCGAGTCGATGCTCTCGACGAAGACGGGTGTCGGCAACTACCCCGGCGACGGGCGCCCGAGTGAGAACTGGCCCGGCTTCGCGCCCGGCGACCACGGCGTGCTCAATACGATGTCGCCCGACCACCTCGACCTCTCCGGGATCGTCGACCTCGCGGTCAAGCCGCCGGTGCTCTGGGTGCACGGGGATGCCGACGTGATCGTGTCGGACGCCTCGCTCTTCGACCTCAACCAGCTCGGGGCGCTCGGCGTGATCCCGGGGTGGCCCGGGGCGGAGGTCGCGCCGGCGCAGCCGATGGTGTCGCAGACTCGCGCGGTGCTCGACGCGTACCGCGCGGCGGGGGGTGCGGTCACCGAGCTGCTGCTCGAGGACTGCGGTCACTCCCCGCACCTCGAATACCCGGAGCGCGTGCGTGCGGCGTTGGAGGAGCTCGTCGGGCGGGTCGAGTAGCCCGCCGTGGGCACCTCGGGAGCTCGCATCCCGGTGGTATCTGTGTACACAGTGTTATCTTTTGCTACCATAGCGATGTGGACACCGTGAGCAGTGAGATCAGCACACGCGAGCTGCGCAGTCGGCTCTCCGACATCGTCGGTCGTGCGATGTACGGAGGCGAGCGTATCGGTGTGACCCGCAACGGCAAGCTGGCCGCCGTCGTGGTGAGCGTCGCCGATCTGGAGGCGCTCGAAGCGTTCGAGATGGCGCAGGACGTCGCCGCCTACCGTCGGGCGAAGGCCGACGACGACGGCACGCGGGTGACACTCGATGAGCTGCGGGCCGATCTCGCTTCGTGAGCTACCGCGTCGAGTTCACCGCGGCCGCGGCTCGTCAGGTCAAGAAGCTGCCGCGCCCGGCACGCGATCGGGTGGTCGACGCGATCGCGGAACTGGGAACAGAGCCCCGGCCTCACGGGGCCAAGAAGCTCGTCGGCGAGCAGGCGGCCTGGCGGATCCGCATCGGTGACTATCGGGTGATCTACGAGGTCGTCGACTCAGAGCTGATCGTCACCGTGGTGAGCGCGGGGCACCGACGCGAGGTGTACATGCGGTGACGCCCCTGGTCGGGCTGCTACCCGGCCGCCGAGGCGAGCGCCAGGAGGCCGAAGCTCGGCAGGTGCAGGAGGCCGTCGTCCGCGACGAGTTCGGCGGTGCGGGCGCGGTAGGCGGCGGCCATGCGCGCGCGGGCCGCGGCGTCCTGCGCCCGGTAGGTCGTGCCGATCGTGCCGGCGCCGTCCTCGACGCCCGACCACAGCGCGGCGGGGGCGATCGCGAAGTCCCATTCGAGGGTGGTGACGCGCACGTGGGCGAGGCCGAGGTCGCCGAGCACCGCCGCAAGCCCCTCCTCGCTGCGGTCGATGTCGTCCTCGGGCGGGAGCGTCGCGCCGGGGACCGGGCGCGCCTCGGCATCGGCGACGACGCCCGACCACAGTCCGTTGAGCACGGTGCGGCGGCGCGGCCAGATCGTGAAGGCGACCGTCCCACGGGCCACCCGCGCCAGCTCGACGATCGCGTCGCGGGGGTGCGTCGTGTGGTTGACGACGAAGTTGGCGCACACGGCGTCGGCGGCGCGGTCGGCCCAAGGGAGGTGCGGGAGCCCGGCCTCGCGCACGCGGACGCCGTCGCGCACCGCGAGCGCGACCATCCCCGGCTCCGGGTCGCAGGCCTCGGCATCCCAGCCGCGCGCGGCGGCGGCGCGGGCGAGCGTGCCCGGCCCGGTGCCGACGTCGAGGAGGGAGGCCGGTGGCGGGGTGCGCTCCGCGACCGCGTCGAGCACGGCATCCACCGCACCGGCGCACAGCAGGGCGAAGGATCGCGCGTAGGCGTCCGCGGTGCCGGCCCACTCGCCGGGCATCAGGCGCGCTCCGGACCGGCCGGCCGGTGCGCGCCGGGGCGGGGGAGCACGGGAGCGGGCATCGCCCGGGAGCCTACGCCGGTAGCATCGTCGGGGCGTCGAGCGGGCGCCGAGGAGGCACTGTGACTCAGCCGGTCGTCGTCACGACCATCGCGGGGATGCGGTCCGCGCTCGCCGGTCGCGGCCCGGTCGCGCTCGTCCCCACCATGGGCGCGCTGCACGAGGGGCACCTCGCGCTCGTCGACCGGGCCCGCGAGGTGGCGCCGGCGGTCGTCGTGTCGATCTTCGTCAACCCGACCCAGTTCGGCCCGGGTGAGGACCTCGCGAAGTACCCGCGCGACCTCGACGCCGACCTGGCCGCGCTGGCATCCCGCGGGGTGGAGTTCGTGTTCGCGCCCGACGCTGACGAGATGTACCCGCACGGCCCGACGCAGGTCACGGTGCACGCCGGACCGATCGGCGACACGCTTGAGGGCGCGTCGCGTCCCGGCCACTTCGACGGCGTGCTGACCGTCGTGTCGAAGCTGCTGCACATCGTCCAGCCGAGTCACGTGCTGTTCGGGCGGAAGGATGCGCAGCAGCTGTTCCTCGTGCAGCAGCTGGTGCGCGACCTCGACCTCCCCGTCGTCGTGGAGCCGGTGGAGACCGCGCGCGCCGACGACGGACTCGCGCTCTCCAGCCGCAACCGCTACCTCGAGGGCGAGGACCGCGTCGCCGCGGTCGCCCTCCGCCGCGCGCTCGACGCAGCTGCCGCCTCCGCCGCGCAGGGTCTCGACGCGGCCGTCGCGGCGGCCCGTGCCGAGCTCGACGACGACCCGCTCGTGCGGTTGGACTACCTCGCCGTCGTCGATCCGCGCACCTTCCGGCCGGTCGACGCCGGCTTCCGCGGCACGGCGCGCGTGCTGGTCGCCGCGCGAGTCGGCCCGGCGCGGCTGATCGACAACGACGCCATCCACCTCTGAGCCGCATCCCGATCTCGAGCAGGAACACCCCCGAGCCGAAGGCCACCGCATGACCGACGAACAGCCCCCCGCCGACAGCGACGACATCGCCGAGCAGAAGGCCGTCCGCCTCGCCAAGCGCGACCGGCTGATCGCCGAGGACGGCGACGCCTACCCGGTAGCCGTCGCGATCACCCACACGATCCCCGAGGTGCGCGAGCGCTGGGCGGACCTGCAGGCCGACCAGACCACGGGTGCGGAGGTCGGCGTCGCGGGCCGCATCGTGCACCTGCGCAACACGGGAAAGCTGTGCTTCGCGGCGCTCCAGTCCGGTGAGGGGTCGCGCATCCAGGTGATGGTGTCGCTCGACCGGGTCGGCGAGGAGTCGCTGCAGCGCTGGAAGGAGCTCGTCGACCTCGGCGACCACCTGTTCGTCGCGGGCGAGGTGATCTCCTCTCGCCGGGGCGAGCTCAGCATCCTCGTGCGTGAATGGCGCATCGCGTCGAAGGCGATCCTCCCGCTGCCGAACCTGCACTCCGAGCTCAGCGACGAGACCCGCGTACGCCAGCGCTATCTCGACCTCATCTCGCGCGGGCAGGCCCGCACGACGGTGCGCGCCCGCGCGAAGGCGGTCGCGAGCCTGCGGTCGACGTTCGCGCGCCACGGCTTCCTCGAGGTCGAGACGCCCATGCTGCAGACGATCCACGGCGGCGCGGCGGCGCGTCCGTTCGTCACGCACTCGAACGCCTTCGACACCGAGCTGTTCCTCCGCATCGCGCCCGAGCTGTTCCTCAAGCGTGCGGTCGTGGGCGGCATCGACCGGGTCTTCGAGATCAACCGCAACTTCCGCAACGAGGGCGCGGACTCCACGCACAGCCCCGAGTTCGCGATGCTCGAGGTCTACCAGAGCTACGGCGACTACGACTCGATCGCGGCGCTCACGCAGGAGCTCATCCAGGATGCCGCGGAGGCGGTCTCCGGCTCGCACCTCGTGACCTGGGCCGACGGCACCGAGTACGACCTCGGCGGCGAGTGGGCCCGCATCCGCATGTACGAGTCCCTCTCGGAGGCGGCGGGCGTCGAGATCACCCCCGCGACATCGCTGCCCGAGCTCGCGGCGCTCGCCGCGCAGGCGGGCGTCGAGGTCAAGCTCCCCACGCACGGCAAGTACGTGGAGGAGCTCTGGGAGCACTTCGTCAAGGACACGCTGAACCGTCCCACGTTCGTCATGGACTTCCCGGTCGACACCTCCCCGCTTGTGCGCGATCACCGCAGCACCGCGGGTGTGGTGGAGAAGTGGGACCTCTACGTGCGCGGCTTCGAGCTCGCGACCGGGTATTCCGAGCTCGTCGACCCCGTCATCCAGCGCGCGCGCTTCGTCGAGCAGGCGAAGCAGGCCGCCCACGGCGACGACGAGGCGATGCGCCTCGACGAGGACTTCCTCACGGCGATGGAGCACGGCATGCCTCCGATGGGCGGCATGGGCATGGGCGTCGACCGCCTCCTCATGGCGCTCACCGGCCTCGGCATCCGCGAGACGATCCTCTTCCCGCTGGTGAAGTAGGGATGCCTCCCCGCTCCGGCGCCCGCCCGACCGTCCTGCGCATCGTCGTCTGGGTCGTCGTCGGCGCGGTCGCGATCGGCCTCATCGCCGCCGGTGTCGTGGGCCTGGTCGCGAGGGGCGGCTGATGGATCGGCGCACCTCCCGCATCGTGATGTATGTCGGCCTCGCCGTGATCGTCGTGGCGATCGCGGTCGCCTTCTTCCTCGCCCGGCACTGACTCGCCCGGCACTGACTCGCCCGGCACTGACTCGCCCGGCCCAGGTGTCCCGTGCGCGCCCTCGTTCTCCATCGAGTGGCCGAATTCCGCCCTTCCCCGGTGCGTGAAGGGCGGAATTCGGCCACTCGACGGTCCGTCGGATGCGGAGGTGCCGCTGGGAGGAGGAGCGGGAGGGAGAGGGCGCCCGCGCGGCGGAAGCTCCCAGCCGCAGCGCTTAGGCTGACGGCATGCCGACCGACTTCTGGGGCGGGATCATCTGGTCCCTCGCGCCCACGATCGTCGTCGGCCTGATCTTCTGGTTCGTCATGCGGATGGTGATCCGCGCCGATCGCGACGAGCGCAAGGCCTACGCCAGGATCGAGGCCGAAGAGCGAGCCCGTCTCGCGAAGGAGAAGTCCACTCGGTCCTGAGTCCCGCTCCTCCTGCGAGGTCCGGATCTTGACCGCGCGGCATGCCGCGACCCTCATCGCGTTCCACGCCTGGGATGCGGCCGGTGCGGTGCGGCGCCCGTACATCGCCGAGCTGGCGTGGGACCGGGACGTGCCGCGGGTCGTGCTCGGCTGAGGCCGCCTCCCGGTCGTGCGCTCCCGCGCGTCGCCATCCGGTGTCCCGCTATCCGGTGTCCCGCTCAGTGGTCGACCGGTTGACTGGACGACCACGGCCTCCTAGAGTCGAAACGACTCGGCGCCTGCCGGGGTCGGATCCTCGGCATCGGGAGGCGCTCATGGCGGAGCATCGCGACCGGTCGAGCGCATCGCTCTCATACCGCGAGGATCCGGCGCAGCTCGTCCGCGGCCATGCCGGGACTCGACAGGACGGGGACAGGCGCCGGGATCGCGTGCTCCGAGCCCTGCGTCGGGGCCAGCGCTCGCGCCATGCTCGCCTGCGCCAGCACGGCGAGGTCGACGCCGTCGAGCTCCGCGAGCGCGGCGCGGACGATCGCGTCGTGCGTCTCCCCGTCACCGGCGATCAGCGCGGCGAACGCGGCCTCGCGCAGCACCGGCACGATCTCCACCTCGCGCCCGAGCGCGCGGGCCGTGCCCGTGATCAGCTCCGTCTGCGAGCGGAGGCCGGCCGCCCCGGTGGCGACGACGGCGATGCGCCGGGCGCGGGTCACGGCCGCCCGCACCATCGGCTCGTCGATCGCGAGGATCGGGGCCGAGCCGAAGGCAGGCCGGACGGCGGCGAGGACGTTGGAGTAGACGTTGCAGGTCACGACGACCGCATCGCTGCTCGCCGCGGCGGTCGCGAGCTGGGCGACGAAGCGCTGCACGCAGGCCGGCGTGATCTCGCCGGCGTCGAGCACGAGCCGCAGCAACCCCTCGTCGAGCAGGTGGACGAGGTCGATCCCCGGGATCGCGCCGAGGGCGTCGGTCACGGGAGGCAGGGCGGCGGGAGTGGCGGAGAGGACGGTGACCCGGGGCATACGCCGAGGGTAGGCACCTCGCCGCGGGCCGATGAGGTGTCGTCCCGCATACCGGGAGAGGAAGCATGACGAGATCACCGAGGTACGCCGCGAACTGCACGTTCCTGTTCACCGAGCGGCCCCTGCTCGACCGCCCGCGCGCCGCGCGGGACGCGGGGTTCGACACCATCGAGCTGTGGTGGCCTTTCGCGAGCGCGACGCCCGGCGACCGCGAGCTGGACGAGCTGGCGGAGAGCATCCGGGACAGCGGCGTGCGATTGATCGGCCTCAACTTCTTCGCCGGCGATCTGTCGGGCGCCGACGCCGGCGTGGTGTCGCTGCCAGGCCGGGAGCAGGAGTTCCGCGACAACGTGGACCTCGCGGTCGCCTTCGGGGAGCGCGTCGGCGTCCGGGGCTTCAACGCGCTCTACGGCAACCGGGTCGACGGGGTGGCGCCCGAACGGCAGGACGAGCTCGCGGTCGAGAATCTCTCCTATGCGGCGGCAGCGGCGGCGCGGATCGGGGCGACCGTCCTCGTCGAGCCGCTCAGCGGTCCCAAGCCCTATCCGCTCCGCACCGTGAGCGATGTCGCCGCGGTCGTCACGGGCCTCCGCGCGGCGGGGCATCCGAACGTCGGGATGCTGCTCGACGTCTTCCACCTCGCCATGAACGGCGAGGACGTCGAGGTCGCGATCCGGCGCGAGATCTCCCTCATCTCCCACGTCCAGGTCGCGGATGCCCCGGGCCGGGGCGAACCCGGCACCGGGAGGCTGCCGCTGCCGGACCTCCTCGGCCTCCTCGGGGAGCTGGGCTACGACGGGTGGACCGCGCTGGAGTTCGTGCCGAGCGGCGGCGACACCCTCCGGGCGCTCGAATGGCTGCCCCGCGCCGACCGCGGCGCCGGGTCGAACGAGAGGGACGAGAGGAACGCGCGATGACCGAGAGCACGATGACGGAGCGCCCGAGGATCGGATTCGTCGGGCTGGGCATCATGGGGTCGCCGATGGCGGTGAACCTGCAGCGGGCCGGCTTCGACGTCACGGGGTTCAACCGGACGCCGTCGAAGACCGCCGCGCTGGTCGATGCCGGCGGGCGCGCCGGCGACAGCGTCGCGGAGACCGTCGCGTCGGCCGACATCGTGGCGCTCATGCTCCCGGACTCCCCCGACGTCCGGGAGGTCGTCCTGGGCGGGGGCGGGGTGCTCGAGCATGCGCGCGAGGGCGCGCTCGTGATCGACTTCTCGACCATCAGGCCGGACGTCGCGGCCGAGCTGGCCGCGGCCTGCGCCGCGCGCGGAGTCGCCTTCCTCGACGCCCCCGTCTCGGGCGGCGAGAGCGGGGCGATCGAGGCGACCCTGTCGATCATGGTCGGCGGCGCCGCGGAGCACGTCGAGCGCGCGCGGCCGGTGCTCCAGGCCGTCGGGAAGACCGTCGCCCACGTGGGTCCCGCGGGGGCCGGGCAGACGACGAAGGCCGCCAACCAGCTCATGGTCGCCGGGATCATCGAGCTCGTCGCAGAGGCGATGGTGCTGCTCCGGGCGCGCGGCGTCGACGTGGCGCGGGCGCTCCCCGTGCTGCAGGGCGGCCTCGCCGGGAGCACCGTGCTGGAGCGCAAGGGGGAGTCGATGCTCGCGCACCGCTTCGAGCCGGGATTCCGCCTCGCGCTGCACGACAAGGACCTCCGGATCGTCGTCGCGGCCGCGCAGGAGGTCGGGGCGGTCATCCCGCTCGGCGGGCTCGTGGCGCAGCTCGTGACGGCGATGGTCGCCCGCGGCGACGGGGCCCTGGACCACTCCGCGCTGCTGAAGCAGGTCGAGGCGCTCTCGGGTCTCGCCTCGCTAGAGTGAGGCTGCCATGACGACGCCGACCGACAGCCGGGCTCCCCGAGAGCTGCGGAAGGTCGAGCGGGCCGAGTCGGTGTCGGTCGCGGCGGCGGAGGAGCTGTTGGCCTACCTGCTGTCGGGCGCGGTGGAGGCCGGGTCGCGGCTGCCGTCCGAGCGGGAGCTCGCCGAGCGTCTCGGCGTCGGGCGCACCGCCGTCCGCGAGGCGCTCAAGCCGCTCGCGCTGCTCGGGGTCGTGGACGTGCGCCAGGGCAACGGCACCTTCTTCCGCGGCACGGCATCCGCACTGCTGCCCCGGGTCATCGAATGGAGCCTCCTGCTCGGCGACCGCACCGTGGCCGACCTCATCGAGGCGCGCGCGCCGATCGAGGTCGCGCTCGCCCGCTTCGCCGCCCAGCATCGCGACGCGGATCAGCTCGCGGAGTTGGCGGCAGCGCTGAAGACCATGGAGGCCGCCGATCCCGCCACTTTCGCCGAGGCGGACGCGGCGTTCCACCTCGGCGTCGCGGAGGCGAGCGGCAACCGCGTCCTCGCAGGGGTGCTCCACAGCATCCGCGAGCTGCTCAGCGCCTGGATCCGCACGGTCGTGGAGGACCAGAAGGAGCTCAGGACCCTGTACGGGCTCCACCGGATGGTCTACCTCGCGATCGAGGCCGGCGATCCCGATGCCGCCGAGGCGACCATGAAGCAGCACATGGACCAGGTGACCGCGAGTCTGGAGTCCGCGGTCGCCTCACACGCGGCGCACTGACCCGCCCGCCGTCACTCCGGGTCGCGGACGAGGCGGAGCGCGTCGATCGTCCTCGGGACCATGCAGTAGAACGCGGCGGTGAGGATGAGCTCGATCCGCTCCGCGGGGTCGAAGGTCTCGGCCAGCCGCCGGTTGGTCTCGTCGCTCGCGTGCCCGGCCGACAGCTCCTCCATGAACTGGAAGGCGAGCCGCTCCTCGGGCGAGAAGACCGTCGCGTCGCGCCAGCTCGCGAGGGCCTCGATCTCGGCGTCGGGCACGCCCGCCGCTCGAGCGCGCAGCGTGTGCCCGATCCGCTCGAACTCGCACTCGGCGAGCTGCGAGCCGCGGAGGATCATGAGCTCCCGCAGCCGAGTGGACGTCGTGCGGCCTTCGCGGAGACGCCAGGCGAGCTCGAGCCAGCCGTCCAGCAGGGTCGGCTCGTTGGCGAGCGCCCGGTAGAGCTTCGAGTCCGCCGCCGAGGGCGGGGCGCCGAGCCTCGCGAGCACTGCGCGCGAGGAGTCGGGGACGTCGACCAGGGGGACCGTGACCGGATCGGACATGGGGGTTCCTTACTTTGTTGTGTGGTGGTTTCGGGAGTGCCGGAGGGAGTCGCGGTCAGCGAACGCTCAGGCGCCAGGGACTCGGTCGTTGCTGGTAGACGCCGGTTCCGACCGGGGTCAGGGCCGCGCGGATCGCGGGCGCCACGTCGAGCGAGCCGACGAAGCGCCGGTAGGCGCCGCTCGTCGCGACCTCGGGCGTGGCGAGCTCCACGATGTCCATGTACTCGGGCTGGGTCGCCTGCCCGAGCCGGGGCCCGGCGGCCGCGAGACTGCCCGCGGCCTGGTAGCGCTCGACGCCGAGCACACCGGCGAGGTGGAGCAGCTCCGGGATGAGCCGCTCGTCCAGGTAGGCGTTCGCGTCCTGGTCCCGGTCCCCGCCGTGCGGACGGAGGGCGACCAGGATGACGCGGGCACCCTGCTGCTCCACGACGGGCGCCGACCAGGTCCGCTCGCGTCGGGTCCACGAGGTCCGGAGGCTCCGCATGGGCGAGGGGCGCACCACCGCGCGCGACCGCTCCTCCCGGAGCTGGCGCCATGCCGTGCCGCGCCCGTCGTTCATGTCGCGCTGCAGCGCATAGGCCTCGGATTCGAGGACGTCGAGCGAGCGCAGCGTGTAGAAGTTGAGGTACTTCATCCACCGCTGGCCCGGGTTCCAGCCGATCGGCTCGACGTCGGTGAGCTGGAAGCGCTCGCAGAACTCGATGCCGTCGCAGGAGAGCCGTTCGGGCACGTGGTCGGAGTCGAACCAGAGGTTGGTCTCGTCCTCGAACTCGCGGGCGAAGTCCAGCATCGGCACGAGGAGCGCCGCGGGTGATTCGGACGGGGACATCAGTTCCTCCTGTCGGGACGGTGCGCGTCCGAGGCGGAGAGCCACACGGCGCTGCCGATCGGCTCCTCGACGCGTTGGCCGATCGGCGCCCACGCGCGGTGCCGGTCGATGGCGGCCCGGACGAACTCGGGCTGCTCGAGGTGCGCCATGTGCGACACCGGCATGACCTCGTAGCGGCTCCGCGGGATCAGCTCATGCGCCTCGCCCAAGCCGCGCAGGCCCGCGGCGAAGTCGTGCATGCCGCCGATGATCGTCACGGGCTGGGTCACCTCGCGGAAGGCCTCGGTGGGCAGCGCGGGCGAGATCGCCTGGCAGTTCCAGACGTCGTACCACGCGGCCGGGTCCATTCGGAGCAGGGTCTCCCGCGCGTAGCGGACGCCGGGCTGGTCGGTCCGGACGGCCCACGGCGTGAACCACCGCGAGAGCGTGTCCTCGAGGACGCCCTCCATCCCGCCGGCCGAGAGCTCGCCGCGTGCGCGGTAGGTGGCGATGCGCCGCTCCTGCCGCTCCGGGGTGTAGCCGGATGCCGTCAGCGAGCCGCTGCACAGGATCATCGCGGAGCGGATCCGCTCCGGGTGGTGGAGCAGCAGGTTCGCGACGACGGTCCCGCCCATCGACATGCCGATCACGTCGAGCGGCCCGTCGAAGGCGGCGAGGAGGTCCTCGCAGAACGACTCGTGCGTCCAGCCCGGCCGGCGCGGGGCGCTGCCGTGACCCGGATACTCGAACGGGTGCCCGTCGGGGATGCCGATGAAGTCCCAGCAGCGCGCGTCGTTGCCGATCGGGTTGATCAGGACGAGGGTCGCCTCGTCGGCCCAGCCCGTGCCGGTCATGCCCGTGCTCCTTCGGTGTCGGGCTCCGCGACGATCGGGTTCTCCAGCCGCCCGAGCCCGGAGAACTCGACGGCGACCGTCTCACCGGGCCTCAGGAAGCGCTGCGGGGTCCGCCGGAAGCCGATGCCGGAGGGCGTGCCGGTCGAGATGACGTCGCCGGGCTGGAGGACGGTGAACTCGCTGATGTAGGCGACGAGCGCGTCGACCGCGAAGATCATGTCGCTCGTGTGCGCCGACTGCAGCACCTCGCCGTCCACGGTCGTGGTGATCGTGAGGTCCTGCGGGTCGGGCACCTCGTCCGCCGTCACCACCCAGGGGCCCATCGAGCCCGAGGCCGGGAAGTTCTTGCCGGCGGTCGGGAACGGGCTGTGCTTCTGGTAGTCGCGGATGCTGCCCTCGTTGAGGTTCGCGTAACCGGCGACGAAGCTGCGCGCCTCCGGTGCCGCCACGCGGTGGCAGGGCGTGCCGATCACGACCGCGAGCTCCGCCTCGAAGTCGAGCATCTCGGAGACGGCGGGCCGCACGATCGGCTGCCCGTGGCCGGCGAGCGACTCGTGGCCGCGGATGAACAGCTCGGGGTGGGCCGAGACCGAGGCGCCCGCCTCGGCGGCGTGCGCCGCGTAGTTGAACCCGACGCAGTAGACGGTCGCGGTCGGCGAGACCGCGGGGGCGTAGGAGAGCGAGGCGAGATCCCGGAGGACCCCGTCGCGGACGAGCTCCGCCGACTCCCCGGCGCCGAGGCCGGCCAGCCAGTCCTGCGCCTCGCCGACCAGGGCCGTGCCGAGGTCGCCGAGCGCCAGCAGCTCGGAGAGCTCGCGCGGCGCGACGCGCTCCACGAGCCGATCCAGCCGTGCGCCGCGGTGGCCGCGCCGGAACGCCATCGCGCGGCGGACCCCCGCCAGGTCGGCGACCCGGTCGCCGACCGCGAACCCGAGCCGGCGCTCGCCCTGCGAGACGTACTGCACCCATCGCGTCATCTCAGTGCTCCTCTCCGTCGGCGGTCAGGGCGGGGGCCGGTCCGGCGGCCGGTCCGGCGGTCGGCTTGAGGCGGAGGACCCCGGGGTCGAGCTCCGCGACCGAGGCCTTGCCGAGCAGGGTCAGGGTCGAGAGCAGCTCGTCGCGGAGCAGTCCGAGGACCGCCTGCACCCCGCGCTCGCCGCCCACCGTGAGCCCCCACCAGAAGGGCCGGGCCACGAGGCAGGCATTGGCGCCGAGCGCGATCGCCTTGGCGAGGTCCTGGCCGGTGCGCACGCCGCCGTCCAGGTACACCTCGCGCCCGGCGCGGTCGGCGACCTCGGCGATCGGGGGGAGCGCGTCGAGCGAGGCCGCGTTGCCGTCGAGGGCGCGACCGCCGTGGTTGGAGCAGACGACGCCGTCGGCGCCGTTGTCGAAGGCGGTCTGCGCGTCCTCCGGGGTCAGGATCCCCTTGACGATGAGCGGCCCCTTCCAGACGCTGCGCAGCCAGCGGATCTCCTCCCAGGTCGCGCTGGGGTCCATCCGCCGCCAGGTCTCGTGCGAGGCGCGGAAGATCGACGCCCCCTTGCCGCGGGCGGTGACGTGCGCCATCCGGGTGGAACCGCCGGCGAGGTAGTCGTAGACCCATCGCGGGTGGAGCGCGCCGTCGACGAGCGTCCCGAGCCCCAGGCTGTCGGGCATGCTCGCGATCCCGTTGCGGATGTCGCGGTACTTCCGCCCGCCCGGCGACTTGATGTCGACGGTGACGACGAGGGCCTCGAAGCCGGCCTCCTCGGCCCGGCGCAGCAGCGACTCGGACCACTCACGGTCCTGCCAGAGGTAGAGCTGGAACCACAGCCGCGCTCCGCGCCCCGCCTCCGCGACCTGCTCGATGGTGCGGCTCGCGCCGACCGTCAGCACGTAGACGGTGTGGAACGTCGCGGCGGCGCGCACGGCCGCGAGCTCCCCGTCCTTCGAGACGATGCGCTGCGTCCCGGACGGGCCGAGGAAGACCGGCACGCCCACGCGCTGTCCCAGGACCGTCGTCCCGAGATCGACTGACGACACGTCGGTCAGCACCTGCGGGTAGAAGGTGTAGCGCTGGAACGCGGCCTCGTTCGACCGCAGGGTGTGCTCGTCGCCCGCGCCGCCGTCGACGAAGTCGAAGATCGCGCGGGGCAGCCGCCGCCGTGCGCGCTCGCGGAAGTCGGCGACCGAGGCGAGGCCGCGGAACGAGGGCGTCGCAGGACCGCGGTCGTCGATCCGCGCCGGCGTCGGCGCGGCGTTCGTCGTCTGTTCAGGGGACAGGACCATGGCGGCCCCTTTCTTCGTGGAGGTGGTGCGGACGTCGGCGCGGGTCATCAGCGCCGCCCGGGGCGGGTGACGAGGTCCGCGTCGTCGAACAGCTCCGCGGTGGTCGCCTTCCCCGTCGGGCGCGCGACATGGGGGACCGGCCGGCGGGGAGCCGGCGGCCCGAAGGAGTGCTGGCCGCTCACGGCGATCCGGCACTCGACCACCTTCCACACCCCGTCGAGGGGCTTCAGGTGGAAGACGCAGGACGCCATCGTGCCGCCCGGGTTGCCGTCGCGCACCGCCAGGTTGTGGAGGTATCCGGTCGCCCAGGCGTCGTCGAGCCCGTCGCCGATCGCGATCTCGACGTCGGAGAGGTGGTGGAAGGCGAGGCCGCGCTCGAGGATCGCCTGTTCGTAGTTGGTGCGGATCGCCGCGGCTCCCGCGAAGGTGCCCGCGCCGTTGACGAGCAGGCAGTCGTCGCTGTAGATCGCCATCATGTTCTCGATGTCGCCGGCGTCGTAGCTGTACGCGTAGCGGTTCAGGACCCGTTGGATCACCTCCCGGGCCTCCAGCCGGGCAACCCGCTCCTCGAGCGTGCCGCGGGGTGCCGCGGCGCGGGCCGTCAGCTCGACGTGGAAGCCGAGCAGCGAGCGCGGCAGGTCGTAGAGCGTCGCGGGAAGCGCCATCCCGTCTTCTCCCGTCGGCCGGCCGGTCATTCCATCTCCGAATGCAGCACCGAGACCCGTGCCGGGTCGACGAGGAGTTCGACGCGATCGCCGACCGCGTGGGTGTCCCAGCGCTCCACCGGCACCCGGAAGTCGCGACCCGCGGCGCGCAGCACGAGCTCGATCTGCGAGCCGATGTAGGTGCTGCTGAGCACCTCCGCCGGCACCGCGTTGCCGTGGTCGGGGCCGTCGCCGCGGAGGGCGATGTCGATCGGCTTGATGGCCACGACGGCCGGGTCCCCGACGCGCAGCTGGTGGGGCGTGACGCCTCGGATGCTCGCGCCGTCGGGCAGGACGACCTCCACACGGTCGCCGACGACGTTCCCGACCGTGCCGTGCAGGATGTTCGAGGCGCCCACGAACGAGGCCACGAAGACCGTGGTGGGGCGGTCGTAGATCGCACGCGGGGTGTCGATCGTGACGACCCGGCCCTTCGACATGACGACGACGCGGTCGGAGACGGCCATCGCCTCCTCCTGGTCGTGGGTGACGTAGATCGTCGTGACCTTGACGCGCTTCTGGAGTTGCTCCAGCTCGAGGCGCGTCTGCCGGCGCAGCGCTGCGTCGAGGTTGCTCAGCGGCTCGTCCAGCAGGAGCAGTCGCGGGCCGAAGACCAGCGCGCGGGCGAGGGCGACGCGCTGCTGCTGGCCTCCGGAGAGCTCCGAGGGATAGCGGCGCAGCAGCTCCTCCAGGCCGACCATCCGGGCCGCCTCGGTGACCGCGGTCTCGATCGCGGCGCGCTTGAGCCGCCGCACGCGCAGCGGATAGGCGATCTGGTCGAAGATCCGCATGTGCGGCCACAGGGCGTAGGCCTGGAACACCAGCCCGACCCCGCGGTTCTCGGCCGGCACCAGGGCGCCGCGTGTCGCCATCGTGCGACCGCCGATCTCGATCTCCCCCGCGTCGGGGCGCTCGAGGCCGGCGAGCATCCGCAGGGTCGTCGTCTTGCCGCTGCCCGAGGAGCCGAGCAGGGTGCAGACGCTGCCCTCCGGCACCTCGAAGGTGACGTCGTCGAGCACGCGGTTGGTTCCGTAGTCCTTCGTGAGACCGGTGACGCGCACCCCGCCGGCCTCCTCCTCGCGGTGGCGGTCGCGAGCTGCCGGTCGAGCAGCCCGGGGTCGGGGTGGCGCCTGGAGCGTCGGTTGAGCGGGCATCGGGCTAGATCCTTTCCATGGAGAGTTCGAAGCCGCGGCCGGCGGCGCCGGCGGCCTTGCGGGCCGGCCGTGCCCGGCGCCCGAGGTTGCCGAGGCCGAACGCGAGGAATGCGACGGCCAGTGGGAGCACGAGGGTCACGATGTTGAGCGCCGAGAGCATCGGATAGCCGCCCGACACCCAGAAGGTGTACGAGACGTACGGGACGATCGAGACGTTGCTGGCGACCAGGAGAACGATCGCGGCGAGCTGGCGGTACGCCTCGATGAAGATGACGGCCGCCGCGTAGAACAGCGCCGGGCGGATGATCGGGATGAGGACGAAGACCACGCTCCGCAGCACGGATGCCCCGCTCATCCGGGACGCCTCCAGGAGCTCCTCCTGCACCTGGATCACCGAGCTCGCGATGAGGCGCATCGCGATCGGGAGGAACACGATGATCTCGGCGACGTACATGACGCCGATCGAGCCGTAGATCGCCTTCGCGAGCCCGGGGATCGCGAGCACCGTCAGGAGCAGACCGACCGAGTAGACCAACGCGGGCGTGGCGATCGGCGCCATCGCGACGAGCTCGGCGATCCGCCGGAACCTGCTCCGGGTCTTCAGCGCGACGACGGCGAGCACCGTCGTGCAGAAGATGACCCCGATCGTCACGCCCAGCGCGAGCGTGCCGCTCGTGATGATCCCGCTGCGCACCTGGGGCGTCGTGAAGACCGCCGCGTAGTTGGCGAGCGTGAAGTCGTGGAACGGGTTGCCGTTCACGGCGGAGTAATAAGGGAGGAACGAGGTGAGGATCGTCACTCCCAGCGGGGCGAGGAACCCCAGGATCGCGTAGAGCACGACGAATACGAACAGCACCCAGCGCAGCACGGGTGCCTCGATGAGCGCGTGCGTGTGCCCGCGGCCGCCGACCGCGACGAACCGCCGCTCGTTCCGCGTGGCGCGCAGGTAGACGATCACGAGCACCGTGGTGATCAGGAGGTAGACGGTCGCCTGGGCTGCCGCGTAGTTCAGGCCGTTGACGGGCGAGCTGACCGACTCGAAGATCTCCGCGATGAAGGTCTTGATGCCGCCGGGCAGCCCGATGATGACCGGCGTCTCGAAGCCGGACGCGATGAGGATGACCAGGAGCGTCACGGCCGAGAGCAGCGCCGGGCGGACCAGCGGCAGCACGACCGAGAACAGCGTCCTGCCCAGCTTGGCGCCCGACATACGCGAGGCCTCGAGCAGCGACCGGTCGACGCCGCGGAGCGGGCTCAGCAGGATCGTGTAGGCCGTCGGTGCGGAGAAGAAGCCGGCGACCGTGATCATGCCCAGCAGGGAGAACACGTTGACCACCGAGCCGGACATGCCGAGGACGTCGTGGGCGAAGAGGTTGACGAGCCCGGTGTCCTTGCCGAACAGGATGATCCAGGCCGGGTCCTTGACGAGCGGCGGCAGGATCAGCACGCAGACCGGCAGCACGCTGAGGAAGTTCCGCAGCGGAACGTTGACCGAGGTGAGCGCCCAGGCGGTCAGAGAGCCGAGGAAGAGCGCCAGGGCGGCTCCGCCGGCGGTGAACACGACCGTGTTCCGCAGGGTCTCCCAGGTGGACGGGTCGCCCAGCAGGGTCGTGAAGTTCTCGAGGGTGAAGCCACCGCGCCCGATGGTGGTCACGGTCTGAAAGCTCAGGATGACGACGATCGCGACGGGGACGGCGACCGCCGCCGCCACGACCGCGATGAACAGGCTCACCAGGATCGGGAGGGCGCGGTTCGACATCCGGCGCGGGATCGCCGCGTTCGGGGTGATGCTCATCTGGTTCTCGTTCTCCGGCGTCCACCGGCCCCGGGGAGGGATCGCCCGCTCCCCGAGGCCGGCCGGCGCGCCTACTTGAAGATCTTCTTGAAGACGGTGTTGGCGCTGTCGGGGTCGGAGATGTAGTCGCCGAGGTCCTCGTAGAGGTTCATGACCTTGGTTCCCTCGGGCAGGCTCACCTTGTCGGCGCCCGGGACGGGCACCGTGGGCACGCGACCCGAGTCGACGAAGCCCTGCTGCCCGCCGTCGGCCGCCAGCATCCAGTTCATGAAGAGGGCCGCGAGCGCGGGGTGCGGCGCGGTCTTGGAGATCGTGCCCACGATGGGCTCGACCACGATCCCGCGGTCGTCCTGACCGTAGAAGTCGACGCCCACGGGCGTGCCGGGGGCCTGCGAGATGTAGTCGCCGTAGTTGCAGATGCAGACCGGGCGGTCGCCGCGGACGACCGCCGCGTACGACGCCGAGCTGGTGTCGGTGACGTACAGGTCGTTGTCCGCGACCTTCTGCAGCCAGGTCTGCCAGGCCGCGTCGCCCATCGCCGACCGCTCGCTCGCGAGGACGAAGCCGCCCGCGCCGCCGAGTTGCGGGCTGTCCATGATGACCTTGCCCTTCCACTCCGGATCGGCGAGCTCGGCGACCGTCTTCGGGGGCGTGGAGATGAGCTTGGTGTTGTAGAGCATCACCTCGCCGAGTTCCGTCACGGGGTGGGAGTAGTGGTCCTTGTCCTGGAGGGCGGGCTCGACGTTCGCGTCGTTCGGCACCGTCACCTGGGCGAGCGCCTTCAGGTCCTTGAAGGTCTGGACACCGGTGGAGTGCATGAAGACGACGTCGGCCTGCGAGAACCCGGAGCTCAGCTCGGCGGACCACTTGGCCACCGAGGGGACCGGCTCGAGCTGGGTCACGTTGAGCTTGGCCCAGGGGTAGGCCTTCTCGAACCCGGGCTGCACGAACGGCGCGTACTCGGGCGCGATGTAGACGTTGAGCGGGCCGGACTCCTTCTTGGCCGCCGCGACCATCTCGTCGACGCTGGTCCAGGTCTTGTTGACGTCGGCGGCGGCGCCGGAATCGCCGTCGGCGTCCCCGCCGGAGCCGCATGCGCTCAGCGCGACGACCACCCCGAGGGCGAGCAGGCCGGCCGCGACCCGGCGCAGCGGGGTTCGTGTGGATCTCGTAACACTCATCGTTGAGTCACCTTTCGGATCGAAGTTCGTTCTTCGGATGCCCGAGCCAGCCGGTCGACCGAGAAGTCGACCGGTCGACCAATTGCAGGATGAATCCAGCATGACATAGATCGGGTGTCCCCGATAGCCGGGGCACCACAGTGTCTAAGCGGTCGACACCTGACGCGCAAGCTGCCGTCCCGCATAGCGGGTCGGTGGCGAGCGGCGGTGCGAGCCGAGGGCACGGGTGAGGGCGCGTGCCGCGGCGAGGACCGCACGCGCGACGGGTTCCGCCTCACCGAGCGAGGTCGCCCCGAGCGAGGTCGACCCGGTGACCGACAGCGCGCCGACGACCCGGCCCGAAGGCGCGAACACCGGCGCGCCGACGCAGAACATGCCCCGCCGCGACTCCTCGAGGTCGAAGGCCACCCCGCCGCGGCGCCGGACCCGGTCGAGCTCGGTCTCGAGCCTCGCGCGCGAGGTGATCGTCCAGGGCGTCAGCGGGACGAGCGGGGCCGGCGGCAGGGCGACGGCCGGGCCGGCGTCGTCGTAGGCGAGGATCGCCTTCCCCAGCGCGGTGCAGTGCAGCGGCAGCCGTCCCCCGAGGCGGGAGTGCGGCACCGGGAGGTCGCGGCTCGCGATCTTCTCGAGGTAGATGACCTCGTCGCCCTCTCGCACCCCGAGGTTCGAGGTCAGGCCGGTCGCCTTGCCGAGCGCGTGCGAGAACGGGGCCGCGAGCTCCCGCAGCGTCGCGCGCCCGGGCACCAGGCTGCCGAACTCGAAGAGCCGGACGCCGAGCCGGATGCCGGTGCGGCCGCGCTCCAGCGCACCCCAGCGCAGGAGGTCGTTCACCAGCCGGTGCGTCGTCGACTTGGGCATCTTGGCGCGCCGAGCCATCTCGCTCACGGACAGCTCGCTGTCGGTCAACGAGAACAGCTCCAGGAGCGCCAGGCCCCGGCTCAGCGAGGATCGGGCGTCCTGTTCTGCGGGATGCGGCATCGTCACCTCCTCGGACGGCAGCGATCATAACCACGGGTCGGCCGGGGTCGGGCCGGGGTCGTCCGGGCCTGGGGAGGAGCGCGGAGGGCGTCGGTTGTGGAGGGGAAGAGCGGGCGGTCCGGGAGGGGGACGGGCGCGCTCAGCGCGTGGAACGCCTCAGAGGTGAGGCGATCCCGTATTCATTCCGAGAGCGGAATATGACCGTCAGCGACCCTGATCCCGGGCCCTGAGGCGTACGTTCGGCAGCTCGGGAGCCGCCAGCGGGGTCCCCGGATCCCATCCGTCGATCCAGCCGAACGCGCCGCCGCGATCGACGCCCTGCACGACGTCGCGTTGCCAGCGCTCCCGGAAGGCGACGATCTCCTCGTGGCTGCGGCCCACGAAGTTCCACCACATGACGATGCTCTCGCCGAGCGGCACGCCGCCGATGAGCAGCGCGCGCACCGGCTGGTCGCCCGCCGCGATCGCGAGCGTCGAGGGGCCGGCCGCCGCGAACGCGAGGTGGTGCCGCGGCACGGTGACGCCGTCCAGCGTCGGCGCGCCGGAGTCCACCAGGAGCCCGTGCTCGAACGACGGGGCGACGTCGAGGTCGACCCTCCCGCCCGGCGGGAGGTCGAGCTGGGCGGCGACGAGCGGGCTGAACGCCGTCACCGTCGAGGACGCGCCGTGCAGCGATCCGACGAAGACCCGCAGCGTGGCGTCGCCGACGGCGATCGGCGCGGGAACGTGGTGCTCGAAGAACGGGGCGACGTGCCGGTGGGCGTCGGGGAGCGCGGTCCACAGCTGCACGCCGTGAGGCCGCGTCGAGCCGGGTGTCGACTCCTCCGAGTGCTGGATGCCGGCGCCCGCGGTCATGAGGTTCACCTGCCCGGGGCGGATGAGCTCCCGCGACCCGACGCTGTCGCGGTGCTCGATCTCGCCGGCGTAGAGCCAGCTCACGGTCTGCAGACCGGTGTGCGGATGCGGCGGCACGTTCATCGTGCGGCCGTCGCCCGGCTCGGGCACGTCGTCGCCGCCGTAGGAGTCGGCGAAGCACCACGCCCCGATGAGCGAGCGGGCGCGCTGCGGCAGCGTGCGCCGCACGTGCATCGCGCGCGGGCCGCCGAGCGGTACGTCGCGCGGCTCGAGGATCTCGACGCCCCGCGTCTCGGGGACCTCGTCGCACACGACCTCCGCCGGCTCCGTCTCGAGGTTGCTCACGCGCCGAGCCTAGGGCCTGTCCTGTAAGTGGTAGGCGTGGGTGCTGTTAATACCTCAACGTTTGTGTTAACCCTGTCTCGTGGTGGGTCGTGGAGAGCTGACGGACAAGGCGTGGGCGCATATCGAGCCG
>Ga0153956_1000892_pt1 | contig 29988 bp, 19 predicted proteins | sample TSFL040MetaG_FD_104704 | JGI IMG/M metagenome (GOLD analysis project Ga0153956, IMG submission 104704) | Attine ant fungus gardens microbial communities from Florida, USA - TSFL040 MetaG | ecosystem: Host-associated > Fungi > Mycelium > Unclassified | place: USA: Florida, Wekiwa Springs... | reverse complement strand
CTCCCCGCTCATCGACGGCCCGTGGATCGTGCAGTAGAAGGGGTACGTGCCCGCCGTCAGGTACTGCGTGCCGTTGACCTCGGTCGTCTGCCCGCCGAGGACCGCCGGCGCGGCGAAGAGCGGCTGCCCGTCGGGCCCCTTCTGGGTCGACTCGACGTTGTGGGGAGCCGTCGAACCGGTGTTGTCGAAGGTCGCCGTCTCACCGAGACCCTGGACGAACGGTCCGGGCAGGAAAGTGCAGCAGTCGGGGCTGGCGGCGATCGATGCGCCGGCGGCGTTGGCGGCACCGGCCCACGCTCCCATTACCACGGTCGCGATCGCCAGGACCGACGCAATTCTAGAAATTCTCCCTCCCATCGGCCACATAATGACGCATATCAACTAACCGCGCAAGCGGCGCGCAGGGATCTCCTCGATGTGACAGGTTTGGAGAATGTCGCATACCCCCGAAGAGCGACCCGACCTGACCGAGCTCAGGCGCCGCCGATCGCTCACTCTCGATGAGAACCGTCCGGAAGCAGTCGCCAAGAGGCATGAACGGGGAGGCCGCACCGCGCGCGAGAACCTCGACCAGCTGATCGATCCCGGGAGCTTCGTCGAGTACGGCCGCCATGCGATCGCCGCGCAACGGGCCCGGTTCGAGGTCGACGATCTCGTCAGCCGCACCCCGGCCGACGGACTGGTGGCCGGCACCGCCCGGGTGAACGGAGACCTCTTCGGCGAGGCCGCCGGCTGTGCGGTCCTCTCCTACGACTACACCGTCCTGGCCGGGACCCAGGGAGCGATCGGCCACCTCAAGAAGGACCGTCTCTTCGAACTGATCGAGAAGATGAGGCTGCCGACCATCTTCTTCGCCGAAGGCGGCGGCGGGCGGCCCGGGGACACAGACTTCCCGGTCGTCTCGGCCCTGCAGGTGCGGGCCTTCGCCCTCTGGGCCAAACTCTCCGGCCTGGTTCCGCGGATCGCGGTCGTCAAAGGCCGTTGCTTCGCCGGCAACGCGGTGATCGCCGGCTGCGCCGACCTGATCGTCGCGACCGAGGACTCCTCGCTCGGCATGGGCGGCCCGGCGATGATCGCCGGCGGCGGCCTCGGCGAGGTGGAGCCGGATGAGGTCGGGCCGGCCTCGGTCCAGGAACCGAACGGGGTGCTAGACGTGGTGGTCGCAGACGAAGCGGAGGCGGTTGCCGTGGCGAAGAAGCTGATCGGCTACTTCCAGGGCCGCACCGCCTGGGAGCCCGGCAGCGAAAGCGACCAGACCTCGCTGCGCGAGATGGTGCCCGAGCGCGAACGCCGCGCCTTCGACGTGCGACCCGTGATCGAGACGATGGCGGACCCCGGCTCGGTGACCTTCCTGCGCGAGAAGTTCGCCCCGGAGATGGTCACCGCGCTGGCCCGGATCGAAGGTCGACCGGTCGGCGTCCTGGCGAACGACTCCCGCCACATGGCCGGAACCATCGCCAGCGACTCGTCCGACAAGGCGGCGCGGTTCATCCAACTCTGCGAGACCTTCGGCCTGCCGGTGATCTCCCTGGTCGACACCCCGGGCTTCATGGTCGGTCCCGCCCACGAAGAGACCGCGCTGGTCCGGCACGCATCCCGCCTGCTGGTCGCCGGCGCCGCGCTGACGGTGCCCCTGATCTCGATCGTGATCCGTCGGGCCTACGGACTCGGAGCTCAGGCCATGGTCGGCGGCAGCCTGCATGAGCCCCTGCTCACGGTGGCATGGCCGAGCGCCCATCTCGGCCCGATGGGCCTGGAGGGGGCGGTCCGGCTCGCGCTGCGCAAGGACCTCGAGGCGATCGAGGACGAGGAGGAGCGCGAAGCGCTGGTCCGGAAGCTGACCGCGAAGGCGGAGGAGAACGCCCGGGCGATGAATGCCGCCCAGCTCTTCGAGATCGATGACGTGATCGACCCGGCCGAGACCCGATCGGTGATCGCTGCCACCCTTGCCGCGGCCCCGGAACGGGTGTCCGAGCGGCCTCCGCATCGCTTCGTCGACACCTGGTGATCGAGCCTCCCGACCACAACCCGCGCACCCAGGATCGGTTTTTTGGGTAACGTGGACATGTTCTTGTCCGAGGGAAACAGGGAGTTGGTAGAGGAATGAACGATTCAGGAACCTTCAATCTGCGCCGCGCATGGGTCGCGACGGCGGGTCTCTTCTTGGCTGTCTCACTGGTGCTGCTGGCCCTGGCCGGTGCCGCCCAGGCTCAGATCCTGAGCACCGAGGTACTGCCGAGCGGCGTGCAGCGCACGACCTACCGCCTCGGGCCGGTGGACGTGACCCCGGGCCAGAACAAGATCGCCTTCCGGCCGATCCTGGGAGAGTCCCGGCCCGACGTGGAGGGCTGGATCACCCGGATCAAGCCCGACCTGGTCTACGAAGACGGGACCATCCCCAAGTCGAGCAAGGTTATGTTCCACCACGGGGTCTGGATCAACAACTCGACCAACGAGCAGTTCTACGCGACCGGCGAGGAGAAGACGATCCTCCAGCTGCCCGAAGGGTTCGGCTATCGCTACAGCCCGAGCGACGTGTGGCTGCTCAACGACATGATTCACAACCTCACGCCGGAAGCGATGCAGCTCTACTTCGAGTACACGCTCGACTTCATCCCCGACACGGCCCCCGAGGCGGCGGGCATCGTCCGGGCACGGCCGATCTGGATGGACGTCGAGAACGGCGGCATCTACCCGGTCTTCGACGTCTGGCGTGGCAGCGGCGAGAACGGCGAGTTCACCTATCCGCAGGACGCCACCGATCCCTATCCCCCGGGGAACCAGAAGAACGTCAAGTCCATCCCCGCCGACGGTGTGCTGCTGGCGACAACCGGCCACGTCCATACCGGCGGCCTCTCGACCGATCTCTATCTGCGTCGGGCCGGCGCGACGTATCAGGGCCCGACCTGCCCTGAGCGCGTCTCCTATGACGGTCAGCTGGATCCGCTGAAGGCCAAGCAGAAGAACCTGGTCGCCCGGATCAGCCGGGTCAAGAAACGCAACGCGAAGCTGACCCGGAGCCAGAAGAAGATCCGCCGCTCCCTCAAGAAGCGCCGTAACAAGGCCAAGGCGAAGCGTCAGATCCGCAAGATCAAGCGCAAGAAGAAGGCGAACTCGAAGACCATCGCCCAAGTCAACCGGCTGAAGGTGGCCAACAAGAAGAAGCTCGATGCGGTCCAGTCCCTAGACGACGCCGAGCGCGCGCGTGACGCGGCCTGCCGCGGCAGCCAGCCCAATGTCGACGACGGCAACCGGGTCCGGCTCTTCGACTCGAAGGCGAACTACTTCGATCCCCGTGGCCCGATCTCCTGGGACATGGCGATGTACAGCACCGACGACGACTGGCGGGTCCGGGTCAAGGCCGGCGACAAGCTCGAGCTGCAGACCACCTATGAGACCAAGCTCGCGTCGTGGCCGGAATCGATGGGAATCAACATCGTCTACTGGGCGCGGGACACCGCGATCAAGGCGATCAGCGGAACCCCGGACCCGAACGACGCCCCGGATCCGTACGTGACCAAGGTCGACACCGAGGGCGTGCTCAACCACGGCCACCTCGCCGAGAACGAGGACTACGGCGGCGAGAGCGGCAAGAACGGCTCGCTGCTCGTCGGACCCGACCCGACCACTCTGGCGGATGGCCAGGAAACCGGCGGACCGTTCACGATCAGCGGCTTCGTCTACAACGGCGCCGACTTCCGCCTGCCGGGCGAGATCGGCCGGCCTCCGGTCGTGCAGCAGGGCCGGTCCTTCACCTTCAAGCTGTCGGACTACGACATCCAGCACCAGATCTGGCACTCGATCACCTCGTGCAAGACGCCGTGCAACAAGTCGACCGGCATCTCCTACCCGATTCCGAACGGCGATGTCCAGTTCGAATCGGGGCAGATGGGCTCGGGTGGCGCCCCGACCGTCGGCTACACCGAGTGGTCGACCCCAGCCGACCTGCCGAAGGGCACCTACACCTTCTATTGCCGCATCCACCCGTTGATGCGCGGCGCTTTCCGGGTCAAGTAGCCGGCAGCCTCATTCAGTGAGATCTGAGTTGGAGGTCATAATCGCCTCCAACTCAGATCTCGCCGTCCTGCGGACCGGAATCCCAGGTTCCGGCCAGATGGATCGTGCCTACAGGCGACGGACGCGCCGGAGGCAGCTGCGGCGCTTCTTGGCCTTCTTGATCCGCTTGCAGCGGGCCTTCGCCTTCTTTGCCTTCTTCGCCTTCGAGACCTTGCGGGCGGACTTGCCCTTCTCGGCCGGGGCGCTGATCGGCTTCACATCCGGCTTGGGATCGGTGGTTGCCTGCGGGTCGTCGCCGGTGACCGGGTCGTCGCCGGGATCGGTCCCCGGGTCGGCCGTGCCGGGGTCGGGCGGATCAGCCGTGTACGGGCCGGGTTCGTCGGCCGGCGGATCGGCCAGGAAGTGTTGGAGGACGCGGTCCGGGGTCAGAGCGGACCCGTAGTAGACGACCTCGTCGAGCGATCCCTTGAACCAGGGTTTGATCTCTCCGTAGCCGACGTAGAGCGTCGAGACCGAGGAGGGACGCTTGGTCGCCTCGACCTGGCCGTGTAGCTCACCGTCGACGTAGAGCGAGATCGTCACCCCGTCCCAGACCGCGACGACCTGGGTGAACCGTCCCGGGGTCGGGCCGACGTGGGCGGACACGACGGTCCCCATGTGTCGGAACTTGAAGACCCCGTCTTCGATGTAGATCTCGCCGGCGTCGCCCTGGCCCATGATCGACTGGTCGCGGCCGTCGTCCGGGTTGACCCATGCCTCCATCGAGCCCTGCGTGGTCGGAGCGGCGATGCCGTTGGTGAAGCCGTAGCCGCTGACGCCGTGGAAGCGCCGCGCCCGGTCGCCGTCGCCGGAGACCCCGACCGGACCCGATTCCTGGGCGTTCTTGTAGGTACCGTCCCGATGGTTGCCGGAGGAGTCGACCATGGTGGCCGAGTCCGTGGCATCGCCGAGGCGGTAGTAGGCGATCGGGCGATCGGCGGTGTAGATGTCCTGGAAGGTCTTGACCTCGTAGGTATGGGTGTGGGTCCGGGTCAGTTCGGCGTTGTCGATCGCGGTGACCGTGACCGTGTGGGTGCCGGGGCCGTCCGGCAGAACCGAACCGTCGGCGGCCGGGTTGCCGTCCACGGTAGCCGTGCAGGCGGCCACGGTGGCGTCGCCGTCGAGGTCGGAGCAGTGGAACTCGAGGTTCGGGGTCTTGGTCCGTGCGTAGAGCGCCCCGTCCGGCGGGGTGATGATGTGGGCGTCGGGCCGCTGGATCGCCGGGCCGCCGACCGGTCCGGGCACGTCATGGGCGGTTCCGACCGCGTAGCGGGTCGCGAAGGCGCCACCGGGGAGCGCTGTCCCGTAGTAGGCCGCCTCGTCGATCTGACCGTGGAACCAGGGTGCCTGGTCGCCGTAGCCGACGTAGAGGGTTGCCGAGCCCGACGGGGGCTTGTTGGCAGTGCTCGACGAGCCGACCATCTCGCCGTTCACGTAGAGCCTGACGACCGAGCCGTCCCAGGTCGCGGCCACATGGAACCACTGGCCGGGGGTCAGCACGGGACCAGACGAGGTGACCGTGTCCTGGGTCTGACGAAGGGCCAGCCTGCCGTCGGAGTTCACGAAGAGCTGACCGGCACCACCCTGGCCGATGACCGAACCGGCACCTTCGTCGGCCCGCTTGATCCAGGCCTCAAGCGTGTAGCCGTTCTGCGGGGCGACGATGCCGTTGGTGAAGCCGTAGCCGTCGCGCGCCGGGAAGTAGGCCGAGAAGTCCTCCGGAGCGGCGGTCAGGTCGCAGGAATGAGGCGGGTGGGGGCGCCGTTCGCAATTCGGTGCGGCCGGACGTTCCAGCGCGATCCCGTTCTTGTACTCACCGTCGTGGTGGTTGCCCGAGGAGTCGGCCATCACGTTCGCGCCGAGCGGGTCGGACAAGCGGTAGTAGGCGATCGGGTCGCCGGCGCCGATCACGTCGCCGTAGCGTGGCGGGTCGACCGCGTAGGAGTAGGTCTTCTCCGACTTGTTGCCGGCATTGTCCTCAGCCTTGACCGTGAACTCCAAGTTTCCGAGCTTCGAGGTGTCGACCGTCGCGGGGCCGTCGCAGGTCTTGACGCCGGAAGCGTAGGCGGGGTCCCCCGCCAGCGGGTCTTCGCAGGAGAAGTCGGATGGGACGTGCTGACCGAGCACGTAGCGCTTGCGCATCTGCGGCTCGTCGATCGTGATGTCCGGCGGCGTGAGGTCGACGCCCCATGTCTCGGAGGCCGGGGTCGGATCCTCGTTGCCGGCCATGTCGGTGGCCCTGGCCTCGAAGACGTGGAGGCCCTCGCCGAGGCCAGTCGCCTCGAAGGTGCCGGTCCGGTCGACATCGCCCTTGACCAGCTGGTTCAGATCGCAGTGATCCCAGTCGCCACCGTCGATCCGGCACTCGAGGAAGGAGCCCGACGACGGGACCGGGTCGGCCGAGTGGAACGCGAAGACCCTCGAGGTGGAGCTAGTCGGCAGCGCCGGCGTCGCGGAGTCGAGCACCGTGTCCGGCTGCTTGCCGTCGATCCAGAAGAACGTCTGCGCGTGGGCGTGGTCCGGGCTGTCGGGATCGGCGATGTCGCCGGTCATGTGGTTGATCTGCAGGACCCGGATCAGGTACTTGCCGTCGGGCAGGGGCGAGCCGTTCGGAAGCGGCGCCAGCCGATCGTCACCCACCCGTGACATGTCGAAGACATCGGGGCTGCGATGGCTGAGGTTCGCCGTGTGGATGTTCCAGTCCCCGTCGATGTCGAGGGCGTCCTCACCGTAGCCGGTCCAGAAGGTCCATTCGACCGGAGTCAGGGTGGGCCTGCATCCGAGGAGATCAAGGGCGATTTCCTGCGCCGTGCATTGCGTCGACCGGTAGTACTGCTTGCCCGTACTCATCTGGTACAGGTTCATCGACACCTCAGGGTTATAGGTGAAGACGTTCAGGCTGGCCGTCCCCCGGAAATCAACGGGCTGCGTCTTCAGCGCGATGCCGTCGGGCGGATTGACGACCGTGACCGCGCGAGCGTTCGAGGACGCGGCCAAAAAGAGCGCGGATAGGAGCACCGCAGCCAGGATGGTGCGGGTCAGCGAGTTGGTGTGCCTGGTTGCCATCTGATCCCTCATCTCGCCGGGCCTTGCCGGCTCGGCGATCATACACACTTATAGAACGCTGTGTGGTGAAAGTGTGCGTCAGAGGCCGAACCAGCAGCGAGACCCGGAAAGTCAGCGATAATCGCTGACTTTCCGGGTCTCGGTCTGAACCGTCCTTAGAGCTTCCAGTTGACCTCGGTCAGCCGGGCGTTGTTGCCGGAGGGATCGCGAAAGCCGCAATCGACGCCGTACGGGGTCTCCTCCGGTTCCGAGGTGAACTCGACCCCGCGACCTTTCAGCTCTTCAAACGAAGCCCGGCAGTCATCGGTGGTCAGGAAGATCGTGCCGGCGAACCCCTTCGACATCAGCTCCTCGACATCCGACTTGGTCGCCGCGTCCATCACCGGTTCACCCGGGATCGCCATCAGGACGATGCCGTTCTCCTGCCCCGCGGGACCGACCACCAGCCAGCGGAAATCACCCATCTCCGACATCGTCACATCCGACTTCACTTCGAGACCGACCTTCTTCGTCCAGAACTCGAGCGCCTCCTCCTGGTCGCGCACCCAGAGCTGGTTGAACTTGATCTCCATTTTGGTTCCTTTCAAATCGATGACTGTCGGGGGCGATACTAGGAACCGTCGGCAGGTCTGTCTTCTCGAAACGTCCGGTGTCGCGGCCGTCCGTAGATTCGAGTGATGCATGCTGGAACCATCACCTGTGCGGCCGCCGGCGGATGCTCTTTCCGGTAGCCGGTCGGGGTCACTCCGTAAGCCCGTTTGAAGCTTGTCGTGAAGGAACCGACGCTGCTCAGCCCGACCGACACGCAGATGTAGGCGACCGAGTAATCGGTGTTCCGGAGCATCGCCGCGGCCCGCTCCAAGCGGCGGGTCAGCAGGTAGGCGTGCGGCGAGACCCCGAAGGCCTCTTTGAAGCGTTCGCTGAAGTGAGCCCGGGAGAGACTCGCGGCTCTCGCCATGTCTTCGACCCCGAGCGGCTCGGTGTACCGGGAATCGGCGAGATCCCGAGCCCGGAGCAACTGCCTCGAAACGTTTGAAACGACCACGGGTCGATTATCCGGCACCCGGCGCAGACCTACACGGCCCCTTTCTTTCTGGGAGCATCGGTCCGTGGCCGAAGCCGGAAACGACATCGAACTCGCCCCCCTCACCACCCTCAAGCTCGGTGGGCCCGCGGAGCGGCTGATCAAGGTGAGTGACACGGCCGAGCTGACCCGCCTCGTCCAGGCGGCCGACGCCGAAGACGAGCCCTTGTTCTTCCTGGCCGGGGGGTCCAATGTCGTGATCGCCGACGCCGGAGTGCCAGGCACCACGGTCTGGATCCGCACGCGGGGCATCGAGCGGCGCGAGCTCGAGGACGGCCGCGTCTCCCTGACCGTCGCCGCCGGCGAGAGCTGGGACGAGCTGGTCTCACTCTCGGTCGACTCCGGGCTGGCAGGCATCGAGTGCCTTTCCGGAATCCCCGGAACGGTCGGCGCTACCCCGATCCAGAACGTTGGCGCCTACGGCCAGGAGGTCTCCTCGACCATCGCCTCGATCCTGGCCCTGGACCGGAAATCGAGCGAGCTGACGGCGCTGACCGCCGACCAGTGCGGCTTCGGGTATCGCTCGAGCCGGTTCAAGGGCGATGACCGCTTCCTGGTGCTGGCGGTCGAGTTCGTCCTCGATCCGGCGGACGAGTCGGCACCGGTCGCCTACGGCCAACTGGCCGGCGCCCTCGGGGTCGAGACCGGTGAACGAGCTCCCCTCTCGGTCGTACGGGAGACGGTGCTGGAGCTGCGACGATCGAAGAGCATGGTCGTCGATCCCGACGACCCTGACTCGGTCAGCGCCGGCTCCTTCTTCACCAACCCCCTGCTCGACGCCGGCGACATGATCGAACTGATCGCCCGGGCCGAGGAGCTACTCGGCCCCGACGACCCGCCTCCTTCCTATCCGGCCCCGGAGGGCCTGGCCAAGACCTCGGCCGCGTGGCTGATCGAGCGCGCCGGATTCACCCGGGGATTCGGGCAGGGGCCGATCGGGCTTTCACGCAACCACACGCTGGCGATCGTCAACCGTGGCGGCGGAACGACCCGGGAGCTGGTTGCCTTCGCCCGTGGCATAGCCGAGCGGGTCGAAGAGGTTTTCGATGTGAGGCTGGTCCCGGAGCCGGTCTTCGTCGGCCACCGCTGGTAGCGCGTCAGGGCTTGCCGACCAGCTTGCCAAGGGTGTTCTTGAGCCCGCCCACGACGTTGTTGACACCCTGAGACACCGGATCCTTGCCGGGCAGGGTCGGGATCGCGCCGGTCACCTGATCGGTGACCTGCTGAACCGGCTTCTGGACGGTCTCGGTCAGAGCCTTGACCGGGTTCGAGGTCGTGTTCCCCGCGTTGCCGGAGCCGCCACCGGAGGAGTTGCCGTTGCCCGAGCCACCCGAGCTCCCGCCATCGTTTCCGCCGTTGTCGCCTTGCCCGTTGTCGTCTCCCCCACCGCTGTTTCCACCGCCGGCGCCCTGCCCGCCGCTGTTCTCCGCGCCGGCGCCTCCCCCGCCTTGGACGCCCTCGTCACCGCTCGCATCTCCCGTGGCACCATTCCCAGGCCCGGACGTGCCGGGCCTGACATTGCCGCCACCTTCGCCGGAGGATCCAACGCCGCCCTTCCCGGGCGCATGTCCCGAGGTGATCCGCCCGCTTTCGCCCTTTCTGGAACGGGCTTTCCTGTCACCGGCCTCTGAGCCCGGCTCCGGCCGGGTCGTCGGCTGGCCCTGAACCCCGTCATCACCGCTGGAAGCGAGTTGGCCGACGGTGGCACCGGACTCCTGATGCAGGATCGCGGGGTGATCGGGGTTCTGCTTCTGGAAGTCCTTCTCGATTCCCGGAGCCGCCCCGATCACCGCCGCCGCGGCGCCTACCGCGGCGGCCTGCGAGACACCGGTTCCGAAGTTGATCGTCGACTGGCCGACCTGGCGGCCCAGCCCGAGCAGGGCGGCGGTCAGGGCGACCAGCCGGCTGCTCGAGTACCGGCTGTCGAAGGTCCGCACGACGCGAGGGTCGAGGTGAGTGCCGGCTTCCTGCCGCAGCACTTCGAGAGCTTCCTCGTGTGAGCTCGGCTGGCGGTAGGAGCAAGCCGAGGTCAGGGTGTCAAAGGTGTCGGCGACGGCGATGATGCGGGCGCCCAGCGGGATCTGCCCCCGGGAGAGGCCGTCTGGATAGCCGCTGCCGTCGATCCGCTCGTGATGGTGGCGAACGATCGCGGTCAGCTCCGGATCGCCCATCCCTGCGACCAGCCGGGCTCCGGCCGCCGAGTGCTTCTTGATCTCCGCGAACTCGTCGTCGGTCAGCAGGTCGGGCTTTTCGAGGATCTCCCAGGGCACCTCGATCTTGCCGATGTCGTGGAGCATCGCGGCGGTCCGGATACGGGCGATCTCCTCGTCGGCCATGTTCAGGCTTCTGGCGATCGCGGTGGCGTGGCGGGCGACCCGCCTCGAGTGGCCGTGAGAGCGCGGGTCCCTGGCCTCGAGCGCCCCGGCCAATCTCTCGAGCTCCCCGGCCCGGGCCTGGGAGGACATGCCTTCGCCGGCGCTTTGACCGACGAAATCCTCGGAACGAGCCAGCAGCCGCTCGAAGCGGCGATGGCGCAGCCAGCCCCAGAGCATCAGATCCTCGAAGAGGACAGTGCCGCCGGATCGACGACGCTTCCAGAATTCCGAGATCGCGTGGGAGAACAGAACCGAGATCAGCACCGGGATCACGATCAGCAGAGCCGGAGACGTGACGAGACCCTCGGCGCGGATCCCAAACGCCGCGACGCAGGGAACGAGCACGACCAACGCGGTGAGGCCAAGAGCTACCGGCAGACTGCATCTGCTCCGACCTGCTGGGTCTGCTGTGGACGAACCGCCTGACACCCCTCGCTCCTCCAAAGTCTGGAAACATCATAGTACTCGGTGATCAAGGGCGCCAGTCGTTTTCAGACCCGCATCATTCGACGCTACGCGGACAACACTCCGGAAGAGTCGGCTATTTGACGTTCTTGTTGGTGTAGAGCTCCGCGTCGGCACGATCGGCGCAGGCCTGGAGCTCTTCACCAGGGGCGAGTTGTGCAACCCCATATGACCAGTTGATGGGAGAGGCATCCTTGAGTGCCCCCATCATCTGTCGTGCGTCATTCGAGTTGCTGCCGGGCAGCACCAGCAGAAACTCGTCCCCACCTACTCGGGCAAGAATGTCGATCTCGCGAATCATTCCCGCCCAGCTTTCGGCACATTGCCTCAAGACTTGATCGCCTCGGGCATGACCCTCCCTGTCGTTGATGGCTTTGAAGCCATCAAGATCGATATGAGCCAGCGAGACCGGCTGATCGAGACGCCGGCAGAGAGCGATCGCCCGATCTGCCTCGGCGATCAGCCCGATCCGGTTGTGCAGGCCGGTCAGGGGATCGGTCACCGCCACCGATCTGATCGACATGACGGCCCGGCTGAGCACCTCCGCCCCGACCAGCACAGTTACCCCGAATATCAGCCAGGAACCGAATACGCCATGTATCCCCCCGACAAGTATCCCTAGCCCGAGCAGAAGCCAGAGCAGAAGCACGCCGAGCCGGGCCTCGCCCGGCTCGAAGTTGAAGGTTATGACCCCGCACAGCATGAAGAAGACCGACGCCGTGAGCGCCGCCGCAAGACTGATCGAAATCGTGTCGGTTGCCAGCACCGGGGCCAAAAGAGCGGCCGCGCCGAGGATCACCGTGACCAAGATCCAACCGGGAATGCGCATGCTCTGGTTGAGCATGCGCATGCGAGGGGCAGGGTCTTGACTCTCAAACGTCACTCTGCAATGACGTCCCAGGAAGGCACCGAACTCCCCCCCCCCCTTTTTTTTAGGCAGTCTCCGCGGCCGCGCTCAGCGCAGACCGAACTCTTCGCCGGCGTCGGTGGTCGGCTTCGCCTCGACCGACTTCTGCGGCTCCGGGCCCTGCTTCACCGGGACCCGTGGCCTGGGCGCCGGAGGGGGATCCACCGGTGCCGGCGCAGGTTCCGGGGGTGGGACATAGGCAGGTGGTGGAACGTAGACTGGCTCCGGAACGTAGGCTGCGGTCTCCTGCTCGGCCGCCGCTGCCTGAGCCGCGGCGCGACGCTTCTCGGCCGCCCTGGCCTTAGCCTTCCTCGCCGCCCGACGAGCCGCGGCCGCGTGAGCCGCACGACGAACGGCAGCGGCCTTCGCGGCGGCAGCCGTTCCGGATGCCCCGTCTTCGCCAGAGGAAGCCAGCGAAGAGTCTGACCCCTCGCCGGATCCCTGGTCCGAGTTGCCACCGCCGATGGTTCCGGTCGCGAGGCCGCCCGCCACGGCGGCCACGGCCACGGCGGCGGTCGCCGTTCCCGCGATCGTCGCCTTGCGGCCCACCGACGCTCCCTTGCCCGCCACCGCCCCGCCTTTGGCGAGGCCACCGGTGGCCGCCGTCTTGCCGCCACCAACCAGGGCGACCCCGCCGGCGGCGGAGCCCGCGAGGCCCGCACCACCGGCAAGCAGCGCAAAAGCGAGCGGCAGCGGCGGTCCGATCGCGGCGAGCCCACGCTCGGTCCAGACATCGTGACGACAGGCCGAACAGTGGTCGAGATGATCGCTGGCCAGGCGGTACTTCTCGCCGTCCGGGTCCAGCATTCCGAGGGCGAAGGCACGGATCGTCGGCGCGAGCTCGGCACAGTGCTCACCGGAGCGGACCGCCTCGACCACTGTTCCGATCCTGGCCGAGGCACGATCCATGATCTTCTCCATACGTTTGGGCCGGACGCCCATCGCCTCGGCCGCTTCAGGCCGGGTGTAGCCGTAGAGGTGGCAGAGCGTCGCCGCTTCGAGCTCCCGGGCGGAGAGCTTGGACCGGAATCCCTCTCGGATCTGACGCAGCTGAATCTGGGCGTCGAGCTGTGAGTCGAGATCCAGATCGACCCCGATCATGTCGAGCTCAGCCGAATCGGCCCGGCGGCTCACCTTGAGGGCCCGGATCTCGTTCAGTGCACGCCGGTAGCTGACGGTGACCAGATAGCCGACCCGGTTCTCGATCTCCTCGCCGTCGGCCAGGGCCAGGTAGAGGGCGTGCCAGGCCTCGTTGTAGGACGCTTCGAGATCCGCCCCCGAGCCACCGACCCCGGCGGCCGAGAGCTTCGCGGTGACGGTGCGAATCACCTCCGCCTTGTGCCGGTCGTACTCGACGGTCACCAGGTCATTGGCGGGAGTCAATGCCGGCCGACCTTGATACGTACCTTGCGCACCGGGCTCTTGACCAGCGGCCACGGCCACCCCGGGCCATCGTGGACGACCGCCCGGAACGAGAAGACCGCGTTGCGCTTGACATAGCGGAAACGATAGGTCCAGTTCCAGTTGCCGCCCGAGCGGCTGCGGACCGTGGCCACGGATTGCCACTTGCCGGCCGTCTTGGCCTGAATCTCGATCGGCACCCGGGCCGCCGACGGGCCGGCTCCGGTGAGCCGGCCCTTGAAGCGCACCTTGCGCCCGATCCGGATCTTCGCCGGTTTCGGGCGCAAGGTGAGACCGAGCCGGCTGCGCACCCTGACCGAAGCCCGCGACGAGACGGCGGCGCCCGGATAGGCGGCGAACGAGATGCCTACCTGCCGTGCGCCTGAACCGGGAACCGGGATGCTGAAGCGGCCGTCCGGACCCGTGGTGACATCCGGGCTTCTGGCTTCGACCAGGTCGGCGACGCCGAGCTGGGTGATCCCGACCACGAGCACGGCTCCCGCGACGGGTAGCCCTGCCTGGGTGGTCAGCCGACCCGCGATCACAGCGGCGGCGCCGGGTTTCTGCCAGATGTCACCGGTGTTGAGATTGATCAGCGGGTCCGATACCGCCGGAACGCCGTTGTCCGGGAGCGGGGTCCCGGGATCGGGGTCGTTGACGGTGAAGTGGACCGGACCGAAGGCCGTCTGGTTCCCCGCCGCGTCGGTGACCGTTCCCGTCGCGACGTGGGTTCCCGGATCGAGAGCGGAGCGGTCCACCGTGAAGACGTGTCCGATCCCGGCTGGGCAAGGGTCGGCCACCTCATAGGGCTCCACGCAACTGCCGGCACCGCTACTCATCGACTGATACGGCATCCCGTCGATGTCGAGATCCATCGACGCGACGCCGGAACCGGAGTCGGCCGCCCAGACGAACAGGTTCGCCTCGCCCCGATGGGAGCCCGGCTCGGTCAGCGTGCCGTCGACCGAAACGACGGTCGGGGCATCGTTCTCTTCAAGGGTCACTCTCGACCCCCACAGGACGTAGTAGGCAGCGGGCGGGCTGGCGGCCGGGTCGCATCCGGTCGAGGTGACGCACCCGGCCCAGAGCCGGAGGCCGTCCAGCGACAGGCCGCTGCGAACCCACTGGTTGGACGGGTCATCCGGATCCAGCGGGGAGCCTTCGAAAGAGCAGCTGAAGTAGGGCAGGGCCAGATTCGAGGCGCAGCCCCAGTCTTCCGTGATGATGCCTGTGGTCTCGCCGGTCGCGGCGACGTAGGCACCGGGCCCGGTCGGTATCGCTGCCCTGACCGCGCGGTTCAGCCGATACCCGGTCACGGTCACGTCCGGCGGCAGTTTGAGCTCGAGGTTGATCCGGGCCTTGCGGTTGCCGGTGCCGCTGTCGGTGAGCCGTATGTCGAGCGGGCCGCCAGTCGCGCAGCCGTCGGACATGGAAGTGTCGCCCGGATCGGCGAAGGAGGTACTGACCTTCCAGGCGTCGCCGCTCAGCGGTTCACCGACCGGGCCGCGGCACGACCAGACGTCATAGGTACCGGCCGACGCGGGCGCAATCTGGCAGGTCAGGGCCGCCAGGGTTATCAACCCTGAAATCACTGTCAGAAGCATTCGTTTGCTCGCGAACATCTCCCTGTTTTTTCGTGCGTCCAACCCTGCGCTACGAGGACGCTTTACATGAGGCTATCGGCTGTGCTTCCGGTGCGCGTTACAGTTCGGTCATGAGCGAGGAGAACCGACGTTTCGCATTGGCGGAAAGGCCCACCGGCCTGATCGACGAGAGCACTTTCACCCTGGAGAGGAATCCGGTCCCAGAGATCGGCGAGGGTGAGGCCCTCGTCCAGGTGAAATGGATCTCGATCGACCCGACCAACCGGACCTGGATCGGCGAGGAGCCGACCTATCTGCCTCCGGTCCAGATCGGCGAGACGATGCGGGCTCTCGGCCTCGGCGAAGTCATCGCCTCCGACAACGAGAACTTCCCGGTGGGCAGTCTGGTCAACGGCCTGACCGGCTGGACCGACTACACGGTGATCAGTGACTCGAACCCGCTGATGCTGGTTCCGGACAGCGCCAGGTCGGCACCGCCGGCGACCCTGCTCGGCACGCTCGGGATGACCGGATGCACCGCATACTTCGGCATGCTGGAGATTGGCGAGCCGAAGGAGGGCGACACGGTGGTGGTCTCCGCCGCGGCGGGCGCGGTCGGCACGGTGGCCGGGCAGCTGGCCAAGTTGAAGGGTGCGCGCGTGGTCGGGATCGCCGGCGGCCCCGAGAAGTGCGCCTGGATCGTCGACGAGCTCGGTTTCGATGCCGCGGTCGACTACAAGGCCGATGATTGGAGGCGGCGGCTGAAGGACGCGACTCCGGACGGCATCGACGTCGACTTCGAGAACGTCGGCGGCGAGATCATGGACGCTGTCTTCGCTCGCCTCAACATCGGGGCCCGGGTCGCGCTCTGTGGGCTCATCTCCGGTTACAACTCGGAAGACGGTCGCCCCGCGGGACCGGCCAGCTTCGGCAACCTGCTGATCAAGCGGGTCCGCCTCCAAGGCTTCATCATCCTCGACTACTACGCACGCTTCGGCGAAGCGATCCGGCAGCTCTCGGAGTGGGTGGCCGAAGGAAAGATCAAGTCCGAGCAGACCGTGGTCGAGGGATTCGAGAATCTTCCCGATGCCCTCAACATGCTCTTCAAAGGCGAGAACAAGGGCAAGCTGGTCGTCGAGATCAACGACTGAGCCCTCAAGCGAGGGTGTCGGGTTCGTCCCAGCGCAGTTGTCCGACGGAGTAGCATCGCCTCATGGTCGGTGTCCTCTCGCAGGCACGGCGTGTCACGCCCAAGCGCCTTCCCGGCATCCTGCTGGGCCTGCTGATCTGTACAGCCGCCTTGTCTGCCTGGGTCAGCCCGGCCTCCGCCAACCAAGTGGGCAACGTCAGCGTGGACACCTGCGTCGGCGCCAACGGCTGCACCAACACCAGCACGATTCGAGTGGACGAGCGGTATTTCGGCGTGCTCGTCCACTTCACCGCGACCAGCGGCCTCCCGATCGACGGCACGATTTCGGTCCAGGCACCGCCCGGCACGGTTTTCTCCACGTCGATCGTGGCCCAGCTCCAGTTCAACAATGCCTCCGAATCGGTCAACTCGGTGACGATCAGTGACGGCGGCCGGAAGCTGGTGGCCGTGGTCCCGCCGTATCTGGGGTCTCTGACCACCGGGACTTCCGCCAGCCTGGTACTCGGAATCCTCGACGACAAGATCCAGTTGCCACCGGTTCCCGGAGTCTGGTCGCCGACCGTGTGGACCAGCTCCGACCCGGATCAGGTGACCGTGAGTGCGGCCGGCTCGATCACCACGCTGCCCGGGCTGCCGGCCTCGCTCGTGCTGGAAGACGACTCGCGGAGCGCTACGGTCGGTATGCCGTTCGACGCCCTCCAGGCAAAGGTCTTCGACTCGCGAGGCAACGCGCTGACCGGGGTGCCGGTCGGGTTCACCATCCCCGATCCCGGGGATGGTCCCGGCGGCTCCTTCCCCTCGACCGGTGACTTCTACCTCGCCGAGACAGGCGCGGAGGGCGAGGCATCTGCCCCGGGCATCACCGCCAACCACGTGGCCGGCCGCTGGCGCGTGATCGTCTCCGCCGGGGCGGCGCCCAGCCGCCAGGTCGATCTGGCCAACCTGCCCGACAAGGCCGCTTCAATGACCCTGGACCTGAGCCCATCGACCGTACCGGCGGACGGCGCCACCTCTGCGACCGCGAGGGTTCGGCTCGACGATGCGTTTGGAAACCCGGTGCCTGGCGACGCGGTCACCCTTGGCCTGGAAGGAACCCAGATCGCCGTGACGGACAACGGCGACGGAATGTATTCCGGGGTTCTCCCTGCCGCCGATGCCGCCGGTCAGTTTCAGGTGACCGCCGCCGACGCCTCGGTTTCTCCGACGCTGACCGCGGCTCGGACCTTGACCCGCTCGGCTCTGCCCGCATCTTCGATCGCAGTCAGCCTCAGTCGATCCTCGGTCCGGGCCGACGGCAAGGCCACGACGATCGCCACCGTGAGGCTCCGCAATTCGCTCGGGGCCGGGGTGCCGGGAGCATCGGTGATCGTGACCTCGAGCGGGGGCCAGCGGGTGTCCGCTGTGGCCGACAAAGGTGACGGTGTCTACGAGGCCAAGGTCACGGCTGGAACCAAGGTCGGCCAGAGCGTGATCAAGGCGGCGGCCGGCACGCTGACCGCATACGCCCAGCTCGAACAGGTCGCTTCGGCAACCGGTTCTCGCCCGGTCGTGAAGATCACCGGCGGACCGAAGGGCAGAGTCAAGACAGGGAAGGTGACTTTCCGCTTCAAGCGCCTCAAAGGACAGGGCACTTTCCAGTGCCGATTCGACGCGGGCCGCTGGCAGGGCTGCAAGTCACCGGTCAGCTACCGGCCCAAACCGGGTCGCCACATTTTCCGGGTCCGGTGCGTGGCCCCGGACGGGACGGCAGGCAAGCCGGCCATGCGCCGGTTCAAGACTCGATTTCGTAGCCCCGCCCTTCCAGTAACGGCCCGATCAAGCCAAGACCCTCGAAGAGGACGTGGCGAACGGCGATAGCTTTCAAATCAGCGCGGTTCGGTCGAGATCCCGAACCGACGTGTGGCCGGTCAAGGCGAGGGCGACGTCCGCGTCGGCCCGGAGCACCTCGAGCATCTTCCTGACCCCGGCTTCGCCCTCGGCGGCGACCGCCCAGGCCCAGGCCCGGCCGACGATCACGGCCCTCGCTCCGAGAGCCATCATCTTGACCACGTCGAGCCCGGTGCGAACTCCGCCGTCGGCCAGAACCTGGGTCCGGTCTCCGACCGCCTCGGCCACCGCCGGCAGGGCGGTCGCGGTCGAGGGAACCGAGTCGAGCTGGCGGCCACCGTGGTTGGAGACGACCAGACCGTCGACCCCGACGTCGACCGCCCGCCGGGCGTCCTCGGGATCGAGGATGCCCTTGACGACCAGCTTGCCCTTCCAGTTCTCGCGCACCCAGGCGATGTCGTCCCAGGTCACCGAGGGATCGAACTGGGCGTCGACCCATTCCTTGAAGTCCTCCGGGCTCCGCGCGCCCGGCACCACTTCCTCGAGATTCCCGAAGGTGAGCGGCTTGCCGCCCAAGGCGACGCTCCTGACCCAGCGCGGGTGAGAGACGAGGTCGATCCCCCGCCGCACCTTGGCCCAGGTCGAAGGGGTTCCGACCATCGCGTTGCGGGTGTCACGATGCCGGGCGCCGACCACGGCAAGGTCCACGGTCAGCATCAAGACCGGCGAGCCGACCGCTTCGGCCCGGCCCATCAGCTTCTCGGCGTACGCCCGGTCGCGCATCATGTAGAGCTGGAACCACGGCGGCACCGAGGTCGCCTCGGCCACTTCCTCGATCCCGCAGATCGAGACGGTCGATTCGGTGAACGGCACCCCGGCCGCCTCCGCGGCACGGGCGGCCTGGACCTCAGCCCGCTGAGCGAACATGCCGGCCAGGCCGACCGGCCCCAGGATCACCGGCATCGAAAGCTGCTGGCCCAGCACCTCGGTCGCCTGCTCCCGGACCGAGACGTCCTGCATCACCCGCTGCCGCAGCAGAACCCGCTCGAGATCCGACTCGTTCGACTTCAGGGTCGCCTCTTCATAGGCGCCGCCGTCGGCGTAGTCGAAGAGCTGGCGAGGCAGCCGCCGACGGGCGAGCTCCCGGTAATCCCGCACCGTGGCGGGCTGGACGTTCAGAGGCCGATCCGCTGAAAATCGCATGGCGGCAACCTACCGCCTGACCTTCAGGCGGAACTTTCCGAGGCCGGCAGCAGGATCTCGAACCGAGCCCCGCCCAGAGGCGATGCCAGGCAGCGAGCCGATCTCCCGTGACCGTTCGCCGCTGAACCGGCAGACCGGCGGCTCATTCTCTAATTTGACGAAGGATGGCGCGGCGGAGAAAGCATCGGCTGAAGACGCTCGGGACCGAGGTCGGTGGGATCTACCGGGGCGTCTTCCACGTCTACCGGTTCTGGTGGACCGAGATCCTACTGCTCTCGCTGATCATCTTCGTGCCGCTCGGCCTGCTCGACGCAGCCGATTCCTCGGCTCTCGATTCGATCCACTCGACCCATGACTTCAGGTTCATCGCATTGGCCGCCGGGGCGCTGATCATCACCGCCACCAGCATGCTGGGCGAGGTCTTTCTCGCCGGCGCCGTCGGGCTTTCCCTGAGCCATGCCAGGGACGGGAGGCCGCCCGCCCTCCGGTTCATCGCCCGGCGCCTCAATTACGGCCGCCTGATCGCGATCGACCTCTCCTATGTCCTGATCGTCGCGATCGGACTGGTGCTGCTGGTGATCCCAGGCATCGCCGCCCTGGTCTATCTGTCACTGGCCGGTCCGGTGGCCGAGACCGAAGATCGCCGCTACCGCGCTTCGTTCAAGCGCAGCTTCCATCTGATCCGGGGCAATTTCTGGCTGGTCTTCTGGGTCATCTTCCCGATCGAGATCCTGGGTGGAGCGATCCAGAACGGGCTCGAGTCGGCCCTTGACTTCCTGTTCGGCGAGTCGTTCGTCGTCCTGGGCCTGACCGAAGCACTCGCCAACGTGGCGCTCTCGCCTCTCTTCGCCATCGCCGTCGTGCTGCTGACCCGTCGCCTGGTCCTGTTCAAGGACGGCCATCGGCTCGAGGGGCCCGATCCGCAGGAGCTCCGCGCCTTCCGCTCCCCGGCCTGAGCCGCGGTCCACGGCCGGAGCGAGTTACAGAAACAGGTGGGTCTTCAGAGCCTGAAGCTCTAGAGTCAGTCGCCAATGAATCCGCAAGGCACTGTGGGACAAGGATGACTACCTCGACAGCCGATGAATTCGTCACTCCAGAGGACGTGACGGAAGCGGTTTCCGAGCGGCGGGGCTGGAAGCTCTATCAGACCATACGCCTGATGCTGCGCCCCCTGCGCTGGTGGGCCAGGCTGCGGGTCAAGGGCCTGGAGCACCTGCCACTGAAGGGCGCCGCCCTGATCGTCTCCAACCACGACTCATGGCTCGACCCGCTCGCCATCATCGAGTCGATGATGTGGCGCCGGCGCCAGCTCCGCTTCCTCGCCAAGCAATCCCTCTGGAAGTTCAAGCCGCTCGGGTGGATCCTCGACGAGGCGGATCAGATCCCGATCCGCCGGGGTGAATCCGACACTGCGGCCCTCGAGGCCGCGGTCGAAGCGCTCGGCCGCGGCGAGACGATCGGCATCTTCCCCGAAGGCACTCTTTCCCGCGGCACCGAGCTGCGAGCCCGGCGAGGGGTTTCGCGCCTGGCCCGGGCCTGCCCCGGGGTTCCGATCGTCCTGGTCGCGGTGACCGGCAGCACCGAGGTCAAACGGTTCCCCAAGCGCCCGCAGGTCACGGTCGAGTTCTTCTCCCCGGCCGGTGGTCTGTTCCATCCCGAAGAGGAAGACCAGGAATTCGCCCAGCGGCTGCTGGACGAGATCAGGGCCAAGGCTCCGCGGGTCAGCTAGAGCTCAAGCCGGGACGACGACCTTGTCGAGCCCGCTGCCGATGTTCCGGATCAGTATCTTGGCGATCAGCCGGTCGAGCCCGGGGACCGCGGTGCCGATCTCGATCCTCCACTCCATGTGAGTTCCGGAATCGGCGGGGGTGAACCTGACCTCTCCATGGTGATGGTTGAGCGGCGTCCCCTTGGTTACCTCGTACTCGATCAGATCGTTCGGCTCGAACTTCGTCACGGTCTCCTCGAATCCACCTACCGGTCGCGGGGGCTTGAGACGGCGAACCGAACCGACCCCGTTGCGGCTGCCGTCGCTGCCGTTGCTCAGCCGGGTGACCTCAGCCCCGAAGATCGCGCCGAGGTTCTCGTGTTCGGCGAAATAAGCGAAAACCTTGTCCGGCGGAAGGTCGAAGTCCTTGTCGAATCGCATCCGTTGCATGCCGCGATCCTACGCCTTCATCTCGTAGCCGCCCGCGAGCGCGCGGGTCTTGGCCCAGACCGAATCGAAGCGATCCTGGTCGACGACCGGTTTGGCGATGGCTGAACGCGCCCATTCCTGTTGCGCTTCGGTCGACGAGGTCTTGCCGTGGAGTTCCGCCGCGTAGGCGGAGAAGTCGCGGATCATCACGTCGAAGATCTGATCGAGGGTGTCCTCGGGCAATCCGATCAGGGCCGCCTGCTCGCAGATCAGCTGACCGTAGGGGATCAGGGTGAAGAGCTCGCCCAGCGTCAGCAGGAAGTCGAGGTCCTTCTGCTGCTCCTCGTCCGGGCCGGACTCGACCAGGAACCCCTTGAACGACTCGGCCAGTTCCATGAACCTGGCCACGTTCGGCACCGAACCGAAGGGCTCATATGCCTTCTGCCATGGGCTGAAGCGGATCTTCCCGAGACCACGGGCTGGACCCTGGCGGAAGAGGAACTCATCATCGCCCGGCTCCTGCCTTCGCTCGGGCGCACCTAGATCCGGGTCCGGGTTGAAGAGATAGGAGGCCATGAACTTGAGGACCAGGGCCATGTTCACGTGGACCGTGCCTTCCAGCTTGGGCAGGGCACGGATGTCGCGGGCGGCCATCTCGAACCACATGTCCCGCTCGAATCCCTTGGCGGCGATCACGTCCCAGAGCAGGTCGATCACCTTCTCGCCCTCGGTCGTGACCTTCATCTTGGTCAGCGGATTGAAGAGCAGGTAGCGTCGATCCTCCGGCGTGGCGCTGCGGAAGTAGTCGACCGCCCGCCAGGCGAAGAGCTTCATCGCCACGGTCCGGGCGAAAGCATCGGTGAATGCCTGCCTGACCTGCGGGAAGTCGGTCACCTTCATTCCGTAGAGCACCCGGCTGTCGGCGTGGGTGATCGCCTCCCAGAAAGCGTGCTCGCAGATTCCGATCGAGGCGAAACCGAGGTTGAACTTGCCGATGTTGACGGTGTTGAGCGCCGCGTCGAAGGCGCCCGGCCCGGTGTGCAGGACGTCCGCCGACTCGACCGGGTAGGCATTCAGATTGAACTGGGAGACGTAGTTCTGCGAGTTGACCACGTTGCGGACCAGCTCGTAATTCGAATGCTGAGAGTTCGCGGCGAAGAAGGCGTATCCGTCAGGGCCCTCGATCCCGTCGACCCGGCCGAAGACCGAGACCATCGCCGCCTCATTGCCGTTGCCGATGTAGTACTTGCCGCCGGTCGCGGTGTAGGTCCCTCCCGCGCCGTCGTCGCCGGCCGGGGTGAGCACCATGTCGGTCGAGTAGATGTCGGCCCCGTGTGCCCGCTCGGAGAGGCCGAAGGCGAAGATCGATCCCTTGGCGAGTTCCTCGGCGGCCTTCTTCCGGGCATTCTCATTCTCGGATTGGAAGATCGGGCCAAGCCCGAGGATCGAGACCTGCCACGTGTACCAGTAGGGCAGACCGTAGAAGCCCGAGAGCTCGCCCATCTCGCAGATCCTGGTGGTGTCCCAGCGGCGTCCGGGATCTCCGTCCGCATCGCGAGCCGGGGTGAGGAAGGTCTTGAAGATGCCGAGCTCGGCCTGCATCTCCAGGAAATCCGAGTACCAGCGGTTGTCGCGGTCGTCGTCCTTGAGCTGCTTCAGCCCGCGATTCTCGAACCATTCGATCATCTTCTTCAGCCGCTGCTCGTCGGCTGTGTCCAGATGCGGCGCCGACCAGGTGGACGGGTTGAGGATCAACCCATCGCCGGGAGTGCCGGGCGCGATCGAAGGGACAGCGGCTTCGGGACTGGCTTTCGGCTCCATCCCGGCAGCATATGCGGGGCTCGGCCCGAGTCTTCGGCCAGCCGGCCGGAATCGGCCGGAGGCCATCGACAGCCTGGCCCGGGTTTGCGTGGGATGCCCACCCAAACCCGGGCCAGGCTGGATGGATCAGGCTGTGGGCTTCAGCGTGACTGCTTCCCGAGCGGGGCCACCGCCGAGATGCCGATCACCTTGCCTTTGTAGTCGATCGCCTCGACCTGGAACACCTTGCCGGGCTGACCGACCTTGATGGCGGTCTCCAGGTTCGTCCAGCCATGGACGGTGGACGCCTTCAGGTGCTTGGCATCCGGACCGGTCAGCACACGCCATCGGTCGATGTCCATCGCCCCGTTCCAGCTCGCCCAGACCGTGGCGCCGTAATCGGTCTTCGCGCTGGCGATGGCCGGCCTGTGCTTGGGAATGCCGAACCACTGAGCCTTGCGGGCGCGGTAGGAGTTCGTCGGCGCCTGGTTGAAGGTCGCGTCGAACAGGACATCGCCCTGCGGCGAGAACTCGGTCATCCGGAAGTTGTTCCCCCAACCCACGAATGCGCCGCCGTTCGGCAGCTGCTTCATGGCTCCCTGGGAGCCTGAGGTCACCGGGTCGGGCTTGTGCGTGTACCGATGGACGAGGGTCACCTTGCGTGGCGTCTTGCCACCCCCGCTCGGCCGCAGGATCAAGCCGCTCGACTGCTTCTGGACGGTCGGCATCGAGCCGCCGACCGAACCGTTGTCGAAGATCGAGATGTCCCCGTTGGGAAGGCGCCGGACATCGTGCTGGTAGCCGAACAGGGTGCCGGGGCCGAGCTTGAAGTCGTTCGCCTTCGGCTTGCGGCCGTCGCCACGCAGGCGCCAGCGCACCCAGCCGGTGCGGTGGTCGACGCGGTAGATCGTGCAGGTGTGCCGGGCCGAGATCAGCAGGCTGTCACCATCGTTGGCGATCGCGTTGGCGTGGAAGAAATCCCACGGCGCCACGCCGTCCGGCTTGTTCATCGAGGCTTCCAGGTTGATGTTGCCGACGCTGTGCCACTCGAACAGCACCGCCCCGGTCTTGATGTCGATCTCCTGGATCACGTTGTCCATGACCTTGCTGCTCTTCGTGCCGCCGGGGAAACGACTCGTGTCCCAGAGCACACCGCGATAGGAGATAGCGAGGGCGGTGCCGCGCGGGGTCAGGGTCAGCTCGTGGGCGTCGGGCTTGTAGCCGTTGCCCATCCGGAAGCGCGCGATCACGTTGTACTTCCGGTTCAAGATGGTGAAGTAGCCGATCTGCGAGAAGCCCTGGGAAGTCGAGGCTCCCTTCCAGTAGGTCAGCACCGGCTGCCCCTTGTACACCTGGGGTTGGAAATTCTGGACCTGTTCGCCGTTGCCACCGTAGCCGGTCATCTGGAACCAGTTGATGCGGCCGAACCGGTCGAGAATGGTCAGCCCGGTCTGCTTCGGGTCGATGAAGATGTGGCCCTGATAGGCGGCGTCACTGGTCTTGAGGACGTCGATCTTCGGCGGCCTCAGGTCGGGACGGGAATGGAGCCGGGGGAACTTGTTGGGGGCTCCGGGGTGGCCCATCTTGTCGTCGCTGCCGTAGAAACGGCCGATCCGGACGTGGAAATCGCCATTTCGCGTGTGCCAGATCTTCTTGTTGGTGTAGACCCGGACCAGCTCGCCTGGGACGAACTTCTTGTAGGGCAGGAAGCTGACTCCGCGACCATCCGAGTGGGCGACTCGCCGACCGAGATGGCGTCCGCTGCGGGAGCCGACGACCTTGATCGGGCCCATGAAGCGTGGCTTCACGCCGCGGAAGCTGAAGGTGGTGCCGTCTGATGCGACAGGGGTGCCCGGTGACGGGAAAGCCGTGACCGGAAATTTGTAGGCAGCCGTCGCCGATGAGGCAGAGACCGCGGAGAACAGGAGGACGAGGGAGACGAAACTAAGGCCGAGGACTCGGCCGACTGGGGTAGGCATCGATCCTTTCTGGGTATTTACGTGAACGGTGTGTTCATCAACTTGAAACTGATCGCAGGCCGAGAGTTGCGGTCTCGCGCCGACGAAGCGATCAGAGCCGGGTCGACCGGGGCATGCGCCCGTCGGCGAACCGGGCCGCCCTGCTCTAGCATCGGCGTCATTAACGAGTCGGCTCGCTGAAGCTCGGCATGAGGTGAGGTCCGAAAAGTCAGTGATTATCACTGACTTTTCGGATCTCGTCGGCCAGCTTGCTCGGCCAGGATCTCGACGGCTCCCGCGAAGGCTCGGAGGCCGTCCTCCAGGTCCTCGTCGAGGCTGTCTTCGATCTTGTTGTGGCTGATTCCGCCGATGCTTCTGACGAAGAGCATCGCGACCGGGACCGGGGTCCGAGCGATCGCGACCGCGTCATGCAGGGCGCCGGACACCGGCGTTTCGTACGGCCCGATCGAGCTCACCGCCTCGGTGAGCGCCTCGGTCAGCTCCGGATCGAAGGAGGTGGCCGGGAAGGACCAGAGCCAGCTGACCCGTGGGGAGGTCGAGGTCTGGCCCGCGATCCGATCGACCGCCTCCCGGAGCTGCCGTTCCAGCTCGTCCATCTCGGCCGTGCTCGTGCTGCGGAGGTCGACCGTAGTCTCCGACCGCTCCGCGACCGCGGTGGCGACGCCGGGGGTGAGCTGGATCGACCCGCAGGTCGCGAGCGCGCCCCGGGCTTCGGCGATCGCCTTGATGTCGAGGCAGAGTCGTGCCGCGGCGAGGCCGGCGTCCCGGCGCAGCTTCATCGGGGTTGTCCCCGCATGGGCCGCCTGTCCGTCGAAGGCCACCATGAACCGGCGCACCTCCACCGCCCCGGCGGGGATCCCGAGCGCGACCTCGGCCGTCTCGAGGACCGGGCCCTGCTCGATGTGGAGCTCCAGCAACGCATCGAGGTCCGCCAGCCGGGATCGGCTCTCGCCCATCCGGTCCAGCTCGACCCCGTAGCCGCGGAGCACCTCCTCCAACTTCTGCCCGGAAGCATCGGTGAGAGCCCTGACCTCCCCCGGATCCAGCAGCCCGGCGGCGGCGCTGGAGCCGAGGGTGCTGTACCCGAAGCGGGCTCCCTCCTCGTCCGCCCAGTCGATCAGCCGCAGGGTCGCCTCGGCCCATCCGTCGAGCACCGCGGCCCGGAGGACCTCGAGGCCGGCGATCACACCGAGAGCGCCGTCGAGCCAGCCGCCGTTCGGCACCGAATCGAGGTGGCTGCCGACCGCGATGACCGGTCCTGCTCCCGGCGATTCGGCCCAGAGGTTGTGAGCCTCGTCGAGGCTGTGCCCGACCCCGATCTCGTCGAGCTTCGCGATCAGCCAGGCCCGGGCGGAATCCCAGGTCTCGGTCCAGGCGAGCCGTTGCGCGCCGTCGGCACCGCCGGTCAGCTCTTCCAGCTCGCGGAGGTCACGCAACATCCGATCGGGGTCGACACGGAGCTCCGCCTCAGGCGCCATCGCCGGCGTTCCTCACCGCACGTTCCGCTCTCGCGGCCAGCACCTCGCGCGCCTCCTCGAAGGGCCTCGAGAGAAAAGCAAGGTGGTCCGATTCGCCGTGCCGATGGGTGACCTGGCCCACATCCCCCAACGTCACCCGCTGCTTCAGGTAGTCGAGGCACCCGTCGATCAGAGCCATCATCGACTCCCGCATGGCCGGATCGTCCTTCCAGTACTCGCCGCCGGTCTTGACGTAGACGGGTGAGGCGTGCGCGCCCACGGCACGGCCCCAGGTGTCGTTGTGCCGGTCCTGCCGGCCGGGCTCGAACTCGCCACAGCGAACCGCGATCCAGGTGTCGGCGGAGATCTCGATCTCCTCGTCCAGGCTGAGCCCGCGTGCCGGCTCGGCCGACTCGATCGTGGCCCGCACCTCGCCGTCGACGATCAGCTCCAGCTTCCGGATCGGGATGATCGAGCTGACCTCGGCCCGCACCCTCACCTTGTCCCCGGCCTGCCGGGTCATCGTGGTGCCGGAGGTCTCGCCGTCGACCGAGAAGTCGATCAGGGGACCGCTGGTGACGAACGTGTCACCGGACTTGATCCCGTCGGTCCAGGACTCGAAGGACGTCTCCTCGCCTTCGGCGATCCGCGAGTAGGTCCTCATCAGGCCGAGCGGCACCTCCGAGGTCATCTTGTCGGTCCCGCCGACCAGCGGCACCCGGAAGCCGGCGTTCAGGTAGCGGTACCACTCGCCCAGGTTGTAGACATCCCAGGCCAGCGTCTCGACGGCATCGACCCTTCCGGTCGCGATCAGCGCCGGCGCCTCCCCGTAAGGGCAGGGGAAGTGGGCGAGGATCACGGTGCCGCCCTGCTCGTGGGTCTCGTCGGCCCAGTGGGACAGCGTCGCTTCTAGGCCTCCCCCGAGCTCGGCTTCCTCCGGGCCGCCGGTGTCCCAGGGCATCACGGGGCGTCTGAGCCCCAGCAGGCTGATGTGGCCGAGCACGTTCTGCCGGTTCTCCTGCGCCGTGAAGACGGTCGTCGCGCCGTCCTCCGAAATGACCGGCCGTCCGATCAAGTCCTCGGTCGAGCTGAAGTGATCGTGCCATTGGGTGGCCAGCGGGTTGACGAATCCGAGACCCTCGCCCCGACCTTCCAGCATCGCGCCCTGGGTCGAGAGGAAGTGAAGGTGCGTGTCGCCGCTGACCAACCGCCGGTCCGCCATCTTCGCCGCCCGTTCCAGTTCGAAGACGAACGAGGTGCTCTCGTGGGTCACGGCGATCTTCTGGCTGAGGGGCTCGTACTCGAAGCCGCATGCGACCTCGACCGTGACCTCGCCCACCGGCAGCCAGCCCTCGAAGGTGCCGTCGATGTAGGCGAACGAATGCCGACCCATCCGCAGGTCGCCGCCGACGTCGACGTACCAGGTGCCCATGTCCGAGTTGATGTGGGCGTGATGCCCGTGCGGCGCCCAGGGTACGCCGAACTCGTCCCGCATGTGGATGCGGGAGTGGAGATCCTCGCCGCTCGCGGCGTCCACGACCCTGCCCCTGACCCAGACCCATTCGTCCGCCGCGGGCTCGAGCTCGATCCCCTCCACCGAGGTCGATCCGATCTCCGACCAGGGCAGGGAGGCCAGCACCTCGCCGTCCTCCTTGACCGTGACCGTCGCCGAGGGGCTGCCGGACATGCGGACGTGGAGAGACTCCGGGTCCCCGGTTATCGCTTCCCCGAAACCGACCGTCCCAGTCGGTTCTCCGACCGTCCAGAGCGGGTAGTTGGCCGTGCCACGATCGACCTCGACCGTGATCTTCTCCTCCTTGACCGGGCGCCCGAACCTCAGGACGACGTCGCGGGAAAGGCTGCGGTCGAACGGTTCCTCGTCGAGGTCGCTGGCCGTGACCGCCGCGATGAAGCCTCGTGGCCCTCGCCCGTTGACCACGATGCTCTCCACCGCGAGGTCGCCCGGGTTCTTCCAGGCCCAGAGGAAGTACGTGTATGGGAGCACGTACGGCTCCCGCGTCTGGGGATCGTCCAAACCCTGAAGGCGGGCGCCCTGTTGGTCGTAACGGCCCTCGGCACGCGGGAGCAGGAAGTGCTGTGCGTCGGGGCGGGCGAGGAGCGGCGCCTGCCCCCAGTCCAGGGGCAGCGGGCGGTCCGGCCAATGCCTGGTCGTCACACCGATCTCGAGCCGCTCCCGGATCGGGACCGAATCGATCACCTCCCTGCCGGCGACGAATTCGTAGTCCGCGACATGTCGGCCGATCTCTCCACCGGCGTAGAGGTCGGTCTCGTAGATCGCGTGGGCGATCACGATCCACTTCGCGTCCCGGCCGACCGGGATCTCGACCGGCTTCTGATCATCGAAGCTGACCAGCTCGCCGATCTCAAAGGGAAGCCCGTGGAACGAGCAACTGCCGGAAGGGGCGTCGGGGTTCGGCAGCTCCGCGACGGCGGTATCGCCCAAGCCCTTCAGGTCGATCGGGACGTAGCCGTTCACGCCACTCCTCCCAACCGACCCAGGATGTTGTGCGTGATCCGTTCGATGAACTGATCGCGGGCGATCAGGCCGACCACCCACTCGGTGGTCCCGGCGTTGTAGACGGTGCCGTCGCCTTTCTCGAAGCAGGCGATCATGCCGGCGCCGGTCTCCCGGCCGCGCAGCCACTCGGGTGCGTCGTCGCCGAGGCCGGCGACCGTGGTCGCGGCGAAGTCCTCGATCGTGCCGCCGACCGGGATCGTGCCCTGCCAGCGGTCCTCCTCGCCGAGCACCGCCGGGCAGAGGCCGAGGATCTCGAGGTTCTCCGGCGCCCCGTCCTCGTAGGTGGGGTAAGGCAGCCCGCGGCGGAAGGTGAACTCCACCGCGTCGACCTCGAAGGCGGTGATGCCGAGCGGCACCGGGCCGAGCTGGTCGCCGTAGTAGAGGTCGGCGCCCTCGAACGACCAGTGCTTTGGCCGGTAGATCGTGTAGCCGCCACTCGAACGGGGAGTTGCCGTGCCGTAGCGGTTGTAGATCCCGCCCGAGCCGTTCAGACCCATGGTGGTCGCCCCGGGCCGGCCGACGCTGATCGCCTCCCAGATCGTGGTCGCCAGGTGCGGGGTCTCGGATGCCTTCGGGTCCAGTGACGGGAGCCGGTAACAGGCCTGGACGTCACCGTCCTCCTCCAGCCGTACCTGCCACTCGTAGTTGCCGCCGAACCGGGCCAGGTTCCCGCCGCGCTCGACGAAGGAGTCGACGGTGTCGCGCATCTTCCAGGACCAGTACTCGTCATGGCCGACGAGGATCGCGCACTCGTAGCCGTCCAGCGACCTCTCGTCCTGGTCGAGGTCGTGCTGGGTCAGGTAGTCGAGCTGGTAGCCGTTCGCCTCCGCCCAGATCACGAAGTGCCGCTCGTAGGTCGCCCATCCGGCGTCGGAGTGATGCCGTCCGTAGTCGTTCAGGCGGGCCCACTCGTAGGCCGGGAAGCGCGGCGTGAAACCGATCGGGAGATGCTCCCGATG
>Ga0153956_1000891_pt1 | contig 30020 bp, 21 predicted proteins | sample TSFL040MetaG_FD_104704 | JGI IMG/M metagenome (GOLD analysis project Ga0153956, IMG submission 104704) | Attine ant fungus gardens microbial communities from Florida, USA - TSFL040 MetaG | ecosystem: Host-associated > Fungi > Mycelium > Unclassified | place: USA: Florida, Wekiwa Springs... | reverse complement strand
GCCGATGCGGCGGATGTCCAGGCGCACCGAGGCGTAGAACTTCAGCGCGTTGCCGCCGGTGGTCGTTTCCGGGCTGCCGAACATCACGCCGATCTTCATGCGGATCTGGTTGATGAAGATGACCAGCGTGCCGGACTTCTTGATGTTCGCGGTCAGCTTGCGCAGCGCCTGGCTCATCAGGCGCGCCTGCAGGCCGACGTGCGAATCGCCCATCTCGCCTTCGATTTCCGCCTTCGGCGTCAATGCCGCAACCGAGTCGACGACGACGACATCCACCGAGTTGGAACGCACCAGCATGTCGGCGATTTCCAGCGCCTGCTCGCCGGTATCCGGCTGCGAGACGAGCAGGTCGTCGACGTCGACGCCGAGCTTCTCGGCATAGGTCGGGTCGAGCGCGTGCTCGGCGTCGATGAACGCCGCGGTGCCGCCGTTGCGCTGGCAGGCGGCGATGACCTGCAGGGTCAACGTGGTCTTGCCGGACGATTCCGGCCCGTAGATCTCGACCACGCGGCCGCGCGGCAGGCCGCCGACGCCGAGCGCGACGTCGAGGCCGAGCGAGCCGGTCGAGACGACTTCGATCGCCTCGTCGACGCGATCGCCCATGCGCATGACGGCGCCCTTTCCGAACTGCTTCTCGATCTGGCTCAGAGCGGAAGCGAGCGCCTTGCGCTTGTTGTCGTCCATCGTGGATTCCTCGTTGGGTAATGGCGGCGACAATGCCGCACCGATGTCTCAGGGGCTGAGAACATCGCAGGAGACAAAGTATCCCACAGCAGCGGACCGGGCGATCCGCGATCGGCGCGTCAGCTCGTAAGAATCCGCCGCACGCCGTCGAGCGCCGCGCTGACGGTCTGCCGCCGCACCGCCTCGCGATCGCCGTCGAAATGGAACAGCTCGGCGCGCGCATAGCCGCCACGGCGCTTCCAGCCGATCCAGACCGTGCCGACCGGCTTGTCCGGCGTGCCGCCGCTCGGGCCGGCCACGCCGGTCACGGCCACGGCGACGCTGGCGCCGTAGCGGGCGAGCGCACCGGAGACCATTTCCACCGCCGTTTCCTGGCTCACCGCGCCGGCGCGCTCGAGCGTCTGCGGCTGCACGCCGAGCAGCGCTTCCTTCGCCTCGTAGCTGTAGGCGACGATGCCGCATTCGAACCAGGTCGAACTGCCCGGGATGTCGGTCAGCACCTTGGCGATCCAGCCCCCGGTGCAGGACTCGGCCGTCACCATCGATTGTCCGCGCGCGAGCAGGCATTCCGCCACCGCCTGCGCCTTCGCGTTCAAGGTCTCATCCGGGATCGTCGGGGAAGCTGACACGGATACTCCCGCTTTGCTGGCGTCCGTGCGCGGCACGCCGTGAACAAGCCATCGATGAATCGCGGTCCATCGGACCGCGCGCAGCATACTCCACCGCCCGCGGCATGAGCCGGCGTCAAAGCAGCGGATCGAACAGCCGCGCCACGTGCATGGCGACGCGCCACGGGTACGGCGCATCGCGGTACTCGCGCTCGTCCACTTCGGCGGCCTGCGCGAAATCCCGCCGCAGCATCGCCTCGACATCGGCCGCGAACGCGCGATCGACGACGAGCGCACCGATCTCGAAGTTCAGGCGGAACGAGCGGCTGTCGAGGTTCATGCTGCCGACCGAAGCGGTGTCGTCGTCGACCAGCATGACCTTCTGGTGCGTGAAACCCGGCCGGTAGCGGAACACGCGGACGCCGGCACGCACCGCCTCGTGCGCATGCAGGCCGGAGGAAAGGAATACCGTGCGGTGGTCGGGACGCGACGGGATCAGCAGGCGCACGTCGACACCCCGCAGGACCGCAAGGCGCAAGGCGGCGCCGACGGCCTGATCCGGAACGAAGTACGGCGTCGTCAGCCAGACGCGCTCGCGCGCCGCATGGATCGCCTGCACGAAGAACAGCGAACCGCTTTCCTGCCAGTCGGCCGGCCCGGTCGCCGCGACCAGCACGCTCGCCGCGCCGTCGCCCGCCCGCGGCGCGCACGACGGCGGCTCCGCACCGGTGATCCAGCGCCAGTCTTCGGCGAACGCCCGCTGCAGGCCGGCGACGGACGGCCCCTGAAGCTCCATGTGCGTGTCGCGCCACGGCGCCAGCGGCGGCTTCCTGCCGAGGTACTCGTCGCCGACATTGAGTCCGCCGACGAAGCCGCGCCAGCCGTCCACGACGACGTTCTTGCGATGATTGCGGAAATTGATCTGGAACCGGTTGGTCCAGCTGCGCGTCGCGAACGGATGGATCGCGACGCCACCGGCGCGCAGGGCTTCCACGTAGTGCCGCGGCAAGTCGTGACTGCCGACGCCGTCGTAGAGGACGCAAACGGTCACGCCGGCCGCCGCGCGTTCCAGCAGCGCGCGTTGCATGCGCCGTCCGAGATCGTCGTCGTGGAAGATGAAGAACTGCACCAGCACGTAGTGCTCGGCACGCGCGATCGCATCGAGGATCGCGGCGAAGGTCGCTTCGCCGTCGATCAACAGGCGCAGCCGGTGGCCACCGTGGAACGCGCTGCCGAGCATCGCGCCGATCGCGGCATAGCGCGCGCACGCGGGGTCCGGCGCATGCTGGCCGAGCTGCTCGTCGCGATCCGGCCCCGCGCCGTCGCGCCGAGCTTCGCGCTGGCGCCGACGATGCATGTCCACATAGCCCTTGAAGCGGCTGCTGCCGAGGAAGAGGTAGGGCACCAGCGTCACGTAAGGCAACAAGACGAGGCCCAGCACCCAGGCCACGGCGCCCTGCGCCGTGCGCGTGTACATCAGCGCACGCAGCGCCGCGAACGCGCCGGCAACGTGCAGAAGGAAAGCAGCGACGGCGAGCAAGGTCAGAGTCATGGCGACGGCATGCCCGGAAAGACAGGTCCGGGAGTGCCGTCAAGGTTGTCATGTTTTGCGTCCGGGGCGCATCCCGGACCTCGCGGTCAACCGATATCGCTGCTGCCGTCGCCGCCCTCGTCGCCGTAGTGCTTCAATCCGATGCGGATGCGTTCGCGCCCACCCGCCGCTCGATGGCGGTTGCTGTCGCGCAGCGAATAGACGCAGCCGCAGTACTCCTGCTGGTAGAAACGCTCGCGCTTGCTGATCTCGATCATGCGCTGGCTGCCGCCGCCCTTGCGCCAGTTGTAGTCCCAGTAGGCCAGGCCCTCGTAGGGCGCCGCCGCGCGCGCGCCGCAGTCGTTGATCTGCGCCATGTTCTTCCAGCGCGAGATGCCGAGCGAACTCGTGATGACCGGAAAGCCGTGTTCGTGCGCGTATAACGCCGTGCGCTCGAAACGCATGTCGAAGCACATCGTGCAGCGGATGCCGCGCTCGGGTTCGTTCTCCATGCCCTTGGCGCGCACGAACCAGTTGTCCGTGTCGTAGTCGGCATCGACGAACGGCACGCCATGCTTCTCGGCGAAACGGATGTTCTCGTCCTTGCGCAGTTCGTATTCCTTCAGCGGGTGGATGTTCGGGTTGTAGAAGAAGATCGTGTAGTCGATGCCCGACTCGACGAACGCTTCCATCAACTCGCCCGAACAGGGCGCGCAGCACGAATGCAGCAGCAGGCGGTCGCCGCCGTTCGGCAACGTCAGCTTTTCGCGCGTGCCGCTCATGCGTCCTTCGCGACCAGCTTGACCACGCTGGAGAAGTCCAGCTTGCCGTTGCCCTGGCGGCTGTTCATCGCGTAGAGGTTGCGCGCGAGTTCGCCGAGCGGGATCGACGCGCCCGTGCCCATCGCGGCTTCCGCAGCCAGGCCGAGATCCTTCAGCATCAGGTCATTGCCGAAACCGCCCGTGTAGCCGCGCGAGGCCGGCGCTTTGTCGAGCACGCCGGGCCACGGGTTGCAGACTTCGGTGGCCCAGCTGCGGCTGGTGCTGACCGCCATCATCTGCGACAGCGTTTTCGCATCGAGCCCGTGCGCGACGCCGAGCGCGATCGCCTCGCCGGTCGCGGCCATGATGACGCCGAGCGCCATGTTGTTGCAGAGCTTGGCGACCTGGCCCGCGCCGGCGTCGCCCATGTGGAAGATGTTCTTGCCCATCGCCGACAGCACGGGGCGCGCACGTTCGAGTGCATCCGCGTCGCCGCCGACGATGAAGGTCAGCGTGCCGGCCTGCGCGCCTGCGGTGCCGCCGGAGACGGGCGCGTCGATCATCGCGAGACCGTTGGCCTTCGCCGCATCGGCGACCTTGCGCGCGGACGAGGGCGCGATCGTGCTGCAGTCAATCAGCAGCGTGCCCGCCGGGACATGCGCGAGCAGGCCATCGTCGCCCAGATACAGGCCTTCGACGTGGCGGCTCGCCGGCAGCATCGAGATCACGACCTCGGTATCGGCGACCGCGGCGGCGGCACTCGGCATGGCCTGCGCGCCGGCTGCGACCGCGGCTTCGAGCGCGGCGGGCACGAGGTCGAACACGTGCAGCGTGTGGCCAGCCTTGACGAGATTGGCGGCCATCGGGCCGCCCATGTTGCCGAGACCGATGAAGGCGATGCGACTCATGACGATGCCTCCGCGGAAGCGGCGAGGTCGGCCAGCGGATGCGCGCTGGCCGCCCACGATGCGTGGAAGAAGGTTTCGGCCCAGGCCGGCGTCGCCTCGGCGAACGTCGCCGGGTTCCAGCGCGGATTGCGGTCCTTGTCGATCAGCAGGGCGCGGATGCCTTCGGCGAAGTCGCCGTGCGCGGCGCAGTGCAGCGAGGTGACGTACTCGAAGCGAAACGTGTCGGCGAGCGAGAGGCCCGCCGCGCGACGCTGCAATTCGTAACCCAGTCGCGCCGAGCCGGGCGAGCCGGCGGCGAGCGTCTTTCGCGCATGGGCGATCCACGGATCACCGGCGTCGAGCGCATCGATCGCGACGACGATCGCTGCGAGCGAGTCGCTGGCGCAGGCTTTCGCGATCTCGACGCGATGGCGTTGCAATGGTCCGGTACCTGCCGGTTGCGCATGCAAGGCCAGCAGTTCGCTCAGGCGCGCTCGATTCGTCTCGGCATCATCGGCCCAGTACGCATCGAGCAGCGCGTCGCGCACGGTATCGTGCATCGACTGCGCGATGTAGTAATCGGCCAGCCCGGCATGGACCGCATCGCCCGCATCGAGCGGCGCGCCGGTCAACGCCAGGAACAGGCCAGCGCGATCCGGCACGCGATTCAGCAGCCAGCTGCCGCCGACGTCCGGATACAAGCCGACCGTGATTTCCGGAAACGCGAGCTTCGAGCGCTCGGTGACGATGCGATGACTCGCACCGGACATCAGGCCGATGCCGCCGCCCATGACGATGCCGTGGCCCCAGCACAGGATCGGCTTCGGATACGTGTGGATGCGATGGTCGAGACGGTATTCGGTCGCGAAGAAGTTCGCGGCATAGGCGTTCGTTCGCACGTCGTCGCTGCCGCTCGCACGGTAGTCGAGCATGCTGCGATACAGCGCCTGCAGGTCGCCGCCGGCGCAGAACGCCTTGTCGCCGGCGCCGCGCAGCACGACGAGGGCGACGTGCCCGTCCGCGGCCCAGCGCGCGAGTTGCGCATCGAGCAGTCGCGCCATCTCGAGCGACAGGCCGTTCAGCGTCGCCGGCGCGTTCAGCGTCGCGAAACCAATGCGCTTGCCGGCGCGCGCGATGCGCTCCTCGAACAGCACGGGCGCGGCGGTGTCGGCGACGGCGCTCATGCGTTCTTCCACTGCGGCGCGCGCTTTTCGAGGAACGCGGCGACGCCTTCCTTCTGGTCGGCGCTGTCGAACAGGTCGACGAAGAACTCGCGCTCGGATACCAGCGCAGTCGCATGCGTCTGCGCGCGCGTCGCCTGCACGAGGCGCTTGCAGGCGGCGACGCTGGTCGGGCTCTGCTTTTCGGCCTGCTTCGCCCATGCGAGCGCCTTCGCCTTGGCTTCGCCCCTGGCGACGACTTCTTCGACGAGGCCGATGCGCTGCGCCGTCGACGCGTCGACGCGCTCGCCGAGCAGGATCATGCGCTTGGCCCAGCCTTCGCCGACGAGGCGCGTCAGGTTCTGCGTGCCGCCGGCGCAGGGCAGCAGGCCGACCGTCGCTTCGGGCAGCGCCATCTGCGCGTGTTCCTCGGCGATGCGCAGGTCGCAGGCGAGCGCGCATTCGAGGCCGCCGCCCATCGCGTAGCCGTTGATCGCGGCGATGCTGACGCCGCGGAAGCCGCTCAGTGTTTCGAACGCTTCGCCGAAGCGGCGCGCGGCTTCGCGCGCCTGCGCCTTGTCGCCGCCGGCGAACTGCTTGAGGTCGGCACCGGCCGAAAAGAACTTCTCGCCGCCGCCCGTGACGACGAGCGCGTAGACGTCGCGGTCGGCATTGAGGGCGACGACGAGCTCGCGCAGCGCGGCCAGGCTGTGCACGGTCCAGGTGTGGGCCGGCGGATTGTCGAGCGTGACGATCGCGGCGTGCCCGTCGATCTCGAGCTTCAATCCGGCCCAGTCGCGGCTGCGGTAGCTGGTCATCGCAATTCCTCTTGGGTGTTGAGCAGGTGGCGCGCGACGATCACGCGCATGATTTCGTTGGTCCCTTCGAGGATCTGGTGCACGCGGCAGTCGCGCAGCAGGCGCTCGATCGGGTACTCGCGGATGTAGCCGTAGCCGCCGTGGATCTGCAGCGCGTCGTTGCAGACGCCGAAGCCGGCGTCGGTGGCGAAGCGCTTGGCCATCGCGCACCAGACCGTCGCGTCGCCGGTGCGCGCGTCGAGCTTGCGTGCCGCGGTGTGCACCATCTGGCGCGCGGCGACGAGCTGCGTGGCCATGTCGGCGAGCTTGAACTGCAAGGCCTGGAACTCAGCCAGCTTCTTGCCGAACTGGCGGCGTTCGCCCATGTAGCGGCGGGCAGCGTCGAGCGAGCCCTGCGCGGCGCCGAGCGAGCACGCGGCGATGTTGATGCGGCCGCCGTCGAGCCCCTTCATCGCGATCTTGAAGCCGTCGCCCTCGTTGCCGAGCAGGTTCGAGGCCGGAACGAGGACGTCCTCGAACGTGACGCCACGCGTCGGCTGGCTGTTCCAGCCGAGCTTTTCTTCCTTGCGCCCGTAGGCGATGCCAGGCGTATCCGCCGGCACCGCGAATGCGCTGATGCCGCTCGCGCCGTCGCCGCCGGTACGTGCCATCACCACGAGCATGTCGGTCGCGCCGGCGCCGGAGATGAAAGCCTTGCTGCCGCCCAGCACATAACTGTCGCCGTCGCGGACCGCGCGGGTCTTCAGCGACGCCGCGTCGGAGCCGGCACCGGGTTCGGTCAGGCAATACGAGGCGAGCTTCGCCCCGCTGGCCAGCACGGATCCCCATGCCTCGCGCAGCGCCGGTCGCGCATGCGCGGTCAGCATCCACGTCGCCATGTTGTGGATGCTGATGAAGGCGGCCGTCGACGGATCGACCGCCGCCAGTTCCTCGAACACGATCGCTGCGTCGAGCCGCGTCAGGCCGCTGCCGCCGGCCCCCTCGTCGACGTAGAGACCGCAGAAACCCAATTCGCCGGCCTTGCGGATCGCCTCGCGCGGGAACACCGCTCCGGCGTCCCACTGCGCCGCGTTCGGCGCGAGCTCGGCCAGCGCGAAATCGCGCGCGGCCTCGCGGAACGCGAGCTGCTCCTCGCTCAGGCCGGGCCCGGTCGACCCGATCGCCTGGATGTCCATGACGGCGGCCATCACTTCAGGCTGATCGTGGTGTTGACGCCGTGGCCGAGCGTCTCGTCGTCGAACCAGCGCGCGGTGACGGTCTTGGTCTGCGTGTAGAAGGTGACGACCTGCTTGCCGTACGGGCCGAGGTCGCCGAGCTTGGACGCGCGCGAGCCGGTGAACGAGAACAGCGGCACCGGCACCGGAATCGGCACGTTGACGCCGACTTGGCCGACGTCGATGTCTTCCTGGAACTTGCGCGCCGCGGCGCCGGATTGCGTGAAGATCGCGGTGCCGTTGCCGTTCGGGTTCGCGTTGACGAGTTCGATCGCCTCGTCGAGCGTCGCCGCTTCGAGGATCACCAGCACCGGGCCGAAGATTTCCTCGTCGTAGATGCGCATGCCGGGCTTCACGCCCGAGAAGATCGTCGGGCCGACGAAGTTGCCGTTCTCGAAGCCGGGCACGGCCGGCCTGCGGCCGTCGAGTTCGAGCGTCGCGCCCTGTTCGATGCCGGAGGCGATGTAGCCCTCGACGCGCTCGCGCGCGGCGCAGGAAATCAGCGGACCGACATCGGTCCCGGCTTCGGTGCCGGCATTGACCTTGAGCGTCTTCGCCTTGGCGACAAGTTCGGGAATCCACCGGCGCGCTTCGCCGACGAGCACCGCGGTCGATGCCGCCATGCAGCGCTGGCCGGCCGCGCCGAACGCGGCGCCGGCCATCGCGTTGAGGGTCTGCTCCTTGTTCGCGTCGGGCAGCACGATCGCGTGGTTCTTCGCGCCCATCATGCACTGCACGCGCTTGCCGGCCAGCGAGGCGCGGTGGTAGACGTGCGTGCCGACCTTGGTCGAGCCGACGAACGACACCGCCTTGATGTCGGCGTGGTCGCAGATCGCGTTGACCACGTCGGCGCCGCCGTGCACGACGTTGAGCACGCCCTTCGGGATACCGGCTTCGAGCGCGAGTTCGACCAGGCGCATGGTCACCATCGGATCCTGTTCCGACGGCTTCAGCACGAAGGTGTTGCCGGTCGCGATCGCCATCGGGAACATCCACAGCGGGATCATCGCCGGGAAGTTGAACGGCGTGATGCCGGCGCAGACGCCGAGCGGCTGCAGGATCGTGTAGGTATCGACGCCGTTGGCGACGTTGTTGGCGAGTTCGCCCAACTGCAGGTTGCCGATCGCCGCAGCGTGCTCGACGACTTCGAGGCCGCGGAACACGTCGCCTTCCGCGTCGGGCAAGGTCTTGCCCTGTTCGCGGGTCAAGATCGCCGCGAGTTCCTTCATGTGCTCGCGGATCAGTTGCTGGTACTTCAGGAAGATGCGCGCGCGGGTGCCGATCGGCGTCTTGCGCCAGGTCTTGAACGCGCGCTGCGCGGCGGCGACGGCGGCATCGACCTCGTCGGCCGTCGCGAACGGCACGCGCGCGAGCACGGCCTGCGTCGCCGGATCGACGACGTCGCGCCATTCGCTGCTGCGGGATTCGACGAACTCGCCGTCGATCAGAAGTTTGACGGTCGCGACGTCGGTCGCAACGCGGCTCATGTCGTTCATGGTTCAGCTCCGTACTCGCTCACCCGCGGAACGGGGCTGCGGAACGGAACCTGGGACAAGTCGAATCGATGCAACGAGACGCGGCGTCGAGTCAGCTCGTCCGGTTGCCCTCCGCAACACCCGAGGAATGACATCGACTGGGATGTCCGCCACAGGCCGGTCTCCGGGCTTGCGAGCGATGCCTTCGCATCACCCCGACACCTTCCCGCGCAAGCGCAGTGGTCTTCGTCGGGCTTTCTCGCCTACCGTTGCGGGGGCAGCGCCGGCCTTGGGATTGCAGTCATGGACGACCGCGAAGATTCCCGCACCGGCTTCCCGTTTCACCCTGCGCGCCATGACGGCGGCAGGACACCTGTAGCGCGCGCAGTGTAGGCGCGCCGACGCGAGCGGCACAAGCCGCCTGCGCGACAGCCGCCGCCCGACGAACGTGGCGACGGCTGCCCACTCCCGATCAGGACGCGCCGACGCCCCTTCCGCGCATGGCCCTTGCCGCCTGTACCATCGCTTCCAGCGCAGCCCGCGTTTCCGGCCAGCCGCGCGTCTTCAGGCCACAGTCCGGGTTCACCCAAATCTGGTCGGCCTTCAGCACCGCGTTCGCCTTTTCCAGCAACCGGGTCATCTCCGCCGCGTCCGGAACGCGCGGCGAATGGATGTCGTACACGCCCGGACCGATCTCGTTCGGGTAGCTGAAGCGCACGAACGCATCCAGCAACTCCATGCGCGAGCGCGAGGTCTCGATCGAAATCACGTCGGCATCCATCGCCGCCACCGCGTCGATGATGTCGTTGAACTCCGAGTAGCACATGTGGGTGTGGATCTGCGTGGCGTCGGCCACGCCGGCGGCCGTGATGCGGAAACACTCGACCGCCCAGCCGAGATAGGCCTGCCAGTCGGCGCGGCGCAGCGGCAGGCCTTCGCGGATCGCCGGCTCGTCGATCTGGATCACGCCGATGCCGGCCGCCTCGAGGTCGAGCACCTCGTCGCGCAATGCCAGCGCGATCTGCCGGCAGGTCGCTTCGCGCGGCTGGTCGTCGCGCACGAACGACCATTGCAACACGGTCACCGGGCCGGTCAGCATGCCCTTCATCGGCTTCTTCGTCAGCGACTGCGCGTACTGCGACCAGCGCACCGTCATCGGTGCCGGACGCCGAACGTCGCCGTAGATGATCGGGGGCTTCACGCAGCGCGAACCGTAGCTCTGTACCCAACCGTTCTTCGTGAACGCGAAGCCGTCGAGCTGCTCGCCGAAGTACTCGACCATGTCGTTGCGCTCGAACTCGCCGTGGACGAGCACGTCGATGCCGATCTCCTCCTGGAAGCGCACGCACTTGCCGGTCTCGGCGGCGATGAAGGCGTCGTAGTCGGCATCGGACAACTTGCCGGACTTGTTCCTCGCGCGCGCGTCACGCATCTCCGCGGTCTGCGGGAACGAACCGATCGTCGTCGTCGGATACGCCGGCAGGCGCAACGCGTCCGCCTGCGACGCGCGGCGCACCGCATAGGCGGAACGGCGCCGGGCGGCATCCGCATCCAGCGCCGAGACGCGCGCGGCGACGGCCGGATTGTGCACGCGCGCCGAGTTGCGCCGCGATTCGACGCAGACACGCGCCTGCGCCAAGGCGTCGTCCGCACCGGCCTTGCCTTGCAGCGCATCGGCGAGCACGCGCAGTTCGCCGATCTTCTGCCGCGCGAACGCCAGCCAGCCGAGCAGATCCGCCGGCAATCCCTTTTCTTGATCCAGATCGATCGGCGAATGCAGCAGCGAACACGATGGCGCCAGCCACAAGCGGTCCGCGCCGACGCGCAACAGCGCACGCCGGGCGAGAATCAGTGCGCGGTCGAGATCGCTGCGCCATACGTTGCGGCCGTCGACAAGCCCGGCCGACAGCACGCGCCCTTGCGGCAGCGTATCGAGCGCCGCATCGAGCTGTTCGGGCGCGCGCACCAGATCCACGTGCAGGCCGTCGACCGGTAGCGACTGGGCCAGCGCGAGGTTGTCGCCGAGCGCGCCGAAGTACGTGCCCAGCAGCAAGCGCGGCCGCTCCGCGTTGTCGAGGAACGCGTATGCCTTGCGATACGCGGCGCTGGTTGCGGCGTCCAGATCCAGCACCAGCGCCGGCTCGTCGATCTGCACCCACTGCGCGCCGGCGCCCTTCAGTTTCCGCAACAACTCCGCGTAGACCGGAAGCAGCGCATCGAGCAGGTCGAGGCGGTTGCTGCCGTCGACGCTCTTGGACAGGTGCAGGAACGTGACCGGGCCGATGACGACCGGACGCGCGTCATGGCCTAGCGCCCGCGCTTCGAGATACTCGGCAACGGGCTTGTCGCCGCGCAGGGCGAACGATTGGCCGCGCTGCAGCTCGGGCACGAGATAGTGGTAGTTGGTATCGAACCACTTGGTCATTTCCAGCGCATGCAGGTCGACGCCGCCCCGCTGCACGCCGCGCGCCATCGCGAAATACGCGGCAAGCGGGTCGGTATCGGCCAGCTCGCGGTAGCGCGCGGGAATCGCGTCGAGCAGGAACGCGGCATCCAGCATCTGGTCGTACAGGCTGAAGTCGTTGACGGGGATCACGTCGACGCCGGCGTCGCGTTGCAGCTGCCAATGCCGCCGGCGCAACCCGAGCGCGACCTCCTGCAGTTGCGACGCGGACGTATCGCCGCGCCAATGGCTTTCCAGCGCGCGCTTCAACTCGCGCCTGGCGCCGACGCGCGGGAAGCCGAGATTGGTAACGATGGTCATGGTGCACTCCTCATTGCATGTGGGCATTGAGGAACGAAGGGATCGAGCGCCGTCCTCCCGCTGTCGCAGGTATCCGCCACGCCGGCGACCTTCGCCCCCGCGGGCGAACCGGAACACCACGGGCATGAGGACGAGCGCCGGTCCGTCGCACGAGGCGACGCGACCGGCGAACGGTCCTGCGCGATTTCCCCGCGGAAATCCCAGGTCGGATGGACGGCGGCAAGCCGTCCGGCTGAGGCAGGTCTTCGGGCTCGTGGACGCGGGCGGGACGCCCTCCTACTGTCCGCCGCTTCCCGGGTCGCGGACCCAGTGCCATGGCGAAGTTCGTTTCCACATACCGCTGCGGGGCAGCCCCGGATTCCAACCGGGTTCCCTTTCAATCCGGCATGTCAGGGCCGGAACCTTCAACGAATGGAAGGCTAGACGTATGGACGGCTTTCGTCAACGACGGCGGGAACGGACGGATCAGGCGGCCGAAAGCGCGCGACCTACCGGCACGGCATGGCCGGCCTCGTCGACCGCGACCATGACGAACTCGCCGATCGTGGCGAGCTTCTGCTCCGCGCCCGGCTCGCTTTCGCGCAGCAGGGAAACGCGCACGGTCATCGAACTCCGGCCGACACCGGTGACGGTCGCCACCAGCTCGACGATGTCGCCGAGCTTGACCGGTTCGCGGAAGTCGATGCGGTCCGAGCGCGCGGTGACCACGGTTCGCCCGGAAAAGCGGCTGGCCGCGAGGAACGCGGCCTTGTCCATCCATGCCAATGCCTGCCCGCCGAACAGGCCGCCGAGATGGTTGCAGTGATCGGGAAACACGATCTCGATGCAACGGACCTCGCCGATGCGCGCCGTCGCCTCGTTCCCGGAATCAGAACGCATGATCGAAACCGACCTCGCCCTGCACCGCGACCTGGTAGGCCGAAACGCGGCGCTCGAAGAAGTTGGTCAGCTCCTGCACGTCCTGCAGCTCCATGAACGGGAACGGATTCTTCGCACCGTACAGCTTCGGCAGGTGCAGCATCGCGAGGCGCTGGTCGGCGACGTACTCGAGGTACTGGCGCATTTCCTTCAAGGTCATGCCGACCACGCCCTGCCCGAGCACGTCCTCGGCGAACGCGCTTTCGCAGTCGACCGCCTCGCCGATCATCCGCGTGACCTGCGCGGCCCACTGCGCATCGAACAGTTGCGGTTCCTCGCGGCGGACGGTTTCGAGCACTTCGAACGCGAACGCCATGTGCGCCGATTCGTCGCGGAACACCCACGCGGTGCCCGCGGCGAGGCCGGGCAGCAGGCCGCGCGAGCGCAGGAAATAGACGTATGCGAACGCGCCGAAGAAGAACAGCCCTTCGATGCAGGTCGCGAAGCACGTCAGGTTGAGCAGGAACTGGCGCTTGTCCGCGTCGTTCCCGATGCGATCGAGCGCCTGGATCGAGTCGATCCAGCGCATGCAGAACTCGGCCTTGCGCCGGATCGACGGGATGTTCTCGACCGCGGCGAACGCCTGCGCGCGCTGTTCGGGTTCGGGAATGTAGTTGTCGAGCAGGGTCAGGTAGAACTGCACGTGCAGCGCTTCCTCGAACAATTGGCGCGACAGGTACATGCGCGCCTCGGGCGCGTTGATGTGCCGGTAGAGGTTCAGCACCAGGTTGTTCGAGACGATCGAGTCGCCGGTCGCGAAGAACGCGACGAGGCGCTGGATCAGGTGGCGATCGGCCGGCGTCATGCGCTGCACGAGATGGCCGAGATCGATCTGGAAGTCGATTTCCTCGACGCTCCAGGTGTTCTTGATCGCCGCGCGGTACATCTCGTAGAACTGCGGATAGCGCATCGGCCGCAGGGTCAGGTCGAAGCCGGGATCGAGCAGGCGGGACGAATTTGCAGACATCGGAATTCCTTGGCGTTCAGCCCTCCCCTTGAAGGGGAGGGAGTAAAAGCAGGCCCTTCCCCGAACGGGAAGGAATTGGCTACTGGCACGCCTCGCACATCTCGGGGTTCTCCAGCGAGCAGACCACCGCTTCGGTATCGGAATACGTCTTCGCCGGCGCCGCGCCCAGCGTCGCTTTCGCGATCTTCGTCGCCGGGCGCGAACGCAGGTAGTAGGTCGTCTTCAGGCCCTGCTTCCACGCGTACATGTACATGCTCGACAACTGGCCGATGTTCGGGTTCTCGATGAACAGGTTTAGCGACTGGCTCTGGTCGATGAACGCGCCGCGATCGGCGGCCATGTCGATCAGCGCGCGCATCGGCGTTTCCCAGACCGTGCGATAGATGACTTTGAGTTCTTCCGGCAACGCCGCGAGCGGCTGCACCGAGCCTTCGGCGGACTTGATCGCGTCGCGGATCTCGGCGGTCCAGAGTCCGAGCCGCTTCAGTTCCTCGACCAGGTAGCGGTTCACCTGCAGGAAGTCGCCGGACAAGGTCTCGCGCTTGAACAGGTTCGATACCTGCGGCTCGATGCACTCGTAGCAGCCGGCGATCGAGGCGATCGTCGCGGTCGGCGCGATCGCGATCAGCAGCGAATTGCGCAGGCCGTGCGCCTTGATCTCGTCGCGCAACGCATTCCAGCGCTCCGGATCGCGCGGCGTGACTTTCCACGCGTCGAACTGCAGCTCGCCCTGCGCCGCGCGCGTTTCCGCGAACGCCGGATGCGCGCCTTTCTCGCGCGCGAGCTCCAGCGACGTGCGCAGCGCCCAGTAGTAGATCTCCTCGGAAATCCGCGCGGACAGGTCGCGCGCGGCGGTGCCGTCGAACGGCAGGCGCAGCGCGAAGAACACGTCCTGCAGCCCCATCAGGCCGAGGCCGACCGGGCGCCAGCGCAGGTTCGAGGAGCGCGCGGTGTCGATCGGGTAGAAATTGAGGTCGATCACGCGGTCGAGCTGGCGCACGGCCACCTGCACGGTGTGCGCGAGCTTGTCGAAGTCGAATGCGGCACCGTCGTGGTGCTGCGCCAAGTTGATCGAGCCGAGGTTGCACACGGCCGTCTCGCCGTCGCTGCTGACCTCGATGATCTCGGTGCACAGGTTCGACAGGTGCACCGTGTTGCCGGCCTTCGCGGTCTGGTTGCCGGCGCGGTTGCAGGCGTCCTTGAACGTCATCCAGCCGTTGCCGGTCTGCGCCAGCGTGCGCATCATGCGCGCGTAGAGGTCGCGCGCCTTCATCGTCTTCTTCGCCAGCCCGCGCGCCTCGGCGTGCACGTAGGCGCTCTCGAACGCCTCGCCCCACAAATCCGGGAAATCCGGCACGTCCTTCGGGTCGAACAGCGACCATGCCGCATCCGCGTCGACGCGGCGCATGAACAGGTCGGGAATCCAGTTGGCGAGATTGAGGTGATGCGTGCGGCGCGCGTCGTCGCCGGTGTTCTCGCGCAATTCGAGGAACGCCTCGACGTCGGCGTGCCAGCTTTCCAGGTACACGCAGGCGGCGCCCTTGCGCTTGCCGCCCTGGTTGACCGCGGCGACCGAGGAGTCGAGCGTCTTCAGCCACGGCACGATGCCGTTGCTGAGGCCGTTGGTCGAACGGATCAGCGATCCTTCCGAGCGCACGCGGTGATAGGCGAGGCCGATGCCGCCGGAGAACTTCGACAGCATCGCGACGTCGCGGTACTTGTCGTAGATCGCCTCCAGCGAGTCCTCCGGCGAATCGAGCAGGAAGCAGCTCGACAACTGCTCGTGGCGCGTACCGGAGTTGAACAGGGTCGGCGAGCTGGGCACGTAGTCGAGCCGCGCGAACAGGCCGTACAGCTCGATCGCGTCCGCGACGCCTTCGCTCAGCGAGCAGGCGACGCGCAGCCAGAAGTGCTGCGGCGATTCGATCACCTGGCGCTGGGTCGGGTGCTTGAGCAGGTAGCGGTCGTACAGGGTGCGCAGGCCGAAGTATTCGAAGCGCAAGGTGTGGCGCGGATCGACCGCGTCGTTGAGCTTGCGCGCGTTCGCCTCGACGAAGGCGAGCACGCGTTCGTTGATCAGGCCGGCGTCGAAGCCGAGGCGGATCGATTGCGAGAACGAGTACACGCCGAGCCCCTGCACTTCCTTGTCGATGTAGCCGGCGAGCAGGCGCGCGGCGACCTTGGAATATTCGGGTTCCTCGGCGATGAACGAAGCCGCGGTGCGGATCGAGAGCTCGTCCAGCTCGCGCGTGGTCGCGCCGTCGTAGAGCCCGGCGATCGTCTTCAGCGCGACGCGCATCGGCTCGGCGTCGGCCAGTCCCTCGCAGCAGCGCGACACCGCGCGCACGATCTTGTTGAGGTCGACGGGTTCCCGCGCGCCGGAGCGCTTGGTCACCTGCATCGCGACCGGACCGGGATGCGGCGCGGTCAGGCGGAAGCCGGGCTGTTCGACGGTCGGCGTGGCCGCGGCGGGCGCCGCGCTGGTCGGGGCGGCGAGATCGGGCGTGGACATCGGGCGTTCTCCTTCACGAGCGGGGCCCGCCAGGAGAAAGGCTCGGCGACGCACGGATCGAGACGATCCCGCGATCCGCCGGCCTCCGCTCCCGCGAGCGAAAGAAGAACCTGCGGAACGCCAAGCGCGAAAGGAACGCGGCACTCCCGGTCGACGGAGGCGCGACGACTTCCGGCCTGCCCTCCCGCGAGGGCCTTCGAGCCAACGCCGCGCCTTTGGGGCACGGCGGTCGAGGCCGGTATTCGGACTCTCGGGCGCGAGGCTTGCGCTTCACCTACTGGACGCGGCTTCCCGAGCGCAAGCCCGGTGCCTGATGCGTCGTTCGTTCCCGATCACCGCTGCGGGGCAGTTCCGGATTCGCACCGGATTCCCTCGTCGCCTTTCGGCAGACAACCCAGATGTTGTGCTGGACGCCTTCGACGGACACAAGATTATGGGCTCGGACCGCAAAGTGCAATCGCGACCACCGGATCCCGCGCCCTGCCTCGGTGTCAAGCCTCCAGGCCGCCGCAGAGCGCGCAATGCAAGGTGCCCTGGCGGTACTGGTAGCGGCTCGGCGCACCCGCGGGAATCGCGTCGCCGCAGCCGTCGCAGACCGCGTCGATCGGCAAGCGCTCGACCCGGTGCGTGCGCAGCGGCTGCTCCACGCCGCGCGAGACCATCCCGCGCGGCGCCGCCTTGACGATCTCGGCGCGGAACCATTCGTGCATGGCGATCCAGCGCCGGATCATCGGCGCCGGCAGCGCGTGCTCGCGCAACACCTCCTCGAACAATGCCTCGCGGTAGCCGAACAGTTCGTCCGAAATCACCATCCAGTGGTGCGCGTTGAACGGATTCATGCCGAAGTAGCCGCGCGCGCCGGAGAACAGGTCGGCGAGGAACGCGTACTGTTTGGCGATCACGTGGTCGCGCGGGATGCCCTGGAAGAACGGCGACAGGCGCGCGTCCACGTAAACGCGCGCATAGAACGATTCGAGGATGCGGGTCAGGCGCGGACCGCGCTCGAGTTCGTCCCACAGATCGGGATCGGCCTCGATGCCTGCGATCTTCTCGGCGTCGCGCGGCTGCGCCGGTTCCGCGTCGTCGAACGGGTCGGCGTGGATGCGCGCGTGCGGCACTCCGAACAGGGCGGCGCGATAACGCGCCTCCTCGACCATCGCCGGCAAGCCGCACAGGAACATCTCGACATCGGCCAGGTCCGCGCCGGGCGCGAACGCCGCGTCGACGACGCGTCCCGCGCGTGCGCCGGCGTGCGGGCCGCCGGCGTCGAGCGAGCCGCTGACGCAGGGCACGTAGGTGAAGGCGGGGTGGCGCTGCGCGAGTGCGGTCAATACGTCGTGCAGGTACAGGTCCCATTCATCGCGCACGCCGTGATAAAGCGCGATCGAAGCACGATGTCCTCCAGCGATCGCCTGCCGCGCCAGCGACGCCATCGCGCCGGCGCCGGAACCGGTGGCGAGCAGCAACAGCGGCCGATCGACCATCGCGGGCCGGTAGCGGCACTCGCCGCGCGGCGCGAGCAGGCTGACGCGATCGCCGACGCGCGTTTCCTCGCACAGCCAGCCGCTCATTGCGCCGCCCGGCATGCGGCGCACGTGCACCGTCAGGAAATAGTCCTCGCCCGGCAGGCAGGCGATCGAATACGGCCGCGACAGGCCGTCGTCGCGAACCACCTGCAGGTGCTGGCCGGCGTCGTAGTCGAGCTCGCGCATCGGCGCGATGCCGATCTCGAAGATGTCGGCGGTCAGCGCCCGGCGCGAAACGATCTCGGCCGCGACCAACATCCGGCTCGCGTCCGGCGGCGCCAGCGCGACCTCGTCGCCCGCCTTCGCGACGCAGGCGAGCACGTGGCCGCTGCGCAGCAGTTCGGCGTCGACCGCCCTGTCGTGCGCGACGTCGCCCCGCTCGCACTTCAGCACGCAGGTATGGCACGACCCCTTTCGGCACGAATAGGCGACGGTGGCTCCCTGGCGCAACAGCGCGTCGAGGATGCTCTCGCCGTCGGCGATCCCGTAGCGCCTGCCGAGATAGCGCACGCCGCGCTTCGCCACGCGAGCCGGCGCGACCTCCGATTCCACGTCCGGCAACTGCGCCGCCATCGCTTCCCTCCTTCGCTCCTCACGAAATCGCGCTGGACACCGCCAGTGCGCAACTCTTGGCGTGCCCGAGCACGAGGCCGAGGCGCGCGTCGCGCCTGGCCAGCACGGCGATGATCAGCAGGCCGCCGCTGCCCGGAATGCTCGACACGACGAACTTGCCGTCGGTGCCTTCGACCAGCACGTGGTCGAGCGTGCCGGCGTCGAGCTCGCGCAGCACGGACTGGCCGAGCGCCACCAGCGAACTGGACATCGCCGCGAACTTGCCGTGGTCGGCGCGGGTACGCACGCGCTCGACGTATGGACGTCCGTCGCGGAACGCGAGCATCGCGGCGGAAACTCCGTCGCAACGCGCGATGAGCGCGTCGAGCGCCTCCGCGCACAGCTTTCGGCCCGCCTCGCTCAGTGCCATGTCGTCGCCTCGGGTTGTGCCGACGATTCGGAGCCGTGCTCGATCATCACGAACAGCAGGTCGAACATGCGTACGAGATCGGCGCGTCGCCGCGCATCGACGGCCATGATCGGCGCGACCAGGCCATGCTGCCGGAGCAGGGCTTCGCAGCCCTCGACCAGGCCGGCGGACGGCGCCGCGTGCTTGTTCAACGCGATCACGCTGGGAAGTTCGCGCACGTCGGCCGCGTACGTCTCCAGCGTTTCGCCGAGTCCGTCCAGCGCGGTGCGCGATGCCGCGTCGACGAGGATGATCACGCCGAGCAGGTTCTCGCGCACGACGTCGAACATGAACTTGAAGCGAGCCTGCCCGGGCAGGCCGTACAGCAGGAGCCGGCTCTGGTCGCCGAGGTCGAGTTCGCCGTAGTCGAGCGCGACGGTGGTGCTTTCCTTCTGCGCGGCCAGTTCGTCGGTGCAGTGCACGTCGGTGCACAGCGGCGCGATGTCGCTGAGCGAGCCGATGCAGGTCGTCTTGCCGGCACCGGGCTCGCCGATGAAAAGGAGCTTGTAGCTGGCGCTCATCGTGCGAATCCCAGCACGCGCCCGACGCGCGCGGCGAGCGTGCGCCAGCCGGCATCGCGAGCCACCGGGACCGCCGCCGGCGCGTGCCGGTCCTGCAACTGCTCGCGATCGAGCGCCTGCAGGCGCTCCAGCTCGGCGATGCATCGCCGCACCGTGTCGCGCGCCACGCCGGTGCGGTCGGCGATGTCGTCCACGCCGTGGTGCGCGCGGCGGATCGTGGCCATGACCATCCACCACTCGTGCGACCAGCCCACCGCCTGCGCCGGCCACAGGCGCAGGCGGTAGCGCGAGGTGCCGCGTTCGTCGTCGCCCGCTCCGGCGCTTTCCGCGACAGGCTGCCGCAGCGCGTTCCGGCTCAGCAGCGCGAGCAGCTGATAGGCGCGGATCGGCCGGTACAGCGTCCCCGAAGGGTGTTCCTTCGGCTTCGTCGAGCATCCCACGACGGCGGCGCCGCGCGGCCCCGGCAGGTCCGCGGCGACGTCGAGGTTGACCATCACCAGATCCGCCGCGCCGGCGTCCACCAGCACGCATTGACGCGGGAGATGGGACGCCAGCAGTCCGAGCAGGCGGCGCAGCGCCGCCAGCTCTTCCGCCGCGAAACCGACGCATGCGAGACGGAGCGTCGTCGAATTGCGGGCCACTGCATTCATTCGATCCCTCCCCTGGTTGCACGCCGCCACCGCTGCCATTGCCGCGATCAGGCCGCCGCTTCGCACACCGCCATCGCGGCGCGCGACTTCACCAGCACCATGCCGACGTTGGCCGACACGCGGGTGATGAACACGCCGGCATGGTTCGGGTTCTTCTTCGAACGGCAGAAGACGTGGATCAGGTTGGTGCTGAACACGATGATCTCGTTGAAGTAGTGCGCGTGCGCCGCGGTGATGCCGCGCGACTTGTCGAACAGCTTCTCGATCTCGGCCACGTTCTTGCCCTGGAACAGGTCGCCGGTCGCGGCTGCGACGAGGTCGAGCACCTCGTTGGGATGCGAATCGACGGTCTTCACGCCGAGCAGCAGGCCGCTGACCATGTCGACGAAACCGGTCGCCACGCATTCGGGGATTTCGGTTTGGGCGGAAGCCAGCGCTTTTTCGAGTGACATGTGAACTCTCCCTTTGGGTACGGCGGTCAATGCCAGCCGCGGATGCGGTCGGCGAATTCGTGCAGGAAACGCAGTTGTGCATCGGACTGGATCGCGCGCGGCTGGGTGCCGCGCACGCGCGCGACGGCGAGGTCGACCGAATCACCGAACCAGACCAGGATCGCGGCGATGACGGTGCCGGTGCGGCCGAGCCCGCCGCGGCAGTGCGCGGCGACGCCCTCGTTCGCGCGGATCGCCGGCTCGGCGAGGCGGCAGATGTCGACCGCCTGCGAGAAACTCGGCGGCGCCATGTCGGGCATCGCGAAGCGATGCAGCGAGATGCCGAGTTCGCGCAGCGGTCCGGTCGGGTATTCGCAGCGCTCTTCCAGGCAGAGCAGCCGGCGCACGCCGCCGTCGGCCAGCTCGCGGCACGTCGCCGTCACGTCGCTTACGAGTCCGGGACGGCTGAGACCGCATAGCAATCCGGGCACGGCCCACCAGACGCCGTTGCCGGATGCGCGCGCCGGCGCGGTCGCGGCGATGCCGCAGTTGCCGGTCTCGACGTAGACGCGCCCGGCTTCGGTCGCCGGCTTGTCGAAGAACTGCGCGGACGCGGCGACTTCCTGGATCGTGCCGCCGACCAGCAGCGCGGTCGTGCCCTCCATCGCGAGGCAATCCTGGCGGTTGTGCGTGACGCCGACGACCGCCGCGCTTGCGGCCACCTGCCGCAAGCGCTCGCGTACGATGCGCGCCTGCGCGTCGTCGAGTCCCGCCGTGGGCTCGTCCACCAGGTAGATCGCGCCGTCGCGCGAGAGCGCATGCATGACCGCGCCGAAATGCCGTTCCGCACGCCACGAACGAAGCGCATCGCCGTCGCGCGCATCCTGCGGCGCGAAAGCATCGGAACGGGACGAATCCCCCGTGCACCCCTGTTGCGCGACGAACACGATCGCCCCATCGAGCGCGCGCAGGTCGCGGTCACGCAACGTGCAGCGGCCGTCCATCGCGATCCGCCCGTCCAGCGGATCGCTGGCCATCGCGGCCAGCAGGCTCGACTTGCCAGCCCCGCCGGGCCCGGTGATCCAGAGCGGACCTGATCCGCCCGCTTGCAATGTGGCGTCGCGCACGACGGCCTTGCCGTCGCGCCAGACGGTGACGCGCTCCAGTACCAGCATCGCTGCAGGACCCCTGTCATTCCTGCTGCAAATTTCCAATGTGTACTTAGTGTAGGCAGCGGAAATCGGAGGCGCCTATAGGGGATTCACCGATTTTTCGCGGCAGGCGCATTGCCTCTCCGGCCGATGCGAGGCATGCGCTTCCGGAAGGGTTCGAGCAAAGCGCGCGCCCTCAAGCGGACGCGAACGGCACGGCACGCGTGGCGGCGCCGCCGTCGCCGCTCGTCGCGCGCAACAGGTTCTCGTAGGGCTGCGGATGGTCGACCGCATAGCCTTGTGCGCCGTCGGCGCCGAGCGCCGGCAACATCCGCAGCACCGCCTCCGATTCGACCGCCTCGGCGATGACGTACTTGCCCAGCGTGCGCCCGATCGTGCAGATCGCGCCGAGCACGGCGCGATCGAGCGGATCGTCGGCAAGGTTGCGCACGAACAGGCCGTCGATCTTCAGGATGTCGACCGGCAGCGACTTCAGGTAACCGAACGACGACATGCCGCTGCCGAAATCGTCCAGCGCGATGCTGCAGCCGAGGCCGTGCATCGCGGCGATGAACGCGCGCGCCTCGCCGAGGTCCGACACCGCTGCGGTTTCCGTCAGCTCGAAACAGAGCTTGTCGCCCGGCACGTCCGACGCAACGATCATGTCGACGAGGTAGTCGCGGAAATCCGGATCGGCCATCGACGCCGCCGACACGTTGACGTGGCACAGCTCCAGTTCGCGCTGGTGCGCCGGGTTCGCGCCGAGAATGCCGAGCGCGAGGCGTACGATCTCGCGGTCCAGGGCGACGATCTGGCCGTAGCGCTCCGCCGCGGGGACGAACGCGCCCGGCGCGTGCAGGCGGCCGTCGCGATCCATCATGCGCGCCGACAATTCGTAGCGCAGGCCACCCTGCCCTCGCAGGTCGCGCAGCCGCTGCGCGAACAGGAACAGGCGATGCTCGGCGAGCGCCGCGCCGACTTCGCTGACCCATTCCATTTCGCTGCGGCGACGCGTCACCGCCTCGTCCGAATCGACGTAGACGCGGATGCGGTTGCGGCCGCCGTCCTTGGCCAGATAGCACGCGGTGTCCGCGGCGCGCAGCAGCCAGCTCGTGTCGATCGCCTCGGGCGATATCTCGACGATGCCCGCGCTCGACGTCAGCGCGAAATTCAGCGCCCCCCACTGGAACGCGGTATCGGCGATCGCCGCGGCGAGGCGTTCGGCCACGGCCTCGGCCGCGGCGAGCGGGGTGGATTCCAGCACCACCGCGAATTCGTCGCCGCCGATGCGCGCGAGCATGCGCCGGTCCGGCAGCTCGGCAGCCATGCGCGCGGCGATCCGGCACAGGTATTCGTCGCCGGCGGTATGGCCGCAGGTGTCGTTGATCAGCTTGAACTGGTCGAGGTCGAGCAGCAGCAACGCATGACGCGAGTCGTCCCGGCGCGAACGCGCGAGCAGGCGCACCAGCCAGCGCTGCAGTTCGCGTCGGTTGGCGAGGCCGGTCAACGCGTCGTGGCTGGCGTGGTGTTCCAGCTCGACCGACAGGCGATGCGCCTCGGACATGTCCTCCAGCAAGGCCAGCAGGCGGTCCGCGCCGGAAGCATGGTCCTGCACGACCGAAGCGGTCAGCTTGATGCGCACGACCGCGCCGTTCCTGCAACGGAAGTCGCGCTCCTCGGTCAGGCTGGCGTCGCCGGACACGAACAGGCGTTCGCGCAGGTCGCGCAGGCCCGAAGCGCCGTTGCTTCCATCCAAGCGGTCGAAGCCGATGCGCAGCAGCTCCGCTTCCGGGTAGCCGAGGATTTCGCATAGGCGCGCATTTACCGCCAGCACGCGACCGCTTGCGCCGACGCGGGCCATGCCGATCGCCGCCTGCTCGAACAGCGCGCGGAAGCCGCCTTCCGACGCGCGCACGCGACGCACGATCGCGCGCATCAGCGCCGCCGCGCCTCCCGCGAGGATCGTGAAGCCGATCGCGCTGAACAGCAGCAGCATGCGGCCGAGCCAGCGGTCCGCGCGCAGGATCGCCTCCAGGAAGCGCATCTGCAGGTCGTGCATCCGGCCGTCGATGCCGACCAGTTCGCCGCGCAGGCGCAGCAATGCCGCGGTGTCGCCGGAGCGCGCCGCGTCCTCGAGGTCGAATGTCATCTCGACCACGCGCGAGAGCATCGGGTCGGTCCGGCGCCAGACGTCCATCGCGTCGCGGACCACGGGCGCCGCGCCGAACCAGCGGTAGACCCAGATGAGCACGTCGACGTTGGAGCGCGGATTCATGCCGCGCAGGAAACCCGCCCTCGCCGCGCCGATGTCGGGCGGCTCGCGGTCCAGCGCGAACCGCGCGTCGCGATCGCCCAGTTGCACGTCGAGCAGGCGGCGTGCCGTCGCCAGCAGGGCGGTATCGTGTTCGACCGAATAACGATACAGGTGGAATACCGCGCCTTCGCGCGCTTTCGACCAGTAGCTTTCGCCGGCCAGGAACGCCGCGGTTCCGGATTTCATCTCGCCGACTGCGCCGGTCAGCGCCTGCCCCACGAGCGCGACCATCAACAGCAGCGCGATGCCCAGCGCGAACCCGCGCATCGAGCCCGTCGCGCACGCTGTCCCCGCATCGTTCATGCGCGTCACGCCCCGTCGTTCGTCGCTGCCGCAGCATACGGCGACCCCGTATGATGGCCCACCGCCCCGGGTGGCTTCGCCTGCATCCGGAAGTGCCGCGACCGGATGGACCCCGGGGCGAGTCTACAAAATTCGGATACTGGAAAGATGTACCTGGCAATGCAAATGCATTGTCGAACGGAATCGTCATGGCCCCGCTGAACCGACTGCGCCTGAGTCTCGTGCTTGCCCTGTTCGTCGGCGCGATGCTCGGAGCCGGCGTCGCGGCGCTGTTCGAGCGCGACGACCAGCGGCGCTCCCGCACCGCGGAGCAGGAACGCGCCGCGCTGGAAGCGCTGGACCGCCTGCAGGCACTCGGCCAGCGCGACGTGCTGGCGGCGCGTCTTGCGCTGCATCAGCCGGCCGCCGCGCCGACGGCCGCCGACGCGCGACACGCCCGGCACTACGCCGCCGCGCTGGAGTCCGTGCGCGAACGCGCCACGTCGCAGATGGAGCCGATGCTGCATCGCCTGCGCCGCAGCCGCGAGCAACTCGACCGCATCGCCGGCGACGTCCCCGCGGCCGATGCCGCCGGACAAGGCGCGGCGCGCATCGACGGGATTGCCGCCGACCAGGACGAAGCCGTGGCCCGCCTGCGCAACGCGCTGCCGCGCGCGAGCGGCGGCGGAAGCCCGCGCGCGCCGATACCGCCGTTCGTCTCCGCGCTGTCGATCGGTTCGCTGGCATTGCTGCTGGCGCTCGCCGCCATCGCCGTCAACGGCGGCGCGCGACGCGTGCTCGGGGCCGCATCGCGCGCAGGCATCGCGCGACGCGAACCAGGGCTCGTCGACGTCGGGACGCCGCGCGGCACCGATGCGCACGATGCATGTTCCCTTGCCGCCGCCGGTCTTCGCGAAGCGCTGCATCACCTGGCGGACTGGATCCTGCTGTGCGACGCGGATGGCCGCGTCGAGCAGGTGCTCGCCGGCAACGGCGACCGCCTCGGCCTCGGCGGCCGCAGCCTGCGCGGGCGTTCGTTGTGGCACCTCACCGCGGACATGCATCCGGACATGCTGCGCGCGCTCGCTCCGGCCGACGGCAGCGTCGGCGTCACGCTGACGTCGCTCGGCCTTCCGCCCCACGAAGTTCCGGTGCGCCTCGTGCTCGCGCGGCTCGCCGAACACGACGGCTCGCGCCTGCTGGCGATCGCGCGCGACCGCAGCGACGAGATCGAGATCGAGCGCTCGGTCAGCGAACGCACCACCCAGTTGCTGCGAGCCCGCGCGGACGTCGAACGCCTGCGCGAGAAGGTGCTGTACGTCGCCGAGGAGGAACAGGAGCGCATCGGCCAGGAATTGCACGACGGCGTCGGCCAGCAACTCGCCGGCATCGCGTTCCTGACGCAGGCGCTGGCGAACCGCATGAAGGGCCAGGACGCCAAGATGGTCGCCGACCTCAACTGGTTGTCCGACCTCGCCAGCCGCACGGCCGAGTCGGTGCGCGGCATCTCGCGCCAGCTCGGCGCCAGCCAGTTCGAGCACGGCAACCTCGCCCTGCTGCTGGAGCAACTGTGCGAGGACACCGCGAGCATGTACGACATCGAATGCCGCTTCGAAGCAGTCTCCGTCGCGGACCTCGACCTCCATCGCATCGACGCCAACGCGACGCGGCACGTCTTCCGCATCGCGCAGGAATCGCTCACCAACGCGATCCGGCACGGCCGCGCGGGCCACGTCGCGATGCGTGTGGATGGCCGCCGCGAACGCGTCCGGCTCGCCGTGCGCGACGACGGCGTCGGCTTCGACCCGAAACGCTTCGGCGGCACCTCGCGGCGCGGACTCGGCCTGCACAGCATGCGCATCCGCGCGTCGATCATCGGGGCGACGCTGCACATCCGCACCGGCGCGAACGGCTCGCTGGTCCTGCTCAACGTTCCTGCGGGCGCAATCCCTCCACCCTGAACCGCGCATGGCGCATACTGGCGGCATGCACGTCCTGATCGTCGACGACCATCCGATCGTCCGTCGCGGGCTGGTACAGCTGATGCTCGACCGGCCGAACGTCTCCAGCTGCGGCGAGGCCTGCTCGGTCGACGGCGCGCTGGCGGAATGCGGTCGGCAGCGTCCCGACGTGATCGTGCTCGACCTGTCGCTGCAGGACGAATCGGGGCTCGAACTGGTGCGCCGCCTACGCGCCTCGGGCGACACGACGCCGATCCTCGTGTTGTCGATGTACGACGAGACGATGCATGCCGAACGCGCGCTGCGCACGGGCGCGCAAGGCTTCATGATGAAGGCTTCCGCCGCCGAAGTCGTCGCCGACGCGGTCGATCGCGCGGCCAGAGGGGAACGCGTCCTGAGTCCGGCGATGCATGCGCGCTTCGACGCGCCGGGGGCTGCCGCGGCAACCGCCATCGACCCGGTCGCCGCGCTGACCAGCCGCGAACTCGAAGTCCTGCGCCTGATCGGCGAAGGTCACAGTACCGCCGGCATCGCGGACAGGCAGTGCCGCAGCGTGAAAACGATCGAATCGCACCGGGAATCGATCAAGCGCAAGCTCGCGCTGCGCTCGGCGACGGAACTGGTCCGCTACGCCACGTTGTGGCGCGAGCATGGCTGAGGGAGCAGCAGCAACCATAGCCAAGCTGATCCGCACTGCCGACTCCATAGCGGTTCCATGTCTCCTGGAAGAACTTTCAGAACGGAATCGCTTCAGTCCAAAAGCTCGTGAGAGCACGACATTTCGGATGATCTGCGCCGGACCCAAAAGATCGTTTCAATCCGGAGCGCGGCTTGGTTCAAAGCACTAGCCGGAACGATGTCGTCGTTTCAATCCGCGCGCTCGTGAGAGCGCGACCCGGCGAAGCTCGGCGTCTACGGCTGGCTTGTTTCGTTTCAATCCGCGCGCTCGTGAGAGCGCGACGGCCGATGGCTTCGATCTGCCGCGCGAGGTGCGCGTTTCAATCCGCGCGCTCGTGAGAGCACGACCGGCGTGTTCGCCGGGCTATCCGCCGGCAACGACATGTTTCAATCCGCGCGCTCGTGAGAGCGCGACGCGCATCGAGCTTCAGGGTTCGAGGGCGCCACGCGTTTCAATCCGCGCGCTCGTGAGAGCGCGACGTCGAACCCCGCCCCGTTGAAGCTGCGCCGCCCTGTTTCAATCCGCGCGCTCGTGAGAGCGCGACACGCCGACCGCGACGCGCGCGCGCTGTACGCGACGTTTCAATCCGCGCGCTCGTGAGAGCGCGACGCGACGATGCCCGTGTATCTCATGGGCTACTTCACGTTTCAATCCGCGCGCTCGTGAGAGCGCGACCTGCACGGCCAGGTCGACGTCGTGCGGGACGATGGGTTTCAATCCGCGCGCTCGTGAGAGCGCGACGCGCCAGCCTGAAACCGACGGCGGACTGACCCATGTTTCAATCCGCGCGCTCGTGAGAGCGCGACAATCGAACGACGCGGCCGCGCGCACCGACGTCGTGTTTCAATCCGCGCGCTCGTGAGAGCGCGACGGTGCGAGGTGTGGCTGACGCTGGTGATGAGGCGGTTTCAATCCGCGCGCTCGTGAGAGCGCGACCCTCGGCGCGCTGCTGGATGTGCGCGGCCGCGGACGTTTCAATCCGCGCGCTCGTGAGAGCGCGACTCGTACGACGCCTACTACTCGACGAGGCCGCGCGGGTTTCAATCCGCGCGCTCGTGAGAGCGCGACTTTCAGCAGCCGTCGCACCGGCAAGACGGCCGTGTTTCAATCCGCGCGCTCGTGAGAGCGCGACAGGCGAACCTGCGCGGCTCGAACCTGAGCGGCTCGTTTCAATCCGCGCGCTCGTGAGAGCGCGACACCCCTGCGACACCGCAGCGATCATCTCCAGCGCGTTTCAATCCGCGCGCTCGTGAGAGCGCGACGCTCCCGTGGTTCGACCGTCCGGACGGCTGCAAGGTTTCAATCCGCGCGCTCGTGAGAGCGCGACGGTGCCTCCGTGTGGTGATCGCTGGCGATGATAACGTTTCAATCCGCGCGCTCGTGAGAGCGCGACGATCCGGCCGTGCAGGCTGCGGGAGCGGGACGCGTGTTTCAATCCGCGCGCTCGTGAGAGCGCGACTCCGTCAGTTTGCAGGCGATTTCCGCATGTGGCGGTTTCAATCCGCGCGCTCGTGAGAGCGCGACCGCAAAACCTCATGGGCCGCAAGCGCAAGGAGGATGGTTTCAATCCGCGCGCTCGTGAGAGCGCGACATCGAACGAGGCATGAGAGATGATGACTTTCGACGTTTCAATCCGCGCGCTCGTGAGAGCGCGACGCAAAGGCTCGTGCGCGCCCATACCGAGCGCGAATCGTTTCAATCCGCGCGCTCGTGAGAGCGCGACTCTCATCCAAGGATCGGCGGCGGACTGTACGAAGGTTTCAATCCGCGCGCTCGTGAGAGCGCGACACTTCCGCGTCGATCAGCGTCGAAACAATGACGCGTTTCAATCCGCGCGCTCGTGAGAGCGCGACGCCGGCTCGACGTGCAGCGCGATCAGCTCACGAAGTTTCAATCCGCGCGCTCGTGAGAGCGCGACCGTCATGTTCGAGCCGAAGCCCATAAGGCTGCGCGTTTCAATCCGCGCGCTCGTGAGAGCGCGACCCTCGCCGCCGGCGATATGCCATACGGCCGCCGCGTTTCAATCCGCGCGCTCGTGAGAGCGCGACCGCCACAGCTCCTCAACGGAGGCATGACGATCCAGTTTCAATCCGCGCGCTCGTGAGAGCGCGACGGTACGCCCGACTTGACCGCCGCCTGGACCGCATCGTTTCAATCCGCGCGCTCGTGAGAGCGCGACGCTCCGCGCCGCGGGCTGGGTGAAGTACATCGAGCAGTTTCAATCCGCGCGCTCGTGAGAGCGCGACCCTTCATCGAAAGCTACATACTCGACAAGAACGTGTTTCAATCCGCGCGCTCGTGAGAGCGCGACGTGAACACGATCGCGCCATCTTTGCCCTTGAAGCGTTTCAATCCGCGCGCTCGTGAGAGCGCGACCGTGGCGAATCTGCGGCTGCCCGAACAGTTGCATGCGTTTCAATCCGCGCGCTCGTGAGAGCGCGACACGTCATGGCGACGAGCATCCGCCCGGTGAAGGGTTTCAATCCGCGCGCTCGTGAGAGCGCGACGTCGCCGAGATCGCAGCGCGCTGCGATACCGTCGAGTTTCAATCCGCGCGCTCGTGAGAGCGCGACGCGCCATCGAGCGTGTGCGCTGCCGCATTCGCGGAGTTTCAATCCGCGCGCTCGTGAGAGCGCGACGCCGTGCGGCCGAGCGGCGCACGCAGCGCGCGCAGGTTTCAATCCGCGCGCTCGTGAGAGCGCGACCCTCGCCCGGGTTCCCGCTGAGCCGGCCGCGACCGGTTTCAATCCGCGCGCTCGTGAGAGCGCGACTCGCGCGCACGTGATCGACGCTTGAGTTCGTCACGGTTTCAATCCGCGCGCTCGTGAGAGCGCGACACCCGGCGCGCGGCGTAGAGCAAACGAAGGAACGTGTTTCAATCCGCGCGCTCGTGAGAGCGCGACAAGTTCGCTGACTCGATGGTCGACGCCTACACCAAGTTTCAATCCGCGCGCTCGTGAGAGCGCGACGCTCGCGCTGCAGGATCAGCTGCAGCGCGGTGAATGGTTTCAATCCGCGCGCTCGTGAGAGCGCGACTGGCCCGAGTTCATGGCGCGCGCGCTCGTGTGCGTGTTTCAATCCGCGCGCTCGTGAGAGCGCGACACGGCGGCGCTGCTGATTATCGCGTTGCTCACGGGTTTCAATCCGCGCGCTCGTGAGAGCGCGACCTCGCGGATGTTGGCCGG
>Ga0153956_1000890_pt1 | contig 30047 bp, 32 predicted proteins | sample TSFL040MetaG_FD_104704 | JGI IMG/M metagenome (GOLD analysis project Ga0153956, IMG submission 104704) | Attine ant fungus gardens microbial communities from Florida, USA - TSFL040 MetaG | ecosystem: Host-associated > Fungi > Mycelium > Unclassified | place: USA: Florida, Wekiwa Springs... | reverse complement strand
GGCACGGTCCCTCCACCTCTCCCCCCGGGAGTGGCCCGGGAGGGACGGCGGGGGTGACCCTGGACGAACCTCCCCGCAGTTCGTGAGGGAAGGGTCACCCCCGCCGTCCCGTGGTCGTCCCCCGTCAGCTGTTCCTTATGCGCCTATGAGGCGCATAAGGAACAGCTGACCCGGCCCCTCAGTCGCTCACCAGCCGCAGCATCAGCTCGTCGACGTAGCACCAGCTCCAGTCCTCGCCCGGCTGGGCGGAGCGGATGATCGGGTGCCCTGTCGACTTGAAGTGCGCGGTGGCGTGCTTGCCCTCGGAGTTGTCGCAGCAGCCGACGTGACCACAGGTCTGACACATCCGCAGGTGGACCCAGCGCATGCCGAGCGCCAGGCACTCCTCACAACCCTCGACGTCCTCAGGGATGTCCAAGAACTGGACGGAGTCGAGATGGGAGCACTCGGCGGCCACTGGAGCCAAACATAGCGCCCCTACCCGACTGGACGAGTATATGAGGACCGCGGACGGCGGGTTCCCCGATCAGATCTCCATCTCGACCGGCTCGCCGCCGGGGAACCAGTGGGACTCGACCGGCGGCGCCGAGTCGCGCAGGTAACGCTCGGCGTCGAGCGCGCCCATGCAGCCGGTGCCCGCCGCGGTGACCGCCTGGCGGTAGGTGTGGTCGACGACGTCGCCGACCGCGAAGACGCCCGCCAGGTCGGTCCGCGTCGAGCCCGGCTCGACCTTGATGTAGCCGTCCTCGTCGGTCGCCACCTGACCCTTGACGACCTCCGATCGCGGCACGTGGCCGATCGCGACGAAGGCACCGGTCGCCTCGACCGCCGTCTCCTCGCCGGTCTCCGCGTGGCGCAGGCGGACCTCCGCCAACTTGCCGTCCTCGCCGGCGACGAACTCGAGCGGCACGTACGGGGTCAGGGTGTCGATGTTGTCGACCCCGAGCGCCCGGTCGCGCATGATCTTCGAGGCGCGGAACTCGTCGCGCCGATTCACGATCGTCAGCTCGTCGGCGAACTTGGAGATGAAGATCGAGTCCTCCATCGCCGAGTCGCCACCACCGATCACCAGCACCCGGTGGCCCTTGAAGAAGGCACCGTCGCAGACGCCGCAAGTGGAGACGCCGCGGCCACCGAGCTCCATCTCGCCGGGGATGCCGAGCCGTTTCGGCTCCGCCCCCATCGCCAGGATCACGGTTTTCGCGCGATGCTCCTCGTCGCCGAGGAAGACCTTGTGGACGCCGCCGTCGGAGAGCTCGACCCGGTCGACGTCATCGGTGACGAAGCGGGTCCCGAAGCGCTCCGCCTGGGCGCGGAACTGGCTCATCATCTCCGGGCCCATGATCCCCTCGGGGTAGCCGGGGTAGTTCTCGACGTCGGTCGTGTTCTGCAGCTGGCCGCCCCACTGGAACCCCTCGAAGACGAGCGGCTCGAGGTTGGCGCGGGCGGTGTACAGCGCCGCCGTGTAGCCGGCCGGACCACCGCCGACGATGATCACGTTCTCGACCTTTTTCTTGTCCTCGCTCAATTCGCTCACCTCTCGCCCGCCAATACTTTACTTTTTATAGTACCACTGCCCCGATCGATCGGCAGCCCCTCGTCTTCCCAGCGATGGACAGTGTTGCGCAGTTGGAAGAAGGCGACGACGCCGGGTGGGATCGGCATCCAGAAGGAGACCAGGCGGAAGATCAAGATCGCCGGGAAGACGGTTTCCTCCGGCAGGCCGAAGAGGACGAAGGCGCCGATCATCCCGGCGTCGACCGCGCCCACCCCGGCGGGGGCCAGGGGAAAGAGGTTGGCGACCATGCCGAGGAAGTAGCCCTGGACGACGACGGCGAGCGGCACGTGGATGCCGAGCGAGTGGAACGAGGCCCAGAGCACGCCGATGCTGAACGCCCAGAAGCCCGCCGCCCCGAGCACCGCCAGCCCCCCCTTGCGCGGGTGGGTGAACAGCCTCAGGGCGAAGCGGAAGCCCTCCCCCAGCGTCTCCGGCACGCCCGACACCCATTCGACGAAGCTGCGCGTGTGGTCGCCGTGGACGTGCGGCATCAGCCTGCCTTCGACGTCGGCGGGAATCAGCGTGACCAGCACCCCGAGCACGATCATGACCCCGGCGACCGCCGCCGGGACGATCGTCAGCTCGACCGAGTTCTCGCCGTTCAGCACGCCGATCCGCAGCAACAGGCCGAAGACGATCAGCGCCAGCGGATAGAAGGCGTAATGCAGGCTGACGAAGGCGACCATCCGCCGGGCGACCTCGCGGCGTCGCATCCCCGCTTTCCGCAGCGCCCAGTAGGTCAGCGCGACGCCGCCCGCGCCGCCCGCCGAGAAGAGCAGCGTCGCCGCCACCCCGGCCATGTTGATCTCGTAGGTCTCGCCCCAGGTAAGGCGCAGCACGTCGCCGCCGACCACCGCCTTGAAGAGGGCGATGTAGGTCGCATAGGAGGCGATCGAACAGACGACCGCGACGGCGATCCAGACCGGGTCGGCGTCGCCGAGCTTGCCGAGCGCGTCCCCCAGGCCGACCAGCTTGGGGAAGAGGAAGTAGATCCCGACCAGCAGGATCAGCACCACCACGCCGGTCTGCACCATGCGCCTGGTGGTGAAGATCGGCAGCCCGGTCAGGCCACCGCCGTCTTCCTTTTCTTCTCGCCTCTCGTCGTCGGGCACTTGCCCCGGGGACGCTACCGGGGCCTGCCGCCGGCGATCCGCTCGAGCCGCTGGACGACGGCGCTGACCCGCCCGACCGCGGGGGCGAAAACCGGGTCGGCACGGCGCACGGCACCGACCAGGCCGGCGCCGGCGAGCAGATCGGTGACGTAGTGCTCGCCCAGGTAGACGAGGCCGAAGCCGAGGGTCAGCGCGTAGGCCCAGGCGACCGCGCCCTCCCCACGGCTCGATTCGGTGAGCGAGACCGCGCCCTGCACCGAGGTGGCGAAGTGGAGCGAGGGCATCGCCGCCCAGGGGTTGCCGCCGAGCGCCGTGTAGAGCGGTCCCCAGAGCCGCCCCCAGAGCGGTTCGCCGACCTCGAGCATGATCCGCCGCATCGGCTCCCTGGTGTAGCCCTGCTCGGAGGACCACCAAGGCGGCGCGGTCGGCACCGCCCAGTAGCCGCAGGCGCCGGCATCGAAGACGGCGGCCAGCTGGCGCGCGGCGCGGGGGAAGTTCTCCGGGTGGCGGACGAGGATCCACGACAGCACCGCGTAGGGCTCGAAGAACCAGAGCCAGTGGGTGATCGTGAGGACGCGGTCGAGCGCCGGGGTGTAGCGGCGGCCGGCGAGGAAGGTCTGCAGGCGCGCCCCGGGGAGGCGGCCGCCGCCGATGACCGAGTCGACCTTGATCGGGTAACGGGCGTGGAGGCGCCGGCGCAGGGCCTCCGGATCGTCGTAGGGCATCTCGTGGACGACCGTGAACGCCCACATCTGCATCGCGAAGAGAGCGACGTCGCGCTTGCGCGAACGAGGGGCGAGGACGGCGACGGCGAGCGGTCCGGAGGCCGCCACCGCGAGGGTCACCGGGCCGGGCAGCCGGAGGCGCTTTCGCACCAGGGGAAGGGCGATCGCGGCACCGACGATCGCGCCCGCGCCCGCCCTGACGGCCAGCCGTACCGCTTTGGGTGGCCGCGAGCGCCTCCGCATAGAGTCGGCGAGTATAGGTCGGGCACACCTACCGCACCGCATCCACGCCGCTCGCCGTGATTAGAATGGCCGCGCCTTGACGCCGCACTCGCCTGGCACCGGCCAGATAAACACTCTGATTTGGATCGGCTTCTTCGCCGCTCTGCTCGTCGTCGTCGTGATCAACCTCGGCCTGTTCGGGGCGATCCGTCGCAACCGCGCCGGCCGCGGACGCACCGCGACCCAGTCGCGCGGCGCGGTCGGCCTGCAGTGGCGCGTCGCCGGCGTCCTCTCGGGTTTCGCCGTCCTTCTCTTCGTGCTCGGGATCATCTTCACCTCCAACGCGACCTCGACGCCGCAGACCACCTCGGCCGGGCTGACCTCCTACCACGGGGAAAAGCTGGAAGGCCCGCTGCTCATCAAGGCGACCGGGCAGCAGTGGGTCTGGCGCTACAACTACCCGAACGGCTCCTTCAGCTACTACAAGCTGGTGATCCCGGCCCACACCGAGATCGAGCTGAAACTCACCTCCACCGACGTGATCCACACCTGGAACGTCCCCGACCTGGCGCCGAAGGTCGAAGCGGTCCCCGGCAAGGACACCAAGGTCTACTTCCGGGCCGACGCCGAAGGCGAATTCTGGGGCCGCGCCTCCACCCTGTCGGGCCAGGCCTACGCGTCGATGCGCACCGCGGTGGAAGTCGTCTCGCCGGAACGGTTCGAAGAATTCACCACGGAACTGCAGAAGGGCATCCGCGCCGGCAACGAAGGCGCCGAGGAAATCGAGAGCGAAGAGGTCGCCGAACTTGCCGAAATGGAAGAAGATTCCGCGGCAGAAAGCGGAGAATCGACCGGCGAAGGGGAAGGAGAAAGCAATGAATGAGGCCCCCCGCCCCGAGATCGCCGTCGACGGCTTCCCGCGTCGTAACCGCTGGGGCTGGATGGACTTCGTCACCAGCGCCGACCACAAGGACGTCGCCAAGATCCTGATGGTCGGCTCCGGCGGCTTCCTCTTCCTCGCCGCGCTCGAGCTCTTCCTGATGCGCCTGCAGTTGGCGATCCCGGAGAACACCTTCCTCGAACCGGTCACCTTCAACCGGGTGCTCTCGCTCTACGGCGCCACCTCGATCTTCTTCTTCGTCCTGCCGCTGGTGATGGGGATCTTCCTCTTCGTCGCGCCGCTGCAGGTGGGCGCGCGGGGCACCGCGCTGCCACGCCTCAGCCAACTCGGCGGGGCGCTCTGGGTCGCCGGCGCGGCGATCCTCTACTCGGGCTTCCTCTGGACCCCGTCCGAGGCCGGTGTCAACCCGCTGCCCCCCCTCTCCGAGCTCGCCTTCCTCAGCAACAACGGGGTCGACACCTGGCTCACCGCCTGCGGTTTCGCCACCCTCGGCTTCGTCCTCATCGCGATCGACCTCGCCACCACGCTGCAGGTCGACCGGGCGCCCGGGATGGCTTGGCGCCGCGCCCCGATCTTCGCCTGGGCCGCCAGCGTCGGCTCTTGGCTGATGCTCTTCATCGGCCCCGTCGTCCTCGCCGCCTTCACGATGCTGATGATCGACCGCAACTACGACGGCACCTTCTTCATCGACGGCGCCGGCGGCGCGCCGCTCCTCTGGCAGCACCTCACCTGGATCTTCTACTCGGGCGCCTACATGCTGGTGCTGATCTTCGCTTTCGCCGCGATCGCCGAGATCTTCCCGGTCTTCTCCGGCAACGAGCTCTTCAACCGCACCGCGGTGATGGCCTCGATCGTCGCGATCGCGGTGATCGGCACGCTCGCCTACATGCAGAACATGTACACCGCCCCGATCGGGATCGGCTGGAAGTACTTCGGCATGCTGATGTCGCTGGCGCTGATCGTCCCGGTCGGCCTCGTCTTCTACAACCTGATCGCGACGCTGAACGGCGGTGCGCTGCGGATGCGGGCGCCGGTGCTGTTCTCGATCGGCGCGCTGGTGATGATCTCGCTGGGCCTCGCGGCGGAGATGCAGCAGTCGCTGGTCGGCGCCGCCTTCTACCTCAAAAACACCACCGCCTCGACCGCCGCGACCAGCTTCGCCCTGATCGGCGGCGGCATCTTCGGCGGCTTCGCGGCCCTCCATTACTGGTTCCCGAAGATCACCGGCCGGGCGATGGGCGAGCAGCTCGGGCGGCTCTCCTTCTGGGTCACCGCGGCGGGCACCCTGCTGGCCTTCGTGCCGCTGGCGCTGGCGGGCTGGGAACAGGACCAGGTGGTCGACGCCTACAAGTTCTTCAACCACACCGGCGTCAACTTCTACAACCTGCTCGCCTCGATCGGGGTGCTGATCCTCCTCATCGGCATCGTCCTGATCCTGATCAACGCGGTGGCGAGCGTCAAAGGCGGCGCTCGCGCCGGCCACGACCCCTGGGGTGGCGACACGCTCGAGTGGTTCACCGTCTCGCCGCCGCCGGTCCACAACTTCGACGTCCAGCCGGACGTCCGCAGTGCCCGGCCGCTTCGCGACATCCGCGCGGCGATCGCCGCCCGCGCCCACGAGGCCGAGGAGCGCGCGGTCCGTGAGTCGCAGCCGGTAGCCTGACGGGCGCTATGCAATCCGGTGCCACGACGGTCGGGGAGGCCCCCCGCTCGGCCGCGCTTCAGCTCGTCCGCGACTACGTCACGCTGACGAAGCCGAAAGTCCAGTCCCTGCTGCTGCTGACCACGGTGACGACGATGTACGTGGCGGGCAACCCGTCGCTGCGCCTGATCCTGCTCACCTGCCTCGGCGGCAGCCTCTCCTCGGGCGGCGCGGGCGCGATCAACCACGCGATCGACCGCGACATCGACATCACGATGAAGCGCACCGCGGACCGCCCGGTCGCCTCCGGCCGGGTCTCCCCCGCCGCCGCGATCATCTTCGGCTGCATCCTCGGCGCCCTCTCCTTCGTACTGCTGGCGACCCAGGTCAACGTCCTCGCCGCCGCCCTCGCGCTCTCCGGCCTGCTCGGCTACGTCTTCGTCTACACGCTCTGGCTGAAGCGCACGACGCCGCAGAACATCGTCATCGGCGGCGCCGCGGGCGCGGTTCCGCCGCTGGTCGCCTGGGCGGCCACCACGGGCAGCCTCAGCGGCATGGCCTTCTACCTCTTTGCGATCGTCTTCTTCTGGACCCCGCCCCACTTCTGGGCCCTCTCCATCCTGATGAAGGACGACTACGCCGCGGCCCGGATCCCGATGCTCCCGGTGGTCGCCGGCGAGGACGAGACCCGGCGCCAGATCATGCTCTACACCGTCCTCCTCTACGCCGTCACCCAGCTACCCTTCTGCGCCGGCGGCCTCGGCGTCGCCTACCTCGTCCCCTCGATGCTCCTCGGCGCCATCTTCATCGGCTTCTCCTACATGCTTCTGCGCACCAAAGAACGCCGCTGGGCCCTCCGCACCTACCTCTTCTCCCTCCTCTACCTGGCCCTCCTGTTCGTCTCGATGGCGATCGCCGCGCACGTCTAGCGCCCCGAGCCCCGCTCCCCAGCGGGACGACCAAGGGACGGGCCCTCCCGTCCACGGTCCGGGCAGGCTGTGGCTTGGGCAGACGTGGACGGGACGGCGGGGGAGAGGTGGAGGGACCGTGCCGGGAGGGTCACGGGAGACGGACGGACCCGTCACCGAAGCGTGACCCTGTGACGAGGACGCCTGGAAGGTCACGCTTCCTCCCGTCTTCCCCAGGCATCGCGGGTCACGCCAGGAGGCGCGTTCGCAGTTAGCGACAACATGTGTCGCTAACTGCGAACTCGCCTCAGGGCCAGGGGTCCTGTGGGGCCTCAGGGGCCGGGAGGTGTGACGTCCCCGGCGCCTTCGTGACGAACCCTTGACGTCTTCCCCTCGAAAGCCTCACGTCCTGGGCGCCTCATGGGGGTCACAGCCTGCCAGGACCCCCATGAGGCGCCCAGGACGGCCGGGACCACCTCGGACGGCCGCCCGCGCCCCGAACCACGCCGGACAGCAGACAGGGTCCGCGTCGAGTTTCGGTCGCTGAGAGACCAAAACCCCACACGGAGACTCCTGAGCGGTTGGCGACCCACGCCAGGACGCCAGGACCGCCTGCCCTGTCACTCACCTCACCCGTCCCTCGGACCGCCCAGACTGATAGAAATCTCCCTGTGGATCGCGAGACCGCACGCAGGAACATGACCGCCGGCCTGATCGCCGGGGGCTTCGCGGCGGCGGTCTTCGGCCTCTGCTTCATCGTCGCCCTCCTCTACATCGCCCACGGATGAGCGAGAATCGCCAGATTCCGGGGTCGAGCGAGACGATCCAGGCGCCTCGCCGCTCTTGGGGACCGGCCTTCTTCGCCCTCGGCGCGATGGGAGCGGTGGCGGGTATCTACGCCAACGGCTTCGCCTTCTCCGCCTTCGTCTGGTCCTACATCGGGATCATCGTGATGCTCTTCGCCTTCCGGGCGATCGTGCGAACCTCGGTGCGCAGCTACTACAGCCTGCCGCGCCGCCAAGCAGCCCGCCCGGCCACCCTGCCGGTCGAGCAGATCTACCTTGAGTCCCGGCCCTCCTCGGGCCGTCCTCAAGGCTGACGCGCCGAGAGAGCGCATCTCAGCGCGTCAGTGCGGCAGGCTCATCTCGGACGTTGCGCCGTCGGACGTCCAAACGCGGACGATGTCGCGCATCGAGAGGACGCCGACCACCTCGCCCTCCTCGAAGACGACCAGGTGGCGGACGCCGCGGCGCGACATCTCGGCCGCGGCATGCTCGAGGCTCCAGCCGGGAGCCGCGGCCAGCACCGACTCCGTCATGTGGCCGCCGACTGTCTCGACGTCGGGATCCTCCCCCGCTCCGACCGAGAGCAACAGATCGCGCTCGGTGACGATCCCGGGCGTCGGCGCCGCGTCGTCGATCACCAGCGCGGCGCCCACGTTGCGCTCGACCATCGCCCTGGCCGCCTGGCGCAGCGTGTGCGACGGGCCCACCACCACCGAGACATCCGACATTCCATCCCTCACCTGCATCGCGACCTCCTTCGCCGACGAGACCAGCTTAGTGCGAATCGATGCAAATGTACCGCGCCTGCGCCGACGAGCAAACGTCGTCACGGGTGCCTCGACATATAGACTCCGCGACGCTTCGGCAGTATGCAGAACCTTCCTAAGCCCATCCGCCTGCTCGTCCCCCTCGTCGCCCTGCTCGCGGCCGTCGTCGTGATCTCCGGTTGCGGCACGACGAACCCCGACATCGCGCGCGGCCGCGTCCTCTTCACCAAGAACTGCGGCGCCTGTCACATCATGGCCCAGGCGGGCACCTCGGGCACGACCGGGCCGGACCTCGACGAGGCGTTCGCCGCCGCCCGCGAAGCCGGTGGCTTCGACGCCTCCACGGTCGAAGGCATCGTCAAGGCGCAGGTCGAGAACCCGCGCCCCGGCAACGGCAACCCGATGGCGACGATGCCCGCCGAAATCGTCGAGGGCACCGATCTTGACGATGTCGCCGCCTACGTCGGCAAGTACGCCGGCGTGCCCGGCGCCGCGCCGCCGGAAGTCGAAGGCGGCGCCGGTGCGCAGGTCTTCGCCAACAACGGCTGCGGTGGCTGCCACACGCTGGCGGCGGCCAACTCGGGCGGCACCACCGGCCCGGACCTGGACGAAGTTCTCCCCGGCCAGAGCGAAGCGGAAATCGAGGAGTCGATCGTCGACCCGAACGCGAAGATCGCCGCGGGCTACCCGCCGAACGTCATGCCGACCAACTTCGAAGAAACCATCTCGCCGGAAGAACTCGAAGAGCTCGTCGAATACCTGGGCGAATCGGCCGGCAAAAAATCCGGCGGCAAATAGCCATTGCGGCCGAGCGGCCGCTCCGGTGACCATCTGAATATGTCCGTGAGCCTTCGAAAGCGCTTCGAGATCTCCCCGCACCGCTACGCACAGGTGACGACGGTGGCGCTCGTCGGCCTCGCGCTGATCGTGCTGACCGGCGCCGCGGTGCGGCTGACCGAGTCGGGGCTGGGCTGCCCGGACTGGCCCAAGTGCTACGGCGGCCCCGCCCCACCGCTGGAAACCCACGCGGTGATCGAGATGAGCAATCGGATCATCACCGCCCTCCTCGGGATCGCCGTGATCGCCGCCTGCGTCCTCTCCTTCTTCCGCCGCCCGTTCCGCAAGCACCTGGCCTGGATCGGCGCCCTCCTCCCCCTCGGCGTCATCGCCCAGGCGATCCTCGGCGCCCTCGTCGTCAAGTACGACCTGCGACCGGAACTTGTAATGGGCCACTTCATCCTCTCGATGATGTTGCTCGACGCCGGATTCGCCCTGTTCTGGTGCTCGCGGTACGAGCCCTGGGACCGGCGACGCTCCTGGGACCGCAAGGGCGTCTGGGCGGTGCGCGCGCTGGTCCCCCTGGGACAGTTGACGATCCTCGCCGGGACGATCGCCACCGGCTCCGGCCCCCACGCGGGCGAGTTCGAAGGGCAGATCGTGCAGCGCTTCACCTTCGAGGGCGCCAACACGCTCGAATGGGTCGTCCAGCGCCACGCGGTGCTGGCGGCGATCTACGGGTTCGCGGCGATCGGCGTCTGGTTCTACCTACGGCGGCCGGGCGGCGACCGACGGGCGCTCAAACCGCTGACCCTCGTGCTGATCCTGCTCGCCGTCCAGGGCGTCGTCGGCTACGTCCAGTGGGAGCTCGAACTGCCGACCGAGATCGTCTGGGTCCACGTCGCGCTCGCCACCGGCAACTGGCTGGCGATGCTGTGGACGATCGCCGCGGCGGGCCGGCTCAAGCCGCGCTCAGGCGCGCTGCCGGCGGGCGAGCGGGGCGACACCCCGTCCGGCGCGTCGGCCTCGGCGCCGGCAGGCGCGGGCGCGGGCTGAGGGGCACGGGGAGCCGCCGATGCTCCCCTTCTGGCTCTCGATCGGCGTCCTCAGCCTCGTTCAGGGCGTCCTGGTCGCGCTTCCCCGGCCACCCATCGCGATTCCCCTGCTGAGCCGCCTGCAGGGCCGCTGGTGGGCCCTGGTGCTGCCACTCTCGATCGTCGTCGTGATCGGCGCGATCGCCCTCGACTCGGCCTCCGCCCGCTTCCTCACCTGGCTGGCGCTGATCGCGGTCCCGCCGCTGGCGGCGATCGCGCTCGGCTGGGTCGTCCACGCGGCGCGCCCCTGGTTCGCCCTCGCCGCGATCCCCCTCTTCGCGGTCGCCTGGGCGGCGAAGGGGGAGCTCGGCGGCCAGAGCTGTGCCCTGGCCCTGTCGGCGCTCTCCTGCGTCACGCTGGGCTGGCTCCTGGTCTGCGTCGTGCCGGCCCGCTGGGTGAAGCTCGGCATCTACGCGATGGCGGCGGTCGACGCCTACCTCGTCTTCACCGAACTCCTGCAGGAACCGAACTCGGTCCTCAACGCCGCCGCACCCGCCGCCAACCTGCCGAAGCTACAGCTGGTCAACTGGGGCTCGGCGCTGATGGGCTTCGGTGACCTCTTCATCGCCGCCGTCCTCGGCGCCCTCCTCGCCCGCGACCCCCGCCTCCAGGCGCGCGGCGCCCTCCTCGCGGCCGTCCTCTGCTGCGCCTGGGACCTCCTCTTCTTCGCGATCGACACGACCCCCGCCACGGTCCCACTCGCCCTCACGCTGCTGACCCTGGAGCTGTGGGGGCGGTGGCGAGCGCGCGAACCGCCAAACGCCTAGAAGTGGGTCGCGAAGAGCGTGATGATCGCTCCGAATCCGACGAACATCATCGAGTAGATGGCGACCGCGGACACGACCATCGCGTGCTGGAGGCGATCGATCCGACCGTCGAGCCGAACGATGCTTCCTTTGACCTCTTGGAAGCCGTCATCGACGCTCTGCTTGAGGTCGTCCAGCCGATCGTCGGTCCAGCGGCTTCTCATCGCCTCCATAGATCAGAGGCTAGCGGGGAAACACGCGTGTGTGGCACGCAGAATGTGCCAATTGTGTGCCAATTCCCGCGCGCGGCCTCAGGGCTTGTAGTCGGGGCCGCCGGGACGGTTCCTTGCCTCGCGCCACCAATTGCGGGTCCAGCGGTAGCCGTAGACGCAGCCGATGACCGCCAGGACGAGGCCGTAAAGGGCGCCGACCAGGCTGCCGGCGAGCAGCGCCAGGCCGATCGCCGAGCCGCCGGCCACGGCGAAGATCAACACCCATTTGAAGACCGCGGCCTCGTTGTAGTGCATCCGTCCCGCTCCTCTCGCGGGCTCGTCTACGGAGCTAGAGGATGTAGACCGTGAAGAACACGATGATCCACATGATGTCGACGAAGTGCCAGTAGATCCCCGGCACCTCGACTCCGAGATGCTTCTCCGGCTCCTTCTCGAAGTGGCCGCGGAAGGCGCGGATCACGGCGGCGCTGAGCAGGCACAGCCCGATGAAGACGTGGGCGCCGTGCAGGCCGGTGAGCGAGTAGAAGATCGTCCCGAAGGCCTCCGTGCGGTCGCTGAAGCCAAGGTGCACGTACTCGTTGATCTGCACGAAGAGGAAGGTCAGGCCAAGCAGCCAGGTCAGCACCAGGCCGAGCTTCATCGCCTGCTTGTTGCCCTTGCGGATCCCCTCCAGGGCGTAGTGGATCGTGAAGCTCGAGGAGACCAGGATCGCCGTGTTCATCCCGGCGACGGCGACCGGCAGTTCGAACGGGTGCGGCGGCCACGACTCCGGATTGACGACGACGCGAAGGAAGAAGTACGAGGCGAAGAACGAGCCGAACAGCATCACCTCGGAGATGATGAAAAGCAGGATCCCGAGGACCTGGCGATCGATCCGCGAGCTCTGGTGCGCCTCCGGCGGCCCGTGGTGGACGTGCTCCGCGGCGTGGCCTCCAGCCCCGTGCGGAAGCGGTACGGACGCGCTCTCCATCAGTGCTCACCCCCCTCTGCCACGACCGAGGCGAAGGCCGCGGGGGCGCGACCGGACTCGACGTGGCTGACCGGCTTGTCGGTGATCTCACGGACCCGGCCGATCAGGTCGCCCTGCAGCCAGCGCGACTCCTCGCCGGCGAAGGTGGAGATCAAGATCTCGTCGATGCGGTAGTGCTCGACCGCGTTGCGGACGGCCTCGAAGGGATCGCCGCCCGAGATCGGCAATCCAGTCGCGTCGACGTCGGCGCGGTAAAGGTCGGCGAGGGTCGCGGCGAGGTCGCGGATGACCTGCTCCTCGGCGACGTCCTCACTGCGCGGGCAGATGATCGTGTAACGGTGCGGGCGCTGGGCGGCACGCTCCTTGAGCCTCGCGACCAGGTCCGGCGCGTTGACGGTCTTCGTCGCCACCACCAGTACGTGACTGAGGTCGAGCCGGATCGCGTCTTCTTCGACCCGCACCGGGACGTGCGTGAACTTGACCTCCGGCTCGGCGACCTCACGGCACACCTCGACCAGATCCTTGCGGCCAAATCCGAAGCGGGTGTCGTAGAGGGCAGAGAAAAGCACCTCCGACGGCCGGTCGGCGCGGATCGCGTCGCCGAGGGCGAGTTGCGGCGCCGGGTCGAGAACCTCGCCGACCGAGTCGATCCCGAAGGCGGCGAAGACCGACATCGTCACCTCGACCCGGGCGCGGGCGGAGGCGTAGAGGTCGTCACGGTCGATCCGCGTGCCGATCGTCGGCTGGTTCTGCGGCGCGGCGACGACCACCTGGGACACGGTGCCCTGATCTGTGCGTTCGCGGACCTCCCGCAGCAGCTTGCGGCCGCCCGCGACCTCATTGAGGAAGACGAGCAGGGGGCGCTTCTCCACCGCCGACACGACGTCGCTCACGAGCCCACCACGGTCTGCTGCGTCGCGGGGACCTCGGCGCCTTCACCGGGCATGATCGCGTGGCGGGCACCGGGGATCCCGTACTCGTACGGGCCGCCGACGACCCGCGGGATCTCGTCGAAGTTGAAGACCGGCGGCGGCGAGGACACCAGCCACTCGATCGACTTGCCGCCCCAGGGGTTGTCGGGCGCCTTCGGCCCGAACCGCCAGGACATGATCATGTTGTAGACAAAGATGAGCTGGACGGCGCCGAGCAGGAAGGCGAAGCAGCTGATCATCAGGTTCCAGTTGCCGAACTGGCTCGCGTAGTCGGCGACCCGTCGCGGCATCCCGTCCATCCCCACCCAGTGCATCGGGATGAAGGTGCCCCAGGTGCCGATCAGCGTGCCCCAGAAGTGGACGCGCCCGAGCCGCTCGTCGTACATCCGCCCGGTCATCTTCGGGAACCAGTGGTAGAGGCCGGCGAAGATCGTGAAGACCGAGCCGCCGAAGAGCACGAAGTGGATGTGGGCGACGATGAAGTAGGTGTCGGAGACGTGGATGTCGAACGGCACCATGCCGAGCATGACGCCGGAGATCCCGCCGATCGTGAAGGTCACGATCATCGCCAGCGCGAACAGCATCGCCGTCGATTTCGTGTGGATCTTGCCGAAATAGAGGGTTCCCAGCCAGGAGAAGATCTTGATCCCGGTCGGCACCGCGATCAGCAGCGTGGTCAGCATCATCGGCACGCGCAGCCAGGAGAACATTCCGGCGACGAACATGTGGTGCGCCCACACCGAGTAGCTGAGCACGACGATCCCGATCAGCGCCAGCGCCATCAGGCGGTAGCCGAAGATCGGTTTACGGGCGTGCACCGAGATGACCTCGGAGATGATCCCGAAGCCCGGCAAGATCATGATGTAGACCGCCGGGTGGGAGTAGAACCAGAAGATGTGCTGGTAGCTGATCACGTCGCCGCCGGCGCCGAACTGGAAGAAGTTCGTGTGCATGATGCGGTCGAGCAGCACCATGAACTGGGCGCCGGAGATGAACGGGGTCGCGGCGACGACCAGGAGCGAGGTCGAGAGGTTCGCCCAGACCAGCAGCGGCATCCGCCAGAAGGTCATTCCGGGCGCACGCATGGTGATGATCGTGACCAGGAAGTTGAGCGCGGTGAAGATCGATGAGAAGCCCGCGAACTGGACGCCGACGTTGAAGAACGACTGACCTAACGGGGCACTGGTCGAGAGCGGCGCGTAGCCGGTCCAACCCGCGTCGAAGGCGCCACCCGGAGCGAGGAACGAGGCCAAGAAGAGGATCCCGGCGAGCGGCAACATCCAGTAGCTGAGCGCGTTGAGGCGCGGGAAGGCCATGTCCGGGGCGCCGATCATCAGCGGCAGGACGTAGTTCGCCATCCCGGCGAACATCGGGATGATGAAGACGAAGATCATCAGCACCGCGTGCGTCGAGAAGAGGCTGTTGAAGGTGGAGGCCCCGACGATCTGGGTGCCCGGCTGGGCGAGCTCGGCCCGGATCAGCATCGCCAGCAGCCCGCCGATCAGGAAGAAGATGAACGAGGTGACGACGTACTGCACACCGATCACCTTGTGGTCGGTGTTGACCTTGAAGTAGTCCTTCCAGCTGTAGGCGCCGTGGGCCGAGTGGTCGTCCGGGATCGTCGGTGCGCCGACGCCCCAGCGCAGCCAGTAGTCGAAGCAGCCGATGCCGAGCAGGAAGCCGAGCGGCGCGAGGATCAACGGGACGACGACCTGCGGGTAGCCCGTCTGTTCACTCTGGAACGCGGGCAGGCCGGAGATGGCACGCAAGACGACCACGAGGCCGACCCCGAACGCGGCGGCGAGCACCGTGCACAGTACCGCGCGATACCAGCCGGGCCGAGTGAACGTCGCAACCATCTACTTCGCCTCCATTATTCCGCCTCCACCCTTTCGAGCGGTTCCGGATTGGTCTCCGTGTCCTGTTTCACCGACACCATCAGATCGGTGGGGACTTTTTCTTTCAGTCCTTCGACCCATTTGTCGAAGGCGGACTCCGGCTGGACGATGACTTTGGCCCGCATCGTGGAGTGGCCGAAGCCGCAAAGCTCGGTGCAGATCAACTGGTAGGTCCCGGTCTTGGTCGGGGTGACGATCGCGGTCGTCGTGATCCCGGGGACGTTGTCTTTCTTGATCCGCCACTGGGGCACCCAGAAAGAGTGGATGACGTCCTGCGAGTGCATTTTGAAGACGATCTGCCGGTTCACCGGGACGTGGAGAATTCCCTGCGAGTAGGCATATTCTTTGCCCGGGTAGCCGAAGGACCAGGCGAACTGCTGGGAGAAGACGTCGACCGTGAGGTGCTTGGGGTCGGGTTCTTCGATTTCGTCCAGCACCTTCCAGCTCCAGCCACCGGCGAAGAGGACGATGATCGTCGGGATCAGGGTCCAGGCGATCTCCAGGCGGGTGTTGCCGTGGATCGGCTCGCCGTCCGACTCGTCGCCCGGTTTCGCGCGGAAGGCGATCAGCGCGTAGGCCAGCGCGACGACGACGATCGCGAAGACGATCGACGAGAGGACGATCATGAGGTTCATCAGGTCGTCGATCTTCGGGGCGGCCGTCGAGTCCTCGGCGCCGTTCCAGTTGATCGACAGCATCACCGCCGACATGATCGCCGCGAGCGCGACGACGGCACCGGCCATTTTGGCTATCGGGAGGCGGTTCGTGAACACCGCGCGGCATTCTATTGACGCGCGGCGGCGGCGCGCTTTGCCGCCCTAAATGACGCTCCGCACTAGGCGGCGGGGACCGGCAATCCACCTAGGTTTCCGGCGGCGGCGTCGAGCACGCCGCGGGCGACCCCCTCCCAGCTCCAGAGGCGCGCGACCTCCTCGACGAGGGTCGCGCGGGCCTCGGCGCGGGTCCTCCCGGGGAGGTCGAGCCAACGGTCCAGCCGGTCGGCGATCGCCTCCACCGCGCCGGGCTCGACCGGGAAGGACGTGAGCGGGGCGACGTCCTCCGGCAGGGCCGAGGAGAGGCGGCGGGAGACCTCGCGCATCCCCGAGTGGCCGGCCGAGACCGGCAGCGTGCCGCAGGCGGCGGCCTCGACGGCGACCATCCCGAAGGCCTCGGGGAAGGTGCTCGGCATCACCAGGGCCTCGGCGCCGGGAAGGAGCCGCGCCACCTCGTCGTGCTCGAGCCGGCCGAGCCACTCGACCGAGCCGGCGGCGGCGCGCGCGGCCTCCCCATAGCCGGCGGGCGGGTCGGCGAGGAAGGCGGAGAGGATCGGCAGCGGCCTGCGCTCGCCCCCCTCCAGTCCCCAGCCCGCCGCGGCGACGGCCCGCGCGTCCCCGAGATCGCCCCGGTCGAGCGCCGATTGGAGGCGCCGCAGGCCGCCCTCGTAGGCGCCGAAGCCGGCGACCTGCAGGCGCGCCCGGGGGTGCCGGGCGCGGACCAGCGGCCAGGCGGCGAGCAGCAGGTCGACCCCCTTGGAGACGATCAGCTTGCCGACGAAGACGACCAGCGGGTCCCGTCCCGCGTCGCCGGGGGCGAACTCCTCGACGTCGACCCCGGGCGGGCCGAGCCGCGTCTTCGCCCTCAGGTCGGGGAGGTCGGGCAGCGCCGCCCAGAGCGATTCGCCGGTGTGGGCGGAGCCGACGAGGACGCCCTGAGCCGCCGCCATCCCCTCATAGGCGTAAGGAAGGAAGCGCGGGTGCGGTTTGACCGTGTACTCGAGCGCCGAGCCGTGGACCTTGGCGGCGAAGGGGGCGACGTCGGCGCGGGCGAGGATCGCCGGCCCCATCACCAGGTGGTTGGCGAGCGCCGCGTCGATACCCCCCGCCTGGGCGGCCACCTCGCGCACCGCGGCGACGTTGGCGTCGATGTAGCGGTCGAGCTCCGCCGCGGTCAGCTCGTCGAAGGTCTTCACCGCGAAGCCCGGATAAGGGTCTTTCACGTAGACCGGCAGGAGGCCGCCGATGTCGGGGTTGTGGATCTGGATGCCGGGGACGGCGACCTCGCGGTCCTGGCAGAGCAGGTGGACCTCGTGGCCGAGCCGCGCCAGGGCCGGCGCCAGGTTGACGTTGTAGATGTTGCTGCCGGTCCCGCGCAGCATGTAGCCGTGGAAGATGAGGACGCGCATGTCGTTCCGCGCAAGCTAATAGTCTGTGCGGCGATGAATCGCAAGCAGCTCTACCGCATGCGCGCCCCGGCCTCCGGCCGCGAGGCGATCGCCCCCGCCGAACCGGGCCAGATCTACCGCGACCGCGAGACCGGCGAGGAGATGTTCCCCGTCGCGATGGTCCTCCCCCTGGCCCCCTCCGCGTCCTCCCTGCCGCGCAGCCCCGAAAACCTGCGCGCCTGTCGCCGCTGCGACCAGCTGATCGGCATCGACGTCAGCGACTGCCCGTACTGCGGCCTGCGCCAAGGCGCGCTTTAGCAGTCGGCGAAATCTGAGCTTCTGCACTTGTGCCCGCTATGCGGGCTCAAATGCAGACGGTGGCTATTCGGTCGCTTCGGCCGTCGGGCTTTTGACCAGCGTCGCGGTGTAGAGCAGGCGGGCGTTCGAGTAGTAGCAGCCGTAGCTCTTGGTCTTGCCGACGCCCTGCTGCGGATGGCCGCCCTGGATGTCTTCCTTGGACGAGCAGTGTTCGGCGAGGCGGCTGCCGCGCCAGGTGTTTTCGCTGGAGACGTTGAAGGCGAACATCGGCGCCCAGGTCGGCACGGTGAGGGCGACGACCTGGCCCCGCAGGATCGAGAGCGGGTGCTTGAGGGCAAAGATCGGGGTCGTCCCGAAGTAGGGATTCAGGACCTGGAGCGGGCTCTGGCGGACCAGCGTGTACTGGGGCGGGCTCGTGCCTTCGACCGGCTTGAGGATCCCGATCCGCGCCTCCGACGGTTCACCGAGGAATTCGTTGAAGAAGGCCACCTCGTTGGTGGTCGTTTCCGTTTCCGTGGTCGAGGGCTTGGCGAGGGTGATCGACCAGGCGACGATCTTGCCGTCATAGGGCGCCTCGTAGGGGCGCGCGATGCCGTCGGCGATCGACTGGAAGCCGGTCACGTGGCCCTCCACCCGGCACGGTTTCACCTCGACGTTGTTGACGATCTTGCCCGGGCAGGAGGCGGGCGGCGTTTCCGCGGTCTGGCCGAGCACGGTGACGGTCAGCGGCGCCGAGTCGGCCGACCCGGGGTTGATCGCGGCGACCAGGACGGCAAGGCAGGCGGCGACCGCAAGGGCGATGGGGGCGCGGCGACGGCTGGGAAGGGACGATTCAGGCATGAGTCTTCGCTAACACGACCTGGCTAGGCCAGTTGCGGCGCCTCATCTTTACGAGCCGGGACCGAAGATGCTCGCTCGCGGCGCCCGTTGCACGATCTGCGCCAGTCCGCGCGCGGGTCTCGCTAGCGTCCCGCCCATGGACGAGGCGCAACGGGCGCTCGCGGAGGCCGAGCGGGTCCTTCGCCAGAACTGGCGCGAAGGCGAGGTGGGGGGCGTCCGCTACGCCTACACGGAACCGAGCCCCGGCCGCTATCCGTGGCAGTGGTACTGGGACTCCTGCTTCGCGGCGATCGTCAATCGGCGGATCGATGCCGGGCGCTCGCGGGCCGAGTTGGAGAGCCTGCTTGCCGTCCAGCGCCCCGACGGCTTCATCGGCCACACGATCTTCTGGCATCGGCCGGTCCACGGCGTGCGGCGCGCCTTCTACAACGTGGCCACGCGGACGGCGCGGCAGACCGAGTCGATCCAGCCGCCCCTGCTCGCCTGGGCGTGGCGGCTCGCGGTCGGGGACCCGGTGGCGGAGGCGCGGATCGGCGCCCAGGCGGACTGGCTGACGGCGCGCCGCGATCTCGAGGGCGACGGCCTGCTCTGGATCGTCCAGCCGGACGAGTCGGGCCTCGACGCCTCGCCCAAGTTCGACCCGGTCTGGAAGGGACGCTCCAACGGGCGCGCCTGCTTCCCCCTCCTGGTCGAGCGCAACCGCAGGCTGGGCTGGGACGCGCGGCGGATCCGCGATCGCGGCGGGCCCGTCCTCTGCGAGACGGTGGTCAACACGCTGTGGTCGCTCTCGCTGCAGAGCCTCGGGCGACCGTCGGCAACGCCGGCGCTGGTCGAGCGGCTCTGGGACGAGCGGCGCGGCCTCTTCATCGACGAGGCCCAGCCCGGCGGCCTCCGCCCCGCCCGGGTCACCTGGGCAAGCCTCGCCCCGCTGGCGCTGCCGGACCTGCCGGAGCCGATCGGCCGACGCCTGGTCGAGGATCACCTGCTCGACGAGCGTGAGTTCCTCACCCCGGTCGCGCCGCCCTCGGTGGCGGTCTCCGAGGCCGGCTACGACCCCAGCGGCGGCCGCCGCCCGGTCCGCCGCTACTGGCGCGGCCCGACCTGGATCAACTCCAGCTGGCTCGTCTGGCTCGGCCTGCGCCGGCTCGGCTATCTCGAGGAGGCCGAGCGCCTCGCGGGAGGCGTCATCGGCGCCGTCGTCCGCTCCGGCCTCCGCGAGTACTACGACCCCCGCGACGGCACCGGCGAGGGCGCGCGCGACTTCGCCTGGTCGGCCCTGGTGGCCGAGCTCGCCGATCCGGCCCCCGCCCCGCGGTCGACCTTTGGTCCGGCCCCCGACCCGCGGTCGTCCCTAGGCCCGGATACCGGACCTTAAGTCGACCGCGCCGGCGCGCGCGGACCAAAGGACGACCGCGCCCCGCACCGCGAGCATGGGCGGGTCGTGCGTGGGCGACCGTCGGTCGGCGGGATGATCGCCGGCCGCGGCCACACGGCGGCCGCGCGGCGATTCCGCGCGGCGATTATTTGTAGCGGTAGGTGATTCTGCCGCGGTCGAGGTCGTAGGGCGACAACTCGATCTTTACGCGGTCGCCGGGCAGGATGCGGATGTAGTGGCGGCGCATCTTGCCGGAGATGTGGCCGAGCACGTCGTGCCCGTTGTCCAGTTTGACCCGGAACATGGTATTCGGGAGGGCCTCGGTGATCTCGCCCTCCATTTCGATCTTTTCCTCTTTAGCCATGCGGCCGAAGAGCGTACCTCAACGGCGCAGCAAGCCGAGTGCCCCGGCGCGGTCGGTCACCTCGCCGGCGTACTGGGCGGCCTCCAGCTCGGCCAGCTTCTTGCCGATCTCGGGGCCCTCGATGCCGAGCTCGGCGGCGATCTCGTCGCCCCGCAGCAACGGCTCCGGCGGGCCTTCGCGGTGCCAGTCGAGCGCCGCCGCGACCAGCTTCCGAGCCAAATCGAGGTGGGCCTGGACCATCTCCGGCGCGGCGATCGGGCCTGCCCCACGCGCCGAGAGGCGGTCGGCGACGGTCAGCAGGGTGACGTCGACGGTCACCGGTTCGGTCCCCCGCAGGTAATCGTGGACGCGGCGCGGCGGCAGCGGCGCCTCGCGGATCATGAAGCCGAGGACCAGGTGATGGAGGGTCAGCGCCTGTAGGTAGCGGGTCAGCTTGCGGGAGGCGCGCAGGCGTCCCATGATCGCGCCGATCGTCGCGGCGCCCTCGACGTCGTGGCCTTTGAAGCCGACGAAGCCGTCTTTCTCCTTCCGCGTCTGGGGCTTGGCGATGTCGTGGAGGACGGCGCCGAAGCGCAGCGCCGTGGCGCGGTCCATCTCGTCGGCGAGCGGCTCGGCGAGGAAGGCGGCGGCCTCGGCGGCGCGCTCGGGGCCGACGAAGCGGGCCAGGTCGGCCTCGATCTCCAGCGTGTGGGCGAGCACCTCGAGCGTGTGCCCGTGCACGTCGAGGTGGTGGTTGGGCCCCTGTTCGACGCCCTTCGTCCCCTCCAGCTCGGGCAGGACGACGGCGGTCAGGCGCAGCTCGTCGAGCAGCTCGAGCCCGCGCAGCGGCGCCGGGCCGCCGAGGAGCTGGCGCAGCTCGGCCAGCTGGCGCTCGCCCGCGGGGTCGGCGGCGCGGGCGGCGCTCGCGTGGGCGAGGGCGACGGTGTCGGGGTCGATCTGGAGCCCCAGACCGGCGGCCAGGCGAGCGGCGCGCAGGAGGCGCAGCGGGTCCTCCTCGAAGCTCCCCCGCCCGACCGCGCGCAGGACACCGCGACGGAGGTCGGCGAGGCCGCCGGTCGGGTCGATCGCCTCGCCCGCGGCGAGCGGCACGGCGACGGCGCCGACGGTGAAGTCGCGGGCGGCGAGGTCGGCCTCGATCGTCGCGCCGCGCAGCGCGGTGACGTCGACCTGCCAGCCGCGCGCCGGGGCGACGACGCGCCAGGTGCGGAACTCGGCGGAGAGCTCGAAGGCGTGCTCGCCGAGCTCGCGACCGACCGCCTTGGCGACCGGCCCGGGGTCGCCCGCGACGGCCAGGTCGAGGTCGGTGACATCGCGGCCCAGCGCCGCGTCACGGACCGCCCCGCCGGCGATCCAGACGCCCTCCCCCCCACCCAGGGCGCGGATCGCGGCGGCGGGAAGCGGCGCGGCGCGGAGGTCGTCGGCGAGGCTCACGCGGCTCCCACCGGTCGCCGGGGCACGCGCGCGGAGATCGCGCAGGTGACCTCGTAGTTGATCGTGGCGAGGCGGGCGGCGATCTCCTCGGCGCGGATCTCCTCCTCGCCTTGACGGCCGATCAGCACCGCCTCGGCGCCGGGCTCGACCGCGGTCTCGGGGCCGAGGTCGACGGTCAGGTTGTCCATCGAGACGGTCCCGACCAGCGGGTACCGACGGCCGTCGACAAGCACGTCGCAGTCGTTGGTGAGGGCGCGGCGCACCCCGTCGCCATAGCCGAGCGGCACGACCCCGACCCAGGTGTCGCGCGGCGCCCGCCAGCGGCGCCCGTAGCCCGCGCTCTGCCCGGCCGGGAAGCGCCTCACCGCGGCGACTTGGGAGCGCAGCGAGAGCACCGGTGCGAGGCCGCGCTCCGCCGGGTCGCCCTGGAACGGGTCGAGGCCGTAGATCGCCACCCCGCAGCGGGCCAGGTCGAAGTGCGAGCGCGCCGAGCGGAAGACCGCGGCGCTGTTGGCGGCGTGGACGGTGACGCCGGGATGCTCGGCGCGGACCGCCTCGGCGACCGGCTCGAAGCGGGCGAGCTGGGCGCAGAAGTAGCCCTCGTCCTCGTCGGGTTCGTCGGCGGTGGCGAAGTGGGTCCAGACGCCGGCCAGCTCGAGGTCGGGGTCGGCGGCGACGGCGCGCGCGAGCCGCACCACCTCCTCGCCGTCGAAGCTGCCGAGCCGGCCCATGCCGCTGTCGTGCTTGACGTGGACGCGGGCGGGGCGTCCCAGAGCGCGGGCGCGGGCGGCGACCAGGTCGCGGAAGCCGGGGGTCCAGACACCGACCGCCGAGCCGGCGCCGAGGGCGACGTCGACCTCGGCGTCGGTGAGCGCGCCGAGCGTCAGCAGCTCGATCCCGCCCAGCCCAGCCGCCAGCTCCGCGGCCTCGGCCGCCGTCGCCACCGCGAGCGCGCTCGCGCCCCCCGCCACCGCCGCCTCGGCGCAGTCGAGCGCCCCGTGCCCGTAGCCGTCGGCCTTCACCACCGCGCAGAGCCGTGCCGCGCCCAGCGCCGCCCGCAGCCGTTCGCAGTTGGCGCGCAACGCGCCGAGGTCGACCCGGGCGATCGCCCGCTCCATGGCCGGCGCTACTCGTCTTCGACGACGGCGGCGAGCGCGTCGGCCCGCGTGACCATGCCCGCCAACCGCCCGTCCTCGTCGACCACAGGCAGATGATTGTGGTGGTGATCGGCGATCTTCTTCGCCACCCGACCGGCCGCTTCGTAGGTGCGGGCGACGATCGGATCGGCGGTCATCAGCTCCGCGACATGCGTCGCGAACGCCTTTTCGAGCCGCTTCTCGAAGCCTTTCATCGAACCGATGAAGACGACCCCGCCCATGATTTCGAGGTAGTGCGGCAAATGCAGATCGGACTCCTCGTCGGCGAGGATCAGGTCCGACTCGCTGACGATGCCGATCACCTTGCGATCCGCATCGAGGACCGGGACGGCGCCCATGTCGCTCTTCGCCAGCAGGTCGATCGCGGTGCGCGCTTCGTCGTCCGGCGTGACCGTCGGCACGTCGGCGTTCATGATCTCGGCGGCGGTCTTCATCTCGGTCGCGCGAGGCTACTCGACCGGCCCGGCGGAGCGCAAACCCACGGGGATCGCGGCGATCACGTCGGTCGCGATCACGGACTCGGGCGAGCCGACCCGGCGCGCCGCCGCCTGTCCCGCGCGGGCGTGGGCGATCACCGCGGCGCAGGCCGCCGCGAAGGGCTCGAGGCCGCGGGCGAGCAGGGCCGCGGTCATCCCGGCGAGGACGTCGCCGCTCCCCGCGGTCGCCAGGGCGGGCGCGGCGACGGCGTTGACGGCGACCCGCTTGCCGTCGGTGACGATCGTGTCGTCGCCCTTCAGCACGACGACGGCACCGCTCCAGGCGGCCGCCTCCCGGGCGGCGGCGAGGCGGCGGGCGTCGATCTCGGCCGCGTCGCGCTCCAGCAGGCGACCGAGCTCCCCCGCGTGCGGGGTGAGGACGGTCGGCGCCGCGCGGGCGGCGAGGCGGTCCAGTTGGCCGGCGAAGGCGCCGAGGCCGTCGGCGTCGATCACCAGCGGCGCGCCGATCCGCGGCGCGGCCTCGCGGGCGAGCGCGAGCGAGTCGTCGTCGCGGCCGAGACCGGGGCCGAGCACCCCGGCGGCGGCGCGCCCGAAGGCGGCGAGCAGCTCCTCGGCGGCGTCGGTGCCGAGCCGCCCCGGGGTGGCGCCGATCCCCTTCGCCATCACCTCGACCTCGGCGGCTTCGAAGATCGGCTCGAGGTCGGCGGGGACGGCGACGGTGGCATAGCCGGCGCCCGCGCGGATCGCCGCGGTCGAGGACATCCGCACGGCCCCGGTGAGGCCGCGCGAGCCACCCGCGATCGTCACCTGTCCGGAGGTGAACTTGGTCGAGCGGGCGCCGCGGCGGGGTGCGAGGTCGAGGACGGTCGGCTCGATGACGCCGGCCGCGGCAGGCTCCGGCGCGCCCGGCGGAATGCCGATCGGCGCGACGACCAGCTCGCCGGTCGCCCACTTGCCGGGGGCGATGCAGTGGCCGACCTTGGCGCCGTGGAAGGTGACGGTGACGTCGGCCTCGACCACCGCGCCGGCCACTTCGCCGGTCGCCGCGTCGACCCCGGAGGCGATGTCGCAGGCGACGACCGGGGCGCCGCAACCGTTGATCGCGTCGATCGCGGCCGCGGCGGGCTCCCGCGGCGCGCCGGAGAAGCCGGTGCCGAAGATCGCGTCGACGACCGCCCCGGACCCGGCGAGCCGCGCCGCGAGGTCGTCGCCACCACCCGGGCCGCCGGTCAGCCGCTTCAGATTCGCGGTCGCGTCCTCGCTCAGCTCAGCCGCCGGCCACGGCAGCAGCACCTCGACCCCGAAGCCCATCTCCCCCAGCAGGCGTGCCGCGACCAGGCCGTCGCCGCCGTTGTTGCCCTTGCCGCAGACGACCCGCACGGGGCCCTGGGGCGCCAGCCGCGCGACCGCCTCGGCGACCGCCCGCCCGGCGTTCTCCATCAGCTCCAGCGAGTCGACCCCCTGCTCGTCGATCGCCCAGCGGTCGACCGACCGCATCTCCTCGGCGTCGTAGAGGCCGCGCAGCCACGGTTCCATGGCGCCAACCTACCCGGCCGGCGCCTACTCGACCGTGACCGTCTTCGCCAGGTTGCGCGGCTGGTCGACGTTCAGGCCGCGGGCGCGGGCGATGTCGTAGGCGAGCAGCTGCAGCGGCAGCACCGCCAGGATCGGCTGCAGGATCCAGTCGCCCTTGGCGACGTAGATGGTCGAGTCGGCCACTTCGGCGGGGCGCTCGGAGCCCTCGGTGGCGATCGCGATCGTGTCGGCGCCGCGCGCCCGCACCTCCTCGACGTTGGAGAGGATCTTCTCCAGCACCGGGCTGTCGGTGGCGACGCAGACGACCGGGGTCGACTCGTCGAGCAGCGCGATCGGGCCGTGCTTCATCTCCCCGGCCGCGTAGGCATCGGTCGGGATGTAGGAGATCTCCTTCAGCTTCAGCGCCCCCTCGAGCGCGGTCGGCAGGCCGATGTGGCGGCCGAGGTAGAGGAAGAACTCGCGCTGGGCGTGCTTCGCGGCGACCTCGCGGACCGGCGCCTCGGCGGCGGCCAGGGTCTCGTCGATCTTCGCCGGCAGCGACTTCAGCTCGGCGACCAGCGCTTCGATCCGCGCCGGTGGCAGGGTGTCGCGCAGCTCCGCGATCCGCAGCCCCAGCAGGTACATCGCCGCCACCTGGGCGAGGAAGGTCTTGGTCGCGGCGACCCCGATCTCGAGGCCCGCGCGGGTGTAGAGGACGGCGTCAGAGTCGCGGGTCGCCTGGCTGCCCATGATGTTGGTGACCGCCAGGACCTTGGCCCCGGCGTCGCGGGCGAGGCGCATCGCCGCCAGCGTGTCGGCGGTCTCCCCGGACTGGGTGATGCCGATCACGAGGTCGCCGGGCCCGACCACCGGGTTGCGATAGCGGTACTCGGAGGCGATGTCCATTTCGACCGGCACCCGCGCCCACTCCTCGATCGCGTAACGGCCGATCAGCCCGGCGTGGTAGCTCGTCCCGCAGGCGACGATCACGATCCGGCCGACGTCGCGCAGGAACTCGTCGGCGAGGTCGACGTCGGCGAGGTCCACCCCGTCGGTCCCCGGCAGGCGGTCGGTGATCGTCTCGGCGACCGCGTCGGCCTGTTCGTGGATCTCCTTCAGCATGAAGGTCTCGTAGCCCTGCTTCTCGGCGGCTTCGGCGTCCCAGGTCACCTCTTCGGGCGGGCGCTCGATCCGGTTGCCGGCGGTGTCGGTGATCCGCACCTCGTCGGCTTCGATTTCGACCAGCTCGTCGTTTTCGATCGGTACCGCGATGCGGGTGTCGACGAGGAAGGCGGGGATCGCGGAGGCGAGGAAGGTCTCCCCCGCGCCGATGCCGGCGACCAGCGGGCACTCCTTGCGGGCGCCGAGCAGGCGGTCGGGCTCGTCGGCGTGCATGGCGACGAAGGCGTAGTGGCCGCGCAGCTCCGCGTAGGCGGCCCGGGTGGCGGCGGCGAGGTCGCCGTCGTAGTGCCGGCCGATCAGGTGGGCGACCACCTCGGCGTCGGTCTCGGAGGTGAACTCGCGGCCTTCGGCGATCAGCCGCTTGCGCAGCTCGGCGTGGTTCTCGACGATCCCGTTGAGGACGATGTGGACCTTGCCGGAGCTGTCGTCGTGCGGGTGGGCGTTCTCCTCGGTGACCCGGCCGTGGGTGGCCCAGCGGGTGTGGGCGATGCCGGTCTGGGACGGGGACAGGGCGCCGTCGCCGTCGCCGTTGCCGGCGGCGTCGATCGCGGCGCGCAGGTTGGCGAGGTTGCCGACCGCGTGGACCGAGCCGACCTCGCCACCGTCCTCGAGCAGGCTGATGCCCGCGGAGTCATAGCCGCGGTATTCGAGCTTTTCCAGCCCCTGCAGGAGGATCTCCTCGCAGGGCCGGCCGCCCACGTATCCGACGATGCCGCACATAGAAGGGAGAAGAGGTTAGAGAGTGGGTCGGTCCGGCGGGCCGGAAACTTGAGCGCGGGCGCTCTCGCCACACCTCGACGCTTGTCCGCGTATCGCCGACAAGCGTCGGCGAGAGGGCGCTCAGCCGAGTTCTTCGCGGACCAGATCGACCAGGCGACCGCAGACCGCGTCGGCCTCGGCGTCCGCGGGCGCCTCGACCATCACCCGCACCAGCGGCTCGGTCCCGGAGGGGCGCAGGAGGACGCGGCCGCGGCCCTCGAGCGCCGCGTTCTCCTTGGCGACGGCCTCCCAGACGGCGACCGCGCCGGCGAGGCTCTCGCGGTCGGCGACCTCGACGTTGACCAGCCGCTGCGGCAGCTTCTCCATCGCCGGGGCGTCGGCGAGCGCAGAGCCGCCGAGCTCGCGCATCGTCAGGAGCGCCGCGGCGATCCCATCGCCGGTCGCGACGATGTCGGTGGCGATGATGTGGCCCGACTGCTCGCCGCCGAGCCTCCACTCGCGCCGCAGCATCTCGTCGATCACGTAACGGTCGCCGACCTGGGTGATGGCGACTTCGATCCCCGCCGCCGCCATCGCCTGGTGGAAGCCGAAGTTGGTCATCACGGTGACGACGACGCCACCGCCGAGCTCGCCGCGCGAGGCGAGGCCGCGGGCAGCGAGCGCGATCAGCTCGTCGCCATCGTGGACGCGGCCGGCGGCGTCGACGGCCAGCACGCGGTCGCCGTCGCCGTCGAAGGCGAAGCCGATCTCGGCGCCCGAGGCGCCGACCCGCGCGGCCAGCGCCTCGACGTGGGTGGAGCCGACGCCGTCGTTGATGTTGCGCCCGTCGGGCTCGACGCCGATCGTCTCGACCGTCGCTCCGAGCTGCTCGAAGAGCCGCGGCGCGACCCGGTAGGTGGCCCCGTTGGCGCAGTCGAGCATCACCTTGCGGCCGGCGAGGTCGAGTTGGAAGGCGGCGGACAGCTCGCGCACGTAATCGTCCTCGCCCCCGTTCAGCTCCAGGATCCGGCCGGGCGCGGCGGCGGGCGGCGGGCCTTCGCCCTCCATCAGCGCCTCGATCCGCGCCTCGACCTCGTCCGGGAGCTTGGTCCCGGCGCCGGAGAAGAACTTGATCCCGTTGTCGCGGTACGGGTTGTGGGACGCCGAGACGACCGCCGCCAGGTCGAGGCCGAGCCGGCGCACGAGGATCGCCGCCGCCGGGGTCGGCAGGACGCCCGCAAGCAGCGCGTCGCCGCCCGCCGCGGCGATCCCGGCGGCCAGCGCCGACTCCAGCATCGGCCCCGACTCGCGGGTATCGCGGACGATCAGGACCTGCGGGCGGTCCTGCTCCAGCGAGGCGGTCGCGGCGCGGCCGAGCGCGGTCGCCAGCTCGGCGGTGAGGAAGGCCCCCGCCTCACCCCGGACACCGTCGGTCCCGAACAGCTTCCGGCTAGCGTCAGCCACCCAGCAGAGCCTAGTAGTGCGTGAGGAGGGCCGGGACCCGGATCAGCGCTTGCTGAACTGCGGCTTCTTACGGGCCTTCTTGAACCCGGCCTTGCGACGCTCCTTGACGCGTGCGTCACGGGTGAGGAAGCCGCGGCGCTTGAGGTCGCCGCGCAGCTCGGCGTCGATCTCGGTCAACGCCCGGGCGATGCCGTGACGGACCGCCCCGGCCTGGCCGGAGACGCCGCCGCCGTGGACGCGGACGCGGACGTCGACGTTGCCCTCGTAACCGGACACGGTGAGCGGCTGCTTGACCATCGTCTGGTGCAGGGGACGGGGGAAGAACTCGGCGAGCTCACGACCGTTGATGCTGAATTTGCCGTCGCCCGGTTTCAGCGTGACGCGGGCGATCGAGCTCTTGCGCTTGCCGGTGGCGAGGAAGCGGGCACCGGACTCCATCTTCGCCGGGGCGCGGTCGGCGACGGCCGAGTCGCTCTCGACGGCGGCCAGTTCGGCCTCGCGGCGGGCCTTCTCCTCTTCTTCGGCCTCGAGGCGGGCACGCTCCTCGGCCGACAGCTCCGGACCCTCGGGCTCGATCGCGATCGGCTCCAGATTGGCGCCCGGGATGACGTCCTTCTTGTCCTCTTTCTTCGGCTCCTCGGGACGCTGCTCGCGCTCGGGGGCGGGCTCCTCCTCGGCGGCGGGCTCCTCGGCGGCGGCCTGCGGCGCCTCGTCCGCGGCCTGCGAGGACGAAGGCGCCTCGTCCGCGACAGGACCCGCGGTCTCCGGCGTCTCGTCGACCGGCTGCTGCTCTGAAGTCTCGTTCGTCTCGTCAGACATCTATCGCTGGATCTCCATCGGTTTCGGCTGCTGGGCGGCGTGCGGGTGCTCGGGGCCGGCGTACACCTTCAGCTTGGTCAGCTGCTGGCGGGCGAGCCGGTTCCGCGGCAGCATTCCCTTGACGGCCTTGCGGATCACTTCCTCGGGGCGGCGCTCCAGCATCTCGGCGAGGCTGCGCGACTTGATCCCACCCGGGTAGCCGCTGTGGCGCCAGTAAGTCTTCTGCGCCAGCTTGTCGCCGGTGACGCGGATCTTCTCCGCGTTGACGACGACGATGAAGTCGCCGGTGTCGACGTGCGGCGTGTAGGTCGGCTTGCGCTTACCGCGCAGCGCGTCGGCGATCTGCGTCGCCAGACGGCCCAGGGTCTGCCCCTCGGCATCGACGACGTACCAGTCCCGCTGGCGGTTCTCGGCTGTGGCTACAAAGGTCTTCATGCGAAAAAAAGCGCGGGGCATCGCCCACGCGGCCGGTGGATGATAGCCAGGTCGGCCCGCGAGCGTCTGCCGATCCCACCGCCGGCACCACGCTCGCGGTCCGGATCAGCTTCCAGATGGGAGCGGAGGCCCCCTCCAGCTGTTCCTTATGCGCCTATGAGGCGCATAAGGAACAGCTGGAGGGGGACGACCACGGGACGGCGGGGGTGACCCTTCCCTCACGAACTGCGGGGAGGTTCGTCCAGGGTCACCCCCGTCGTCCCTCCCGGGCCGTTCCCGGGGGGAGCAGTGGAGGGACCGTGCCGGGAGGGTCACGGGAGCGCCACGGCGGACGGACGGATCCGTCACGGAAGTGTGGCGCCGTGACGAAGACGCCGGGAACGTCACGCTTCCGTGCGTCTTCCCCGGGCGGTGCGATCACGCTGCAGCTCTTGTGGTCGCCATGGCGACCACAAGAGCTGCAGCGCGATCCGGACCCCAGGATCAGGGCCCCCGGAGGGTCCCCGCGCGGTGAGTTCGCAGTTAGCGACACATGTTGTCGCTAACTGCGAACGCGGTCCGGGCCGGGGTCCCGCAGGGG
>Ga0153956_1000889_pt1 | contig 30065 bp, 27 predicted proteins | sample TSFL040MetaG_FD_104704 | JGI IMG/M metagenome (GOLD analysis project Ga0153956, IMG submission 104704) | Attine ant fungus gardens microbial communities from Florida, USA - TSFL040 MetaG | ecosystem: Host-associated > Fungi > Mycelium > Unclassified | place: USA: Florida, Wekiwa Springs... | reverse complement strand
GAAGATCATTCGATATAGGTGCGGTCATCGGATGCTGGCCTCCATCCAGCCAGCATCAATGAATCAGAACAAAACTGATTTGGGAATCGCATTCGATTCAGAAAAACACGGAAACGCTCTAGGATGACGCCGGAGCAAGATTATACCGCGCAGGACACGAGGCTTACCGCCAAGCCGACGCCTGAGTTTCCTCAGGCGTCCTTTTCGTCCAGCGCGCTGGCGGAGGCGGATTCGGGCGTTTCGGCCTTCGGCCCGCCCTTGGCCACGCCGACCATGGCCGGACGCAGCACGCGCTCGCCGATGGTGAAGCCGGCCTGCACCACCTGCACCACCGTATTGTTCGGCACGTCGGGATTCGGCACTTCGAACATCGCCTGATGGAAATGCGGGTCGAACTTCTGGCCGACCGGCTCCAGCATGCGCACACCGTGGCGCTCCAGCGCCGACTGCATCGACCGCTCGGTCATTTCGACGCCTTCGATCAGCGTCGACAGGCCGGCGTCGGCCGCGGCCCGCGCTTCGGCGGGCACGGCTTCCAGCGCGCGGCGCAGATTGTCGGATACGGCCAGCATGTCGCGGGCGAAGCCGGCGACGGAATAGGCCTTGGCGTCCTTCACGTCGCGCTCGGTGCGGCGGCGAAGATTGTCCATCTCCGCGGCAAGCCGCAGGTAGCGGTCGCGCAGATCGGCATTTTCGGCCTTCAGCACTTCGACCGGATCAGGCTCGGCAGATGTTGCCGTTGCATCGCCCGCCGCAAAATCCGCGACATTCTCAGGCGCTGCGTCAGGTCCGTTCTTCGATGTTTCGTCCGTCATGACGGTCTCCGAAATAGTTTCTCCTGGAATGTGCCCGATATCGAGGTTTGCCCGGCAAAAATCAAGGCTTCGTGATATCGACGGGTCGATTCCGCCCTCAGCGCGACAGCCGCGAAATCAATTGCGCGGTATAATCGACCATCGGAACGATGCGCGCATAGTTCAGCCGCGTCGGCCCGATGACCCCGACGGCGCCGACGATACGGTCGTCGCCGTCGCGATAGGGCGCGACGATGAGCGAGGAGCCGGAGAGCGAAAACAGCTTGTTTTCCGAGCCGATGAAGATGCGCACGCCCGATCCGGTTTCCGCCAGATTGAGGATTTCGATCAGGCTGTCCTTCTTTTCGAGATCGTCGAAGAGAAGCCGCAGCCGGTCGAGGTCCTCGGCCCCGCCGACATCCTGCAGCAGATTGGCCTGGCCGCGCACGATGAGCTGCGTCGGCTTGCCGTCGTCGCCGCTGCCGGACCACACCGCGATGCCGCGCTCGACCAGATCGCCGGAAAGCGCATCCAGCTCCCGGCGCACCTCGGTCTTGAGCGTCTGCAACTGCCGGCGCAGTTCGGGAAGCGTCTGGCCGCCCATATGGGCGTTCAGGAAATTCGCCGCCTCCGTCAGTTGCGCCGAGGTGGTGCCGGCGGGCAGGTCGATCACGCGGTTCTCCACCTGATCGTGGTCGCCGACGAGCACGGCGAGCGCCTTCGTCGGCTCCAGGCGGATGAACTCTACGTGCTTCAGCACCGGGTCGCTCTTTGCCGTCAGCACCAGCCCCGCGCCGCGCGACATGCCCGACAGCATGCGGCTCGCCTCGGTCATGACCGATTCCATCGGCTGGTCGCGATGGCCGCCGCCCACCTGCCGGTCGATGCTGGCGCGCTCGTCCGCCGAGAGGTCGCCCACCTGCATGAAGGCGTCGACGAAGAAGCGCAGGCCCATCTGGGTCGGCAGGCGGCCGGCGCTGACATGCGGGGAATAGATGAGGCCGAGCTGTTCCAGGTCGCTCATCACGTTGCGCACCGAGGCCGGCGACAGCGACATCGGCAGAAGGCGGGACAGATTGCGCGAGCCGAGCGGCTCGCCGTGTTCGAGATAGCTTTCGACGATCCGGCGGAAGATTTCCTTCGAACGCTCGTCGAGCGCACTCGCCGCGTCGGTAGCCGTCGAAGTCGGGAACCCCATGCGAGCCCAAATCCCTTCCATTGATCCTGCTTCCAGATATAGCCGCTCGTCTTCTCAGGACAAAAGGGAAAATCGCCGGACAGTCCTCGCAATGGCCGCCCAGTGCCTGCTTTTCCTTTGCAAATGCCGGGCGGCAATCGTAGAAGCGGGGAACCAAACAGCAGGAGAATAGAATGCGGCCTTCAGGCAGAAAAACCGATCAGATGCGCAAGGTCTCGTTCGAGCGCAATTTTTCCAAGCATGCGGAAGGCTCCTGTCTGGTCAAGTTCGGCGATACCCATGTGCTGTGCACGGCAAGCCTCGAGGAGCGCGTGCCGCAATGGCTGCGCAACGGCGGCAAGGGCTGGGTCACGGCGGAATACGGCATGCTGCCGCGCGCGACCGGCGAGCGCATGAAGCGCGAGGCGGCGGCCGGCAAGCAGGGCGGCCGCACGCAGGAAATCCAGCGCCTGATCGGCCGGTCGCTGCGCGCCGTCGTCGACCTGCAGGCGCTTGGCGAACGCCAGATCACCATCGACTGCGACGTCATCCAGGCGGATGGCGGCACCCGCACGGCCTCCATCACCGGCGCGTGGATTGCCCTCTACGACTGCCTGAAGTGGATGGAAGGGCGCAACATGCTCAAGGTCGAGCGTGTGCTGAAGGATCACGTCGCCGCCGTCTCCTGCGGCGTCTTCGCAAACCAGCCGGTGATCGACCTCGACTATATCGAGGATTCGTCTGCCGAGACCGATGCGAATTTCGTCATGACCGGCGCCGGCGGCATCGTCGAGATCCAGGGCACGGCGGAAGGCGCTCCCTTCTCGGAAGAGGAATTCACCACCCTGATGCGTCTTGCCAAAAACGGCATTGCCGAGCTGGTGGCGCTGCAGAAGCAGGCGATCGGCTGAGGAAAACCGATGGCGGCAAGCCCGATCGAAGCCGTGCTCGAAACGGCGCTCTACGCCGCCGACCTCGACGCGGCCGAGGCCTTCTATGAGGGCGTGCTCGGGCTTGCCAAGATCACCCGCGCCGGCGACCGCCACGTCTTTTTCCGCTGCGGGCCGGGTGTTCTCCTGATCTTCAATCCGGCGGAGACGGTGAAGCCGCCGGCGGCGGGCGCGCTTCCCGTGCCGCCCCACGGCACGACGGGGAGCGGACATGCCTGCTTCCGTCTCGCCAAGACCAGTTTCGATGCCATGCTGGCCCGGCTTGCCGCGGCCGGCATTGCCATCGAAGCCGATTTCCACTGGCCGGACGGCGGCCGCTCCATCTACTTCCGCGATCCGGCCGGCAACAGCCTGGAATGCGCGGAAGCGAGGCTCTGGGGCATCGAATAGGGACCATTCATGCGCAAGCTCGAGACCAAGACCATCGTCGTCGCCAGCCACAATGCCGGCAAGATCCGCGAGATCGAGGACCTGATCGGCCCGTTCGGCTTCGCCGCCAAATCGGCCGCCGCGCTGAACTTCATCGAGCCCGACGAAACCGGCACGACATTCGAGGAAAACGCCGCGATCAAGGCGCTCGCCTCGGCCAAGGCCTCCGGCCTGCCGGCGCTCTCCGACGATTCCGGCATCGTCATCGATGCGCTGGGCGGCGATCCCGGCGTCTATACCGCCAACTGGGCGGAAACGCCGGACGGCACGCGCGACTTCCGCATGGCCATGGAAAAGGTGGAGGCAGCGCTCGAAAAGGCAGGCGCCGTGACGCCGGAGAGCCGTCGCTGCCGCTTCGTCAGCGTGCTCTGCCTTGCCTGGCCGGACGGGCATACCGAGCTTTTCCGCGGCGAGGTCGAGGGCACCGTCGTCTGGCCGCCGCGCGGCGAGCGCGGCTTCGGCTACGACCCCCTCTTCCAGCCCGAGGGCTACGACGTCACCTTCGGCGAGATGAGCGCAGAGGAGAAGCATGGATGGAAGCCGGGCGACGCCGAGGCGCTCTCCCACCGGGCGCGCGCCTTCAAGGTCTTTGTGGAAACCTGCCTGGAGGCGTAAGTTCGGTTCGTGGATACGTTGGATTCGCATAGCCCGGCGCTCAGGGGCGCCGACCTCCTGCCCGATACCGGCGAGCCCGGTTTCGGCGTCTACGTGCATTGGCCGTTCTGCGCCGCCAAATGCCCCTATTGCGATTTCAACAGCCATGTCCGCCACCAGCCGGTCGATCAGGAGCGTTTCACCGCCGCTTTCCTGAAGGAAATCGCCGCGATGCGGGCTCTGAGCGGCCCGAAGACCGTCACCAGCATCTTCCTCGGCGGCGGCACGCCCTCTCTGATGAAGCCGGAGACGGTGGAGGCGATCCTGAACGGCATTGCCGGCGCCTGGTATGTGCCGAACGGCATCGAAATCACCATGGAGGCGAACCCGTCGAGCGTCGAGGCCGAGCGCTTCCGCGGCTATCGCGCCGCCGGCGTCAACCGCGTCTCGCTTGGCGTGCAGGCGCTCAACGACCGCGACCTGAAATTCCTCGGGCGGCTGCACGACGTCGACGACGCGCTGAAAGCGATCCGGCTTGCGCGCGACATTTTTCCGCGCATGTCCTTCGACCTGATCTACGCCCGTCCGAACCAGACCGTCGAGGAATGGGAGCGCGAGCTGAGGCAGGCGATTTCCTACGCCGTCGATCACCTCTCGCTCTACCAGCTCACCATCGAGGAAGGCACGCCCTTCTACGGCCTGCACAAGGCCGGCAAGCTGGTCGTTCCGGACGGCGAGCAGTCCGCCGCCCTCTACGAGGCGACGCAGGAGATCACCGCGCGCGAGGGCCTTCCGGCCTACGAGGTCTCCAACCATGCCCGGCCGGGCGCGGAAAGCCGCCACAACCTCACCTACTGGCGCTACGGCGACTATGCCGGCATCGGCCCCGGCGCGCACGGCCGGCTGTCGCAGGGTGCGGAAAAGCTTGCCACCTCCACCGAGCGCAAGCCGGAAAGCTGGCTCGAAATGGTCGAGCGCGACGGCCACGGCATCCTCGAAAGCGAGACGCTGGGTTACGAGGAACAGTCCGACGAACTGCTGCTGATGGGCCTGCGCCTCAAGGAGGGCATCGATCTCGCCCGCTGGCAGCAGCTCTCCGGCCGCGATCCCGATCCGATGCGCGAGCAATTCCTGCTCGACCACGGCTTCATCGAACGCCTCGGCAATTCGCGCCTGCGCTGCACGCCGGCCGGCATGCTGATCCTCGATTCCGTCGTCGCCGACCTCGCCTGTTAGGACGCCAATCCGAAGCTCCGACATGAACAGCAAAACGCGCGGCTATATTTTTGCCCTTCTTGCGATCACCATTTTCGCGGCGCAGGACGGGTTCACCAAATTCCTCGGCGTCCGCTACCCGCCCATTCTGGTGACGATGTTCCGCTTCTGGGCGTTTGCCGCTTTCGTCACGCTGCTTGCGGTCGCCTCGCCGGGCGGCATCCGCCGCGCCGCGCGGACGCAGCACCCGCTGCTTCAGGTGCTGCGCGGCCTGCTGCTGGTTTCGGAAATCGTGGTGGTGGTCTTCGCCTTCGCCCATGCGGGGCTCGCCATGAGCCAGTCGATCTTCCAGGCGACCCCGCTCCTCGTCACGCTGCTTTCGGTGCCCCTGCTCGGCGAGCATGTCGGGTGGCGGCGGGCGACCGCCGTGCTGGTCGGCCTGTTCGGCGTGCTCGTCATCATCAATCCGATCGGCGTGCAGTTCGACGTCTACCTGGTGCTGCCGCTTGCAGCGGCCCTTTTGTTCGCGCTCTACAGCATCGCCACCCGCGCGGTGAGCCACAAGGATTCCGCGATCACCAGCACCTTCTATGCGGGGGTCATGGGCGCGATCGCGATTTCCCTTCTCGGCCCGTTCTACTGGACGACATTCCATGTCGCCGACCTGCCGGCGCTGGCCGCGCTCTGCGTTTGCGGCACGCTCAGCCATTATTGCCTGATCCGCGCCTACGGGCTGTTGAAGGCCGTCGAGGTCCAGCCCATCACCTATCTGCAACTGGTGTTCAGCGCCGTCATCGCGGTGGTGTTTTTCGGCGAGCATCTGTCGATGAACATGATCGTCGGCGCGGTCATCGTCGTCGGCGCCGGACTGTTCACCGTTCTGCGCGAGCACCGTCTGGCAGCGCGGCGGTCGGCGGCCTAGCTGCCTCCCCTTAATCCGGCGACAGGCTCAAATCGGCAGGTTCGCCGCGACCGAAAAGATGCGCGGCCGAACGCCAGGCGTGATGCGCGATCCGGTCGAGCCTTCGCGCGGCATCGATGCGGGTGATGGCGTCGGCGGCCGTCAGCCTGCCCGGCGCGACGCTTGCAAGGGTCTCGGCACGATGATCACGCTGTAAGGCTTCGAGTTCGCCGGCGGCGCGCTCCACCTCAGAGAGCGCATCCCCCACCTCCTCAGAAATGCTCCACGCGATGGGGTCCGCCTGCTCGCTCAGCGCCGATTCCGAGGTGATCGCGTCGCCGACCGTCACCGTAGAGCGCATGGCCTTGGCGCAGAGCGCGGCGGCGACGGGCGGCGCGTCGTTCAGCCGGCCGAGGCGCCCGTCGCCTGCCACATGCTCGGCAAGGCGCAAGGCGTGGTCGAGCGCGTGCAGGGTACTCGTCATGCGAAGCCGCTCCGCCTCCGTCTCCGGCGGCTCCTTCAGTTCCGAGAGAAAATCCCGCACCTTCACGAGCGTCGCCGCCGCCGTCTCGATGTCCCGCACCCGTCCGCCGGCCTCACCGGAAAGAGCGGCGGAAACGGAAGCCGCGGTCGTCTTCAGCATATCCGCCACGACGCGCCGCGCGGTTTCGACCGCAATCACCGGGCTGACCAGCGTGCTTGGATCGAGCGCCCGTTCCAGCGCCGTCTCCCTGGAGGGCAGCAGCCGTTCCACCACGCGGGTAAACCACTGCGTCGCCGGCAGGAGGATCGCGACGCCGACGACGTTATAGGCGGTATGGTAGGCGGCCAGAAGCGTCGTCCCGTCGACCGTCGACGAAAAGCCCTTCATCAGCGCGGCCGTGAACGGAAAGGCGACGATGGCGATCAGCGCAGCGATCAGCTTGAACAGCACATAGGCAAGCGCGAGGCGCTTGGCGGTCGTGCTGGCGCCGATCGCCGCGAGCGCCGAACTGGTCGCCGTGCCGATATTCTGGCCGATGATCAGGGCCGCCCCCTGCTCCAGCCCGACCGCGCCGGCATAGAAGGCCGAGATGGTGACGGCGATGGCGGCAGTCGAGGACTGCATGACGGCGGTCATCGCAAGCCCCACGGCGATCAGAAGCAGAAGACCGGCCGAGCCGGAGGCCCAGCCGATGCCGGGCATGCCGAGCACGGCCGGCAGGTCGGACGGATGCAGGCTCTCCGCAAGGCCGCCCATGCCCTGCTGCAGCGTCGTCAGGCCGTAGAGGACCAGCGCGAAGCCGGCGAGCGCCCCGCCTCCCGCCGCGATGCGTCCGCTCGCCAGCAGCTTCGCCAGCGCGCCGAGAAAGATAAGCGGCAGCGCATAGGCCGACAGCGAGACGCGGACGCCGATCAGCGCCACGAGCCAGCCCGTGCCCGTCGTGCCGACATTGGCGCCGAACACCAGGCCGAGGCCCTGCGGAAAGGTCAAGAGTCCGGCGCTGACGAGGCCGATCGTCGTCATCGTCACGGCGCTCGACGACTGCACCAAAAGCGTGATGATCGCGCCCCAGAAGGCGCCGGAGAGCGGCGTGGCCGCCGCCTTGCCGAGCACGGTGCGCAGCGACGATCCCGCCAGCGCCTTCAGGCCGTCGGTCATGACGGTCATGCCGAGCAGAAACAGCCCGACCCCGCCGAGAATAGCAATCAGCGTCGACATACAGGTTTCGCTCCGCTCACCATGCAATGCCCATGGAAGCCGAAGCCACCGCAAAACGCAAGCGGCCGGCGCAAGGCCGGCCGCTGCGACTTTGGATTGCCTGACCGCTTACTCGTTGATCAGGCGCTTCAGAAGCTCGATCTCGTGCGACAGCTTGGTGTCGCCGGCGATCAGCTCCTCGATCTTGCGCACGGCGTGCAGCACCGTGGTATGGTCGCGGCCGCCGAAACGCCGGCCGATCTCCGGGAAGGAGCGCGGCGTCAGCGTCTTCGACAGATACATGGCGATCTGCCGCGGCTTGACGATGACGCGGGTGCGGCGGTTCGAGACCAGCTCCTGGCGCGACACGTTGTAGTGGCGTGCCACGACCCGCTGGATGTCCTCGATGCGCACCCGGCGCGGCTCGCCCGAGCCGACGAGGTGGGCAAGCAGCTCGTCCACCCGCTCGACCGTCAGGTTGGGCTCGAAGGAGCGACGGAAGAGCAACTGGTTGAAGGCGCCTTCCAGCTCGCGGCCGCTCGCCGCGACATTGCGGGCCACATGCGACAGGATCTCGGCCGGGATATCCAGCGAGGCATCCTCCTGGCGCGCGACGTCCAGCCGGCGCTTGAGGATTTCGAGCCGCATTTCGTAGTCGGGTGCCTCGACCTCGATGGCGACCCCGCCCTGCAGGCGCGAACGCACCCGCGGATCGAGCGATTCCAGCTCCCAGGGCGCGCGGTCGGCGGCGACAACCACCTGCTTGGCGCTATCGAGAAGCATATTGAGAAGATGGCAGAACTCGTGCTGGATCATCTTGCCCTGCAGGAACTGCATGTCGTCGATGATCAGGAGGTCGATGTTGCGCAGCGAGTCCTTGAGGGTGAGCGCATCGTTGTCGCGAATTGCGGTGGCGAAGCGCCACATGAAGTATTCCGCCGTCAGATAGACGACGCGAAGGCCGCGCGGGTTCTGTACCGCCGCGTTGGCGATCGCCTGCAGCAGATGCGTCTTGCCGAGGCCGACGGTGGCATGCACGAAGAGCGGATTGAAGCGCACGGCGCCGGCGCCGGCTTCCGCGATCGTCTTGGCCGCAGCCAGGCTGACGCGATTGGAGCTGCCTTCGACGAAGGTGTCGAAGGTGAAGCGCGAGTCGAGCGGCGAGCCGAAGAGCGGCGCTCCGCTTGAGGCTGGACGGGCCGCAGTGGCGGTTGCCACCGTCTGGGCCGCGACCTGACCGGCGGCCTGGGCCGCCGGACGGCGGATCTGCGCAACCGAGGCCGGTTCGGGAAGGGAAACCTGCTCATCCGCACCGGCGGCCTTCGAACCGCCGCGGGCCGCCGTACGCACCAAAATTTCGACTTTGAGAATTTCCGAATCTTCCGCCTGGAACAGGCTGGTAATCAGATCGAGATAGCGATTGTTGATCCAGGATTTCAGGAAGGTCGTGGGAACGGTCAGCCGCACGACGCTTTTGGAGACCGAATGCAACTTGAGACGCGCAAACCAACTCGCATAGACATCCGGACCGACCTGAGCCTTCAAGCGTGCGCTGACACGCTCGAACAGTATGCTATGCTTCATGTCTCCTTTTTCCCCCGCCGCTTCGAGGCAAGACGAGCCTGACTGCGGTGCGCCGTTTTTCTGATCCAAAGCACCGATCGTCAACATATTCATCTGCATGAGTGCCGCCTTCCAAAAATACTTCTGTCGGGCGGAATTTGGATCTGCCGCCGCCCGATCACCTTTATCGATGGCATGACGACGACATCCCCTGACGGAGACATTGCCGCATACCGGTTTGTCAGCCGCGGCCCATGAGTCAGGACCAGAGCAGGGCGCCGGCGAACGCCGCATCATGCGGCCCTCGTCACATTTCCCCGCCCTCGGACCGGTCGCCTGGCTCCTCGTTTCCGAACCGACCGTGCCGAACAGCTTGCCAAATTGTCTTATGCGCGCCCCAAGCGGTTCCGTCTGGGGACGGTCCCTGCTCAAAGCAGACGAGTTCCCTCGTCCGGCAACACCGCTGTTACCGGCTTGAACTCGTCAACTGTTTGAAAAAACGAGACTGAACAGCCCCGCCACAAGAGACAAAACATCATCTCCACTGTCTGACGACAGTGCCTGCCGAAGCCGTTTCAGATGAAGTCCGCACCCCTGTTGGAGGGCATTTACGCAGGATCAAATGACAAGATCAACGGCGAATTTTACGCAAAATTAAGCCGCGGCTGTTGACTCTTGACGCGAGTGCGGACCGCCACAGTCTGGCCTAAAAAGAATCGCTTTTGAATCAAGGGGATTCGTCTTTGGTGCCGAAGAGACACGCCGGAAAAGAAAAAAAATAATAATCCGCTTGACTCGCCCCCGTACCGGCGGGCCGTCACGAAGGCGCTAGCAAGTTGGAACAACCTGCCGCAAGATGCTGTTTTTGTTATATTTTTTTTGTCACTGTACTGACATTTTGGATCGGCCGAAAATCGCCCGCATGGGGATAATATTCCAGAATCCAAAAAACCCGGCCAAGGGCCGGGTTTAACGATAACGATACAATCGTTAAGAAAGTTTAAGCGGTGGCAGCAGCCGAAAGCGCCTTAACGCGCTTGGCCAGACGCGACACCTTGCGGGACGCGGTGTTGGCATGGAGCACGCCCTTGCCGGCGGCGCGCTGCAGTTCCGGCTGCACAACGCGGAGCGCTTCCTGGGCGCGGGCTGCATCGCCGGAAGCGATGGCGTCTTCGACCTGGCGAACGAAAGTGCGAACGCGCGAGCGACGAGCCTTGTTGACTTCGGTGCGGCGGGCGATCTTGCGGGTCGCTTTCTTCGCCGAGGTGGTATTGGCCATGGATGCCTCTCTTAGAATTCTCGAACAAACTCCACCATTGCCGCGTCAGGCCCTGCGGCCGTATCATCCAGCAATGCGGGAGCAATCGCGGAAAACCAGAGCGGCTTTCCAAACTGTGGCGGGCATATAACCTTAAAGCGGCGTGGCGTCAACGCGCATTTTCAAGGCGCCGCCGAGTTTCCCACGCCCGGCGGCGGATTCTTTTCACCGATGGCGGAAGGCCGGTTTGCGCTTCTCCACGAAGGCGGCCATGCCTTCCTTCTGGTCTTCCGTCGCAAACAGGCTCTGGAACGAGCGGCGCTCGAAAAGCAGCCCCTCCTCCAGCGTCGTCTCAAGGGCGCGGCCGACCGCCTCCTTGGCCATCATGACCGAGGGGCGCGACAGCGAGGCGATCCGGGAGGCTGCCGCCAGCGCCTCCTCCATCAGCTTTTCCGGGGCCACGACCCGCGCCACCAGCCCGGCGCGCTCGGCTTCCGCCGCGTCCATCATGCGGCCGGTCAGGACGAGGTCCATCGCCTTCGCCTTGCCGACGGCGCGCGTCAGCCGCTGCGTGCCGCCCATGCCGGGCATGATGCCGAGGGTGATTTCCGGCTGGCCGAACTTCGCCGTCTCCGAGGCGATGATGAAATCGCACATCATGGCAAGCTCGCAGCCGCCGCCGAGCGCAAAGCCGCTGACGGCGGCGATCACCGGCTTCCGCGCCCTTGCGATATCGGTCCAGCCGGAGATGAAGTCGGTCTTGTAGACGTCGGCGAAGTCGAGATGCTGCATCTCCTTGATGTCGGCGCCGGCGGCGAAGGCCTTTTCCGATCCCGTCAGCACGATGGCGCCGATTTCTTCATTTGCATGGAAATCGGCATAGGCCGCCTTCAGCTCGGCAAGCACGGTGGAGTTCAGCGCGTTCAGCGCCTGCGGCCGGTTCAGCCGCACGACGCCGACGGCATCGTGGATTTCGACGATCAGGGTTTCATAGGTCACGGTCTTCTCCCGCTGAATGGCTCTAGGTCTGGCAGGCGGCGCAATGGAAGGAGGAGCGCCCCGCCTGGACGATGCGCCCGACCGTACCGCCGCAGCCCGGCGTCGGGCAAGGCGCTCCCTCGCGGTCGTAGACGGAAAAGGAATGCTGGAAATAGCCGAGCGATCCGTCCGTTTGAATATGATCCTTGAGCGAGGAGCCGCCGGCGGCGATCGCATCGGCGATGACCTCGCGGATGCGGTCGACCAGAAGCTCAAGCGCCGGCGTCGGTCCGCCTGCTTCGGTCACCAGCGTTCCGGCGGCCCTCAGCGGCGACAGATGCGCGCGCCACAGCGCCTCGCAAACATAGATATTGCCGAGGCCGGCAATGTTCTTCTGGTCGAGCAGGGCGCTCTTCAGCGGTTGTGCTTTGCCGGCGAAACGCTCCGCCAGGTAGGCCGCATCCAGCGCGTTGCCGGTCGGCTCCGGGCCGAGGTCGCGGAAGGAGGGGTGGCCGGCCAGATCGGCGCGTCTGACGATATCCATGAAGCCGAAGCGGCGCGGGTCATTATAGATGACGCGCAGCCGGCCCCTGGCGCCGTCCAGATGGAAGACGACGTGATCGTGCTTGCCGTCCTTGGAGCGGGCGTGATGGAAGGCGCCGGGGCTTGCCTCCTGCGTCCCCTCCTCCACGCGGAAGGAGCCGGACATGCCGAGATGGGCGATCATGGTCATGCCGTCGTCGAAGTCGATCAGCAGGTATTTCGCACGCCGGGAAAGGCCGAGGATCGTGCGGCCGGTGATGAGGCCGGCAAACCCGTCCGGAAAGGGGAAGCGTAAGTTCCCGCGCCTCAGCTCCAGGTCGAAGACGCGCGCGCCCTCCATGGCGGGCGCAAGGCCCCGGCGGACGGTCTCGACCTCTGGCAATTCCGGCATGATGATCCATTTCCGTTTGGGCGGCCTTGGGTGCTGGCCCCAGGACCAAGATGAGCTTTAATTTAACCTCGTCATGATCTAAACCAGCGCCAGCGTGCCGCGATCCCCGATCGTGGCCCTCAGATAGCGCGCCGGAAGCAGAACCGCCATGGCCGCGCCGGAATTTATCGAACGGAGTGGAAAGCCGATGGCAGAAAGCCGCACCTCCGCCCAAGGCGGCATGGAGACGTCCTACGGTTACCGGGAGGTCAGCGCAGGCGAAAAGCAGGGCCTCGTCAACGACGTGTTCCACAAGGTCGCCAAGCGCTACGACATCATGAACGATGTGATGTCGATGGGCCTGCACCGCGCCTGGAAGGATGCGATGATCGCCGCGCTCAACCCGCGCAAGGACACCGCGTTTCGCGCGCTCGACGTGGCCGGCGGCACCGGCGACATCGCGTTCCGCATCGTGGAGGCTTCCGGCAGGCTCGCCCACGCCACCGTGCTCGACATCAACGGTTCGATGCTGGCCGTCGGCGCCGAGCGCGCCGCCAAGCGCAAGCTTTCCGACCAACTCACCTTCGTCGAAGCCAACGCCGAGGAACTGCCTTTCGAGGCGGCAAGCTTCGACAGCTATACGATCGCCTTCGGCATCCGCAACGTGCCGCGCATCGACGTGGCGCTGAAGGAGGCCCACCGCGTGCTGAGGCGCGGCGGGCGGCTGCTCGTGCTCGAATTTTCCGAAGTGGACATGCCGCTGCTCGACCGCATCTACGATGCCTGGTCGTTCAACGCGATCCCGCAATTCGGCAAGGCGATCACCGGCGATGCCGAGCCCTATCAGTATCTGGTGGAATCGATCCGCAAATTCCCCAACCAGGAGGATTTCGCGACGATGATCCGTGAGGCAGGCTTTTCGCGCGTGACCTACACGAATTATACCGGCGGCATCGCAGCCCTCCACTCCGGCTGGAAGCTCTGAGCGTGAGCGCTTTCGGTGCATATGTCGGCCTCGTGCGCGTGGGCTGGGTGATGGTGCGCGAGGGCGTCGTGCTGGCGCTGCCGTCCGAGGGCCTGCCGCCGGCGGTGAGCCTTGCGAAATCCTTCGTCGGCATCTTCGCCCGCAGCCGCGCCAAGCGGCAGACGCGCTCCGACCGGCTCGCCAAGGCCGTTGAGCGGCTGGGGCCGTCCTACGTCAAGATCGGCCAGTTCCTGGCGACACGGCCGGATGTGGTCGGCGTCGATTTCGCCGATGACCTGTCGCAGTTGCAGGATCGCATGGCCTTCTTCCCGACGGCCGCCGCCAGGGCCTCGATCGAAGGTTCGCTCGGGCGGCCGCTCGACGAGCTTTACGCCCGTTTCGACGAGCCGATCGCCGCGGCCTCGATCGCGCAGGTGCACCCCGCCGAGGTTACGACGCCCTCCGGCCCGCGCAAGGTGGCGGTGAAGGTCATCCGCCCCGGCGTGCGCCAGCGCTTCGCCAACGATATCAAGGCCATGTATCTCGTCTCCGGCCTGCAGGAGCGCTTCATGCCGTCGAGCCGGCGCCTGCGGCCGGTCGAGGTGACGAAGACGCTGGAGCAGACGACGAAGGTGGAAATGGACCTGCGGCTGGAAGCGGCCGCCCTTTCCGAGATCGCCGAAAACACGAAACAGGATCCCGGCTTCCGGGTGCCGGAAGTGGATTGGGAGCGCACCGGCCGCGACGTCATCACCATGGAGTGGATCGACGGCGTCAAGATGTCGGATGTCGAGGGCCTGCGCGCCGCCGGCCACGACCTCAACAAACTTGCCGATACGCTGATCCAGTCGTTTCTGCGCCACACGCTGCGCGACGGCTTCTTCCATGCCGACATGCATCCCGGCAATCTCTTCGTCGATTCTCAAGGCCATATCGTCGCCGTCGACATGGGCATCGTCGGCCGGCTCGGCAAGAAGGAGCGGCGGTTCCTCGCCGAAATCCTCTACGGCTTCATCACCCGCGATTATCTGCGCGTGGCGGAGGTGCATTTCGAAGCCGGCTACGTGCCGGGGCATCACAACACCGAGAGCTTCGCGCAGGCGATCCGCGCCATCGGCGAGCCGATCCACGGCCAGCCGGCCGAAACCATCTCCATGGGCAAGCTTCTGACGCTGCTCTTCGAGGTGACGGAACTCTTCGACATGGAGACCCGGCCGGAACTCGTGATGCTGCAGAAGACCATGGTGGTGGTCGAGGGCGTGGCGCGCATGCTCAATCCGCGCTTCAACATGTGGAAGGCTTCGGAACCCGTGGTCGGCGACTGGATACGCACCAATCTCGGCCCGAAGCGCATCGTCTCGGACCTCCGCGACGGGCTGAAGGCCGCCGTGAAGCTTGCGGAAGCGGCGCCGGAAATCGCCGCGAAGACGGAGAAATTCCACCACGAACTGCTGCATATGAGCGAGAACGGCCTGCGCTTCGACGCGGAGACCGCAGACGCGATCGGCGAGGCGGAAGCCCGCCACGGCCGCTCGGGCCGCGCCGCCCTTTGGCTGATCGCGGTGACGCTGATCTATATCGCCTGGCATTTGAGCTGAATTTTTTCTCAAGCCAGCTCCATCGTTGGAATGGCCTTTGCTGCGCGGCGGCGTCCCCTATCCTTATGATGACGCGGTGAAAACAGCGTGTATTCGATATTTCGGATATTCCTGCTGCGAAGGCTCGCATAGTCTTCGCTGACCAAGGAGGTCGCGCCCATGGACCGGCAGACGAGCGGAATCGAGCTTGGCGGCCAGCCGCTCACCTATTCCGACCTCATGCGCATCGGCGCCGGAGCGGTGACGCCGACGGCGGCGGAGGCGGGGCTTGCCCGCGTGCACAAGGCGCGGCAGGTCGTGGAAGACGCGATCGCGAGCGGCATGCCGGTCTATGGCGCCACCACCGGCGTCGGCGCCATGAAGGACGTGGAGTGGTCGCCGGAAGACCTCGACGCCTTCAATCTCGGCCTCGTCCGCGCCCATCATTTCGGCACCGGCGCTCCCTTTTCCATGTCGGTGGTGCGCAACGCCATGGCGATCCGCGTCAATACGGCGCTGACCGGGCAGGTCGGCTGCACGCCCGAGCTGGTCGAAGCCTATCTGCGCCTGCTCGAGGCGGACGTCATTCCGGTCGTGCGCCGCACCGGTTCGATCGGCTGCGCCGATATCGGGCTGATGGGGCAGATCGGCGCGGTGCTCACCGGCGTTGGCGAAGCGGTGCATCGCGGCCGGCGGATGCAGGCGGCCGACGCCTTTGCGGCAGCCGGCATCCAACCGGTGAAGATGGCGCCGCGCGACAGCCTTGCCTCGCTCAGCGTCAACGCCGTCAGCTTCGCGGCCGCAGCCGAAGCCACCCGCAATGCCGCTGCCTCCATCCGCGTGCTGCTGGCGACCGCCATGATGGCGTCGGGCGCGCTCGGCGCGTCGCGCGATCCCTGGCGCTCGGTGCGCCATGTCGGCACGTCGCGCGAGGCGCTGATCGGCGCCTGGCTCTGCAACGCCTCGGACGACTGGAACTGGCCGGTCGCCACCCATGTGCAGGACCCGCTCAGCCTGCGGATGGTGGCGCAGGTCTTCGGCGCGGTGATCGAGAACCTTCTGACCGCGGGCCACAAGATTCTGGCGACGACCGGCCGCTCGGACGACAATCCGGTGGTCGCGGAGGGCACGGTAATGACCTCCGGCGGCTCGCTGCCGCTCGATGTGACGATCCTGCTGGAAGCGGCCGCTATCTGCATGGCGCATGCCGCCCGCAATGCCTTCAACCGTTGCGTCCTGCTCGGCAACGGTCATCGGCGCGGCCTGCCGGTCAATCTCGTGCCGGAGGGACGGATCGCCACCGGTTTCGGCCCGATCATCAAGCTTGCCGGCGAGATTTTTTCCCGCGTCCTTTCCATGTCCAATCCGGTTTCGGCGCAGTCGCTGGTTGTGGCCGCCGGCATGGAGGACGAGGCCGCCTTCCTGCCGCTGGTGATCGAGCGTTTCGAGCGCCAGATGCGGGCGCTGAAGCGCCTTGCCGCGCTGGAGGCGCTGCTGTCCGCCCAGGCGATCGACATCCTCGGCGACAAGCCGGGCGGCGTCGCCAAAATGCTCTACGAGGTGGTACGCCGGCACGCCGCCTTCTACGTCGTCGACCGGCCGCTTTCGGCGGAGGTGGAAGCGATCGAAGAGGACCTCGGCTCGGATGCGTTCATGTCGGAACTGATCGAGCAGGCGCCGCTCGTCGCCTTCGACGACTTTTTCTCGCTCGGTTCGCTCGCCCGGATCGAAGAACGGCTGCAGCCGGAGGCGATTTCCGCCTGAAGGTACCTATATCCATCGGACGAAAGGAAGCGACACATGGCTGATTTCGATCTCGTCCTGCAGGGAACCGTGGTGCTGCCGCAAAGGCTCGTCGAGAACGGTTATGTGGCGGTTCGCGACGGTAAAATAGCCGAAGTCGGCATCGGCGTTCCGCCCGCCGCCCGCGAGCGCCATCTGCTCGGCAAGGCGCTGATCCTGCCCGGCGCGATCGATGCGCAGGTGCATTCGCTTTCGCAGAAGGATCAGGAGGATTTCGTCTGGTCGACTCGCTCGGCGGCGGCCGGCGGCGTCACCACCATCGTCGACATGCCCTATGACGAGGGCAATCTGGTGTGCTCGGCGGAAGCCGTGAAAAGGAAGATCGACCATGCCTTGCCGCAAGCGCGCGTCGATTTCGCGCTCTACGGCACGGTCGATCCGGAAGAAGGACCGGCGCGCATCGGCGAAATGGTGGAGGCCGGCGTCGCGGCCTTCAAATTCTCCACCTTCGGGACCGATCCGAAGCGTTTTCCCCGCATTCCCCCTGCCCTGCTCGACGCCTGTTTCGCCGCCATCGCCCCAACGGGCCTGACCGCCGGCGTCCACAACGAGGACGACGAGGCGGTGCGGACCTATCTGCAGCGGGTCAGGGAGAGCGGCGTCACGGACTGGCGTGCCCACGGCCTGTCGCGGCCGCCGATCACCGAACTGCTGGCCATGCACACCATCTTCGAAACCGGAGCGCAGACTGGCTGCCCGGCGCATGTGGTGCATTGCTCGCTCGGCCGCGGCTACGACATCGCCCGCGCCTATCGCCGCGACGGCTTTGCGGCGACGGTGGAATGCTGCATCCACTACCTGACGCTGGACGAGGAAAACGACGTGCGCCGGCTCGGCGGCAAGGCGAAGATCAACCCGCCGATCCGGCCGCGCGCCGAGGTGGAGACGCTCTGGCGCAAGGTCGCAACCGGCGAGGTCTGGCTGGTCTCGACCGATCATGTGAGCTGGTCGGAAAACCGCAAGACCGACCCGGACATGCTCGCCAACGCCTCCGGCGTGCCGGGGCTGGAGGTGATGGTGCCGCTTTTCGTCAAGGGCGCGCTGGAGCGCGGCATTCCGCTAACTTGGGCGGCGAAGCTGATGGCGGAGAACCCGGCGAAACATTTCCGCCTCGATCACGTCAAAGGCGCGCTGACGCCGAGCAAGGATGCCGATATCGTCGTCTTGGAGCCGAAGGAGCGCGTTTACGACGCCGCCGAAAGCGGCAACAACGTCGCCGGCTGGAGCCCCTATAACGGCATCCGCCTGCCCTTCACCGTTTCCGCCGTCTGGCTGCGCGGCCGGCAGGTGACGGAGGGAACGAAGGTGCTGGCGGAGCCCGGCAACGGCCGCTTCCTCCGCCCGCTTTCACGACAGATCATAACAGGAGCAAACGCATGAACCGTAACCTGCCCGTGGATGCCGCCCGCATCGCCGAAGACATCGATGCGCTGGCCGCCATCACCGAGCCCGATCGTCCCTGGACGCGCCGCGCCTTCTCGCCGCTCTTCCTGAAGGGCCGCGCCTACATCGAGGCGCGGATGAAGGCCGCGGGGCTCGAAACCCGCATCGACGCCGGCGGCAACCTGATCGGCCGGCGGGCGGGCCGGACGCCGGGGCGCGGCACGATCATGGTGGGGTCGCATTCCGACACCGTGCCGGACGGCGGCCGCTTCGACGGCATCGCCGGCGTCATCTCGGCGCTGGAAGTGGCACGCTCCCTGAAGGATCGCGGCATCGAACTGGAGCACGATCTGGAGATCATGGATTTCCTCGCAGAGGAAGTCAGCATCTTCGGCGTTTCCTGCATCGGCAGCCGCGGCATGACCGGGCAGTTGCCGGAGGCCTGGCTCTCGCGCATGAGCGGCGAAGGCAATCTGGCGCAGGCGATCGCGGAAGTCGGCGGCGATCCGTCCGTCCTGCCGACGCAATCCCGCCCCGACCTCAAGGGCTTTCTCGAACTCCATATCGAGCAGGGGCCGGTGCTGGAAACGGAGGGCAAGGATATCGGCATCGTCACCGCAATCGCCGGCATCACCCGCATCGAAATCACCGTCGAGGGCCGCGCCGATCATGCCGGCACGACGCCGATGGACCGGCGGGCCGACGCGCTGGTCGCCGCTTCCGCGCTGGTGCTCGATATCCGCAAGCATGCCGTTTCGCTGGCGGGCGGGCCAACGCATTTCGCCGCGACCGTCGGCGAATTCCGCATCGAGCCGAACGCCGCCAATGTCGTGCCCTCCAAAGTCGTGCTGCTGATCGACGCCCGCGCCGAGGCCCGCGACAAGATGGAAATCTTCTGCGGCTTGGTCGATAAGACTGCGGCGGCAATCGCGAAGGAGCACGGCGTCGTCATCCCCGCGCCGGTGCGCGTGTCCGACAATTTTCCCACACCCTCGGATGCGGGGCTGATCCAGACGCTGGAGCGGGCGAGCGAGGCGGTCGGCGCCAGCCACCGCCGCATGGCCTCCGGCGCCGGCCACGACACGGCCTGGGTGGCGCGGAAGGCGCCTGCGGCGATGATCTTCGTACCCTGCCGCGAGGGCCGCAGCCATTCGCCGGACGAATGGGCCGAAAACGACGATATCGCGCTTGGTGCTGCCGTTCTCTTCGAGGCCGTGCGCGAGATGGACCGGGCTAGCTAGGGAGACCGCCGATGGGACGCATACTGGTCGAAAAGGATGTCGAGGCGGCCGTGAAGGGCGGCTCCGTCTATGCCGCGGGCGGCGGCGGCTGGGCCGATCACGGCCGGATGCTCGGCTATGCCGCCGTTTCCATCGGCAAGCCGGAACTCGTCTCCATAGACGAACTGAAGGACGACGACTGGGTGGCGACGGCCGCCGCCATCGGCGCGCCGGCCTCCACCACACCCTGGGAAATGCAGGGGATCGACTACGTCAAGGCCGTCCACCTGCTGCAGGAGGAACTGGGCGAGCGGATCGCCGGCCTGATCATCGGCCAGAACGGCCGCTCCTCGACGCTGAACGGCTGGCTGCCGTCCGCCATTCTCGGCACCAAGGTCGTCGACGCGGTCGGCGATATCCGCGCTCATCCGACCGGCGACATGGGCTCGATCGGCATGGCCGGCTCGCCCGAGCCGATGATCCAGACCGCCGTCGGCGGCAACCTCGCCGAGGACCGCTATATCGAGCTGGTGGTGAAGGGTGCAACGGCGAAAATCTCGCCGATCCTGCGCGCGGCGGCCGACCAGTCGGGCGGCTTCATCGCCAGTTGCCGCAATCCGCTGCGCGCCTCCTATGTCCGCACCCATGCCGCACTCGGCGGTATTTCCATGGCGCTTACCCTCGGGGAGGCGATCATCGAGGCGGAGAAGAAGGGAGGCACCGCCGTCATCGACGCCATCTGCAGGACCACGGGCGGCCATATCCTTGCCGAAGGCACGATCGTCAGGAAGGACGTCACCTATACGAAGGAAGCCTTCGATATCGGCAGCATCGTCGTCGGCTCGGGCGACAAGGCGGTGACGATGCATGTCATGAACGAATACATGGCGGTGGACGGCGCCGACGGTGAGCGCCTCGCGACATTCCCCTCCGTCATCACCACGCTGTCGCCGGAGGGCGAACCCTTGAGTGTCGGGCACCTGCACGAGGGCACGCGCGTCTTCATCCTGCATGTGCCGATGGACATCATTCCGCTGTCCGCAAGCGTCCTCGACCCGACCGTCTACCCGGTGGTCGAAAAGGCGATGGGCATCGAGATCGCGAAATACGCGCTGGCAAAGGGCTCGCCCTCCCCTTGAGGAGGGCAAACAAGGATGCACGACCATGCCGAAACCCAATCCCCGCCATCCGAAGTTTCCCATTCCGGGCGGCCCGGAGCTGCGCGCCAAAGGCTGGCGGCAGGAGGCGCTGCTGCGGCTTCTCGAAAACGTGCTTTCGGTCGGCGAGGACCCGGACAATCTCGTCGTCTATGCCGCGCTCGGCAAGGCGGCGCGCAACTGGACGGCGCATCGCGGCATCGTCAAGGCGCTGACCGAAATGGAGGAGGACCAGACGCTTCTCATCCAGTCCGGCAAGCCGATCGGCCTCGTGAAGACCCATGCCAGGGCGCCGCTCGTCATCATGGCGAACTGCAACATCGTCGGGCAATGGGCGAAGGCGGAGGTGTTTTACGAACTCCAGCGCAAGGGCCTGATCTGCTGGGGCGGGCTGACGGCCGGCGCGTGGCAATATATCGGCAGCCAGGGCGTCATCCAGGGCACCTACGAGATCTTCATGCGCATTGCCGAGCGGCGCTTCGGCGGCGATCTTTCCGGCCGCTTCGTGCTGACGGCAGGGCTTGGCGGCATGGGTGGCGCACAGCCGCTCGCCGGCCGCATGGCGGGGGCCGCGATCCTCTGCGTCGATATCGATCCGGAACGGGCGAAGAAGCGCAAGGAGATCGGATACCTGCAGGAAATCGCACCGGACCTCGATGCGGCGCTGGCGATGATCGACACGGCCGTCAGGGAGAAGCGGGCGCTTTCCGTCGGCCTCGTCGGCAATGCGGCGGACATCTACCCCGAGATCGCCCGGCGCGGCATCGTGCCGGACATCGTCACCGACCAGACCTCGGCGCATGATCTCGTCTACGGCTACGTGCCGAAGGGCATGAGCCTCGATCAGGTGAGGAGCCTGCGCGAGGACGGTCAGGGACAACTCATGGCCGCAAGCCGCGCCTCGATCGTCCAGCATGTGACCGCCATGCTCGATTTCCAGAAAAAGGGCACGGAAGTCTTCGACAACGGCAATCTCATCCGCACGCAGGCGAAGGAGGGCGGCGTCGCCAACGCCTTCGACATTCCGATCTTCACCGAAGCCTATCTGCGGCCGCTCTTTGCCCGCGCCATCGGCCCCTTCCGGTGGATGGCGCTTTCCGGCGAGGAAAGCGATATCGCCGTCATCGACGATCTGCTGCTGGAGATGTTCCCGAAGAACAAGATCATCACCAACTGGGTCCGGCTCGCGCGGCAATATATCCCCTTCGAGGGCCTGCCGGCGCGCATCGCCTGGCTCGGCCATGGCGAGCGCACGGCGCTGGCGCTCGCCGTCAACGCGCTGGTGGCAAGCGGCGCGCTGAAAGGCCCCGTCGCCTTCTCCCGCGACCATCTCGACGCCGGCGCCATGGCACATCCGAACATCATGACCGAACGGATGAAGGACGGCTCCGACGCCATCGCCGACTGGCCGCTCCTCGACGCGATGATGCTCTGCTCATCGATGGCCGACCTCGTCGTCGTCCATTCCGGTGGGGGCGGCTATGCCGGCTACATGACGAGCTGCGGCGTGACCGTGGTCGCCGACGGCACCGAAGCCGCAGTCGAACGGCTCGACCATGCGCTCACCAACGACACCGCGCTCGGCGTCATGCGCTATGCCGACGCCGGCTATGAGGAATCGCTGGACGAGGTGGCGAAAAAGGACGTGCCCTACATCCGGCTTTCATAGGCATCTGGTTTTCGCCGGCCGTCGCGGCTATAGGAAGCCAACCGACCATCCCGAAAAGTGCGCCCGTGATCCCCTGGACCGTCCTCGATACCGCGAAAATTCCGAATGGCGGCGGCGAGCTTCGCCTGAAGCAGCGCGGCCGGGAATTTTCCATCATGCTCGGCGCCAACGAGTTGATGAACAGCCGTTTGAGCGGCTCGGAAAAGGCGCTCGCCACCCTTGCCTGCGAGAAAATCCGCAACCGCGCCGCCCCGCATGTGCTGATCGGCGGCCTCGGCATGGGCTTTACGCTGCGCGCAGCACTGGCCGAGCTTCAGCCTGACGCGCGCGTCACCGTCGCCGAACTGGTGCCGGCGGTGGTCGCCTGGGCGCGCGGGCCGATGGCGGCGGTTTTCGAGGGCTGCCTCGACGATCCCCGCGTTTCGATCCACGACGGCGACGTGGCGGCCCTCATCCGCGCCAGCAAGGCCACCTTCGATGCCATCCTGCTCGACGTCGACAATGGCCCCGACGGGCTGACGCACGAGGAGAATGACGGGCTTTACGACTATCGCGGCCTGTCGGCGGCCCGCCAGGCGCTGAGGCCCGGCGGCGTCCTCACCGTCTGGTCCTCCGGCCCGGACCAGGGCTTTACCCGGCGGCTGCGCGACAGCGGCTTTGCCGCCGAAGCGGTCGGCGTTCGCGCCACCGGAAAACGCGGCGCGCGGCACACGGTCTGGGTCGCGGTGAAATCCGGTGGAAAGGGCTGACGTGAAGACGATAGTCCGACTTGGCCTGCTTGCGGCCCTCGCGCTTGGACCGATTTCCGCAAAGGCCGACTGGAAGCCGGTGGAGCGCGAGGAGACCTACACCATCACCGGCAGCACCGAGCCCGAGCTTTACATGTCGATCGGCGAGCATGGGCCGAAGATCCGGTCCGGCCGGGTGATCGCCCACACCAATTTCACCCTGACATGGACGCGCAAGTACGAGCCGCAGGCGGATGGCGCCTGCATTCTTACGACCGCGGTGCCGAAACTCACCATCACCTATACGATCCCGAAGCCGGCCTCGCCGCTGCCGCCCGCGGTCCGCGCCCGCTGGCAGACCTTCATCACCGGCGTTCGCGACCATGAGAAGGTGCACGGCGCGTTCATCAAGGACATGGTGCGGGAAATCGAGGCGGTCAGCGTCGGCCTTACCGTGCCGAACGACCCCAAATGCAAGGCGATCCGCGCCGAGCTGACGAAGCGCCTCGGCCCGATCTCGGCGAAGAAGGGCAAGCGCGACGCCGAATTCGACCGCACCGAAATGAGCGAAGGCGGCAACGTCCACCGGCTCGTGCTTGCCTTCGTGAACAACAACCGGGGACCTCTCCAATAGGGGAAAACTTTTTGCCTAGCGCAATTGCGCTCAGTCCTGCCGCAAGTCGGAGGCTGTGTTTCCGGCGTCTTTTGCTAGGAAGAATTGCAAATACTCGTTGCGGTCAGGAGAATCGATGAGCGGCCGGACCTATGGACTTCTCCTCGTCACCATTGCGACCATCATCTGGAGCACCGCCGGCCTTTTCGTGCGCATGCTCGACCTCGACGTCTGGACCATGCTCGGCTGGCGATCCTTCTTCGGCGGCGCGACGCTGACGCTCGTCGCCGTCTTTCAAAACCGCACGGCCAAAACGCCGGCGGCGAAGAACCCGTCCGGCCTCTATCTCGCCGGCGCCCTGCTCGCCGGCATTTCGATGTTCGGCTACATCGCGGCGCTGAAGCTGACGAGTGTCGCCAATGTGCTGGCGATCTACGCGACGGTGCCCTTCTTCGCGGCCGGCATCGCCTATGCCTGGCTCGGCGAGCGGGCCGAACGGCGCGTGGTGACGGCGAGCGCGATCGCCTTTTTCGGCGTGCTGATCGTCGCCGGTTTCGCGGTGCGGCCGCAGGATCTTGGCGGCATCGGGCTGGCGCTGCTGATGACCGTGTGCCTGGCGGCGCTGATGGTGCTGGTGCGCCGCTATCCCGGCGTGCAGATCGCACCCATCAATGCCATCGGTTCCGGCCTCTGCGTGCTGCTCTGCCTGCCGCTGATGTCGCACGCGATACCGAGTGTCGCGGAGCTTGCCATTCTCGCCGTCTTCGGCGCGACCACCTCGGGCTTCGCCTATCTGCTCTTCATCACCGGCGGGCGCTACGTTCCGGCCGGCGAGGCGGGGCTGATCGCCCTTCTCGATATCGTGCTCGGGCCGGTCTGGGTGTGGCTCGCCTTCGGGGAAAATCCGGGGCTTGCGGCCGTGATCGGCGGCGGGCTGATCCTCTTCTCGCTCATCTGGTATCTGTGGAGCGGGCTGCGCTCGGCGCGGGCGGCAGGCGCGATCAGGGCCGCCGATCCGGCCTAGCTTCGGGCAAAGCGTGCGGCGCAGAGCGCCGCCGCAAGGCAGGCCGCCAGCATGGCGAAGACGAACCAGGCAACCGCCTGCCATCCATCCGCCAGCCAGAAATAGCCGCCGAGCGAGCCGGCGACGCTGGACCCGAGATAATAGGCGAGCAGATAGAGCGAGGAGGCATGGCCCTTGGTCCGGCGCGCAAGCCGGCCGACGAGCGCGCTCGCGATGGAATGCGTGACGAAGAAGCCGATCGTCACCAGCACGATGCCGAGAATGATCAGCCACAGCGATGCGGCAAGCGTCACGAGAACGCCGATGGCGGCGATCAGGATGCCGACCGGGAGCATGACGAAATGGCCGGCCCGGTCGCCGAGCACGCCGGCGGCCCAGGAGGCGGCCATGCCGAAGAGATAGGCGGTGAAGATCAGGCCGAGTTCCGTCTGGCTGAGGCTGTAGGGCGCGGCCACCAGCCGGAAGCCGATATAGTTATAGACCGTGACGAAGGAGCCCATGACGCAGAAGGCGACCGCAAACAGGAAGGGCAGCGCCGGATTGCGCAGGTGCTCCAGCCATGCGCGGAGGTGAAACCGGGCGTCGAACCCCTTGCGCGGCACGAAATTGCGCGACGGCGGCAGCAGCAGGCGGAAGCCGATGGCCATCGCCAGCCCGATCAGGCCGATGCCGGCAAGCGCCGGCCGCCACGACCACAATTCCGCCAGCGTGCCCGTGACGGCGCGGCCCGCCATGCCGCCGACCGCATTGCCGGCAATGTAGAGGCCCATCGTCGCGCCGAGGCCGCGCGGCTCGATCTCCTCGGCAAGATAGGCCATTGCGACCGCCGGCACGCCGCCGAGCAGCACGCCTTCGAGCGCGCGGAAGGCGAGGAGCAGGTGCCAGTCCGGCATCAGCCCGCAGGCGATATTGCAAAGGGCAGCCCCCGTCAGCGAGAAGAACATCAGGCTGCGGCGGCCGACGCCTTCGGAGACGGCGGCGGCGCAGAAGATCGCAAAGGCGAGGAAGCCGGTGGAAAGCGACAGCGACAGCGAGCTTGCCGCCGGCGAGATGCCGAAATCGCCGGCAAAGAGCGGCATCAGCGGCTGGACGCAATAAAGCAGCGAAAACGTCGCGAAGCCGGAGAGAAACAGCGCGAGATTGGCCCGCCTGTAGGCCGGCGTCCCGCGCACGAGAAATTCGCGCGGCGGCTTCGGCTCGGCTTCCACAACCCTCAAGTCGGGGCGGGAGGATGGTTCTGCGGGATCGGCGGTCTGGGAGGCGACGAGAGACATGGGAGGACCTTTCGCTTGCCCGATTTAGTCAGCGCGCTATCATTTGTCCAATATATGACACATACGATTGCAATATGTTTTGGAGATAACGATGGAACTCCGTCATATCCGCTACTTTCTGGCGCTGGCCGACGAGGGGAATTTTACCCGCGCCGCCGCAAGGCTCGGCATCGGCCAGCCGCCGCTCAGCCAGCAGATCCGCGACCTGGAAAACGAGATCGGCGCGCAGCTCTTCCATCGCGTGCCGCACGGCGCGGAGCTGACCGCGGCGGGCGCCGCCTTTCAGGAGGAGGCCAAGGTGGCGCTCGACGCGGCGGAGAGGGCAAAGCTTGCGGCAAGGCGGGCGAACCGCGGCGAGACCGGCCGCCTCTCCCTCGGCTTCACCGCCTCTTCCGCCTTCAACACGGTGGTCAGCGCGACCATCCGGGAGTTTCGCAGCCGCTGGCCGGAGGTGCGGCTTTCGCTCACCGAGATGAACAGCCGGGCGCTGATGGAGCGGCTGACGCGCGGCGAACTCGACGCGGCATTCCTGCGGCCGGGGCTCGAAGACCCGAAGGAGGTGCGGCTGCGCCGGTTTGCGGACGAACCCATGGTGATCGCGCTGCCCGCCAGCCATCCGCTCGCCGCACGGAAACGGCTGCCGCTCGCGGCACTGGCGGGCGAGCCCTTCGTGCTCTTCCCGCGCATGGTGGGCCTCAGCCTCTATGACGACATCCTCGCCGCCTGCCGGGATGCCGGTTTCGAACTGGTCGTGACGCAGGAAGCGCCGCAAATCCCCTCCGTCATCAATCTCGTCGCCGCCAGTCTCGGGGTTTCCGTCGTGCCGGCCTCGGTCGCCCAGATCAGCCTTGACGGCGTCGCCTACCGCCCGATCGAGGGGCGGCCGGTGGTGGCGCGGCTGGGGCTGGCGGTGCTGCGGGCGCAGCGTTCGCCGGTCACCGACAACCTGATGAGCCTGCTGCCCTCCTGAGCCGGGCCGATGAAACATTCCGGCCGATTGCATGTTCTCCGCCAACGGCTTAGGCTTTGAGCGGCACAAGAGCGGACAAGTCCCATGGTTCTTTCGAGCAAACGCATCCTCCTCATCATTTCCGGCGGCATCGCGGCCTATAAGAGCCTCGACCTCATCCGCCGCCTGCGCGAGCGCGGCGCCTCGGTGCGCCCGGTGATGACGGCAGGGGCGCAGCAATTCGTGACGCCGCTTGCGGTCGGCGCGCTTGCCGCCGATCACGTCTTCACCGACCTCTTCTCCCGGCAGGACGAGCAGGATGTCGGGCATATCCGGCTGGCGCGCGACTGCGACCTCGTTCTGATCGCGCCAGCGACGGCCGACCTTCTTGCGAAGATGGCGAACGGCCTTGCCGACGATCTCGCCTCGACGGTGCTTCTCGCCACCGACCGGCCGGTCGTCGCGACACCCGCCATGAACCCGAAAATGTGGGCGCATCCGGCGACGCGCCGCAACGTCGAACTCCTGAAGCGCGACGGCATCCGCTTCATCGGCCCGATGGCGGGCGAGATGGCCGAAAGCCGCGAGGCGGGGCTGGGCCGCATGGCCGAGCCGCTGGAGATCGTCGCGGCGATCGAGGCGCTGCTCGACGAAGGGCCGAAGCCGCTTGCCGGCCGCAAGGCGATCGTCACCTCCGGCCCGACGCATGAGCCGATCGACCCCGTGCGCTATATCGCCAACCGCTCCTCGGGGCGGCAGGGCCATGCCATCGCGGCAGCGCTCGCCGCACTCGGCGCCGACGTGACGCTGGTGTCCGGTCCGGTGACGATCCCCGATCCGGTCGGCGTCGAGACGGTGCATGTCGAGCGCGCGGAGGAAATGCGCGACGCCGTGCTCGCCGCCCTTCCCGCCGACATCGCGGTGATGGTCGCGGCCGTCGCCGACTGGCGCGTCGCGTCGGCCGCCGACCAGAAGATCAAGAAGCATCCGGGCGAATCCATTCCGACGCTGGCGCTGACGGAAAACCCGGATATCCTGAAAACCGTCGGCCACCATACGTCGCGGCCGAAGCTCGTCATCGGCTTTGCCGCCGAGACGGAGCATGTCGAAAGCAACGCCCGTGCCAAGCTAGAGCGCAAGGGCGCCGACCTGATCGTCGCCAACGACGTCTCGCCGGCGACCGGCATCATGGGCGGCGTGCGCAATACGGTGAAGATCATCGGCCATGACGGCATCGAGCAATGGCCGGAGATGGACAAGGACGAGGTGGCAAGCAAGCTCGCCGCCCTGATCGCGGATCGCCTTGGTTAGGCGGGAATAGCGACCGCTTCGCGCCGGGCCGGCACGACGGGCTGCCGCGGCCGGAACCGCTTGACTTCGATCCCGGCGCCCGTCACCGCGACGGCGCTGCCGTTCGGGATTTCGGCCCAGGCATCCACATCGTCGTTCAGCGGCTCGGAGACGAGGCAATGGCCGCGACCGTTGCAGAGCGGCGAGGCGTAGAGCGTCGGCGGCTTCTCGTCGGTGGCGTAGCGGATCGCGTAAAGCCCCTCGCCATCGGAAAAGGCGGCGGTGAACCGCAGGAGCGCCGAGCCGGTGACCTCGCCGGCCACCCGCTCCACCATGCCGATGGTTTCGGCCATGGCGCCCAGCGGATCGTCGGCAAGGCCGTGCTGCAAGGCGAGAAGGAAGATCAGCTCGGAATCCGTCGAGCCGGCCCGCGCGCTGAAAAGCTCGTCGTCCAGCATCCCCTCCAGGCGCCGGCGCAGCCGCTCGAAATCGGCGATCTGGCCGTTGTGCATGAAGGACCAGTTGCCGTGGACGAAGGGATGGCAATTGTCGCGCCGCGTGCCGCCGCCGGTCGACGCCCGCACATGGGCGAGGAAAAGCGGCGAGCGGATCTGCCGCGCCAGGCTTTTCAGGTTGCAGTCCGACCATGCGGGCAGGATATCGCGGTAACGCCCCGGTTCCGGCCGGTCGCCATACCAGGCGATGCCGAAGCCGTCGCCGTTGGTCGGCGTCTTGGCGCGGGTGGCGCAGTGCGACTGCTCGATCAGGGAATGGGCAGGCGAAGAGACCAGCTCCTCCAGATAGAGGGGATCTCCGCGATAGGCTGCCCAGCGACACATGATGCTTCCACTCCTGTTCCCACGCTCCGTCTGGAGGAGGACCATGTCGAAATCGTGGGGGAATCCTGACCGAAATGCGTAAGAAACTCCTTAATCGCCGGTGGTCGAACGGATATCTTGCATCCCGGCGGGCGGAGCCCTACATTCCCTGTCAACGTCAACAGAACGAAAGGAAGGTGATCCAATGTCTAGTGAGATTTCGGACCTCGTGACAGGCATGGAAACGGTGGCAATGGCGAGGCAGCCCTCGCTCTAGCCCAGCCTTCCAGAGGGCCGCCTGACCGGCCCGGTCCATCCGAGGACCAAAGCTCATGGAGGGGTCGCTTAACGCGGCCCCTTTTCCATATCGGAATGTTCCTTTTCCCTCTGCTCTTCCGCCGTCCGCAGCGCCAGTTCCCGCGCCTGCAGCCATGCCGCGCGGTGGCGCTGGCGAATGGCGCGGTCGCCGGCGATCTGCCGCAACATGCTGCGGCAGGCCCAGATCATCTCGAACAGAAAGGCGATGAAGGCGCCGCTCAGCGAAAGGACGGCGGCGCCGAAGAAGAACAGCAGCACCTGCTCGCGAAATTCCGCGCGAATGGCCCCCATCAGAAGCCCGAAAGCCGAGAGGCAGGTGAAGACGCCGGAGGCCGTTCCAAGGATAACGGCGAATTCCAGCGCCAGCGTGCGCCGGCGCAGATCGGTGAGCTGCCGCACGCGCGACGCATCCAGTTCCTCCGCCACCTGCAACGTCGCAAAAAGGCTGGTGACGCGGTCGGAAACGCGCGCCAGCCGCGTCGCGAAGACGTTCAGGCATCCGGCCGTTCCGGCGAGCAGGAAAACAGGCGTCAAGGCCTGCTGGATGACATCAGCCGCATCCGATATCAGACGGTAGTCAGGCACCAATCGCATCTCCTTCCGGCCGGCGAACGGGCGACACCCTAGCGCATGACCGGCGCTTTCGAAAAGCCCGCCGGGATCGCCCTTGCGGCGCAGCCCTCCCTTCGTCCATCATCGCGGCGGCGATAACGGAACGAGCGAGGACAGGCGTGGGCGACAGCGAACGGCAGAAAATGGCCGCCGGTGAATGGTATTGCTGCTTCGATGCGGAGCTGGACGCCTTGCGCGTTTCCGCGCGCCGAG
>Ga0153956_1000888_pt1 | contig 30090 bp, 29 predicted proteins | sample TSFL040MetaG_FD_104704 | JGI IMG/M metagenome (GOLD analysis project Ga0153956, IMG submission 104704) | Attine ant fungus gardens microbial communities from Florida, USA - TSFL040 MetaG | ecosystem: Host-associated > Fungi > Mycelium > Unclassified | place: USA: Florida, Wekiwa Springs... | reverse complement strand
GCCGCGGTCGATCATCCCCGGCAGGGTCGCGCTCATCGCGTGGAAGGTCCCGTTGAGATTGGTCTGCACCACGTTGGCGAAGGTGGCCGGGGCCATCTCATCGATCCGCCGGGCGCCGCTGAGGATGCCCGCGTTGGCGACGAGGATGTCGATGCCCCCGAACGCCTCCTCCGCCGCGGCGACGACGCGGGTCATCTCCTCCGGCTCGCGCACGTCCGCCCGCAGCGCCAGGCAGCGGCGGCCCTCCGCCTCGACCATCCCCTTCGTCGCCTCCATGTCCTCCGGGGTCGCGGGCGGATACTCGGCCTCGACCGGCCCACAGATGTCGCAGAGGACGACGTCGGCGCCGCGCCTTGCGAACTCGACCGCGTGCGAGCGGCCTTGGCCGCGGGCGCCTCCGGTGATGAAGACGGTTCTTCCCTCGAACTCCATGTCACTCCTCCTTGCGCTCGTGTCCAAGTTCCAGCTCCTCCACCGCGGGGCCCACCGCCCTCGCCGCCGCGCCGAGCTCCGCCACCAGCTCGGGACCGAGCCCGCCGGGCGCGTAGAGGGAGACGCGGTCGGCGTCGGGGTGCCGATCGCGCACCGCGGCCGCGACCTCCCCGGCCGGCGCGACCACCGCGACCTCGCGCAGAAGCCCGTCGTCGACCAGCCCCGCCATCTCGCTCCAGCGCCCCTCGCGCGAGAGCCGGTGCAGTCGGTCGGCCACCGCCCCGTGGCCGCTCGCGGCGAAGACGTCGCGGTATGCCGGGGTCGAGCCGTAGAAGGCGATCTCGGCGCGGACCCGCTCCCTCGCCGCCGCCAGCTCGCCCTCGTCGCGCCCGGTGGCGAGCATCTGGGTGACGACCAGCTCGAAGCCGTCGAGCGCTTCCCCGCGTCCCCGCCGCAGCGCCGGCAGCGTCACCTCGCGCAGGTAGGTCGGCCCGCAGGCGGCATGGGCGATGAAGCCGTCGGCGACCGCGCCCGCCATCTCGGTCATCCGCGGACCGACCCCGGCGAGGAGGACCGGCGGCGGCCCGAACCCGTGCCGGGCGGGGACGAAGGCGGGCGGCATCAGGGTGTGGGAGGTGAACTCGCCGCGGAAGTCGAGCGCCGCGCCGTCGTCCCAGGCCGCCCAGATCGCCCGCAGCGCGGCGACGAACTCGCGCATCCGCGCGACCGGGCGCGACCATGGCATGCCGAAGCGCCGGGTCACGTGCGCGCTCACCTGAGTGCCGAGGCCGAGCCGGAAGCGGCCGCCGCTGAGCGCCCGCAGGTCGTCGGCCTGGACCGCCACCGACATCGGGTTGCGGGCGAAGGCGATCGCGACGCCGCTGCCGAGCGCGAGCCGCGAGGTCGCGCTCGCCGCCAGCCCGAGCGCCACGAACGGATCGTGGGCGACCTCGCTCACCCAGCCGCCGGCGAAGCCCGCCTCCTCCGCCCGCCGGGCCGCCTCGCGGGGGTCGACGGAGGCGGCGAGCGGCAGGGCGAGGTCGAGCTGCATCGGCGGCCTAGGCGGCGCCGAAGGTGAAGAGGCGGCGGTCGCCCTCGCGCACCACCCGGCCGGTGCGGCCGATCGGCTCGTCGGTCTCGGAGACCAGCGCGGCGAGGGTCGCCGCGTCGGATTTCGAGACGCGGACGCCGGAGCGGGCGCCGTCGGGGCCGCGGACGATCACGTAGCCGCGGGCGGGCCGCGCCTCGCGGTCGAACTCGACCGTGAACGTCTCCACCTCGACCTCGCCGAGGAGCTCGTCGTCGAGCCGCGGCGCCGTTTCGCCGCCGTCGACGTTCGCGCTCGCCAGCGGGCCGTCGCCCGCCTCGCGCCCGAGCACCGCCGCGGCGTGCCGGGTCAGGTACTCGCCGTTGGCGTAGACGAGCCCGCGCTCGGCGCCGGCGCGGATCCCCCGCACCGCGGCGACCAGGGCGTGCATCGAGTAGTCGTTGTGGGCGCCGCCGAAGGAAGTGAGCCCGCCGGTGGCGCTCAGCTCCAGGTCGTCGCGCCGCCCCAGGTGGATCGCGCCCAGCTTCGGCACGATCGGGAAGCAGCTGTAGAGGTCGACCAGGTCGAGGTCCCCGGCCGTCGTCCCAGCCCCCGCGAGCGCCGCGTCGAGCGTGGCCTCGAGCCCCGGCGAGCGCCCGTAGCCCTCCCGCTCCAGCACGTCCTCCGAGTCGGCGGCGACGGCGGTCGCGTGCAGGTGGACGCGCCGCTCCGCCGGCACCCCCAGCCGGTCGGCCGCCGCGACGCTCGCCAACAGCACCGCGCCCGCCTGGTCGACCCGGTTGTAGGCGTTCATCCGCAGCGGGTAGGGCCAGCAGATCATCCGGTTGCGGGCGTCGATCGTCGCCACCTCCGCCGCGCTCACCGGCTCCTGGTTCCAGGCCGCCTCGTTGCCGGCGGCGATCTCCGAGAAGCGCGCGTACATCCGCGCCGACCAATCCTGGGACTCGGCGAAGCTCTGCCCGAGGTCGGCGCGCAGCCGGTTCTCGAACAGCGGGTAGACGCGGATCGGCCCGACCAGGCCGAGGTCCCACATCCGCTCGGTGCCGCCGACCGCGCGGGAGAACTTGCCGACGCCGCCGGGCTCGTGGCTCCAGCCCGCCGCCGCGTCGGGATCCTTGACCGCGCCGAGCAGCTCGACCGAGGACTGCGCCTCGCCGCCGCAAAGGAGCGCCAGCTCGCTCTCCCCGGCGGCGATCGCGGCGGCCAGCTCGGCCAGCACCGCCACCGGCTGATGGCCGCCGGCCCCGCTGACCGTCCCGCGGACATCCCCGGCCCCGATCCGCGAGGCGACCGCGGCGGCGGGGTCCTCGTAGGTCCAGGAGACGATCTGGACGACGCCGACGGCGTCGAGCGCCGCCAGCGCCGCGCGGTCGAGGCCCGCGTCGGCGGCCGCCCCGCCGGCGGCCCGCTCGATCAGGTCGAGCGGCTCGAGCGCCTCCTCCGGGACCCGCTCGCGGTTGTTGCGGAGCTGACCGACGCCGATCAGCACCACCCCACGGTCGCGCGCCTCGCTCACGAGCCGGTCCAGCGCGGGGGCCGCTTCTCGATGAAGGCCTGGATCCCCTCTTTGAGGTCGCTGCTCTCGAAGACCTGGCGCAGCGCCTCGCGCGTCGTCGACCAGCCCTCCCCCTCGTCCTTATAGGTCGCCTCCAGCATCACCTGGCGGGACAGCTGCACCGCGAGCGGGCCGTTGGCGGTGATCTCGGCGGCCAGCTTGCGCGCCTCGCCGAGCGCCTCGCCCGGCTCGCAGAGGCGGTTGATCATCCCCAGCTCGGCCGCCCGCTCCGCCGGGTAGGAGCCGCCGGTCAGCGCCCACTCCATCGCGACCGTGAACGGGATCCGCCGGCCGAGGCGGAAGAGGCCGCCGCCACCGGCGATGATCCCCCGCTTCACCTCCGGGATGCCGAAGGTGGCGGTGGTCGAGGCGACGATCAGGTCGCAGGAGAGCGCGATCTCGGTGCCGCCAGCGAGGGCCGGACCGTCGACCGCGGCGATCACCGGCTTCTTGCGCTCCCGCCGGACGAGCCCGGCGAAGCCGCCGCGTTTCGTCTGCAGCTCCCGCGCCCGCCCTGAGTTGATCTCCTTCAGGTCGGCCCCGGCGCAGAAGACCGGCGGGGTGCCGGTGAGGATCGTCAGCCAGATCGAGTCGTCCTCCTCGATCTGGTCGAGCGCCGCCTCGATGCCCTGGGCGACCTCGCCGTTCACCGCGTTGCGCGCGTCGGGCCGATCGATGGTGATGAGCGCGACGTGACTCTCGGCGTCGGGCTCAAAGACGATTGCTGCCAAGTTCCCTCTCCCTCCCGTTACGGGTGGCCGTGGCTAATACCTTTTAACCATAACAAGGTTTTAGGGACGTGCGGCTCAGAGGTCGAGCACGAGGCGCGGGCAGCGCGAGCGCGACACGCAGATCATCATCGTCTCGCTCGCCTCCTGCTCGGCCGGCGTCATCAGCGAGTCGCGGTGTTCCGGCGTGCCCTCGAGGACGACCGTCTCGCACGATCCGCAGGTCCCTTCCTGGCAGGAGGAGACGGTGTAGATGCCGGCCTCGTCGACGCACTCGAGGATCGATTTGTCGGGCGGCACCGTCACTGTCAGCCCGGAGGCCCGCAGCTCGACCTCGAAGGAGTCCTCGTTCTCCGGCGCCTCCATCTCCTTGGGGGTGAAGCGCTCCAGATGGAGCGCGCCCTCCGGCCAGTCGGCGGCGGCGCGTTCGACCGCCTCCAGCAGCGGCGCGGGCCCGCAGCAGTAGATCAGCGTGTCCCCGCGCCGGGTGCCGAGCGCGGCGGCGAGGTCGAGCAGGCCGTGCTCGTCCTCGGGCCGGATCGCGACCCGCTCACCGTGCCCGGCGAGCTCCTCGCGGAAGGCCATCGTCCCCGGCGAGCGGCCGCCGTAGAGGAGAGTCCAATCGGCCCCGGCGCGCGCCGCCGCGGCGACCATCGGCACGATCGGCGTCACCCCGATGCCGCCCGCGATGAAGACGTAACGGGCCGCGGGCAGCAGGCCGAAGTTGTTGCGGGGGCCGCGGGTGGCGACGGTCGCGCCCTCGTGGAGATCCTCGTGGATGTGGCGGGAGCCGCCTTTGCCCTCGCGCTCGAGCAGGACGCCGAGCCGCCAGGCGCCGCGCTCGGCCGGGTCGCCGCAGAGCGAGTACTGGCGCGCCGAGCCGTCCGGGAGGAGGACGTCGATGTGGGCGCCGGGCTCCCAGGCGGGCAGCTCCGCCCCGCTCGGATCGCACAACTCCAGCTCGACTACGCCCTCGGCAGGCTGCCGCCGGGCGGCCACGACCAGCTCCAGATCGACCTCTTCCGCGATGCTTCCCATCTCTCCTCCTACGCCACCCTGGCGTCGGTTTGACATCACCGAGCCAGCGATTCTATCATCACTGATGAATCTTTAAAATGATTTTGATGGAGAGGACGAACCTTGGCTGACGCAGTGATCATCGACGCCATCCGCACCGCCAGCGGGCGGGGGAAGCCGGGCGGGGCGCTCTCGGAGGTGCACCCGAGCGACCTGCTCGCGACCGTGCTGAGCGCGCTGGTCGAGCGCACCGGGATCGACCCGGCCGAGATCGACGACGTGATCTGCGGCTGCGTCGGCCAGGCCGGCGACCAGGCGATGAACATCGGCCGCACCGCCGCCCTCTCGGCGGGCTTCCCCGAGTCGGTGCCGGCGACGACGATCGACCGCCAGTGCGGCTCCAGCCAGCAGGCCGCTCACTTCGCCGCCCAGGGCGTCATCGCCGGGGCCTACGACGTCGTCGTCGCCTGCGGGGTCGAGTCGATGAGCCGGGTGCCGATCGGCGCCCCGGCGATGGGCCGCGACCCGTTCGGCGAGCGGATGCACGCCCGCTACAGCGAAGGGCTGGTCAACCAGGGCGTCTCCGCCGAGCTGATCGCCGACCGCTGGAAGCTCGACCGCGACGCGCTCGACCAGTACTCCGCTCGCTCCCACGAGCTGGCCGCCGCGGCCGCCGCCGACGGCCTCTTCGACGACGAGGTCGTGCCGGTGACGGTCAAGGGCCCCGACGGCGAGGAGCACCAGCACCGCGCCGACCAGACCGTCCGCGCCGGGACCACGGTCGAAGGCCTCGCCGGCCTCCGCGCCTCCTTCGAGACCGACCGGATGAAGGCGCGCTTCCCGGAGATCGAATGGAAGATCACCCCGGGCAACTCCTCGCCGCTCACCGACGCCGCCTCGGCGATGCTGATCGTGAGCGGCGAGCGAGCGGCCGCGCTCGGCCTCCGACCCCGCGCCCGCTTCCACTCCTTCGCGGTCGCGGGGGACGATCCCCTGCTGATGCTCACCGGGCCGATCCCGGCGACGCGCAAGGTGCTGGAGCGCAGCGGCCTCGCGCTCGCGGACATCGACGTCTACGAGGTCAACGAGGCGTTCGCCCCGGTGCCGCTCGCCTGGGCGAAGGAGTTCGACGCCGACCCCGAGAAGCTGAACCCGCGCGGCGGGGCGATCGCGCTCGGCCACGCGCTCGGCGCCTCCGGGACGCGGCTGATGACGACGATGCTGAACCACCTCGAGGCGTCCGACGGCCGCTACGGTCTGCAGACGATGTGCGAGGGAGGCGGCATGGCCAACGCGACGATCCTCGAGCGCCTGTGACCGCCCTCGCCGACGGACTGCGGGGCAAGGTGGCGGTGATCACCGGTGCCGCCCGCGGCCAGGGCCGCGCCCACGCGGTCGCCTTGGCAGGCGCCGGGGCAAAGGTGATCGCGACCGACATCTGCGCCCAGATCGACACCGTGCCCTACCCGCTGGGGACGGAGGAGGAGCTGGCGGAGACCGGGCGGCTGGTCGAGGAGGCCGGCGGCGAGTGCCTGACCGCGGTCGCCGACGTGCGCAGCCGCGCGCAGCTGGTCGAGGCGGTCGAGGCCGGCGTCTCGCGCTTCGGCCGGCTCGACGTCGCGATCGCCAACGCCGGCGTCGCGCAGGGCCTGCGCGATCCCGAGCCGACCACGATCGACGAACAGTGGGCCGACTACATCGACGTCAACCTGAGCGGCGCCTGGAACCTGGTCAAGGCGGTGCAGGAGCCGATGGTGGCGGGCGGCCGCGGCGGCTCGATCATCATCGTCAGCTCGACCTCCGGGCTGAAAGGGATGTCCCGCGGGGACGCTCGGGCCGACGCATACACGGCGGCCAAACACGGCCTGGTCGGCGTGATGCGCGGCTACGCGACCGAGCTCGGGCCGGCCGGGATCAGGGTCAACACCGTCCACCCGACCGCGATCGAGACGGCGATGACCAGCAACCCGGCGATGGCCGCCTGGGTCGAGGCGAACGTCGACCGCGTCGCGGGCGGCTTCGGCGACGCGATGCACAAGGGCCGCATCCCGATCGAGGACATCGTCAACGCGGTGCTCTTCCTGGCCTCCGACCTGTCCGCTTCGGTCACCGGGGTGGCGCTGCCGGTCGACGCCGGCTTCACGATCGTCTAGGCGGGGTGCGGGCGTGAACATCTCGATGCTGCTCGACATGGCCGCCGCCGGCTTCGGCGAGCGCCTCGCGGTCGGTCCCCGGACCGAGGCGCTGACCTACGCCGAGCTCCAGGAGTCGGCCCAGCGGGTCGCCGCGCGCCTCGCGGGCGAGGAGGGCAGGCGCCTGGTCCTGGCCGGCGTCAACAGCGCCGCGCTGCCGGTGCTGCTCTTCGGCAGCGCCTACGCCGGGCGCCGCTTCAGCTCGGTCAACTACCGGCTGCCGGACGACCGCCTGCGCGACGCGCTCGCCACCTGCGCGCCCGCGATCGTCGTCGCCGACGAGTCGACGACGCCGCGGGTCCAGGGCGTGCCGGGCACCGAGCTGACCGATGCCGCCGCGATCCTGGCGCCGCTCGCGGGCGACGCGGCGGGCGCCGCCGACGAGGGCGACGAGGTGGCGATCACGCTGCTCACCAGCGGCACCAGCGGCGCCCCGAAGACCGTCCTGCTGCGCCACCACAACCTCGTCTCCTACATCATCGGCACCACCGAGCTGGGCGCCGCCGAGCCCGGCGAGGCGGCCCTCGTGAGCGTGCCGCCGTACCACATCGCCGGCCTCGCTTCGGTCCTCTCCAACGTCTACATCGGCCGGCGGATCGTCTACCTGCCCCAGTTCGACGCGGCCAACTGGGTCGCGACCGCGGCCGCCGAGGGGATCACCCACGCGATGGTCGTGCCGACGATGCTGGCGCGGATCCTCGACGCGATGGAGGAGTCCGGGATCGAGCTGCCGGACCTGCGCCTGCTCTCATACGGCGGCGGGCGGATGCCACTGCCGGTCGTGCGCCGGGCGCTCGCCCAGCTCCCCCAGGTGGACTTCGTCAACGCCTACGGGCTGACCGAGACCAGCTCGACCATCGCCCTGCTCGGCCCCGCCGACCACCGCGAGGCGCTGTCCAGCGACGACGCGGCGGTGGCGGCGCGGCTCGCCTCCGTCGGCCGGGCGCTGCCCGGCGTCGAGGTCGAGGTCCGCGACGCCTCCGGCGCCCCGCTCGACCCCGGCGAGGCAGGCGAGATCGTCGTCCGCGGCGAGCAGGTCTCCGGCGAATACGAGGGCCGCGACGTGAAGGACGCCGACGGCTGGTTCCACACCAACGACAGCGGCTGGATCGACGCCGACGGCTACATCTTCATCGAGGGCCGCGCCGACGACGTGATCGTCCGCGGCGGTGAGAACCTCTCCCCCGGCGAGATCGAGGACACCCTCCTCGCCCACGACGACGTCCTCGAGGCCGCGGTCGTCGCGGTCACCGACGAGGAGTGGGGCGAGAGCCCGGCCGCCGTCGTCGTCCTCCGCCCCGACGCCACCGTCGAAGCCGACGACCTCCGCACCTGGGTCCGCGACCGCCTCCGCTCCTCCCGCACCCCCACCGTCATCGAGTTCCGCCCCTCGCTCCCCTACAGCGACACGGGGAAGTTGCTGAGGCGCGAGCTACGGGCGGAGCTGAACGCCTGAGGCCGGCGCCCCGTAGCCAAGGGACGCAAGGCGTCTCGGCGAGCGCGGCCGTCTCGGCCACGGCCCGGGCTGGCTGTGGCCGTGGCCGAGACGGCCGGGGATGTGGGGAGTGGCGGCGGGCGTTCACGCGAGCCCCACGGGTTCGTCACGGGGGAGGGACGGATCCGTGACGGGACCCGCGGGTCGTGGGAGAGATGTCGGGAAGGTCACGCTTCCGTGCGCGTTGGGCAACACGCACCTTCGCGCTGAGTGAGTTGACCACACCATGGTGGGGTCAACTCACGCAGCGCGTCTTCGGGCCCTTGTTCCAGGCCCGAGAAGAGACGTAAGGCGCACGGGGGTGTGACGTTCCCGGCGTCTTCGTCGACGGATGAGGCCCTCCGAGGCACTTCGTGACCTCTCCCGCACGGGACGCACACGGAAGTCCTGAAAGTTCCCGACTTTCGCGTTCTCCCCCACGCACCCCTCACGTCCTGGGCGTCTCATGGAGGTCACAGCCTGCCAGGACCTCCATGAGACGCCCAGGACCCAACTCGGACGGGCGGGGCGGCCGCACACAACAGCCGCCCCGCCCGCCTCGCGTCAGGAGCCGCTGGGGAAGCGGTCCGGGAGTCCTTCGTTGTAGGGCGGGATCGCGCCCGAGATGTCGGTGGTGTCCGGGATCGAGAAGTAGCCGATCCGGTTGCCGGTGAACTCGCCGAAGATGATCTTGCCCGGCAGGGCGTTGTTCAGATCACACGGTGAGGACAGGGGCGTCGGCGTTTCCAGATAGTGGTAGGCGCCGGTTTCCACGTCGAGCTGACCGATTTTGTTGCCCGCGTCGAAGGTGCCCTGCATGATGTAGAGCTTGCCGTCGGAGCCGAAGCGGAGCTGGCCCGGCGACGGGAGGGGGTTGCCGAGGCCGAGGGTGATCGGCAGCGGGAACTCTTTGATTTCGCCGCTGATCGGTTCGAGCCGGCCGATCTTCTGCCCCAGCGTCTCGCCGAAGTACAGGTATTTCCCGTCCGGTGAGACGGTGAGCCCGCCCGGCAGCGAGAGCGGCGTCGGGATCGTGTACTCCGACCAGGTGTGGCTGTCGGTGTGGAAGAGGGCGATCTTGCTGCTGACGCCCTCCGTGATCGCCACGGTGTTGTCCGGCCCGCGCTCCATCGCGATCGGCCCCGACAACGCCGTCGGGATCGGGTATTTCGCCCATTCCCCGGTTTTGATGTCGAAGCTGCCTATCGCGTTCAGCCCGATCATCGTGAAGTAGAGCTTGCCGTCGGCCCCGAAGGTGTCGTCGAACGGCACCCCGAGCCCGTTGTTCAACAGCAGCGAGCCGGTGCTCGGCAGGCCGACCTCGACGTTCGCCCAAGGGAACGGGTGGGTCGTGATTTCGTGGGTTTCGGGATCGAGCACGCCGATCGAGTTACCACCCACCTCGACGAAATAGATGTTGCCTTCGGGGCCCAGGTTCTGCCCGCCCGGCTGACCGCCCAACGTCGGCAGCGGCACCTCGGTGATTTTTCCGGTCGCCGGATCGACCTCCCCCATCGCGTTGCCGGTGAACTGGTCGGTCCACAGGTTGCCCTGGTGGTCGACGATCACCTCGCAGGGGAAGCTCGCCGGGATCGGAAAGCTGCCGAACTCCTTGACTGGCCCGACGCCCGGGGCGCCAGGGGCTGCCGACGCCGCCCCTGGCAGCAGCACCGCGAGCGCGGTGAGCATGCCCAGGAACGTCAGGCCGGCGGCTTCTAGGAAGCGTGGCTTCTGCACTTGGTCCTTCCCTTTCTTTAACCCGCACACGCCGCCGTCTCTCCGAGCGGCGGCCTCAGGAAAACAGAAGGAAGATACCAAGAAATTAAGTGATTACAATGATTTATCGAGTAAGTAACTTCACTATGTCGTCGGCCCGCACGACCTCGGCCCAGGCGGCGCCGACCAGCTCCTCCGTCTGCCGCTGGAGCTCGGCGGTGAAGGTGGCGGTCGCGTCGGCGACGAGGTAGCCGTAGTAGCCGAGGTCGAAGCCCGCGGTCAGCGTCAGCAGCACGCAGGCGCTGGTGACGACCCCGGTGTAGAGGACGTGCTCGACGCCGAGCTCACGCAGGGTCGCGTCGAGCGGCGCGGTCGTGAAGCCGCCGGAGCCGAGCTTCAGCAGGTCGACGTCGCCCGGCTCGGGGGCGAGCTCGTCGATCACCTCGCAGGCGGGCGAGCCGTCGTAGGCCTCCCACACCGGATACAGCTCCATCAGGTGCCGGTTGCCGTCGGCGTGGTCGCGCCGCCGGGTGCCGATCCGCAAGTAGACGACCTTGACATCGCGCGCCCGGGCGGCGGCGAGCAGCCGCCGGTGGGCGGGGACGACGGTCTCGCGGACGCGGTCGACCAGGTAGAACACGTCGTGCCCCTTGGCCGCGTAGTCGCCGAGCATCCAGCGTCCCGGCGTCAGCTGGTGGCGCACCATGTCGATGACGACGACCGCGGCGCGGTCCGGGTCGAGCCGCGGCCGGGCAAGCGCCTCGGCGACGGTGAACATCTCCATCGCCGCCGTCCGCTCAACGGATGACGGGCTTCGGCCGCGCGTACGTCTCGCGGTCCACTTCGGCGGTGCCGATCGGGTTGCCGATCTGGGTGTAGGCGAGGCCGCGCTCGAGCGCAGCGACGCGGCCGACCTCGAGCGACTCCCAGATCGCCCGCACCGTGCCCTGGATCGCCGCCGGCGGCTTCTCCGCCAGCCGCGTGGCGAAGCCCCGGGCCGTCGCCCGCAGGTCCTCCCGCGCCACCACCTCGTTGACCAGCCCGACCGCGCGGGCCGACTCGGCGCCGAGCCGCTCGTCGAGCCCGACCAGGGCGATCCGCAGGACCTCCCCGAGCGGCATCCGCCGGGTCATCCCGATCGGCTCCAGCGCCGCGGTCATGCCGTAGCTGACGTGCGGGTCGAAGAAGGTCGCGTCGTCGGCGGCGATGATCAGGTCGGCCTCGTTCAGCCAGTAGAAGGCGCCGCCCGCCGCCATCCCGTGGACGGCGCAGACCAGCGGCTTCCAGACCCGGTTCAGCTTCGGCGAGAGGTAGACGCCGGGATCGACCTCGAACCAGGGGTTGTCGGTCTCGCTCGGGATCGCGGTGACGTCGACGCCGGTGCAGAAGGCGCGGTCGCCCTCGGCCTGCAGGACGACGGCGCGGATCCGGTCGTCGAGGCGGACGGCGGCCCAGATGTCCGAGAACTCCTCCAACATCTGGGCATTGAAGGAATTCAATTTGTCAGGGCGATTGAGGCTTATGGTGAGGACGCTGTCGTCGCCGAGCTCCACCAGCACGGTCTCGAACGGGCGCCCCTCGATCGGCGGCAGATGGTCGTTTTTCACGGCGACGGATCCTTTCCTGGGTCGTTCAGCGACTCTATCCCTCACACAATAGACAGCTATATGATTGAGATATGAACGACCTTAAGGAGAGCCACCCCGACGCTGCCGATTCCGTCGACTGGGCCGAGGTCACCCCGGTCGCGGACCTCTTCTCGGTGCGCGATCGCGTTGCCCTGATGACCGGTGCAACCGCCGGTCTGGGACGGCGGATGGCCGCGGTGCTGCACGCCGGCGGCGCGAAGGTCGTGCTCGCCGGGCGCCGCGAGGACCGCCTCGCCGAGGTCGCGGCGGCGCTCCCCGGATCGCTGCCGGTGCCCACCGACGTGGCCGACGACGACGCGCTGCAGGGCCTGGTCGCCCGGGCGGTCGAGGAGCACGGCGGCGTCGACATCCTCGTCAACAACGCCGGCACCGCCTTCGCCGGCCGGGCGCGGGAAGAGACCCGCGAGCACATCGACGCGACCCTCGCGGTCAACCTCACGGCCGCCATGCGCCTCGCCCAGCTCGTCTACGACTCGATGGTCGAGCGAGGCGGCGGCTCGATCGTCAACGTCAGCTCGATCGCCGGCGGGGTCGGCATCGGGGGACGGCTGCCGCAGGCGAGCTACGCCGCCTCGAAGGGCGGCCTGATCTCCCTGACCCGGGAGCTCGCGGTCCAGTGGGCGCGCGACGGGATCCGCGTCAACGCGGTCGCGCCGGGCTTCTTCAGCAGCGAGATGACCGGGGCACTCCTCGCCCACGAGAAGATCTCCGACTTCATCCTGCGCAACTCGCCGCTGGGGCGGACCGGGGTTCCGGCGGACTTCGACGGCGCCCTGCTCTTCCTGGCGAGCGACGCCGGCTCCTTCACCACCGGCCAGACCCTGTTCGTCGACGGCGGCTGGACGGCGCGGTGATCAGGACGGCGACGGGACGCCAGGCAGTTGACCGATGACTTACATTTAAACGATTAACAGGCGATAGGGAAGGCACCAAATGACCGCAGGAAACGGCAAACCGGCCAGGGAATTCCGGCCGCAACGAGTGGCCGAGCTGGTCGCCGACGAGCTGCGCAGGCAGATCATCACCGGCGAGCTCGAAAGCGAGCTGCCGCGCGAGGAGATCCTGCTCGATCGCTACAACGTCAGCCGTCCGAGCCTGCGCGAGGCCTTCCGGATCCTCGAGACCGAGGGTCTGATCCAGGTCCGCCGCGGCCGCGTCGGCGGCGCCGAGATCCGCCCTCCCAGCGTCGACGGCGCCGCCTACCAGCTCGGCCTGGTCCTGCAGAGCAAGCACGTCCACCTCTCCGACCTCGCCCGCGCCCGCCTGGCGATCGAGCCCGCCTGCGCCGAAATGGCGGCGAGCACCGACGACCCGGCCGCGATCGCCGCCGAGCTGGACGAGCTGATCGTCGAGAACGAGGCGCTCCTGGAGACCCCCTCGCGCGAGTTCACCGAGTCCGCCCAGCGCTTCCACGAGGGCATCAGCCGCCTCTGCGGCAACATGACCCTCTCCCTGCTGGCCGGTGCCCTGGAGACCGTCTGGAACATCCACGAGCAGCACTGGGCCGAGGAGGCCACCACCGAGGGCAGCTATCCCGACGTCGACCTCCGCCGCGAGGTGATCAAGGCCCACCGCGCGATCTCCCGCCGCATCGGCAAAGGCGACGGCGCCGGCGCGAGCCGCGCGATGCGCTCCCACCTCGAAGTGTCCCAGCCGTTCGTCGACCTGCGGGACGTGCCGTTGCGAGTGGTCGGGACGAGTCCGCGGTAGGGGTTCGGCCGCCCTTTACGAGACGCAGGGGTCTGCGGCTGGCGCGGCCGTCTCGGCCACGACCCTGGCAGGCTGTGGCCGTGGCCGAGACGGCCGGGGGTGTGGGGAGTGGCGGCGGGCGTCCACGCGAGCCCCACGGGTTCGTCACGGGGAGGGACGGAAGCGTGACGGGACCCGCGGGTCGTGGGAGAGATGTCGGGAAGGTCACGCTTCAGTGCGTGTTGGGCAACACGCACTTTCGCGCTGAGTGAGTTGACCACACCATGGTGGGGTCAACTCACTCAGCGCGTTCTCGGGCCCTTCTTCAAGGTCCGGGAACGGAGGGAGGACGCGCGGAAGCGTGGAGTTCCCGGCGTCTTCGTCGACGATCGAGGTCCTTCGGGGCTCTTCGTGACCTCTCCCGCACGGGACGCCCACGGAAGAGCGGCAACTTCCCGACCCCGGGCGTCCTCCCCGCGAACCTCACAAGTCCCGGGCATTTCGTGGCGGCCACAGCCTGCCCGGGCCGCCACGAAATGCCCGGGACCCACCTCGGACGGCCGCTACCCCCGCGGCAGCCCCAGAACCCGGCCCGCGATGATCGTCCGTTGGACCTGCTCGGTGCCGCCGTAGATGCTCGCCGCGCGGGAGTGCATGTAGCCGTCCAGCCAGTCGGCGTCGGCGGGGGCCAGGGCGCCGGGGCCGGCGAGGTGGAGGGCGAGGTGGTGGAGGCCCTGCTCGGCCTTGATCATCAGCAGCTTGTCGACCGAGGACTCCGGGCCCGGCCCGTTGCCGGCGGCGCGCTGGGCGAGGCTCTGGGCGACGCGGACGCGGAGGACCTCGAGGTCGACGTAGGCGCGGGCGAGGTCGATCAGCGTCGACTCGCCGGCGTCGCTCGCCCGGGCCTCCTCCTCGAGGCCGCGCAGGAGGGCGGCGTGTTTGGCGGCGTAGCCGTTGTCGGAGGGGCCGCGCTCCAGCGTCACCGTGGTCATCGCCAGCTTCCAGCCGTCGCCGGGCGCGCCGAGCATCACCGCGTCCGCGACGAAGACGTCGTCGAAGAAGAGCTCGGAGAACTCGCTGTGGCCGGTCGACTGCACGATCGGCCGGCTGGTCAGGCCGGGGCTGTCCATCGGCACGACGAAGGCGGAGATGCCCTTGTGCGGCGGCGCCTCGCGGTCGGTCCGCGCCAGCAGCAGGCAGTGGGTCGCCCACTCGGCGCTGGTCGTCCAGGTCTTCTGCCCGTTGACCACCCAGCCGTCGCCGGAGCGCGCCGCGGTGGCGCGCAGCGAGGCCAGGTCGGAGCCCGCCTCCGGCTCGCTGAAGCCCTGGCACCAGCGGTCCTCGCCACTGATCATCCGCGGGATCCAGCGCCGCCGCTGCTCCTCGTCGGCGAAGGCTAGGACGACGTGGCTGAGGTAGACGGAGTCGAGGATCGGCGGCGCGCCGGCGGCGCCGAGCTCCTCGCTGAGGATCCCCTCGAAGGCCGGGGACTGGCCACCGCCGCCGTACTCGGCCGGCAGCGAGAGGCCCGACCAGCCGCCCTCGAAGAGCTTGCGCTGCCACTCGATCTGGGCGTCCGCGCGGGCGTCGTCCTCGATCGGCAGCGCCTCGGCCGGGGCGTTGGCGGCGAGCCACTCGCGCAGGCGGGCGCGGAAGGCGGCCGAGTCGGCGTCCTCGGCGGTCCCGACGGCGATCCCGGCGCGGCGGTCGGCGGCGATCTGGGCGAGCTGGCGGCGTTCGTCGCCGAGCGTCGCGGCGTCGACGATCGCCCGCCGCTGATAGGCGTGGCAACGGCTCTCCCAGGTGTTGCCCATCGCGCCGTGGACCTGCGCCGACAGCTCGGCGACGCCGAGCGCGGCGCCGGCCGCGTAGGCCTTCGCGATCCGCGCCGCGGCGAGCGCGTCGGCGGGGCGCGAGAGGTCGAGCAGCTGCGCGGCGCGGCGGGTCGCCGAACGGGCGCCCTCGGCGCTGACGTGGGCGTCGGCGATCGCGTGCTGGAGCGCCTGGAAGGAGCCGATCGGCTTGCCGAACTGGTGGCGCTCCTTGGCGTGCTCGATCGCCATCTCGAGCGAGCCGCGCATCAGGCCGACGAGGTCGGCGCTGAGCAGAGTGAGGGCGAAGGCGCGCCAGTACTCGACCCCCTCGCCGTCGATCATCGCGACCGCCTCCGCCCCGTCGGCCTCGACCGCGCGGGTGAGCCGGGTGAGGTCGGTGGCGGGCAGATCGCGAGCGTCGGCGAAGTCGAGGCGAGCGACCGTCCCGGCGGCGCCGTCGGCGCGCAGGCCCAGGCCCTGGACCGCGCCCGCCGCGTCCCAGGCGACGGCGGGGCCGCCGGCCGTGGGAAGCTCCCCGGAGCCGGCCGGGTCGAGCGCGAGCGCTGCGGGCCCGCGCTCGAGCGCGGCGACGATCTCGGCCGCGCCCGCCTCCGAGCGCAGCAGCAGCTCGGCGGCCAGCACCGGCCCAACGAAGGGCAGCACCGCGGGGGCGGCCGCCAGCGCTTCGGCGACCAGCACGGTGTCGGCGACGGACGCCGCCGAACCGCCCGCGTCTTCGGGAAGCCGCATCGTCGTCAGGCCGAGGTCGGCGACGGTCTCCCAGCTAGTGGGCGCGGCCAACTGCTCGGCGGCAAGGTGCGGGTCGACGCGGAAGTCGGCCGCGAGCTGCTTCACGGTTTCGTCGAGCAGGCGCTGCTCGTCGGTGAGGGCGGGGTTCATTTCGTCACCTCGGCCGGCCGCTGACCGGCCTCGCTCGGGGAGATCGAGAATAGGCCGTCGAAGCCGTGGACCAGGATCTGGTCGCGCAGCAGCTTCGAGGTCGCGACGGTGCCGGCCGGTCGGCGCAGCAGCGGCTGCAGGTGGCGGTCGATGACGGTCACATCGTGCTCCTCGCAGAGTCCGATCGCGCCGAACACCTGGTGGGTCTGGGCGAGCACGATGTGCGCGGCTTCCAGCATCCCGAGCCGCAGCGCCAGCGTGTCGGCGGGGGTCGCGATCCCCTCGCAGAAGCGCCAGAGCGCGTCCCCGGCCAGCTCGACCAGGCCGTCGCGGGCGACCACGACCTCCGAGAGCCGCCACTGGATCGCGCCGAACTGGGCGATCGGCTGGCCGAACTGGACCCGCTCGCCGGCGTAGGTGGCGGCGAGGTCGGTGGCGACCTCGAGCGCGCCCAGCACGTAGTAGGCGGTGAGCACCGCGTGCGCGTCGAGCGCCCGCGCCAGGGTCGTGGCGACGCCGTCGGATCCGTTGCTGTCCACCGTCCGCGCGGGGACGCCGAAGGGGTCGAGCGGCATCGAGTGGACCCCACCGAGCGGCGCGACCCGGGCGCTCTCGCGCGTCTCCAGGTCGACCGTCGCCGCCCACTCGAAGAGGTCGAGGTGCTCGAGCCGGGCCGATGGCCCGGCGGCCGCGTAGACGGCGGGCGGGGCATCCGCACCGAGCGGCGCGGCGAGCTGCGCGGCGACCGGCCAGGGCGCGACGACGGCACCGGCGGCGCGCGCCGCGAGCGCCGCGGCCATCGCGTCGGCGGGGCTGCCGAGCACGTCTATCTCCGGGAAGCCGAGCTGCTCGAACGCCGGCCGCAGCTCGCGCTCGCGCACCGTCGGATCGGCCTCGGCGCGGCGGGTGAACTCGACCCCGCCGAGCCGCGCGAGCGAGGCGCGGACGGCCTCGCCGAAGTCGACGGCCTCGTCGGGCCAGCGGCGGTTCAAGGCTTCCTCCCGGCGGCGCCGGTCAGGTCGCGTGAGATCAGCAGGCGCTGCACCTCGGTCGTGCCGGAGGCGATGCCGGAGGCGCGGGCATAGCGCCAGGCGTCCTCGACGAAGCCGCCGAGCGGCGCGTCAGGATCGTTCGAGAGCGCGTCCTCGCCGAGCACCTCGGCGGCCAGCTCGGCCAGCTCTTTGTCGAGCTCGGTCGAGGCGAGGCGCGCCACCGCGGGGTCGCCGCTGGTGATCGTCCCGTCGTCGAGCCGGCCGACGGTGCGGTAGCTGAGCAGGCGGGCGACGCGGGTGCGGACGAGGCCGCGGACGTGGCGCAGCCCGAGCTCCCCGTCGATCAGCTCCGGCTGGTCGGCCATGTGGTCCCAGAGCTCGCTGAGCAGGCGGTCGCTGCGGGCGTACCGGGCGATCCCGACGCGCTCGAAATCGAGCACCGCGCGGATGATCTCCCAGCCCTGGCCGGGCGCGCCGAGAACGTCCTCGTCGTAGGCGACGACGTCCTCGAAGAAGAGCTCGTGCAGGTGGCCGCTGCCCATGATCGAGTCGATCTGGCGGACCTCGATCCCGGCCCGGTCCATCGGCACGAGGAAGATCGTGATCCCGGCCTGCTTGCGGCCCTCGTTGGAGGTGCGGGTGGCGAGGAAGCAGGTGTCGGCGACCTCCGCGTAGGAGGTCCAGATCTTCTGTCCGTTCAGCCGCCAGGTGCCGTCGTCGGCGCGCTTCGCGGCGAGCGTCAGCGAGGCGAGGTCGGAGCCCGCGCCGGGCTCGCTGAAGCCCTGGCACCAGTGCGCCTCGCCGGCGGCGATCGAGGTGAGGAACTCCTCCTGCTGCTCCGGGCTGCCGAAGCGCATGATCGCCGGCCCGACCCAGTTGAGGCCCATGTACTGGGGGCCGCGCGGCTCGTAGTGCGCCCACATCTCCTCGCGCAGGACCGCCTGGGACCAGACGTCGGCGTCGCTGCCGCCGTAGTGCCGCGGCCAGTTGATCGTCAGCAGGCCTTCCTCGCCGAGCTTGCGGCAGAAGCGGTCGGAGATCTCGTTGGTGACCGGGTCGTTGCCCAGGGCACCGCGGAAGTCGTCCGGGATCTCCCGCGCGATCAACGCACGGAGGCGCTCGCGCAGCTCAGCCGCGTGTTGACCCAAATTGTATTCCATCTAGTCTATTTCTATTAGATGATTGAAATGATGTCAAGAAGGGACGGGCCGATCACCGGGGAGGCAGGCGGATCGCTCCGTCGAGGCGGATCGTCTCGCCGTTGAGGAACGGGTTGGCGATCACGTGGCTCGCCAGCGCCGCGTACTCCTCCGGCCGGCCGAGTCGCGCCGGGTGCGGCGCCTGGCGGCCGAGCTCGAGCTTCTGCTCCTCCGGCATCTGCGCCATCAGCGGCGTGTCGAAGAGCCCCGGGGCGATCGTGACGACGCGGATGCCGAGGCTCGCCAGGTCGCGGGCGATCGGCAGGGTCATGCCGACGATGCCGCCCTTGCTCGCCGAGTAGGCGGCCTGACCGACCTGGCCGTCGAAGGCGGCGGCGGAAGCGGTGTTGATCGCGACGCCGCGCTCCTCGCCGATGGGCTCCAGCTCGGCCATCCGCGCGGCGGCGAGGCGGAGCACGTTGAAGCTGCCGATCAGGTTGATCTCGACGATCAGCTTGAACTTGTCGAGCGGGAACGGCCCCTTGCGGCCGACGGTGCGGATCGCGTTGCCGGTGCCGGCGCAGTTGACGAGGCCGCGGAGCTCACCCAGCTCGGAGGCGGCGTCGACGGCCCCTTGGACCGCGGCCTCGTCGCGGACGTCGGCGGTGGCGAAGGCAACGCACTCGCCGAGCCGGCCGGCGACCTCCTCCCCGGGCGAGGACGGGAGGTCGAGGATCAGGACGGAGGCACCGTCCCCGAGCAGCTTTTCGGTCGTCGCGAGCCCGAGCCCGGACGCCCCTCCCGTGACGATCACGGCCTTCCCAGAGATATCCATAAAGCTATTTATATCATTAATTAGATTCCCGTAGAGGGACGGCGCGAAAGACCGGAGCCCCGGCGACGAAGGTGGCGACGGCGGGCCAAACACCGCTCTCGGCGGCGTCGACGAGTGCCTCGTCGAGGGGGCGGTCGAGCAGGCAGAGATCGGCAGGCCTGCCGAACGCGATCCGGCGCGGCGGGCCGCCGGGGTCGAGCGGATCGGCCAGCATCGAGGCCAGCGCGACCGCGGGCACCACGCCCTCGACCGGGCGCGCGGCGGCGGCGCGGATCGTCGCGCCGGGATCGACCTCGCCGTAGGGAGCGTCGCTCGAGACCGCGACCGCGATCCCGGCGTCGAGCAGGCCGCGGTGGCGCCAGAGGTCGGCGCGCTCCCCCGGCGGGGTCTCGGCGAGGAAGGCCTCGCGGTGGCGGGCGAAGACGGTGGGCTGGGTGACGACGGTGAGCCCGAGGGCCGCGATCCGCTCCGCCGCGCCGTCGTCGCAGACGGCGACGTGCTCCAGTCGGTCGCTCGGCAACGTGCCGACCGCGGCGAAGGCGGCGAGGCAGAGCGCGAGCGTGACGTCGGTGACCGTGTGGATCGCGACCGCGCGCCCCTCGCCGTGGCTGCGCTCGATCCGCGCCTCCAGCCCGTCCAGATCGTGGTCGCCGTGGTCGGGCAGGACGATCTTGCGAGGTCCGACGCCGGGACCGGCGAGCGAGAGCAGGCGCTGCGGCAGCGCCGCCTCAAGGTCGGCGAGGTCGGCGGCGCTGAGGTCGGGCGAGGCGTCGGTGACGTGCGTGATCCCGTGGCGGGCGAGGTCCCGGCCGAGCCCGGCCAGGTCGAGCGAGCCGCGCGCCCCGAGCCGCTCGAACAGGTCGCCCAGCCGCTCGTCGGCGCGCCAGAGCTGCCCGCTCTCCCGCTCCTCCGGATCGAGCCCGTCGGCGAGCAGGGCGACCGCCGCCGAGTTCAGCGTCCAGAGCGCGCCGCTGCGGTGCAGGACGCGGACCGGCGCGTCGGGCCAGCGCCGGTCGAGGTCGACGCGGCGAAGCTCGCGACCGGCGCCGACCACGCGCAGCCAGCCGCCCTCGGCGTCCGGCGCCGCGTCGAGGTCCCCCGAGCCGCGCAGGTCGAACGACTCGCGCGCCGCGGCGAGGGCGAAGAGGTGGAGGTGGTGGTCGGCGAGCCCCGGCAGGAGGGCGCCGCCAGACGCGTCGAGCACCCGCTCGCCGCCGTACGGAAGCTCCGACCCCAGCTCCGTGACGACGCCCTCGCGCAGCCGGCAGTCGAGCTCCTCGCCCTCGACCTCGACCCGGCGCAGCAGCCAGGCGTCAGCCGAGCTCATCGACGAGGCCCCAGTCGAGCGCGGTCGCCGCGTCGATCGTCTCGCCCGAGAGGGCCAGCCAGAGGGCGCGGCGGCGGCCGATCCGGCGGGGCAGGCTGGTCGTGCCGCCCGCGCCCGGGATCAGTCCCATCGCCACCTCGGGCAGGCTGAAGCGCGCGCCCGGGTCGGCGATGACGCGGCCGGCGAAGGCGGGCAGCTCGACCCCGGCGCCGATCGAGTGGCCGTGGACGCGCATCGTCACCCGGTCGCGCAGCTCGTGCAGGACGGCGCCGACGCTCGTCTGCATCCGGACCAGGTGGGCGGCGGCCGGATCGCCGGCGGTGCCGAACTCCGCCAGCTCGCCGCCGGAGGAGAAGGTCGGGCCCGCCGCCTCCAGCAGCACCCGCAGCGCCGGGTCCCAGCGGGCGAGGTCGAGGGCGGCGAGCAGCTCATCCCGCAACCGGGCATCGAGAGCGTTGTGGCGGGCGGCGCGGTCGAGCACGATCCGCAGGAGGTCGCCGTCGCGCTCCATGCGCAGGCGCGTCTCGGGGCTCGCCGGCGGCGCGGCCGGTGGGCGGCGCGCGAGCCAGCGCCCGAACTCCTCGCTCGCGAGCAGGGTCGAGTAGAGCGCCGACTCCGCCACCAGGCCGGCGCCGACGTCGGCGTAGACCTCCGCGCGGAGGAGCGAGGCGAGGCTGAGGGCGGCGCGCGGGGACTCGGCCACGCGGGCGACGAGATCGTCCGCGGCCGTCGCTGGATCGGGGTGCACGACCGCGTCCGGCACGCCGCTGTCGCGGGCGATGACGACATCGGCGGCGGCCAGCAACTCGGCCGTCGGGGCCTCGTCCCCGACCGCGAGGACGACGATCGCGCGGAGTCCCGGAGGGGTCGGTGGGAGGGCGCTCGGCAGGCCCGTGGGACCGATCGCGAGGACCGGCCGGCGGGGCAGGCCGTGGCGGTCGAGCTCCGGGCCGAGCTCGAGTGGCGCCGCGTCGCTCGACGGCTCGGGCATGTTTTGATGGTGGCAGATGAACTCGAAGCCGCTGGACGGGGAACGGGTCGCCGCGGCCGGTTGGCCGGCCGCCGAGGTGGCCGCCTCGCTGCTCGCCGCGCTCGGCGCCGAGCCCGCCGGAGCGCCGCCGGATTCCACCCTGCGGTGCGGCGATGAAGCGCCGGCCGGGCCCGGCGGAGAGGCAGTCGGGGCCGCCCTGCGGCTGGGCGATGAAGCGGCGGCCGAGCCCGGCGGAGAGGCGGCCGGAGCCGCCCTGCGGCTGGGCGAGCAGACGGTGGCCGCGGCGCCGAGCACGCCCGCCGAGGACTGGGCGGCGAGCGGCGTGGCCGAGCTGACCGGGCGGCCGGAGGGCCCGCCGCTGATGCCGGTCGGCGCGCCCGCGACGCTGGCCCGCGGCCTTGGCCTGGCGATCGCCGCGCTCGGCGGTCCGCCACTCGACGGCGCCGAGCTGCTCGGCTGGCGGGTCGGCGCGATCCCGCTCGAGCGCGGCGGCGCGCGCTCCGCCGGCGGCGCCGCGCGCCTGCTCGCGACCGCCGACGGCTGGGTCGCGCTGAGCCTCCCCCGGCCGGCCGACGCGGAGCTGGTCCCGGCGCTGATCGACGCCGGGGTGGGGAGGGAAGAGCTGGACTCGGCGTTGGTCGGCGCCGAGCCGGAGGGCGACGACCCGTGGCCCGCTCTCGCCGCCTGGGCCGGCGGACAGACCGCCGCCGCGGTCGTCGAGCAGGCCGCGCTGCTCGGGCTCGCGGTCGCCGCGCTCGGCGAACGGAGCACGGCCGGGCCGGCCTGGGAGCTGCGCCGGCTCCCCGCCGACCCGCTCGCCGCGCCGACCCGCGTCGTCGTCAACCTGGGCGCCCTCTGGGCGGCGCCGCTCTGCGCGCAGCTGCTACGCCGCGCCGGCTGGAGCGTCGTCGACGTCGAGGCCGCCGGCCGTCCCGACCCCTCTCCCCCGGCCCTGCGGGCGCTGCTGCGCGCCGGGCACGAGACGGTCCGCCTCGACCTCTCCGAGCCCGCCGGTCGCGAGCGTCTGGCGGAGCTGCTCGCCGGCGCCGACGCGGTGATCGAGGCGAGCCGGCCGCGCGCCCTGCGTCAGCTCGGGCTGGATGCCGATCGGGTGATGGCCGACCGTCGGCCGCGGACCTGGATCCGCATCACCGGGCACGGGCCGGAGTCCGAACGGATCGCCTTCGGCGACGACGCGGCGGTCGCCGGCGGGCTGGTCACCCGGGACGCGGACGGCCCGGCCTTCGCCGGCGACGCGCTCGCCGACCCGCTCAGCGGCATGACCGCGGCGATGCTGGCGCTCGCCTGCACCCGCGCCGGCGGCGCCTGGATCGCGGACGTGCCGATGGCCGGGGTGGCGGCGATGGGGGCGGCGACATGAGCGCGCGCCGCTGGCCGCTCGGCGTCTGCGAGCTGGCCTGGAAGGGCCTCTCGGTCGAGGAGTGCTCCGAGCGCGCGGCGGTCGCCGGCTTCGACCACATCGACGTGGTGCGCGGCGACTTCGACCCCGACCGCATGGCGCTCCCGGTCGGCGCCGTCCTCACCCCCAAGCCGGGCAGCGGCTGGGCCTGGCCCGCCCCGCTCCCGAGCGCCGACCCGGAGCGCGAGGTCGCCCGCCTCCGCGCGACCCCGGTTCCCCGGATCGAGCCCTGGGCCGGCTGCCTCTGGAGCAGCGACGAGGCGATCGAGAACCTCCGCCGCCAGGTCCCCGGCCTCCGCCTCGTCGTCGACACCGGCCACTTCGCGCAGTGGGGCGGTGACCCGATGCGCTTCCTCGACATCGCCGACAACGTCCAGCTCCGCCAGGCCCGCAAGGGCGTCGGCCAACTCCCGCCGGAGGACGGCGAGGTCGACTTCGAGGCCCTCTTCGCCCGCCTCGAGGAGCTCGACTACCGCGGCAACCTCACGATCGAGTACTTCGACCTGCCGAAGTTCGGCTGGCCCCACCCCGACCCGGTCGCCGCCTGCCTCGAGCTGGCCGCCTTCGTCGACCCCCTCCTCAGGTGTACATCCCGCCGAACATCCCGCCGGTGATGTCCAGCACCTGGCCGTGGACGTAGTTGGCCAGCGGGGAGGCGAGGAACAGCACCGGGCCGGAGGCCTCGACCGGGGTCGCCGGGCGTCCGAGCGGGATCACCGCGGCGGCCATCGCCCGCATCTGCTCGGGGATGCCGAGCTCGATCTTCTCGCCGGTCGGCGAGGTGATCTCCCCGCCCTCCTCCTTCGGCGCGGTCAGGCGCGTTTCCACGTGCCGAAGGCGACCGCGTTGACGTTGATCTTGAACTGACCCCACTCCTTGGCCAAGGTCTTGGTGATCCCGACGACGCCCATCTTCGCCGCCGAGTAATTGACCTGGCCGGGGTTGCCCATCATCCCCGAGGTCGAGGAGACGTTGATCAGCTTGCGGAACACCTCGACGCCTTCCTCGCGCTCCTTCTTGGCGGCCTCGCGCCAGTGCGGGGCGAGCGCCCGCGCGACCCGGAAGGGGACGACGGTGTGGATGTCGAGCATCGCCTGGAACTGCTCGTCGGAGACCTTGTGGGCCACCCCGTCCCAGGTGTAGCCGGCGTTGTTGACGCCGACGTCGACCGCCTCGCTGCCGAGCCACGAGGCAACGCCGACACCTCGGTCTCGGTGCTCGGCCTCACCGGCATCCCCTTCATCGACGTGAAGAACGGCTGCGCCACCGGCGGCTCGGCGCTGACCACGGCGCACGCGATGATCGTCGCCGAGTCGGCCGAGCTGGCGCTGGTGGTCGGCTTCGACAAGCACCCGCCCGGGGCGTTCAACCCGCTGCCGGAGGAGTGGGGCATCGGCAGCTGGTTCGGCGAGACCGGGCTGATGCTGACCACCCAGTTCTTCGCGATGAAGATCCAGCGCTACATGGCCCTGCACGGGATCACCGACGCGGCGCTGGCGAAGATCGCCGCGAAGGCGTTCAAGAACGGGGCACTGAACGAGAAGGCGTGGCGGCGGCAGGAGCTCTCCGAGGAGGAGGTCGCCGGCTCGCGGATGATCAGCGACCCGCTCACCCAGTACATGTTCTGCTCGCCGGGCGAGGGCGCCGCCGCGCTCGTCCTGGCGAAGGGGGAGCGCGCCCGCTCGATGCCGGTCGATCCGGTCTACCTCCGCTCGGTCGCCTTCCGCACCCGCAAGTTCGGCTCCTTCGAGGTCTTCAGCCCCTCGATCCCGGTCGAGGAAGGAACGCCACCGACCACCGAAGCCGCCCGCGCCGCCTTCGAGGAAGCCGGCATCGGCCCCGAAGACATCGACGTCGCCCAGCTCCAGGACACCGAGTCCGGCGCCGAGATCATGCACATGGCCGAGACCGGCCTCTGCGAGCACGGCGAGCAGGAGCAACTCCTCGCCGAAGGGGCGACCGAGATCGACGGCCGCCTCCCGATCAACACCGACGGCGGCTGCCTCGCCAACGGCGAGCCGATCGGCGCCTCCGGCCTCCGCCAGGTCGTCGAGATCGTCGAACAGCTCCGCGGCCGCTGCGGCGACCGCCAGGTCCCCGGCGACCCGAAGGTCGGCTTCACCCACGTTTACGGCGCCCCCGGCGTGAGCGCCTGCACGGTGCTGTCGCGGTAGGGCGGGAAAGCTGGCGCCCGAGTAAGGGACGCAAGGGTTTGCGGCGAGCGCGGCCGTCTCGGCCACGGCCCTGGCAGGCTGTGGCCGTGGCCGAGACGGCCGGGTTATGTGGGGGATTGCGTGGGTGCCCGGGGCGTGCCCGCGGGTGCGTCACGGGGGAGGGACGGATGCCTCGCGGGAAGGGCACGGATCGGTGACGGGACCCGCAGGTCGTGAGGGAGACGCCGGGAACGTCACGCTTCCGTGCGTGTTGGGCAACACGCACGCCCACGAGTGGTGAGTTGACCACACCATGGTGTGGTCAACTCACCGAGCGCGTTCTCGGGCCCCGATCCCGGGCCCGAAGACGGACCGAAGACGCACGGAAGGGTGGAGTTCCCGGCGTCTTCGTCAACGGATGAGGCTCCCGGGGGCTCTTCGTGACCTCTCCCGCACGGGACGTTCACGGAAGCGGGGAATCTTCCCGACCTCGGCCGGCCGGCGGGCGGTCCGGCGCCCCGGGGGTCCCGGGACCGCCCCGACCCTGCCCGGGGTGCCTGAATCGCACGGACCCTTGTCATCTCCCCGACGGAACCCTCACGTCCTGGGCGTCTCATGGAGGTCACAGCCTGCCAGGACCTCCATGAGACGCCCAGGACACCGCGCCTAGGACTGGTGCCCCCGTCGTCCCCGCATCCGACACGCCCGATCACACCCCGGTACCGTCCCTCTTCCTGAGGCCGAGTAGGGAACCCGGCTCCCCGCAAAGCGGCTCGTCTAGCGGCTTCGTTTGTTATGATCTGAATTTACTTCAGTTTTCTGCTACGGGGGGACGATGGCTACCGAGACCCAGGCCGCGGCCGCCGCGACCGGCGCTGCAGAAGAATTCATCCAGTACGAAGTTCGCGACAAGATCGCCTGGATCTGGCTCAACCGACCGGAGGTCAAAAGCTGCGTCAACTGGGGTCTGCTGACGCAGCTGGGCGAGGCGGTCGACCGTGCCGAGCGTGACCCGGAGGCCCTCGCCGTCTGCTTCCGCGCGGCCGCGGCAACACCTTCTGCGCGGGCGCCGACCTGAACATGCTGAACGGCGAGTTCCTCCACACGACCAACAAATCGATCGAGATCGCCGTGGTCGAGGGCTACGCCGTCGCCGGCGGGTTCGAGCTCTTCATCTCCTGCGACCTCGACGGCCCCGACGAGGTCCACAAGATGTCGATCGCCCGGCACGAGTCCCGCGCGTACAAGGAACGCGCCGACGCCGCCTCATAGGCGTCGGCGCCCCAGTCGCTTGCGTTCTGCTTGCGCTTGCGTTTGCCTTGCGGTAGCGTCCGGGCATGAGAACCCTTCAGCACCTGCTTCGCGACACCGCTCCGAGCCGGATCGCCGACGCGGTGGCGAAGCTCGACGACGGGAGCCTGGCGGAGATCGACGCCAGCCTCCCGCGGGCCCTGGCGGGCGACCGCGAGCAGGTGCGCGCGTACGTGAACGCCTACAAGCGCCTCACCGACCTGGTGCTGGAGCTGGCCGAGGCCGACCGTCCAGACCGGATGCCCTGGCTGCGGACGGCGCTCTGGGGCGAGGCGATGAGCGCGCCCTTCGGCGAATGGGTGGGCAGCTTCGAGCCCGGCCGCGGGACGGCCGTGGCGATCGTCCAGACCCTGCGCGCCACCCTCCCCGACGGCGGCCGGCCGATCTCGCCGCCCGCGCGGCGCAGGCTGCCAAGCTGGGATCTCGGCGAGGGCGACGTGGTGCGCTTCTACGGCGCGGTCGCGGCGATGCTCGCGAGCTCCGAGGCGCCGCTCCAGCGGATCCGTGACGTCCTCTCCCTGAACCGGACCGAAGCGGCGGCGCTCTTCGGCGTGCGGCGTCAGGCGCTCGAGGGCTGGGAGCGAGCCGGAGTGCCGAGCGAGCGCCAGGCGAAGCTGGCGACGATCGCGGCGATCGTCGATCTGCTCACCGCGCAGCTGAAGGCCGACCGGATCCCGGCGGTCGCGCGCCGTCCCGCCCCCGCCTACGGCGAGCGCTCGATCCTCGAGGCGATCGCCGCCGGCGACGAGGCGCTGGTGCTGGAGCGACTGCGCGCCGGCTTCGACTGGGCCAGCGGCGCCTGATGCGCCACGTTCGCCGCGGCGGGCGCCACTTCCGGGTGGCCGACCCGAGCTGGGAGGACCCGCTCTCCGGCTCGTTCTCGCGGGTCCGCGGCGGCCGCTGGAACCCACCCGGTGCCTTCGACGTCGTCTACCTGAACGCGACCGAGGCGGTCGCCCGCGCGCAGGTGCGCAAGAGCCTCGCGCCGTTGGCGATCGGCCCCGAGGACCTCGATCCCGGCTCCGCCCCGGTCCTGATCGCGACCGAGGTGCCGACCGACTCCTATGTCGATGCGACAGGCGATGCCGGGCTGCGCTCGCTCGGGCTGCCGGTCGAGTATCCGCTCGACGCGGGCGGCGCCCCGGTCGGCCACGCGGTCTGCCAACCGACCGGAGTCGCGGCGCAAGCGGCCGGGGAGCCGGGCATCGCCGCGCGCTCGGCGGCCGAGGTGCCTTCGCCCGGCGAGGAGCTTGCCTACTTCGGTGACGGCAGGCTCAGCGTGCGGGAGCGGCGGGCGTTCGCCGAGTGGTTCTGGCCCACCCGTTGACGCGATCGCCTAGCGGGCGCTTTTTTTGGCTTTCGCCGGTTTGCGGGCTTTCGCTTTCGCTTTCGCTTTGCCTTTGCCGGCTTTCCCGTTCGAGCCGGGGGAGAAAGATTCGAGGCCGATCATCGCCAGGTGGCGGGGGACGTAGAAGTCGGCCACCTGGTCGAGGGTGAGGATGCCGCCGGGGCGGTACCAGTGCCAGACCGAGTTGCAGAGGCCGAGGACGGCGCGGCTGAGGAGCTGCGGATCGGCCTCGGGGATCTCACCGACCGCCATCCCGCGGGTCAGGTGGTTGGCCCAGACGATCTCGAGGTCATGGGTGCGGGCGCGGGCGATCTGCCGGGCCTCCTCCTCGCGCGGTGAGCTGCGGCGCGAGCCGACGAGGCCCTGCTCGGCGACGAGGACGCGGTTGCGCTGGACCTCGTGCTCGGTCAGGTTGAACCCTTCGCGGAGGACCTTCTCGACGCCCGGGGCGAAGTCGTTGTCGGCGGTGATCTCGTCGAATTCGGTGCGGAAGGTCTCGATCGCCTCGGCCATGATCACGTAGAGGCAGTGGAGCTTCGACTCGAAGTAGTGGTAGAGCGCGGTCGAGCCGACGCCGACGGCCTCCGCGACATCGGCCCATTTGGTGTCCTCGTACCCCTGCTGACCGAAGTAGTCGGTCGCCACCGTCAGGATTTCGGCCCGTTTGCTGCGGGGTGAGTCTTTGGAGCTGTCCAGCGCCCCTGCCGTTTTTCGTTGTGCCACTACCGCTCCCTACACGTCGGCCTGAACTTTCGAAGCCCAGTCGGCAACCATATACGCAGGGGGTGACTTCAATTCATCCGCGGCGGCCCGACCCTCGCTGATCGCGTGCGCGACCCGCCTTGGAGTTATCGCGTCACCGATCACCAGCACCGGGACATCGAGTGACGCGAACTCAGTTGAGGGGCGGGGCCGGCGTTCGCCGACGACCACCACCGCGTCCGCGGCCAGCGTCTCCGACTCACCCGCCGACGAGCGGATCTCGACCCGCCCTTCGCCGACCGAGGCGAGGCCGTGCAGGGGCCGCATCGCCAGGGGCAGCTTGCCGGCCAGCCGCTTCAGCATCTGCACCCGGCCTTCGCCGGGGATCCCCATCGCGAAGGCGACGCCGGGGGTGACCAGGGTGATGCGGCCGACGCCGGCGACGGCGGCGAGATCCACCGCCATCGCGTGTGGCCACCAGGCGAAGCCGTCGTCGACGACCACCACGTGGTCGCGACCCGCGAACCCCTCGACCCCGGCGGCGACCGCCTCCGACGCGGTCATCGCCCCGGCGGCGGCCTCCGGCAGATGTTCGACCGCGCCCATGGCGCTCCTCCTCTCTTGGGTTGGACTGACTCCTGGATCCCCCTCTCTCCCGACTTTGCCCTACATAGCGATCGATCGCGGTGCCTAATCAGCGGTGCGAGAGAGGAAGCGAGGCAAGGGGATCAGCCACCTGAGCCATGGACGGCAGCCAGCATGAAGTCCATCCCTGCCTCGCTCACTACGAAAGGTAGGGCCGCGTGACGGGCGGCGCCAAGGCGGCCGAAGAGGTCGTCCGCAAGTTCGACACGGCGGTGATGGAGGCGGGCGACTTCGACCTGGCCATGGAGTACGCCCACCCCGATCTGACCGTCCGCCAGAACCCCAACCTGCCCTACCGCGGGACCTACGTCGGGCGCCAGGGCCTCGACGAACTGCTGGAAGACGTCACCCACTGGTTCGAGTTCCTCGCGCCGGTGAAGATGGAATTCCGCGGGGTCGTCGAGACGCTGGTGATCGGTCGCTTCGAGACCCGCGCCCGGGTGCGGGCGACCGGCGAGGAGGTCGACTTCCTGGTGGTCGAGATGGCGACGGTCCGCGACGGCAAGGTCGCCGACGTCGAGCCGTTCTACTACGACCAGAGGCCACTGCTCGACGCGGCGCGGGCCGAGCGGGAAGCGGCCGCCAAATGAGTGGCGGGGCGGACCGCGAGGCGATCGGGCAGGTCCTCGCCGAGTTCTGCGTCGGCGTCGACCGGCTCGACTACGAGCTGATCGAACGCTGCTTCCACGCCGACGCGGAGGTCGACTTCGGCGGCTTCGTCAACGGCCCGGTCGCGGGCTACTTCGAGTTCGTCCGCGGCGCCGACGGGCTCCGCTCCTTCGAGCGGACGATGCACAACCTCGGCACGACCACGGTCGAGATCGACGGCGACGTCGCCCACTCGCAGGCCTACTGCGTCGCCTACCACTCGGGTGCCGACGACCATCCCTGGTGCAAAGGGTTCGTCGTCATCCACGCCCGTTACCTGGACCGACTGGAGAAGCGCGACGGCCGTTGGGCGATCACGCGGCGCGTCTGCGCCTTCGAGTGGGGCCAGAACCAGACCACCGGCG